>Ga0181539_1001939_pt1 | contig 21843 bp, 20 predicted proteins | sample PEATcosm2014_Bin_46_FD_119767 | JGI IMG/M metagenome (GOLD analysis project Ga0181539, IMG submission 119767) | Peatland microbial communities from MTU Mesocosm Facility, Houghton, MI, USA - PEATcosm2014_Bin23_60_metaG | ecosystem: Environmental > Terrestrial > Soil > Wetlands > Peat | place... | reverse complement strand
GATCGCGCCGACGATCGCCATCAATCCGACGCTCGGCCTGTCGTTTTTGGCGCCGGCGTTCTTTGCCGTTCTGATTGCGAAGCCGGGCTCGCTCGGCGGTCCGATCCTGGGTGCGGTGGCGGTGGAGTTCACCTTCATCTTGCTGCAAGCCTTTCTCAACATCACGGTCGCCGAGAGCATCCTGTTCGGATTGCTGGCGCTGCTCATCGTTCTCAAGCCCCAGGGCATTTCATGGTCCTGGTCAACAGCAAAAGGGGAAGCCACATGAGGGAAGACAACACACGGCAAGCGTTTGCGCATAAGATACTGACGGCGCGCCTGTCCCGGCGCGCACTCACCAAGGCGGCCGGCGGCTTCGCCGCGGCCGCCGTGATCGGCAAGCCTGCGCTCGCCCAGTCGTTCAAGGGACCGCGGCCCTACAAGATCGGCTTCGTCGCGCCGCTCACCGGACCGGTCGCGCCCGAAGGGCTGTCGATGCAGCGCGGCTTTGATCTCGGCGTCGAGACCATCAATGCCGCGGGCGGCATTGCCGGACACCCGGTCGCGGTCGTGACCCAAGACACCCAGGCCGTCCCGGCGGTGGCCGGCACCGTGGTCAAGAAGTTCATTCAGGAAGAGCAAGTCGATCTCCTGCTCGGCACCATCACCAACGACGAGGAAGTGGTGGCCGGCCAGCTGGCGAGCGCCGCGGGTGTGCCGATCCTGTTCCCCGAAACCGGCTTCTGGCATTCGTTCTGCAATTCGACCTGCGTGCTGATGGGCGAAAACTCCTACGACCTCAACGGCCCGCTGGTGCCGTTCGTGGCCGAAAAGTTCGGCAAGAAATTCCTGCTGATCGGCTCGGATTTCTCGTTCCCGCACGCTTATCTCGGCGTCGCCAAGACCTATATGGCGCAAAACGGCGTCACCGTGCTCGACGAGATCTACGCGCCGCTCGGCACCGCCGACTGGTCCTCCATGATCGCCAAGATCAAGTCGGCCAAGCCGGACGTGATCTATTCGGCCGTGGTCGGCGGCGATGCCATCGCCTTCGTCAAGCAGGCGGAGAGCCTCGGGCTGTTGCCCGGCGCGCATCTCACCGGCATCACGCTGCAGCCGGAATTCTATCCGCCGATGGGCAGTGCGGTCGACGGCCAATATGCCTGCGTGCCCTATAGCGAGGAAATCAAGACCGCGGCAAACGACAAGTTCAAGGCGGACTACAAGAAGAAGTACGGCGAAGGGCCGATCCCCTTGGTGGCGACGACCGCCTACCTGTCGATGGACTTCGTCAAGGCCGCGGTCGAGAAGGCCGCGAGCTACGACAAGAAGGCGGTGTTCAACGCCTTCAAGGGGCTCGAAGCCAAGACGATCCTGTCCGACAAGCCGCTGAAGATCGACGCGACGACGTTGAACCCCGGCTATCCGATGTACATCACCCAGATCCAGAAGGGCGGTCTTTACAAGATCGTCAAGGATGTGGGCTTCGTCAAAAACGATCTGAAGTGCGAGGCCTAGAGCCCAGTCCTGAAAACTCGAACGCGCGCCGATGGCATGCCGGCAGTTGATAGTCCACAATCCACTATGGTCCAGGAAAACCGCGGGCTTGCCTTCGGCGCTCCAGCATCCGGGCAGGGCGCCGCGAAAATGCTCGGTTCCGGTCGCTTGGTCGGCGCCGTCCTGCTCCTCGCGGCGGCGCTTTGCCCGCTGTTTTTGAGCGAGTTCAAGGTCGGCCTGATCGGACTGGGCCTCACCTATGGCCTATTCGCGGTCGCGCTCGATCTGGCCTGGGGCCGCACCGGCATCGTTTCGGTCGGTCATGCGGTTTTTTTCGGCCTTGGGGTCTACGGCGTGGCGATTGCGCTCACGCGCCATGGCTCGCCGCTCCTTGGCGGCTTGAGCGGCATCGGGCTTGCCGCGATCCTCGGCGTATTCACGGCCGCCGTCGGGCTGCGCCGCGCCACCAATCCTTCGACCATGGTGGTGCTGACGCTCGCCGTCACTCTTTTGGCCGAGAAGATCGCGCGCGATTGGTGGTCGCTGACCGGGGGCAGTTCCGGTCTCTATGTGCCGCCGCTCGCCTCGACCTACTCGTATTATTACATCTGTCTTGCCGTTTCGATCGCCGTCGTCGCACTGTTGTGGCTCGCGGTGTTGAACCGACCGTTCGGCAACCGGCTGACGGCGATCCGGCTCAATGATCGGCGCGCCGAGCATCTCGGCATTCCGATTTTCCGAGAGCGGGTCACGGGTTTTGCGATCAGCGCCGTCGTATCCGCGATCGCCGGCTGCCTGTCCGCGCCTTGGATGTCGAGCGTGAGCCCGGACCGCGTCGGCATCGTGCTTTCGACCCAGGTGCTGGTGTGGGTGGCGGTGGGCGGCAAGGCGACCATCCTCGGGCCGTTCCTCGGCGCGGTGGCCGCGACCTACGGACAGGATGTGCTGGCGAGCTCGATGGGCCAATCCTATCTGCTGCTGCTCGGCGTCTTGTTCATTGTTTCCGTCCTGCTGGTGCCCGATGGCATCGCCGGCCTGTTTCTCACCGGGCCGCAACTCGCCGATACAACCCCGGCCGACACGGGGCCGGCTAAGATGGCGCCGGCCGTGCCGCGACACGAGGCCGACGGCGACGTGCTCGCCGCCGTCGATATCGTCAAGCGCTTCGCCGGCAACACCGCGGTCGACGGCGCCACGCTGCGGGTCAAGAGCAGCGAAATCGTCTGCCTGATCGGCCCGAACGGCGCCGGCAAGACCACGCTCCTCAATATCCTGTCGGGCGCCGTCGAATGCGACGCCGGCACCGTGACGCTCGCCGGCGAGCGCATCGACACCGTGCCGCCGGATCGCCGGGTCGCCGCCGGATTGGCGCGCACCTTCCAGATCCCGAGCCTGTTCCCCGGCCTGACGGTCGCCGAGCATCTCATCCTCGCGCGTCAGGAGGCGGGAACGGTGGTGGCACTGCCCGAAGCCTATTCACGGCTCGAGCGCGACCACGGCGGAAAGCGCGTCGAACTGCTGTCGCTCAGCGACCGCCGTTCGCTCGAAATCGCCATGGCGCTCTGCGCGCGGCCCGTCGTGTTGCTGCTCGACGAGCCGGCCGCGGGACTGGCCCGGCGCGAGGCGGACGCTTTGGCCAAAACGCTCCGCACGCTACGCGATCAGGTCGGCTGCGCCATCGTCTGCGTCGAGCACGATATGGAAATCGTCCGCGATCTGGCGGATCGCGTCGTCTGCCTGCATCATGGCAAGGTGATCAGCGAAGGCACCATGGCCGAGGTTTCCGCCCACGCCGAAGTCCGGCGCGCTTATCTGGGACTGGGCTGAGCCATGCTGTTCGCGGTGCGCAACATCGCCGGCGGTTACGGGGCGATCCATATTGTCGACAATATATCGTTCGACCTCGATGCCGGCGAAACGCTGGCCTTGCTCGGCCGCAACGGGATGGGCAAGACGACCCTGCTACGCGTTCTGGTCGGTCTCGCCGACCGCTTCGCCGGCGCGGTGCAGGTCGACCAGCGCCCGCTGCCGCCGCGCGATCCGAGAGCGCTGGCGCGGCTCGGCATCACTTTTGTGCCCGACGACCGCGGCGTGTTTCCGCGCCTGACGGTTGCCGAAAATATCCGGCTGGCGCGGCTGTCCGCCTTCGCGCCGAGCGATACCGATGTCTTCGCGCTGTTCCCCGACCTGAAGCGGCGGTTGCGGCAGCCCGCCGGCACGCTGTCGGGCGGTCAGCAGCAGCAGCTCGCCATTGCCCGTGCGCTCGCCACCGGTCCGCGGCTCCTCATCGTCGACGAGCTGTCGCAGGGCCTGCAGCCGTCGATCGTCGAGGACCTCGCGCGAGCGCTCACCGAAGTGACGCGCCGCAACAAGCTTGCTTTGATCTTGGTCGATCAAAATCCGAAGCTTGCGCTGCGCATCTGCGACCAGGTCATGGTACTGCAGCGCGGCGAGGTGGCCGCCGCCGGCGCCTCGGCGACGCTCGGCACCGAAAAACACTTTCTCGATTTGCTGATTGTCTGATCGTCTTGGTCGCTGGATTGCACCGCTTGAAGCCACAGCGAAATACGAACAAACAAACCCATCACCACTCGGAGGCCGCCATGGCGAAACAAATGCAAGGCAAGGTATGTGTCATCACCGGCGGTGCCGGCAGCATCGGTCTCGCCGCCGCGAAGCTTCTGGTCGCGGAGGGCGCGCGGGTAATGCTTGCCGACCTCGACGCCGCCCGATTGCAGAAAGCGGCGGCAGAGATCGGTGGCGACAGCGTGGCATGGGCCACGGTCGACATCACCAAATCGAATGAGGTCGGGACCTGCATGTCGAGCACGGTGAGCAGGTTCGGCAAGATCGACGTGCTGTTCAGCAATGCCGGCAATTTCGGCGTCGTCATGCCGGTGACCGACTATCCCGAAGAGATTTTCGACTCGGTGCTCGCGGTTCACGTCAAGGGCGCATTTCTCGCCGCCAAGCATGCGCTGCCGCTGATGAACGACGGCGGCTCGATCGTCATCACCTCCAGCATCGTCGGCGTCAAAGGCGATCCAGGGGTCTGCGCCTATATCACCGCCAAGCACGCGCAGGTCGGACTGATGCGGGTGCTGGCGAAAGAGGCCGCGCCGCGCAATATCCGCGTCAACACCATTCATCCAGGACCCGTGGAAAACGAGTTCCAGCTCAACGTGGAACGCAATCTGAGCGGCGTGCTCGGCCGCGACGCCACCGCGTTTTTCAACGAGATCATTCCGCTCAAGCGCCACGTGCGGGCCGAGGAAGTGGCCCGCTCCGTGCTCTATCTCGCCTCCGATGCAAGCAGCTTCACGACCGGAAGCCTGTTGATGGTCGACGGCGGCTTGAGCGCCTGATTCGCTCGCAATCTCAGAGAAGTTCGAACACCTGATAGATCGGCCCCTCGGGCAGGCGGTGTCCGATGCCGATGAACAGCATGTTGTTGAGCCAGCCATATTTGGGTGCGGCCGTCTCGAACGATCCGGCGATGCGCAGATAATAATCGGTTGCCTTGACGACCTCGCCCCGGGCGATGCGGTCGAGCACCTCTTTCGGGCCGTGGCGGAGGCCGCGATAGGGCATGCCGATGATCTGTCCGTCGTCGGTCTTGAGCACCGCCCGCACGTCGAGCGTCCAGGCGCCGTCGCCGGGCCGTATGGACTGCCAGTCGCTGCCGCCCGACATAACCTCGCCACGCAAGCGTTCGCCTTCGAAGCGGCCGCCCGTGATGATGCCGACACGTCGGTCGACGCCTGGCGTGTTGCCGACATTGATCGCTGGCTGCACGTCGAGCAGCACGACAAAGAGGGGCCGAACGTTGAGTTCGGTCATCTCCTTCGGCAGGATTTCGGACAAAGGACGTTGGCTGGTCACTGGCATCTCCCCCGGATTATTTGGCACCGCGCATCACATGATAGCTCAACTCGCCGGCATCGCTAAGGTCCGGTGCTTGCCGGCGCCCGAAGGACTGCGATGCTACGTCTGCGACCGCTACGAGTTCGTGGTGTTCCCGATCGGACGCGGTTCTTGTCATCAAGCCGCGCGATCGGATCATGAACTGACGAGCACCGAGTCGGCGCAAATCAAGGCCAAATTTTGTGCAATGCGAAGAGGGTTCCCTCGTCGCCGCCCGGCGGATGTGCAGCTGCGGCTTTGCGTTTCTTAAGAAAGACTAATTCGCTTGCCGCATTGACATCCATTACGTTGGAAACACAGTCACTTAACGCATTTCCAAATTAAGGCGTACACATTCTAGCGGTGAGCGCAAGAGGGTCCCCCCGAGTATTTGAACGACGCTCCCGCGCGGCGCAGGCGTCCTATGCGTGGTGCTTGGTACCGCAGTGCAACATGATCGCTATCTTAGCCGCGTTTGGTTCGCCGCGGCGGTGTTCCCTCCGGAACATTTTCTTCCAGAACAAATAAATGTCGCGGCGAGCGAAACCCGCAACCGTAAAGCAACCGTAAAGGTGAACAAACAAATGGCTACCAAAGCTTTCAGAAACCTGGCCGTCGCCGCCGCAATAACCGTCACAGCCGCAGCCGCCGGATCGGCGCCGGCATTGGCCTGGGGCGTGGGCGCGCCCGACAACGCTTACGACAGCGTGCTGCGCGGCAACAGCGCCAGTGCCTCGAGCTCCACCACGTCGCGTCCCGGCGCTTACTATAACTACGCGCCCGGCTATATGCCCGGCTACGCACCGTCCGGCGCAGTTCAGAATCTCCCGAGTCCGGGACCGAACCGCACCTATGGGGTGTGGTAATCGAGCCTTCGATTCTATCCTCGCGCAGTCTTCAGGACGCCCACGGCCAGCTCGGTCTTGGGCGTCCTCGCGTTTTGCGACACAAGTACCGTGCGGACCTGTAATTGCCGGCGTTAATGACGCCCGCTGTTTCGATGAGCTGCGCTTGCTGGTTAGACCGGGCGGCTTTAAGCTGGTTCGTTGCGCAAAAATTGCGCCGAGAGCAGGCGTCGCCGCATGGTCGGGTATGGATTCGCCGAGGTTTTTTCAGTCGCGGGTTTGACCGTTCGCAAGGTCAGCTTTGCCGTCCTGGCGTTGACCGTCGCCGCGGCACACTCCCCGCTGCAAGCCGCGCCATCGGCCGATCTCGCGCTGTGCGACCGGGTGGCCGCCGATCCCGCCGATCCGGACAAGCCGGCGGATCTCAAAGGCGCGCCCGACATCGCCCCCTCCGATGTCGCGACGGCCCTCAAATATTGCAAGAGCGCAGCACCGGCGTCGCGCCGCGCGCTGTACCAGCTCGGCCGCGCCTACGCCGCCAATCAACAAGTGCCGCAGGCGATCGAGGCCTATCGTAAGGCGGCCGACAAGGGCAGTACATCGGCGATGGTGGAACTCGGCGTCATGCTGGCGAACGGCACCGGCGGGACAAGGGATGCCGTCCAGGCGCATGCCTTGTTCGAGCGCGCCGCCGAGGCCGGCAATCCGCGCGGCGTCATCAACCTCGTCGCGCTGTCGGACAATGGCGGCCCGCCCCTGGATCCGGGCCGGGCGCGGGCGCTGCTTGCGCGAGCGGCGGCGACGAACTCCGCGGAGGCGGAGTTTCAGCTCGGCCTGATGGATGCGAACGGGCTCGGCGGTCCGAAGGACGATGTCGCGGCGCGGGCTCTGTTCGAAAAGGCGGCGGCGCAAAATCATCCCGGCGCATTGGAATGGGCCGGCGCATTCGCACTGAGCGGGCGAGGCGGCCCGAAGGACAAGGATGCCGCCAAGGGCTATTACGAGCGGGCGGCGGCGCTCGGCGATGAAAATGCCAAGACCGCGCTCAAGCGCATGGAATGCCCGCTCATGCTTTCCGATAAGCGCGGCAATCTCCTGACCAATCTTTGCTTCTAGAGCCCGATCCGTTCTGATTGAATCAGAATCGGGCTCTGGCATTTTATTTGAGCATGATCTTTTCGGAAAACCGGGTGCCACCCCGGATCAAGTCCGGGTAGGCATTGTCCGGATCACGCGCTGATCGGAATTATTTGTTGCTGCACCGCCTGACGTATTTGCCGGTTCAAACAAATTAATCATTGTGGCGGCGATTGCCGCATTTTTCCGCACTGCACAATAGGGCCAGAATTAGGCGCCCGCGTCCCGCAATCCGGACACTAGCCATGCAAACGGGGGCCGGGACATCGGCGCCAATGATGCTATCACGCCCGTCCTCCCATCTGCTTGGCCCCGCCAACAACCGCACGGTTTGGCGGGGCTTTCGTTTGCTGGGGAGCACCAAGCAAGAAGTCGTAGCGTGCAACAAACTAGGAGCAAGTGTTAATGAAACTCACGACCCTATCAGCCGCCGTCGCGGCAGTCGTCATGTTCGCTCATTCCGCCGAAGCGCGGGAGAATTATCGCCACCATGCCAGGCATCGCGAGGCGAGGGAGCATCATTTTGTACATCGTGATTTGACGACCGGCCCGTACGGCTATGCGTCGCAACAAGAGTATTCCTATCCGGGACAACAATTCGCATCCTCGGAACCGAACAGACTCGGCGCCTCATTGGGCGGGCGGCCGGCCGCGTGGTGCGGTTGGGAGATGCGACAGCTCGTCTCCAGCGATCCCGGCCCGGCGTTCAACCTGGCGCGCAACTGGGCGCATTGGGGACAGTCGGGACCGGTCGGCGTCGGCGCCGTCGTCGTCTGGCCGCATCACGTCGGCAAGATCGTCGGCCAACAGGACGGGCAATGGGTCGTCCAGTCCGGCAATGACGGCCACGCGGTGCGCACCCGCCCGCGCTCGCTCGCGGGCGTGATCGCCGTTCGCTGGGGATGAGCGCAGCGCCGAAAGCGCGAACAACGAGAGGGCCGCTCGGGAAACCGGGCGGCCTTTTCCGATATTTCGGTTTCAATGTTTCGGTTTCAATATTTTATTTTCTTGTGGCTCGCTCGCCATGACGGAAACTGACGATCGACATTTGGCGCCGTTTGCCTCTTGTTCTATTTGAGCGGCCAGATTCCGGGCGGACAGAGAATCACGTCATAGCCGGTAGGGATGCCGCTCGGTGTCCGGCCGTAGGTTTGGCTGCAGCCGCGCGGAACCGGTATGCAGCCCAGCACCGTGCAGGCCACTTGCTGTTGCTGCGGAGCCGTCAGATATCGCGCGCCACGATGGTGGCTGGTCTTTGCGGTCGCGGCGGTCGAAGCGAGCGCCGCTACTCCAATTGCGACGAGGATCAGCCGCTGCCACATGTCCGTCGCCTCCTTGTGAACCTCCGCGTTGCCGTTTGTGGCGCAAGCCGGAGATCGAGTCGAATCGCTATGGCGTTACTTCGGCGCACCGTCGCTGCCGCATTCCCTCGCGCCAGGAACACTCCGGAAAGAAATCAGTAGCGAATCGCGGTGGATTGCTGGCGAATCCGCCGCGTCCTCGGTGACGAGGGTGGCGGCTGCGGCGGGGAGTACGGGAAATGACGGACGGGCGGCTCGAACCGCACACGGCGGCGGATGGCGAAGCGCGGGAGACGCCGCGTTTTGATCCGGCGCTGTTGGTGCAGGCAGGCCTGCCGCCGGACACGGTTACGGCCTGGCTCGACTGCGAGCCGGTGGTGCTCGGCGATTACCGGCGCGAAGCCAATTTCGCTCGCCAATGGCGGCTCGGCCTCGAACTGCTCGCTCACCTGCCGCCGAGGCTCTTGCGCTCGGGCGGGGAAGCTGCGGCCGCTGCGGCCATCGTGCAGCGCGACCGCGCCGCGCGCGAAAAATTTCTCGCCGTCCATGTCGAGACGCTTTATCGCCGGCTGACCGACGATCTTACGAAGTTCAAGCGCGTCGAAGCGCTTTTGCGCGACGCGGCGGAACTGATGCCCGGCCTGGTGCCGGGCGAGGCGCTCCTGAAAAGCGAAGGCGCGCTGCCGCAGCGCGACAAAGACGGCGTCGAGATCGATCAAGGTTTGTTGCTCTCCCATGTTCTCGCCCATCCGGTTGCGGGCGCGCATCTTTGCCACGCCATGCTGCTGCCGCGGCCAGAGGCGAAGGAGCTCGGTCTGCGTTTCGGCAGGGACGAAAAGCTGACGTTCGACGGCGCGACGCTGGAACGCCGCGGCAAGGCCGCGCTCGTCACCATGCGCAATCCGCGATTTCTCAATGCCGAGGACGAGACCATGCTCGACGGGCTCGAAACCGCGGTCGATGTCGCCATCCTCGATGCAAAATCCGACATCGCCATCCTGCGCGGCGACACCGTCGAACATGCCAAATATCGCGGCCGGCGCCTGTTCTCGGCGGGCATCAACTTGACGCATCTCTACCACGGCAAGATTTCCTATGTCTGGTACCTCAAGCGCGACATGGGCCTCGTCAACAAACTGTTCCGCGGCGTGGCGCGTCCCGACCAAAGCCCCGACGAATTGTCGGGCGGCACGATCGAAAAGCCATGGATCGGAGTGGTCGACGGTTTTGCCATCGGCGGCGGCTGTCAGCTTCTGTTGGCGCTCGATTATGTGCTGGCCGCAAGCGACGCCTATATGACCCTGCCGGCGCGCAAGGAGGGCATCATTCCCGGCGCCGCCAATTTGCGGCTATGGCGCTTCACCGGCGACCGCATCGCGCGCCAGGCCATCCTTTACGGCAGGCGGCTCGATTGCGCTTCGCCGGAGGGCCGTCTGATCTGCGACGAGATCGCGTCGCCGTCAGCGATCGAGGAGGCGCTCGATCGCGTGGTCGAGAATTTCACCGGTTCCGGTGTCGTCAGCGCCGCCGGCAATCGGCGTGCCTTGCGCATCGCCCAAGAGCCGCTCGATCTGTTTCGCCGCTACATGGCGCTCTATGCGCGCGAGCAGGCGTTCTGCCATTTCAGCCCGGCGCTGATCGTCAACCTCGAACGCAATTGGGACGCGCAGCGCCGGGTGCCTTGAACTGCCGCGACTCAGCGCGAAGCCAGATCCATGTTGTCGAAGCGGTCTTTCTGTTCCGCGCTCAGGTGAGATTCAAAATTGGCGAGCGTCACTTGGATCGACAGCACGGCGCGCCAGCTCGCATCGAGCCGCGCCTCGATAGTTTCCAAGCGGGCGAGCGCGGTCGACGGCACCGCAACCGGGCAATGCGCTTCGAGATCGCTGATGACGCTGCCGAGCGATTGCTTGACCATGGCCAAAGCGTCGCGCTGATCGTCGCTCGGTTGCACCGAGCGGTCGATTTTGTCGATCGACCAATCGATCGCTGTCGGCGAGCCGCAGGACTGCGCGATGGTAGCGGATCGGTCGGTCCGGTCGGCGTCGCCAGGCGTTTCGATCATGATGGCGAAGCGCGCTTTTTGCTCGTCGTCGAGCGATTGCTCGAAGTCTTGCAGCGGTTGTCGGATCATATCCACCGCCATGGTCAGCTCTTCGATCTGCGATTCCATGAGCTTGAGCCGCGCCGTCGGCTGCGCCGGAATGTCGTTCGGGCATGATTTGGCGAGGAAGCCCGCGGCCGCGTTCAATGCGCCGCCAAGCCTTTGCAACAGTTGGCTTTGCTCCGCCGTCGGCGCAATCGCGCTTTGGATGCGGTCGACAATCGTGTCGGCGCCGTCGGTCTGCTGGCAAAGACGAGCGTCGCGGGCCGGCCGAGGCTTCGCGAAGGCGGTGGCGAAGATATCGCGGTAGCCGAACGGCCAGGGCGACGCGTAGGCCGGCCAGAAGATGTTCTGGAAAATCGCCGCCAAAGCCAGATCGGTATAGAGCAAAGCCTGAGTCGTGCCGCGCTCGGCCTCGCGCCGGGTCAACTCGTTCGGATCGGCCCGCATGTAGAGCGGTCGATGCAAAGACCGCGGGTGCCACGGAAACGGCAGCCCGATGTGAAACGGCCCCAAGTGCAGGCCGAACGCCTGCGCCGGCGGCGCAGAGAGTAACGCCGTGGCGAGCGCGCCGATGGCGGCGTAAGCACCGATCTTTCGCATCATCGAGCACCTTGAAGGTCGAACCTAGCTCAACGCGCCGCCGGGGCGGACGGTTCCAGGCTCCGCCGGCGTGCCCTGGCGCTTGTCGCCGAGGCGCAGAAACGGCACCAGGACGAAAGCAACGGCGGTAAACGCCGCCGAGATCACGACGAGCGTCGGCAAAGTCTTGTGCAGAACGTGGCTGTACAAAAACGATCCGACATTGTCCGCCAGCGTGTTCGCCAGATTGATGATCGACATCAGCACGGCGAAGGAGAAGCCCTCGGCGCGGGGCGGACAGTAGTCGGCGGCCAGCGTGAGCGTCGCCACGGTCGCGAGCATCGCCGAAAACCCGCCGCAGAAACTGATCACCGCCGCGGCCGGCTCGTTCCAGAACAGGAGGTAGGCCGCGGTCGTCAGCGTGCCGAGCGCGATGCTCAGGTTCAGAAGGTGTTTCAGGGTCAGGCGGCCGAGGAACCGCCGGTAGAGCAGTGCTCCCGCAATCCACCCCGCCGAGCCGATCGAACCCAGGATCCCGATATAAGCCTGCGAGAATTTCAGGTCGTCGGTCATGTGATAGTAGAGCGGCGTGCTCAAGCCGGGACTGAAATAATAGAGAAAAATAAAGCCGGCGACGATCCAAAGCTCGCGTCTTTCGAATGCGCTCCGCAATCCACGGAACGTTTCTTTGAGGCCCGCGATGTTGACGGGCGTCCTTTTTTCCGGGATCAGAAACAGCGTGCCGGCGATGACGGCGAACGGCGCGACCGCGACGATGCCGGCGGCGACATGGAGCGCCGACGTGGGATCGAGGCGTTGCACCAGTTGGCCGCCCAAGACGGCGGCCGCCATGGCGGCGATGTTGAACCAGAGCCATTGCTGGTTGACGAAGGTGCCGCTCTCGCTCAGCCGATGGCCGTTCTCCACCAGCACGGCGCCGCACAAGGTGCTCGATATCGCCATGGCATAGGCCGTCAGCATCAGCGCCAAGGCAAGCGCGCTCGGCACCGCCAATCGGGTGACCCAAAAGTAGCCGCCGATCGCGGCCACATTGGCGACGATCAGATAGCTTTTGCGGCGGTAGCCGAACAGCGGCACGAAATCGGAGAACAAGCCATAGACCGGCTTGATGATCCACGGCAGATTGAAGACCGTGACGAAGGCCGTGACCTGGAGCGGCGACCAGCCTTGGACTTCTTTCAGATAATAATTCAGCGGCTGCGAGATCAGCCCGCCGATCTGGCCCAAGCCCTCGACGACATAGACGAAGGCGAAGAACACCAGGAGACGGCGGATAGCCCTGTCGTCATCCGGCAGCGCTGCGGTACGTAAGGGGAGGGCGCTGTCGTTCATGGAACGCGGTCGATCATGGAAGCGGTGCCTGCGGGGTGCGCGTCGACCCCGCTGGCCTCTTATTGCGACATGGCTTCTTATCGCGACACGAGGTTGGCGTCGACCGCGTCGGGATGTTCGAGCCCGAGTTCTTTGACGATCGTCTCGACGATTTCGCGGGGATGCGGAACGATCGAAACGACGATCGGCCGCTCGTCGGCCGCGGGCTCCTCCAGCGTCTTGAACTGGCTGTCGAGCAGTGCCGGCGGCATGAAATGGTCGGCCCGCGCTGCGACACGCTGCGCGATCGTTTCGCGGTCGCCCTTCAAGAACACGATCCGTACGTCGCCGCGCGCGCCAACGAGGATATCGCGATAGGCGCGCTTGAGCGCGGAGCAGGCGACAATGCCGCGCGCGCCTTTCTTGCGGGTCGCATCGATCCATTCCGCGATGGCGGAGAGCCAGGGCCGGCGGTCGTCGTCGTCGAGTGGCTCGCCGTGATGCATTTTCTCGATGTTGGATTGCGGATGGAGCCAGTCGCCGTCCTCGTAGATCCAGTGCAGGCGATGCGCGAGCATCGCGGCGATCGTGCTCTTGCCGGAGCCCGAAACCCCCATCACCACCACGACCGCGGTGTCGTTGCCGGGCGTTGCGGCGGCCATGCTAATGCTCCGGTGCCGCGGCGCGCACGATGAGCCAGACGAGGTCGCCGTCGGCATAGACGCGATGCGCCGGAAGATCTTCGCCGGCCAGCACGCGGCGAAGGATGTTCCGTTTGTCGGAGCTATCGACCAGGAACAGCATTTCGCGGGTCGAGGCGAGCGCCGGAAAGGTCAAGGTGACGCGCGGCACGAACGGTTCCATGCCGGCTTCCGCCACGCCCAACGTCCAGCGTTCCCGCTCGTCGAGCGCCGCAGCGCCCGGGAACAGCGACGCGGTGTGGCCGTCGCCGCCAAGCCCCATCAAGACAAGATCGAACAGCGGTCGCGCCGGATCGAGCCGGTCGCTGCCGTAAAACGCCTTGAGATCGTTCTCATAACGGCGCGCGGCGGCATCCGGCGTGCCGGCATCCGTCGCAATCGCATGGACATTGGCTCTCGGCGCGCCGGCGCGATCGAGAAAAACACGTCGCGCCGTCCCCATATTGCTCGACGGATCGCTTGCCGGAACGAAGCGGTCGTCGCCGATGAACCAGTGTACGCGATCCCAGGGTATTTCCTGGCGCCGCGGGCCACGGGCGAGCAGGCGATAAAGCCCTTGCGGGCTCGATCCGCCGGTCAGACACACTGCTGGGCGTTCCTTGTCCTTGACGCGCGCGAACAGCCGCTGGGCCGCCGTCTCGGCGAGCCCGGCTGCATTTTCGACGATCAGAATTTGCGGATCGGATCGGGAGGTCATGATCGAGCTCACGCGATGGGACGCCAATGCCGGCCATCGCGGGCCAGAAGCTCGTCGGCCTGATTCGGCCCGTCGCTGCCGGCCCGGTAGGGGGCAAGGTCGCCCGCCGGCGCCTCGCGCCAGGCGTCGATGAACGGTTGCACGACGCGCCAACCGGCTTCGATGCCGTCGGCGCGCGGATAAAGGATGGCGTCACCGGTCATGCAGTCGTAGATCAACGCTTCGTAACCGGTCGACGGCGCCGCATTGAAATAGTCCCCATATTTGAAGGTCATGCCGACGCCGCCGATCGAGATCGACGGACCCGGCACCTTGGCGTTGAATTCAAGGCCGATGCATTCGTTCGGCTGGATGCCGATCACCAGGAAATTCTCGGCAAGCCGCTCGACCGGCGTATCGCGGAACATGGCGATCGGCGCTTGCCTGAACTTGATCGCGATCTCGGTCTGCTTGGCGCGTAGCGCCTTTCCGGTCCGCAGATAGAACGGCACGCCGGCCCAACGCCAATTGTCGATCATCAATTTGAGCGCGACATAGGTCTCGGTGCTGCTGTCGGGTTTGACATCCTTGGTCTTGCGATAGGCCTCGACGGCGCGATTTTCCACATAGCCTTCGTGGTATTGCGCCCGCACCGCGTTGCGCAGCGCCTCGTCGGGGCCCGGCAACTGCACGGCATCGAGCAATTGCGCCTTCTCGGCGCGCACCGCATCCGCGGCAAAGCGCGACGGCGGCTCCATCGCGACGAGCGACAACAGCTGGAACAAATGATTGGGCACCATGTCGCGCAACGCGCCGGTCGTGTCGTAGTAATTGCCGCGCTGGCCGACGCCGAGCGACTCCGCCACGGTGATTTGCACATGCTCGATGTGATGCCTGTTCCAGATCGGCTCGAACAACCCGTTGGCGAAGCGCAGCACCATGATGTTCTGGACCGTCTCTTTGCCCAGATAATGGTCGATACGGTAGATCTGATGTTCGTGGAGAATGCCGAGCAGATTTTGATTGAGCGCGCGCGCCGATTTCAGATCGGTGCCGAACGGCTTCTCGATGACGACGCGCCGCCACGCGCCGTTCGCTTCGCGCGCCAGTCCGGATTGGCCGAGCCGACTGCCGATCAGGGCAAAGGCTGCGGGCGGCGTCGCCAGATAGAACAACCGATTGCCCTTGGTGCCGCGCTGGCGCTCGATGCGGCTCAGCTCCGCGCCGATCCTGCGGTAGGTCGCTTCGTCGTCGGGCTCGCCTTGGACATAGGTGACGGAGCCGAGCAACCGTTCGAGCATAGCCGGATCGATCGCGCGGGTGGCGAATTGCGGCAGGCTTTTGCCGAGATCGTCGCGAAATTCCTCGCTCGACGATGCGGTCCGCGCGACCCCGATCAGGGCGAACGCTTCGGGGAGCAGGCCGGCGACGCCGAGATTGTAGAGCGCCGGAACGAGCAGCCGGTGGGTGAGGTCGCCGGTGGCGCCGAAAATCACGAGACAACACGGGTCGGCCACCCGCGCGGTCGTGGCGGCGGCCCGCGCCGTCATGCGGAATTGGCCTTGCCGGCCACGCCCGGTTCGACGCTCGGTTCGACGTGTGCGCCGAAACCCTTGCGCATCGCCGACAGTATCTTTTCCGCGAAAGTGTGATCGCGGCGCGAACGGAAGCGGGCATAGAGCGCAGCCGACAGCACGTCCGCGGGAACCGCCTCTTCGACCGCGGCCATGACCGTCCAGCGGCCTTCGCCAGAATCCTCGACCACGCCTTCGAAGTCCTCAAGCTTCGGATCTTCCGCCAGCGCGCTCGCCGTCAGATCGAGGAGCCATGAGCTGATGACGCTGCCGCGCCGCCAGACTTCGGCGATATCGGTGAGATCGAGATCGAAACGCGCTTCGGCCGGCAGGGCGTCACTGTTGGCGTTCTCGAGAATGTCGAAGCCTTCGGCGAAGGCCTGCATCAAGCCGTATTCGATGCCGTTGTGCACCATCTTGACGAAGTGGCCGGCGCCGTTCGGGCCGGCATGGATGTAGCCCTGCTCGGCGCGCGGGTCGCGGCCGTCGCGTTTTTGCGTGCGCGGCACATTGCCGAGACCGGGCGCCAGCGCCTTGAAGATCGGGTCGAGCTTGTCGACGATCTCTCTCGCGCCGCCGATCATCATGCAATAGCCGCGATGGAGCCCCCAGATGCCGCCGCTCGTGCCGACGTCGACGTGGTGGATGCCGCGCTCGCGCAGCGCTTTGGCGCGGCGGATGTCGTCCTTCCAGAACGTATTGCCGCCGTCGATGACGATATCGCCGGGGTGCAGCATGTCGCCGAGTTCGCCGATGATGTCCTCGGTGATGGGACCGGCCGGCAGCATCACCCAGACCGCGCGCGGCGGCCGCAATTGCGCCACGAGCTGGTCCAGTCCCGAAGCGCCGCTCGCGCCGTCGCGGTCGAGCGCGGCGACCGCCTTGGCGTCGTGATCATAGACCACCGTTTGATGGCCGTTCGCCATCAGGCGGCGCGCGATATTGCCGCCCATGCGTCCGAGACCGATGATGCCGATCTGCATGCCGCGCTCCCCGCTCATGGCAAGTCCTGTCATGCCAAGTCCTGTCATGCCAAGACGCGCTCGACCGCAGCCGCCAGCGCGGCAAGTCCCGCATCGAGGTCGCCGTCGAGATGAATGCGCAGCGCGCGCCGACCGCGCTCGACCAATACGTCGAAGTCGCCGCGCGCCTGCGCCGCCTTCACCACGCCGAAGCTCGAGCGATGGTCCGGAATAGCCAGATCCACGGCGTCGTTCGCGGTGATCTGGAGAAAGACGCCGCTGTCGGGGCCGCCTTTATAGGCTTGTCCCGTCGAGTGCAGGAAACGCGGTCCGAACTCGAGACAGGTCGCGACATGGCGGCGGTCGCGCAGCAAAAGCCGCAACTGCTGCAGCCGCGCGGTGATCCCTTCGTCATAGGCGAGATAGGCGAGCATCGCGACATAGTCGCCGTTGCCGGCGCGGGCGAAATGCGCCTCGAGCCAGCTTTCGACGCCGCCGTCGGCGCCGGCTTGGCGGAGCGCAGCGGCGTTCTTTTCGTCGGTGTAGACCGCCATCGACTGTTCGGAACAGAGCGGCGTCTGGTGCGGCAGCGCGCCGGTCTTTTCGAATGCGGCGGTCAATTCCCGGGTCTTGACCTTGCTCGCTTCGACGTCGGGCTGGTCGAACGGATTGATGCCGATCACGGCGCCGGCGATCGCGGTCGCGATTTCGAAGCGGAAGAATTCCTGGCCGATATTGTCCGCCCCGTTCTGGACGATGCGCACCACCGGATGGCCGGCCTTTTCCAGCTTGGCGAGCTTGCCCTCGTGGTCGGCGTCGCTTTCGCCGGCGAGCGTGAGATCGATGAAAAAGCGGTCGTCGCCGTAATATTCGGGCCGGCCGAGCGGCTCGCCGTCGATCGGGATCAGGCCCTTGCCGTTCTTTCCCGTCGACTCGGCGATCAATTGCTCGGCCCAGGCGCCGAAGCTCGACAGTCCGGGCGAGGCGAGGATCGTGATCTTGTCGCGGCCGCGGCAAGCCGCGGCGCCGAGCGCGATGCCGAGCGCAGCCCCGGGGTTTTCCGCCGGCGGCACGTCGGGGCCGCACGACCGCATCATCATCCGCGTCGCCCGCACCAGCGCGGCGATGTCGATGCCGGCGATGGCGGCCGGTACCAGACCGAACGGGGAGAGCACCGAATAGCGCCCGCCGATGCTCGGAACCCCGAAGAAGATCTGCCGGAAACCCTGCTGCCTGGCGCGCTGTTCGAGCGCCGATCCGGGATCGGTGATCGCGATAAAATGCCGGCCGGCGCGCTCGGCACCGACCGCATCGGCGACGCGCTTGAAAAAGTAGGCCATGAGCGCGTTGGGCTCGGTGGTCGAGCCCGATTTGCTCGACACGATGAACAGGGTTTTCGCCAGATCGATCGTTGCCTCGACCACCATGACTTGCGCCGGCACGGTGGAATCGAGGATGCGCAAGCGCGGCCAGCCGCTGCGGCGGCCGAAGGTCGCCGCCAGCACTTCGGGGCCGAGGCTCGATCCGCCCATGCCGAGGAGAACCGCATCGCCGAATCCGTCGCGCCTGATCTCCTGCGCAAAACCGATGAAGCTCGCGATCTGGTCGTCGGCGGTGCTGTCCAGCCAACCGAGCCAGCGATCCTCGTCGGCGCCGGTCCACAGCGATCTGTCGCGCTGCCAGAGTTTTCGGATCTTGCCGCGCGCGCGCCAGTCTTCGGCGATTTCGTCGACTTTCTTGCCGAGCCCGTTGCCGAGCGCAAGCCGCTGGCTGTCGAGCTTGCGATCCAAAAACTCGGCCCGCTTGCCGGCGACCGCGGCGAGCAGCTTGTCGGCGGCATCGGCGAACAGCCGCACGCCCTCGGCGACAAGTCTGTCGGTGACGCCGTCGAGCGCAATGCCGGCGCGGGCGAGTGCGTCGAGCGCGCGCCGCGCGCCCTCGGCGTCCGCTTGCAGACTATTGCGCGATTTGCCGTGGTCGCGGAACGCATCGAGGGTCGTGACCGGCATCGTATTGACGGTGTCGGGACCGATCAGTTCCTCGACATAGAGCACGTCGCTATAGGCCTTGTTCTTGGTGCCGGTCGACGCCCACAGGAGCCGCTGCGGCTTGGCGCCACGCGCGGCAAGCGCTTGCCAGCGCTCGCCTCCGAACAAGCGCAGATAGCGCTCATAGGCGAGCTTGGCATTGGCGATCGCTATCGTGCCCTGCAAACCGCCGAGCCGGGCCTTCTCGTCGGGGTCGTTGGCCGCCGCGATTTTCTCGTCGAGCAATTTGTCGACCGCGGTGTCGATGCGGCTGACGAAGAAGCTCGCGACACTTGCTATACGGGACACGTCGCCGCCCTTCCTGGCGAGCGCTTCGAGACCCGACAGATAAGCCTCGACGACCTGTTCGTAGACCTGTTGCGCGAACAACAGCGTGATGTTGACGTTGATGCCGTCGGCGATCAGATCGCGGATCGCCGGCAGGCCCTCGGCTGTCGCCGGCACTTTGATCATGAGGTTCGGACGATCGACCGCGTGCCACAGGCGCTTGGCTTCGGCGACCGTGGCTTCGGTCTGCGTCGCCAGATAGGGCGAGACCTCGATGCTGACAAAGCCGTCGGCGCCGCGGCTTTCCTCGAACACCGGAAAGAGCACGTCGGTCGCCTGCTGGATGTCCTCGACCGCGAGCTGTTCGTAAATCTCGCCGGGCGAGCGGTCGCGCGCCTGCAACAGCCGCCCGATCGCTGAGTCGTATTCGTCGGTGTGGCCGATCGCATGTTCGAATATCGCGGGGTTCGACGTCACCCCGCGCAAGCCGTCTTCGTCGACCAGCTTCTCGAGGCCGCCTTTGGCCATGAAGCCGCGCGACAGAAAATCGAGCCAAACCGCCTGACCGTGGCCGTGCAGCGCGTTGAGGGGGTTCATTGCCTATCGTTCCTTGCGATCTGTGTCTTGGTCGTCCGACGGCAAATCCGGACCCGGACCGGGCGCCGAAACGTCGCGGTTGTACGAAATATCAGAATTGTAGCAGATATGGTGGTTGTCCATGCCGATGATGGCGGCGTCCTCACCGAACACGGTGACACGGCGGGGAGGATAATGCGAGGCGACGGCTGGGCTGGTCATAACTTAAGCGCCGGTGGGCGCATGCATGCAAATTGTGCCCCATCTTTGGCAACGAGCCAGCGCCAGGCCTGTTCCAATGAAACGCCGGGAGAATCTGCCGCTCTGCCTGGCCTGACAGGCGGTTCAAGAGGGAATAAATTTACGGTCGAAGCTTGGCGGACAGAAGTCACCATGAAGCCGTGGAATTTGGCACGCGCGACAGGCTACGGCGCCGCGATCGGCGTCGTTGCCGCGGCGCTCAAGCTGGCGGCGCCGTGGAGCGACCCGCAGCCGCCGGCCGCGATCGCGCGCGAACTTATCGGCGCGGCGCTCGCCTTCGCGCTGCTCTGCGGTCTCGCCGCGGCCTTGCGCAATTTCGTCGTGCGGCGGCTGACCGGGCCGGAAATGCGGTAGAGTTTATCCGCCGCCGCGGAGCGAAGCGCAGCGGGGAAGGGGACCGTGCGAAGCGCGGTGGAGGGGGCCGCCCGACGGCGGAGCCGGCTTCGCCGCCCAATGCGGTGGCCCGGATTGAGCGGAAACGCTCGATCCGGGAGAAAAATCACGCGGCCAGAAGCCGCGCCAACTCCGTTTCGAATTCGAAGCGCAATTGCGCGGCCTCTTCCTCCGGCAGCCAATTGGTCATCTGCGGAAAGATGGTGCGGTAGAGTGAGACCGTCGTCGATTCCCACGGCAATGTCTGCGCCGCGCGGGCCTCGGCAAGAATTTTTTCGAGCCGCCGGCGCACTTTGTCGGGATCGGGGCGGTAAGCAGGCACGGGCTCAGCGCCGAACAGGTCGGGCTGGGTGGCTGTCATAGTATGTACAATAAGAGCCGATTCGGAGCGGGGAAGTCGACCCACTCCGCCCTTATGTTCCCTTGTTGCGAGCTGCGATTGCGGAGGGTGCCTCGGCAGGAACCTGTTAGTTTCCTCATTTCGAACCTCGACCTGAGGTAGCCGCCGCAATAAGTTGCACAGTTCACATGGACCTATTCGCGGCGGCAGGCATCGATCTGGGTGACGGTGGACGCGGCGGCCGGTCTGGCCGCTCGGCTGTCGGCCGTACGCTGCGCATCCCGTTGCTGAACTACAAGGTCGTCGACGAACAGCAAAAGCGATTCACATTCGACCTTACCCCGCGGCAGATCGAAGCCGCAGGGAGCTACGCCAAGACCGCCGGCAGTGCGCGGTTTGCCAAGCTCAAAGAAACCGAAGTCCGTAACCTGTTCTGCCAGAAAATTCTCGGCGATGTTCTCGGCTATACACAGGTGGACGCTGATCCGCCCTATACACTCGCTTTTGAGCGCACAATCCGGCGTGGCGCGGTTGATGTGGCGCTCGGGCGTTTCGGGCTGGCAGACGGCGCAGACGAGATCGTCGCCCCATTCGAATTGAAGGGGCCGACGAGCGCCCTCGACGCGATCATGCCGGGACGCGGCTACAGTCCGGTGCAGCAGGCGTGGAACTACGCTATCGACGTGCCCGGTTGCCGATGGGTGCTGGTGTCGAATTGCGCGGAAATCAGGCTCTACGGGTTCGGACGAGGCCGCGACGCTTACGAGCTATTCGATCTGACCAAGATCGACGATGCGCACGAGCGCGAACGGCTGTGGTTTTTGCTGTCTGCGAAACAGCTTCTCGGTGGCGCCACCGAAGCGCTGCTGCAGCAAAGCGACAGCGCATATAAATCCATCACTGATGACCTTTACAAAGACTACAGCAACCTGCGCGAACGGCTGCTGTCCTATCTGACTGACGCAGCCGACGGCCCGAAACTTGCGATGGCGATGGCCATCGAGACTGCGCAGAAGCTGCTCGACCGCATTCTGTTCGTCGCCTTCGCTGAGCGTACCGACCTCTTGCCGGACAGATTGATCGAGCGCGCCGCCAAGGCGCGCAACGAATGGCGGCCCGAGCCGTATTGGACGAATTTTCTCGCGCTGTTCCACGAAATCGACGTCGGCAACGAGGGCCGCGGCATCTGGGCCTATAATGGCGGCCTGTTCGCGCCCGATCCGGTGACTGACAGCATCATTCTGCCGGATACGTTGACCGAGCAAGTCGTCGCGCTCGCCAAATGGGACTACCGCAGCGACGTGCCGGTTACGGTCCTCGGCCATATCTTCGAGCAGTCGATCACCGATATCGAGCGGTTGCGCG
>Ga0181539_1001932_pt1 | contig 21892 bp, 16 predicted proteins | sample PEATcosm2014_Bin_46_FD_119767 | JGI IMG/M metagenome (GOLD analysis project Ga0181539, IMG submission 119767) | Peatland microbial communities from MTU Mesocosm Facility, Houghton, MI, USA - PEATcosm2014_Bin23_60_metaG | ecosystem: Environmental > Terrestrial > Soil > Wetlands > Peat | place... | reverse complement strand
TCACCTTACTCACACATTCGTCTTTCGTGGCCACTTCGGCAGCACCCACGACGGCTGCGGTCCACATGCTGAGTACAACGAAAACACCGACTTTGATCCAGCGCTTCATGTTTGTTTCTCCCTCCCTGAGATCTCGTGCAGGTTTGTCTAACTCGTAATTCCTGACCATTGCAAACGGGTTTAGGCTCAAGATTGTTTCACTTGAACCCACCTCGTCTTGCAGCTTCTCACTGCGGCCGCACCGATACATCGCTCGGGAACTCCACTTTATGAAAAGTTCCAGCCGATTATCGATGTCTAAGTTTAATTCAATAATCGTATCGGTGTTTTCACCCGCAGACTTTAATAATAATTTCGGTTAGGTGCTGGTTGCGAGAGTTCCGATGAAGCCGACATCCTGAGCTGCACGGACGCAGCGGCGAACGGTCTTTCGATCATATCCCAAAGACCGTTTTATCCCTTTGATGCCGGCGCCCTGGTGCCACTGGTACAGAATCTCCATAACCTCATTCATATGGATTACTCTCCTCGCCATGTTTCCTACTCTCAGGGTCTTCTTGCATCAAACCCCGAGGATACAGAACATGTTTGCTCAACCACACCTCGGCGAGAGAGGGGCGAATTAAGCCGAAACCGGGGGGGAATTTATGTGATCGGGGGGATTTGTCGTGATCACAACCCCCTCAAAAGGTGGGAATTATCATGACGCTCGACACTTACCGCCGCTTTTTGCCGCTTCAGGTTGCCGTTTTGCAGGGCCAAATCCCAGGGTGGTATAATATTACCGGATCAAAACGGATTGCAGCAATTGAGCAATTTGCCTTTAATCGCTGAATCCCTCAATTATTAAAATCCGTTAATTCGTTGAAATGACAGGGACTCAGAAATATTATTTCTCGCCTGCTCCCTTCCAGACTTTAGTCGGGATGACGTCACCCCACACGGAACCGGGGTCCCTGCTCCCTGCTCCGCCTCTCCGCCATGCTCCCCAGTCCCTCTCTGCGTCGCGTGAAACCATTCTCCCCTCTCCCTCTCCGCTTATTCGCCTCTTCGCGTCTCCGCATAATAATCCGGTCCTTTCTCTACGCTCCGCGAGGCGTTCAGCCGGAAGCTCAGCGTGAGAAACTTCCGCCGCTATTCATTTAATTAGATGAACACCCACAAGCGGCTCCAACCGGGCAAGAGCCTTATGAAACTCGACCATCGATTCGTAATATTTGAGTTGGTATTCGAGAAGGGACATCGAGGCGTCTATCAGTTGGAGGAAATCGATTTTCCCGACCTGGTAATTGGCTATGGCGGAGTTAAGAGCCAGGTTGGACTGGGGAACTATAGCAGATCCATAGAGATTGGCGAGCTTTTCGGAAGTGGTTGCCATAGTATAGGCTTCTTTGACTTGGTAGAGGACAGTTGATGAGGTGTTGTCGCGCATACTCCTGGCGCTTGAAAGATTCAGCCGGGCAGCTTCGAGTTCGGGCCCCTGTTTTCTCCAGAAGTAAAGCGGCAGTTTTGCGCTCACCATCAGGCCGTACATTCCCGGGTTCTGATCTCTTTCAGCATAGGCAAATCCGGCGGCAAAATCCGGATAAAATTCTTTGCCGGCCAGTTCCACCCCCTGCTCTCTGCTGCTTATCTCGCTCTCTGAGACCTTCAGAGCCGGGGAATTGCCCTGGGCAAGCTGGGTGAGTTCTTCGAGCGAATAGGCAAGTTCGGCTTTTTTGAATTCGGCGGGTTTGCCGACCGGAGTCTCGGTGGACCTGTAAAGAAGGTTATTGATTTTTGCTTCGGCTACCCGTTTTTTTTGCCCTTGCACCAGCAGCCTGTCGAGAACTTTGGATATTTCGACCTGGGCCTTGAGGACGTCCTGTTGCGTCGTTTGGCCGACCTTGTATCTTGATTCCGCGATGTCCTCGAAATTCTTAAGCAGTTCCTCATTCTTCAACAAAATATCTATTGATTTGTGGATCAAATATAAATCGAAAAAGGCCTGCTTGAGCTCCGCCATAACCTTTAGATGCACAAGCTCATGACTCCACTGCCGGGATTCGGCTTCGACCGAGGCAATATTTTCTTTCAGGCCGAGTTTTCCGGGAAAAGGTATTTCCTGCTCGATGCCGTAGGTGCGAGCTGAAGACGGGTCCCCCTTCATGAGTGTCGGAGGAATCAGGTTCCCCATAGTTTCGAACTTAACGGTAGGATCGGGAAGAGCGCCTGCGGCAGGAATCATGGCCTTGGAAGCAGCGGCGGTCTGCGCGGAGGACTTGATTTCCGGATTATTTTCGGCAGCGGCTTTCAGCAGTTCTTCCAAAGTAATTTCTTTTGTTTCCAGCAGACCTTGTTCTCCGGTGACCTGAGAAAAAACATGCATGGGGGTTAGCATGCAAATGAACCAAAGGAGAAACAGCCGGATAAAATTTGAGGGCAGCATTTGTTTCCTTCGATTATTGAGAGATAGGATATGTTTTAATAAGAATAGTTGTTTAAATCAGCTAGCCTGTAAGTACTACAGGCTTTTTAATCTTATCCGGCCGCTTGCGGCGTCCCCTCCAACCAAAGATCGCTTAGATCGAGTAATGTTTCCTGGAATGGTTCGACCCGCACTCTATCGTTCTGAACGAAGAGCCCGATGACCACCCATTTGCCTGCTTCAAGACGGAATGCATCCAGTGTTCGGGCTACGGGATCGATGAGCCACAGGTGCTGGACGCCGAATCGGGCGTACACGGGCATTTTTCCGGTCTTGTCAATCCTTGCCGTGCCGGGCGAAAGCACTTCACATATCCAATCGGGAGAAACTGAAATCCAATTATGACCTTCGTCCACCGGAAACCGCGCCCTTTTCCATCCGGCTACGTCAGGAACCAGGATATCTTCTCCGAACCCGATTTCAGGTTCGGCGATAAATATCCAGCCGCCGGGTCCGCCTCCTTCCCCGAACTGGTAGGGAGGGGTCAGTCTACCACCGAGGGAATAGGCGGCATATCCATGTTTCCTGGACCGCCGGGGAGTGACGACCAATTCACCGGCAATGACCTCTCCGGTCATGTTATCCGGGATGCTGAACAGATCGTCGTAAGTCGCTTTCTTTTTTGCTGGCTCTGAGATGAGAAACCCTCCTTTTCCCGGCAATTCTACTAAAGGTCATTTTAAAAAGCTAATTGGAAAACCGGGAGCATATTTGTGAGCCTCAATTGATGGGAAAAAGACTTTCATTCCTTATATTATGCGGCATGACCCTGGACTCTTGGCCCTCATCGGATGATGGCGGGCAGGGCGGGCTCAAAACATTGGCCGGCAACAGACTCAAAGCCATGCTTGAAAGAAGCCGAAGAAGTTGTTTTAATTGACTTTCTATTTGCGCAACAGTTCCTGTTCCCTGCAATGAAAGCCCGGAGGGCCACCCGCCGCCGGCCCCGCCTCGCGGGTGGGCGGGCTGTCGAGAATCCAATGTGGGCCAGAGCGGCTTTTTATAGGTTTCTTTGGGTCAATTTACCTTATTTATAGTCTATCTCAGCAGGATTAAGCCAGATGAGTACCGGCAAAATTTATGGTCCCGATGAACCCGGCGTTCGCGGGAAAAAGCGGGCTTTTCTCGTCCCATTGCTGTTCTTCGCGCTTGGGGCCCTTAGCGCCTTCGGCTACTCTCACTGGTACGCCGGCCGTAACGCAGGCGATATGAAGACGGCATCCTCCGAGGCCCCGGGGAAAAAGCAGCATAAGGTCCTCTACTATGTCGATCCCATGAACCCTTCCAACAAGTCTGACAGGCCAGGCAAAGCCCCCTGCGGAATGGACCTGGTCCCTATCTATGAAGACGAGCAGCCGGGGGCGCCGGAAAAAAAGCAGCCTAAGGTCCTTTACTATGTCGATCCGATGAACCCTTCGAACAAATCGGACAAGCCCGGCAAAGCTCCAGATGGAATGGACCTGGTACCGATCTACGAGGAAGATCAGCCGGGGGCGGGTGGTCTGCCTGCTGGGACAGTTAGAATAAATCCCGAAAAACAGCAGATGATCGGCGTAAAAATTAGCGAAGCTTCCGAAATGGACATGTCCAAGACCATTCGCGCCGTGGGTCTGGCCACATACGATGAAACAAAAGTCGCCCACGTACACACAAAGTTTCCGGGCTGGGTGGATAAGGTTTACGTGGATTTCGTCGGAAAGCTGGTCAAGAAAGGTCAGCCTCTGCTGAGCATCTACAGCCCCGATCTCGTATCTACCCAGGAGGAATTGCTGATCGCAAAAAAATCCAAAGACATTCTCAAGAGCAGCGAATTCGCAGACATCGGGTCCAGGTCGGAATCACTTTACGGCGCGACTCGCGAACGGTTGAAATACTGGGACATAAGCGACTCCCAAATCAATCGGATAGAGCGCCTGGGGACCCCGCTCAAGTCGCTCACGCTGTATTCGGCCCTGGACGGCTTTGTGGTCGCCCGTAACGTATTTCCCGGCCAGCAGGTCACACCCGAAGCGGACCTGTTTGTCATCGCGGACCTTTCCAACATCTGGATCCAGGCCGAAGTATACGAGTACGAAATCCCATCGGTCAGCCTGGGGCAGAAAGCGTCGGTCACTTTCCCATCTTTTCCGGCAAAATCCTTCACGGGCAAAGTTACCTATATATCGCCCGAAATAGACCCAAAGACGCGGACGCTGAAAATCAGGGTGGAACTGCCCAATCCGGACTTTAAGATCAAGCCGGATATGTACGCCAATGTCGAGCTGAAAACCGATTATGGGAAAAAACTTTCAATTCCTCAGGAGGCGGTGTTGGATTCGGGGGCGGACCAGACGGTTTTCATCGCCAAAGAAGGCGGCTATTTCGAACCGCGTAAAATAACCCCCGGTCCGCGCGTGGATGGCCGCCTGATAGTGCTCGACGGCCTCAAGGCAGGAGAGCGGGTGGTGACGTCCGCAAATTTCCTGATCGACTCGGAGAGCCAGCTCAGGTCCGCCGCCGGCGGCATGGAGAAAAAATGATGAGTGATGAATGATGAATGATGGAAATTTACTGCGGCAATGGATGAAGATGTGTTTTTATTCATCATTCATCATTCCGCATTCATCATTGGAAGAATGTATATGATCAACAAAGTCATCGATTTTTGTGCTAACAACAGGTTCATCGTTTTCCTGTTGGTCGGAGCGGCGGTTGCAGCAGGCGTCTACTCGATGCGGCACATAACGCTGGACGCCATCCCCGACCTCTCGGACACGCAGGTAATTATCTATTCGAAATGGGACCGCAGTCCTGACATCATCGAGGACCAGGTTACCTACCCTCTGATCACGGCCATGCTTGGGGTCCCAAAAGTGAAGGACATTCGCGGCTTCTCCGATTTCGGCTATTCATTCGTATACGTCATTTTCGAAGACGGGACCGACATCTATTGGGCAAGGTCCCGGACGCTGGAATATCTGAATAACATCCTTCCAAAGCTCCCGCGGGAGGTCCAGGTGGAGCTTGCCCGCGATGAGACAGCCATCGGGTGGGTATTTGAGTATGCACTTGTGGACAAGACCGGAAAGCATGATCTTGCGGAACTGCGCTCGATTCAGGACTGGTTTTTGAAATACGAAATCCAGTCGCTGCCCGGTGTTGCCGAAGTAGCCCCGGTCGGTGGATTTGTCCGCCAATACCAGGTAAACCTCGACCCCAATGCCCTGGTCTCCTACAAAATCCCGATGGACAAGGTGATGAACGCGATTCGGGAGAGCAATAACGATGTGGGGGGACGGCTCGTTGAGTTCTCCGGCCGCGAGTACATGGTGCGGGGCCGAGGCTATGTAAAATCGTTGAGCGACATTGAAAACGTGGTCGTAGGGACCAATGAGATGACCGGAACGCCCGTTCTGGTCAAGAACCTGGGCAAAGTTGTCCTGGGGCCCGACATTCGCCGGGGCGTGGCCGAGCTCGACGGTGAGGGTGAGACTGTAGGCGCAATCGTGATCATGCGCTACGGCGAAAACGCCTTGAAGGTTATAGACAGGGTCAAGGCCAAGCTGGCCGAAATCGCCCCCAACCTCCCCAAGGGAGTGGAAATCGTTACGACATACGACCGGGCGGACCTCATCCGCCGGTCTATAGAAACCTTGAAACATACTCTCACTGAGGAACTGATAATAGTCAGCCTGGTTATCCTCATCTTTCTGTGGCACATTCCGAGCGCGATTATTCCGATTATCACCATTCCGGTTGCGGTCATAATCTCGTTCATTCCGATGTACGAGATGAATCTTACGGCCAACATTATGTCCCTGGGCGGGATCGCGATAGCTGTGGGCGCCATGGTGGACGCCGCCATCGTCGTTGTCGAGCAGACACATAAGAAGCTCGAGCACTGGGACGCCGAAGGAAGGCCCGGAGATTTCAAGAATGTGGTGATCGGCGCCGTAAAGGAGGTCGGAGGGCCGAGCTTTTTCGCACTGCTGGTCATAGCGGTTTCATTCATGCCGATTTTTACGCTGGAGGCCCAGGAGGGCAGGCTCTTTAAACCCCTCGCATTCACGAAGAATTTTTGCATGATAATTGCCGCCTTTCTGGCCATCACCCTGGACCCGGCAATTCGGCTGCTTTTCACGCACATGAAGAACTTTTCGTTTCGCCCGAGATTTCTGGCGCGCGCGGCGAACGCCGTGCTGGTTGGCAAGATTCACAGAGAGGAGAACCACCCGATAAGCCGCCCGCTGATGAAAATTTATCATCCGGCCGTGGAATTCGTGCTGAAACACCAGTGGTCCACAATTGCGGCGGCCTTCCTGGTCGTGGCGGTTACGTTCGCCCCCCATATCGGCGTCTTCGAGAAAATCGGCTCGGAGTTCATGCCGCCCCTGGACGAGGGTTCGCTGCTGTACATGCCTACCACGGTCCCGGGCATTTCCGTCACCGAAGCTCAGCGGGTGCTCCAGATCCAGGACAAGATCCTGAAATCGTTTCCGGAGGTCCAACGCGTGTTCGGCAAGGCCGGGCGGGCCGAAACGGCCACCGACCCTGCGCCTCTCTCAATGATGGAAACTGTGGTCGTTCTCAAGCCGCAGTCTGAGTGGCCGAAAATTCCGACCTGGTATTCGGGTTGGGCGCCCGAGTGGCTAAAGGACATTCTGCGCAGGGCCTGGCCCGACCACCTGAGCACCGAGGACCTCGTCCACGGACCGAACGGCCTGGATAAGGCCATGCAGATCCCGGGGGTCGTAAATGCCTGGACCATGCCGATCAAGGCCCGGGTAGACATGCTTACAACCGGAGTGCGCACTCCTGTCGGAATCAAGATACTGGGTCCCGACCTCAACAAAATCCAGGAAATAGGACTGCAAATTGAAGCTACTTTGAAGAGCGTTTCCGGAACTTCCAGCGTATATGCCGAACGGACAACCGGCGGCTTTTTCCTCGACCTCGATCTTAAAAGAGAAGAGCTTGCCCGCTACGGTCTCACCGTCGCCCAGGTCGAAAGCACCATCACCTCGGCAATCGGCGGGGAAAACGTTTCGACCACGGTCGAAGGCCGGGAGCGTTATCCCATAAACATCCGCTATTTGCGTGATTATCGAAGCACGGTTGACCGGTTGAACAGGACCATGATCGCCACCGCGAGCGGTGCACAGATCCCTATGGCCCAGGTAGCCGACCTGAAGCTGGTATCCGGTCCCGGAATGATACGGGATGAAAACGCAAGGATCAGCGGATATGTTTATGTCGACATCGCCGGACGGGACGTCGGCGGCTACGTGGAGGAAGCCAAAAAGATCGTAAGCACTCACGTTGCATTGCCGCCCGGATACACGCTCGTATGGAGCGGACAGTATGAAAACATGCTCCGGGTATGGGACAGGCTCCTTGTCGTCGTACCGATCACGATCCTTATCATACTCCTGCTCATCTACTTCAATACCCGGTCGCTGGCGAAGACGCTGATCATTTTCCTGGCAGTCCCCTTTTCGGCCGTCGGGGCTGTCTGGTTCCTCTATATGCTCGGCTATAACATGAGCATCGCCGTTTGGGTCGGCTTGATTGCACTCATGGGCGTCGATGCCGAAACAGGGGTGTTCATGCTCCTCTACCTCGACCTCGCCTATAACTCCAGGCGGGACCAGGGGCTTATGAAAACGAAGGAGGACCTGCGCCATGCCATTGTCGACGGGGCGGTCAAAAGGCTCCGCCCCAAGTTCATGACGGTCGCGGTCATGTTTATGGGCCTGGTTCCTATAATGTGGTCTACGGGGGCCGGCTCAGATGTGATGAAGCGCATCGCGGCCCCGATGATCGGGGGTATTTTCACCTCGTTTATTATGGAATTGCTGGTTTATCCTGCGATTTATGAAGTGTGGCGCTGGCGCTTTCACCTTAATCTGAAAACGGCAGGTGCGGGCTTTGCCCGCGATTTGGCTTCAATCAACCAGGGAGAAGAAAATGAGAAAGATTAAATTGATCGTACTGTTGGGTGTAACATTGGGGCTGCTCGCCTTTGGCTGGAACATGCCCGGGATTGTGCATGCGGCAGCTCAGACCAAGTGCCCTGTCCTGGGCAACAAAATCGACGAAAAAGTCTTTGTGGATTATCAGGGCAAGCGTATTTATTTTTGCTGCCCCGCCTGCGTCGATGATTTCAATAAAGACCCTGAAAAATACCTGAAGAAAATGGAAGCGGAAGGAGTGGCCCCGGCGAAGACTCCTTAAGCCAAAATTCGTTCACTTCTCTTTATGATGATCAAATGGTTTCCGGCGGCTTTCGGCCTGATGACTCCGCTCGTTTTGAAAAATCATTACCTATGGCAAGGGGAGCTCATGACTGTGGTCGTGCCGGTCCTGCTCCCCTTCCTCTGCCTTGAGCTTGTATGCTACGAAATCTCTAAGGAATTTGCCGTTCTTTTAAGATCCGCACCCTGTTCTCCTATTCTCCACTTGCCCTCGGTTTTTTGAATTGCTAAGTTCATAGATTGATCCGTCCAAATCCCGGTTGGCAATTTATATCTGCGGAAGAGAGCTTTATGACCAAAGCCAGAAAAATATTTGTGTGGGGGGCTTCCGGGGCGGGGATTCTCCTGGTTGTGCTTGCCGCGGCAGCGGTGCTCCTTTCGCGTGTCGTCGATACCGACGCTCTAGGCCGCAACGTGGCAGCCGAAATCGCAGCCCGTCATCACATAAGCTCGGAGCGAATCAAGATAAGTTTTCTGCCCTTTCCCCGCATGGTCATGCACGGTGTCAAAATGACCATTCCTGAGACGCTTACCGCATCTGCCGAATCGGTAATACTTCATCCGAAGATACTGCCTCTCTTTGCAGGCAAATTCACACCTGCCGAAATAGAGCTTATCAATCCGATGATCACTGCCCGCCTGCCGGACCAGACACCCGAAAGCTCGGCAGAGTCACCTTCTCAGCAACTTCTAGGCCTGAAAGGCAGGATTTCCCAGTTCCAGGCAACACTCCTTGCGGAAATGCCCGGCGTGGTTATCGACGCTCGCAACGGTGGGCTGGAGCTCTGCTGCGGGCTAGACCGCACCTTCTTTTTCGAAGAGATCGACCTTAGGACTTCCGTCCATGCCCAAAGGGTCGATTTCGAGCTGACGAGCGGCAAATCCGATCTCTGGCAAGCCCTCACATTCAGTGGTTGGGTTGACCTTGGTACTCTGAAGAGTTCAGCAGAGTTGAAGCTGGCCGGAGGCAATCCAAGGGACCTTATGAGATATCTCAATAAGTCCGCGTCCGACAAGATCGGCGATTCTCAGATAGACCTGACCCTTACCCTTTCTAACAACGGCCCCGGAACAGCCCGCGCAGATTTCACTGCTTCGATCCCTCAGTTCACTCTCGGCGGCGGACCCCAGAGCACTGTTATGAGCAACGGCGCTCTGAGCGGCGCATTAGCCGTCGACACCGACAGCATCGATTTTTCCATTTCACATCTTCGGTTCGACTACCCGCGTCTAAACTTCTCTGCGCGCTACGTAGAAAGATACTCCGATCAAAGCGTCACTCTGAACATCGACGGGCAGGAGACCGACGTCACATCGGTACGGAGCATCATGCTCGCCGTGGACAAGGAAAACCCCGTCACCCGGCGGGTTTTTGAAATCATACGTGAGGGTGAAGTACCGGCGATCCTTTTCAGCGCACGCGCAAACACGGCTTCCGGTTTGAAAAAACCCGAAAACTTCACCATAAAGGGTTCGATCGAAAAAGGTGTCGTTTTTGCCCCCAAAGCGGACCTGCTTGTCTCCAACGTCAGCGGAAACGTGCTGGTTGAGGATGGTGTACTGAACGGAACTCACCTCTCGGGCCAAACCGCAGGGTCTTCAACCAGCAATGGAGAGCTGAGAATCGGGCTGCGGCGGGACGACCCTCTGTTCCATCTGGATCTTCCAATTACCGCCGATCTCTCCGAGCTGCCGGAAGTTCTGAAACGGGTTGTCAAGAACCAGGCCTTCACGCAAGAGCTGGCGCAGATTAAAGATGTGGCGGGCAGAGCGCAGGGCAGACTCGTACTTGGCGAAAGCCTTAAGGCGCTCACCACTAAAGTGGAGTCCGGCCCTTTCCGGCTCTTTGGCCGTTACGGCCGTCTTCCTGAACCGGTTGATCTGCAAGGCGCCTCTTTCCGGTTGGAGGGGAAGAAAGTATCGGTGACATCTTTGGCCGCGAAGAGTGGACGCTCGAGTTTAGAGCGGGTGGATCTGAGCTACCAATGGGGTGCGTCAAAAGTTCTGGGGATCAACTCTGAGGCCACGTCCGTCGTTTCCATGGACCTTCTGGCTCAGCACCTGAGAGCACATGAATACTGGAAAAACTTCCTGGACGCCGCGCCGAAAGGATTGCTGGCAATTAACTCCTTTCGGTTCTTTGGCCCGCCTGCTGACCGCTCCAAATGGGTTTTCAACGCCAGCGGATCAGTCGAGGACGTTGTTTTTCAAAACAAGCTGTTAAACGGCCCTCTCACCTTGAAGACAGGCGCTTTCGAGATGGACGGCGACCAAATCGCCCTCACGGAGATCAACGCCGTCGTGGCGGACTCATCACTGTCAATTTCAGGAAAAATTACAGGCTACCTGGATCATCCGAAGAAAGTGGACCTGCAATTGAGCGGTCAACTCGGCCCGGAGGGGAACAAAATTGCCGCTTCGCTCGCTGGTTTCCCGCACTCACTCAGGGCCGTCTCGAATCTAAACCTGCACAACTCCCGCTTGACCTGGGACACGGGGCCGAAAACCGCTTTCAAGGGGGAAATGCAGCTTTCTGCCGGGCCCAGCATTACAATCAGTCTTGTCAAAACGCCCCAGGAGCTTTCCATTGAAGACCTCATCATAAGAGATGAGGACTCTGACGCCGCAATTTCGATGAACTCCGGGCAGAATCAGTTAGAAATCAGATTCTCCGGAACGCTTAGCAACAAGACGGCCGACCGGCTCCTTGCCGACAACAGGCTGCTTACAGGGCCTATAAGGGGCAAATTCAGCGCACATCTCTACCTCGACACTCTAGAGAAATCGAGTGCTCAGGGAGAGGTCAGTATTTCGGGCTTCCAACCGCCGGTCAACCTCCCTGTGCCTTTGCGAATTGAAAAAGCGACGATCGAGGCTGATGGAAACAAACTAAATGTGAAATCGGCCATAATAAGCTGGAACGGAAGCAGGCTGAGCCTTATAGGGAGCGTCGCGATCGCCCGGGACGCTTATGTTGTGGATATGAATGCCTTTGCGGACAGTTTTGACCTGGAGAGCATTCTTAAGTCCAGATGGAGCACTCAAAAGGAGATCAATAACTCCGCTCAACCCGGCTCCCAATCCCCGAAAAAAGCTTGGGAATCGCCTCTTAAGGGCACTATCCGGGTAAGAAGCGAGCACCTGTCCTATGGAAAAGTTAGCTGGAACCCGGCCAATGCCGATGTGGTCCTAAGCCCCGGATCCATCGACATTCGGCTGACTCAGGCAAATCTTTGCGGGATCTCCACTCCGGGGAGCATCAGGATCACGCCTGATGGCGTGAATATCTCTCTCAGCTTATCGGCCAAGGACCAGAACCTCGAATCAGCCATAGAGTGCCTCTTCAATAAACGGCACATTCTTTCCGGCAGTTACACGCTCACAGGAAATCTTACGGCGAACGGCTGGGATGACAGCCTCGCGGATTCCATCGAAGGTGACGTAGAGCTTGAGGCAAAGGACGGGCGCATTTACCGTTTCGATACATTAGGGAAAATAATTTCGCTGCTCAGCATCTCGGAAATCTACAGGGGCGTGGTCCCGGACCTCATCGGCGAGGGCTGCGAATATAAATCTATAGAAGCTAAAGGAAAAATAAAGGACGGAAAGCTCGTCCTGTCCGATTCGGTAGTTAATGGGCCGTGCATCAAGACGGTCTTTCGTGGAAAGATCGACCTCTCAAAACGCAAAGTGGACGTGATTGCCCTTGTCGCACCGATGCGGACCGTGGAGAGGGTCGTAGATGCGACACCCATTATGGGGAAAGTACTAGGCGAGACATTCGTAACTCTACCGGTCCGCATAAGCGGAGACCTGGCCGACCCCGCAGTGGTTCTTCTTTCCCCCAGCGCCGTGGGCGAGGAGCTTTTCGGAGTGATGAAAAGGGTCTTCAAGCTGCCATTGACTATTTTTCAACCTCTTGTCGAAAATGGAGCAGCTCATAACACGGACGGATCAAAGCAGCAAAATTAGGGGGCCTGAAGAAGCAGGCGGCAGGATTAAGTTAACGAAGCCTTTACGTGAAAACCGGCCGCCGGCCCCGCCTCGCGGGTGGGTGGGCTGTCGAGAATCCAATGTGGGCCGGCGCGGGTTGTGCCGCGTAGCGCACTAATGTGAGCGTAGCGGCTTTTTATAGGTTTCTTTAGGTTAATTACCTTATTTATTAGTCTATCTCAGCAGGGTAAATGGAAAAACACTCCTTCCGAATAAAGGGCATGTGCTGCGGCCAGGAAGTAGGGCTGCTCAGATCTGAGGTGGCGCCCGTCGTTGGAGGCGATGAGAGGCTTTCTTTCGATCTGCTGCGGAGCCGGATGACGATCAGCGGCAGTATCGACGCAAGCGTTGCTCAAAGCGTCATTGCGGCGGTTGCCAGGACCGGCATGGAGGCGGTCCCCTCTGAGGATGCCTGCTCCTCAGGAGTATGCGCGACAAAAGACGAGAGCGCCTGGGAAAAACATGGAAGACTCTTCTCATGTGCATCGAGCGGCCTCTTGCTGATGGCGGCATTTGTTTTTCAAGCGCTCCACCTGGGGAACATATACGCCGCACTCGCGGGGCAAAACGGCGGTCCTCCGGTCTTTTCGGTTGTTCTCTATTCTTTGGCAATCCTTACCGGGGGCTGGCTTATTTTTCCAAAAGCCCTCTATGCGGCAAGAAAACTCAAACCGGACATGAACCTTCTGATGACCGTGGCAGTCCTCGGGGCAATCGGTTTGGGTGAATGGCTGGAGGCCGCTTCGGTAAGTTTTCTTTTCGCGCTTGCGCTGTTGCTCGAATCATGGAGCCTGGAGAAGGCGAAACGTGAAATAACCGCGCTTTTGGACATCACCCCACCGAGGGCCCGCTTTATTTGCCCGGATGACGGGAACATCGAGGAAAAACCGGTTGATGAAATACCGGTCGGCGCTACCGTCGTGGTCCGGCCCGGCGAACGAATCCCGCTTGACGGCGTAATAACACGGGGCGTCACTTCCGTAAACCAGGCGCCCATAACCGGTGAGTCCGCCTGCATTCCCAAAGGATTAGGTTCCGAGGTGTTTGCCGGAACAATCAACGAAGAGGGGACCATAGAGTTCAGCTCGACCCGGCCCGCATCTGACACCACCTTATCGAGAATCATCCGCATGGTGGATGAGGGCCGTTCCAGACGCGCTCCTGTCGAGCAGTGGGTGGATAAGTTCGCCGGGGTGTACACTCCTTTTATGATGCTGGCCGCCCTTGCCATTGTTGCAGTTCCCCCACTTTTCACCGGCGGGGGCTGGGCAAAGTGGTTCTACGAGGGCTTGGTCGTTCTGGTTATCGCCTGCCCGTGTGCGCTTGTAATATCTACTCCCGTGACAATTGTGGCAGGACTCGGTTCAGCGGCGCGAAACGGCGTCCTCGTGAAAGGAGGCGCCTATCTTGAAGCTCCGGCGCGGCTCAAAGCGATTGCTTTCGATAAAACGGGGACCATTACCTTCGGGGAGCCCGCTGTAAAGCAGGTCATTCCGGTGGGCGACCACAGCGAGACCGGCCTTCTTGCAAACGCAGCCGCTCTTGAAGCGCACAGCACGCACCCGCTTGCACGGGCTATTATCCGCCATGTGGAATCAAGAGGCATTCGCGCCGCAGTTGCCGACAAGTTCACAATTTTGCCGGGCCAGGGGGCGGAAGGGTCAATCGGGGGAAAAGCTTACTGGCTTGGAAGCCACAGGATGCTCGAAAGATGGCAGCGGGAAAGCCCGGTCTTTCATGACGCGATCAGCAGACTCGAGGAGGCCGGGAATTCGATCATGGTGATGTGGTGCGATGATCACGTCTGCGGACTGGTAAGCGTCGCCGACCAGGTGCGCCCGGAAGCAAGCGAGGCGATTGCCAGCCTCAAAGCTCTCGGTCTGGAAAAAGTCGTAATGATCAGCGGCGACAATCACAAAACCGTCGAACTTATAGCCAAAGCGGTTGGAATCGATGAATTCCACGCTGAATTGCTCCCCGAAGATAAGGTTCGGCTTGTCTCGGAACTCAAGACAAGATTTGGCGGAATTGCGATGGTCGGAGACGGAATCAACGACGCTCCGGCATTGGCCGCCGCAACCATAGGGATCGCCATGGGGGCCATGGGCTCGGATGCTGCAATTGAAACCGCCGACATAGCGCTGATGTCCGACGACCTGTCCAAAATACCCTGGCTGATCCACCACTCCAGAAAAACGATGGCCGTCATCAGGCAGAACGTGTTTTTCGCCCTGCTGGTAAAGGCCCTGTTCATCTGCATGGCGGCAGCCGGTGTCGCGACCCTGTGGGAGGCGATTGCCGCCGATATGGGGGCTTCGCTGCTTGTTATCTTCAATGGGCTGCGCATGCTGAGGATTACGGGGACAGACGGCGACAAAAAATATCCCGCCCTCTGCCGCTCCGAATTAGCCTGCTGCACGAACCCGAGGCTATGAAGCAGGAATTTCCGGGTAACCCGCTTTCTGAACTAAATTCAAGCCGCTTTCAGCGTGAAATCGACATGCAAGGCATCAAATGGGAAGACGATACGCCCACTGGCGGTCTTTTGCAGAATGCCGGCATTCAAAAGCGCATGCACGTCGCCATGAACCGCTTTCACATCTCGTTCCAAACGGCGCGCCACCTCGCGAATCGTCATTGGACCCGCACCGGTCATGAGCTTTAGCAACTGCCAGCGTTTGCCTGTAAGCACCTTGAAAAGAAGCGCAGGAGATTCGAAGCTGATGAAGGTCCCTTGCGGCTCCCCTTCGAATGCCCCAAGGACCCGTTGGTTGAGGCTCTCCCGGGAAGAAATCACCAATGTAACCGTGGCCATTCTAAGACCTCCAATTGTCTACATCACTCCAGAAGTCGTCGAGCAGGTCCTGAGGTGATGTGAAAACGTACGGGACCTGTTTGTCACCCAGGTGCTTGTGATCGCCCTTGCCCAGCTCGTTGTCGTAGCGCAAAACACAGCGGCCATTAGCCACTAGGGCAAACCTATATTTGAAACCATGCCGGCTGCTTGAACCCCTCTGCGGCAAACGCCATACCACCATTTCTACGAAAGCGTCTTCGGATATAGCGTGGCGCGCGTTGAGCAATAGTTCAGCACTCATGTTGGTGATAATACCAACACCATCAAATGTTGTCAAACACCATACAACGCAAGAGCTGTTGACCCCCCTCCGCCCTTGCGAAGGGCTGTGGCCTACGGTAGAATTGTGCAAAATGTGCCTGCCCCTGGATGACTTAGGGCTTGCCCGTAAATAAGCCTCTTAGGGATCGCGCAGGATTTTGAGACTGATTTGGTCGCGAAGATTGAGCAAAACCGCAGGCGTAGCTGGACTACGTCGAGGACTTTGCGATTGAGGAGCGGCCAAAGCAGGCCAAAAGCCGGATGCGAGCGCAAAGGTTCTATTTACGGACAAGCCCTTATAGGAGATCAATATGACCAAAGGTAAGAAACGATTGAGAGATTGCCTCGGCGGGAAACTGCGCACGCAGCTTGAGAATGTCGCGGGCAATGCAGAGGCGACCTGGCAGGAATTCCAGCAAGGTGACAACAAACAGGGGCATGAGCATTGTGAGGCTGTTGAGAGAAACCTGGACCTGCTTATCTCCGATGATAAGAAAGAGACCGGTCTGAACGAGACCGAGATCTTCGTTCTCCTGGCCGCGTGCCTTCTCCATGATATTGGGAAAGTCGAAAGCTCGAACCGCTCCGGCTGGAAGAGTGAACACGGACACCGGGCTATGGAGATTATTAATGAGAACTACGACACGTTGGGCTTAGATCGCGTCCATGCGGCGGCGGTATTCGGCAAGCTCGGCACCCACGACGAACTGAGTCTCGTTGCCGATATGCTCAAGGACAAGGACGAGGATGTTCGCCTGGCGGCCACGGTCATATTGGCCAAATTAGCAACCGATGTTGATGCAGAGGGGCTTTTGGACCTCGTCGCCGAGAAATCGCAGGGATGGGATGAAATCGCACAATCTCATTACCAAGCCCTTTGCCTCTTGGACCAAAAGTTTTACTGTCCTATTACACCGCAGGAACAGACCTGACGGGGACGTTTGTGAAGATTGGAATTTGCGAAAAGCACGCGAAGTGGAGTTTTGCAAGAGGCTCCGGACTCATTCTGACTGCGATAAGCAGTCCAGCCTTTCGATAAGGTCTCTGAAATCCTCAGGCATAGGCGCGTTCGCCGTAACAGTGGCGCCGGTGACCGGATGGGTGAATTCGAGCCGGATCGCGTGCAGCATCTGGCGCTGGGTCCCAAGCAGCAGATCTCGCACCGGGGCCGATTTGACGTTTCTCGCCCGCCTCCTGTCCCCCCCATAAGTCTCGTCGCCGACGACCGGATGTCCGATATGGCTGAGATGTACCCTGATTTGATGTGTCCTGCCCGTTTCAATCTGTACCCTCAGCAGTGCGGTTTCCCCCCAGTGCTTCTCCACCCGCCATCGTGACAGGGCCTCGCGGCCTCCGTGCTGAAGAACGGCTATTTTTTTTCTGTGTATTGGATCTCTGCCAAGCAGCGACGAAATCTCTCCCTCACCTTTAGCCGGACTCCCGTAAACCAGGGCCAGGTATTCCTTCCTAACCCCCCTTTCCTTGAACTGCCTTACCAGGTTCAAATATGCACGCTCGCTTTTTGCGATGACGAGTGCCCCGGAGGTATCCTTGTCCAGGCGGTGAACGATTCCGGGCCGAAGAGGGGAACCCTGAACGGCCAGGCGCGCACAATGGGCGAGCAGCCCATGCACGAGCGTCCCTTCGGAGTGGCCTGCCCCTGGATGGACCACAAGGCTCGGCGCCTTGTTCACGATGAGCAGGTCCTCGTCTTCGAAAAGAATATCCAGGCGCATCGGCTCGGGCTTGAGGGCCTCATCCGGTCCCTGTCCGGGGACCTTCGCCATGATGAGATCACCCGCCCGGGTCTCGTAGCTCGGCTTTACGGGATTTCCATTCACCAGGATCAGATCTTCTTTGATCAGCTTCTTGAAATGGCTGCGCGAAAGGTCCGGAATCACCCTGCTCAAAAACAGGTCGAGCCTTTGGCCGCTCTGTTCGTTTGAGACCACGAAAGAATATTCGTCGTTTGAGTTTGCAGTCTCTATCAATGGAGTCCGTCATCCTTTGAAAGAAATTCTACATTTATTATTTTGAAAAAAACAGCCGATACGACTGAAGCAGTTTTCCTTCCATTACAAAGCCGGCTTTGGACCAGCCTATAATGCACAGGGCAAAATGCCCATGTGACTAAACATTTTGAAATCCTTGATAAAATGCACGCCTGGGCTGATTGTTAAAAAAATCTCTTGACTCTGAAAGCCCGTTTCTGTAGATTCACCGGAGATGATTAAACTTGAGCATCTTGGGGCGAATTTACACCTGGACTCGGTCCTCGCTGCTGATGTCTCAGTTGCGGAATCGATCTTTGAAAAAGCTGGAGGCGGTGGGCTAGGTGTGAAATTTAGCGCAATTTGTCCGCCTTGTTCCTGTCAAAAACATGGCTTCGCAGTTTTGAGACGTTTTCAATTGCGCAGGCTGATAAGAACCTGTGCTCGTTGTCGCTGTGACATCTCTTTTTGTTGTTGGTCGGTTGCTTTTGTTTCTTACTCCCTTTTGGTGCAGGTAAATGGAGGAAAACGCTATGGCTGAAGCCAGTCCAAAGAAGGATGCCGATGACGGGAGGGATCCCCGTTACAAAGGCATCGATCGCGTTTTAAAAAGACTGCAATTCAAACAAGACGCTCTGATAGAAGTGCTGACTACGGCTCAGGAGGCCTTCGGTTATCTCCCCGAAGAGGTGATGATCTACGTCGCCAGACAGCTCAAGCTGCCGTTCAGTTGGGTCTACGGAGTGGCCACCTTCTATCATTTCTTTTCACTCAAACAGCAGGGAAAACACAACGCTATCGTATGTCTGGGAACGGCCTGCTACGTCGGGCGATCAAGCGACATAGTTGAAGCGGTTTCCAAAGAGTATGGCCTTGAGCCGGGCCAGACAACGCCCGACGGCGAGCTGACTCTGACTACGACCCGTTGCCTTGGGTGCTGCGGCCTTGCGCCGGTGGTCGTATTCGAAAATCTGGTCCTCGGAAAAGAATCCCCTGAAACCACAGTTGAAAAAGTAAAATATGTTCTTGCCGGCGGGAGCCTGGGGACAGCCTTCCAGCCCGAAGAGGCACAGGAGGAAACTGCCACAGCCTAGTCGTTGCGGAATCGGTTACAGTCTGAATTTCGCTCATCTTTAGAGTTGAGCGCAGTGAATCGTTCAGAACTTAAGGAGAATACAGCGTTATGAACCGACAGGAACTCTTGGAAATGGCCCAGAATGAACTGGACCGCCAAAAGAAATTCCGCTGCCGGCTGCTCGTCTGTGCCAGTACTCCCTGTATTTCTTCCGGAGCCCTTGTAGTTGAGGACGCCTTGAAGAAAGCCGTGGAGGCCGAGGGGCTTCAGACCGAGATCGAAACGGTCGGCACCGGCTGTCTTGGCCCATGCAGTCGCGGGCCTTTGGTGACAGTTCAGTTCGAGGGAAAACCGGACGTCATATACGAAGGGGTAACCAGCGAGGTTGCTCAGCAGATAGTCGCGAAGCACTTGAAAGGCGCATCGGTCCCCGGACTCGATGCCAATGTGATCGCGGCTGACTGGCCCTTTTTTGCTAAACAGAAAAAACTGGTCTTGGCCGAATCCGGCACGCTGAACCCGGAGAAGATCGAGAGCTACATAGCCCGAGGCGGCTACACCGCTATTGGACAGGCCCTGCGGGAAATGACCGCCGAGGAAGTTTGCTCCACAATGGTCAAAAGCGGTCTTCGCGGGCGAGGCGGAGCGGGTTTTCCCACCGGCCTCAAATGGGACATGGTCCGAAAAGCGCCAGGTGAGCGCAAGTATGTAGTTGCAAACGGCGACGAAGGCGACCCCGGTGCTTATATGGACCGCACCCTGATGGAATCCGATCCACACCGCGTACTGGAAGGAATGGCCATAGCGGGTTTCGCGGTAGGCGCCGACCAGGGTTTTATCTATGTGCGCGGCGAATATCCTTTGGCGGCAAAACGCTTGGAAAAGGCCATCCGGCAGGCGGAGCGCAAGGGCCTTCTCGGCTCCCGCATACTGGACAGCAACTTCAATTTCCGAATCGATATCCGCATGGGTGCGGGCGCATTTGTGTGCGGCGAGGAAACAGCGCTCATGCAGTCGATCATGGGACGCCGCGGGCAGCCGGTACCCCGCCCGCCCTATCCTGCAAACCGCGGTTTGTGGGGCGGCCCCACCCTGATCAACAACGTGGAGACATTTGGAAACATTACATGCATCATTCTCAAGGGCCCTGAATACTACGCTTCCTTTGGCACCGAGAAGACCAAGGGCGCAAAGATTTTTGCTCTCGCCGGTAAAGTCAGCAACACCGGACTCATTGAAGTTCCCATCGGGATCACGTTGCGCGAAATCGTCTTTGACATAGGCGGTGGCATTCCAGACGGGCGTCCGTTCAAGGCCGCACAGACCGGGGGCCCTTCGGGCGGATGTATCCCGGCTGAATATCTCGATACGCCGATAGACTATGAAACCCTTCAGAAGCTCGGCTCAATTATGGGTTCGGGCGGTCTGATCGTAATGGACGACCGGAGCTGTATGCCCGACGTGGCCAAGTTCTTCATGGAATTCTGCATGGATGAGAGCTGCGGTAAGTGTGGCCCGTGCCGAGGTGGAACGGTGCAGATGCACCGGATTCTCGTCAAGATTACGAACGGAAGCGCGACGATGGAAGACCTGACTAAGCTCGAGGAGCTCTGCCTGATGGTGAAGGAGACAAGCCTCTGCGGACTTGGAAATACCTGTCCAAATCCCATCTACAGCACGCTCCGCTATTTCAGGGAGGAATACGAGTCGCACATTACAGACCATCACTGCCCGGCCGGAGTCTGCCAGTTTACGGAGAAGCCGCTCAGAATCGCTGTGGCAGGATGATCCTACAAGCATGAATCTCCAATGGAGGCGCCAAAATGTCAGTTGTCACACTCACGATTAACGATAAACTTGTCAGCGCCCCGGCAAACACCTCGCTTCTTAGTGCGATGCAAGAACAGGGGATAGACATCCCCACCCTCTGCCATCTCAAGGGGCTGAGCGAGCGTGGCGGGTGTCGCCTGTGCATTGTAGAGATGGAAGGAAGCCCCAGGTTGTTTGCTTCCTGCGTGACTCCCGTTGCCGAGGGGATGGTGATTCGCACCCATACAGACAGGGTGCTCAAATATCGGCAGATGATGGTCGAACTGCTTCTGGCCGAGCGTAATCACATTTGCGCAGCCTGCGTCCAGAACGGCCACTGCGAACTGCAGACCCTGGCCGCACAGCTCGGGGTGACCAGCGTTCGCTACGATTACATTTGCCCCGATCTGCCGATGGACGCCAGCCACGAACGCTACGTCCTGGACCATAACCGCTGTGTTCTGTGCGGACGCTGCAACCGGGTGTGCGACGAGGTGGAAGGCGCTCACACGCTTGATATGGGCGGGCGCGGCATCCAGTCAAGAGTCATTGCGGGTATGAATCAGCCTTGGGGGACCAGCCGGAGCTGCACCGGTTGCGGAAAATGTGTCCAGGTCTGCCCGACCGGCGCTCTTTTCAAGAAGGGCTCGAGCGGGGGGGAGATGGTGAAGCAGCACGACTTTCTGACCTGGATTCTGGATGGTCGTGAAAAGAAGATTTATCACTGGTCCTGATAAGAGGAGAGGCGTAGCATGGCTACATCGACGAACAACAAAGCTCGGCTGGCTACCGTGTGGTTGGGCGGGTGCGCCGGCTGTCATATGAGTCTATTGGATCTGGATGAACGGATCGTGGATGTCCTCGGTCTGGTCGACTTGGTCTATAGCCCGGTCGCAGACATCAAAAAGTTTCCTGACGGTGTTGACGTGACACTGGTCGAGGGATCTTGCTGCAATTCCGAGAACGTGCACCTTGCCCGTGAACTCAGGGAGAGAAGTAAACTGGTTGTTGCCTTCGGTGACTGCGCGGTTACGGGAAATGTCCCGAGCATGCGCAATCGGCTGAAGCTCCAAGACATACTGGACGACGTCTATGAAGGCCCGGGACCGGCCCCGCCCGCTCAGGGCGATTTGCCGATCCTGCTGCCCAAAGTGGTGCCGCTGCACCGGGTTCGCCCTGGCGATATTTACCTGCCCGGCTGCCCAC
>Ga0181539_1001923_pt1 | contig 22017 bp, 22 predicted proteins | sample PEATcosm2014_Bin_46_FD_119767 | JGI IMG/M metagenome (GOLD analysis project Ga0181539, IMG submission 119767) | Peatland microbial communities from MTU Mesocosm Facility, Houghton, MI, USA - PEATcosm2014_Bin23_60_metaG | ecosystem: Environmental > Terrestrial > Soil > Wetlands > Peat | place... | reverse complement strand
TGAACTCGAAGATTTCATTTACCAGAGCACTGAAGAGTTTCGTGTATTGTGCGGTGACGGGACTTACGACCCACGTGATCTGGAAAACTTCCCGCACACTGATAATCCGAACTCGTGTCGGTTTTGTCCGTATCGAAATGTTTGCAGGGAGCCGGAACCATGGATAACTATCGCCTCAACCTCTACGAAATCGAAGAGCCGGGCCGCTTAGCTTTTGAGTACAGGCTAGTTGAGATCCGAGGGTTCGACCGCGCTACGGTGAGTAACCCGGACCTCGTGGACCAGAATCTCAACATCTTGGCAAAGCTCGTCGCCATCCGCGAGAAATGCCCCGTCGCGATTGTTCGTGATTCAGGGCAATTCTTCTTGGCAGTTCCTGCCGCCGCTGAAATTCAGCAACTGGCATATCATCTTGCGCCCGATATCGCGGAGTTGGTGCCCCAGTCGAATACACATCGCAGCACACTTCTGGCTGCCGACCCGCTTGATCGCCACATCGCAGTCGACTTCCTGAGATTCTGTCTCCGGGGACCCCTGTGGGCAAATCGAGAATTGTGGTCTTCCGGTCCCCAGACATTTTTCTCGAAGAGGCCACTGAACGGCCACGAAATTAGTCGGGAAGTCGATCTGTATGAAGGCTTTCACTTTCATTTGCGCTACCTGGATGAAAAACTCTTCGTGGGGATAAAGCTTTCGTACAAATACGTTGACGTGGCTTGGGCCACTGACCGGTTCACTCGTGAGGAGCTTAGGCGGCACAAGATGAGGATGTTTCTCTATCACTTTGGTAACCAGTGGTATCCTGTCCAGTTCCTTGAATGTTTGGAAAAACCTATCCGGGACGCGCGATTCGTTCCGGAAGATACGGGTGAGCCCATTAGCGTGTTTGATTATACCGTTCAGAAGGCGGGAGACAATCCACCCCCGTGGATTCGGGCCCTCGATCCTGAGTCTCCCGCAATCCTCTACCGCTATCCCGGGCGAGACCAAAGGCTGTTTGCAGCCTTGGGACTAGCAAAATTGGTTCATCGGACTGATGATGCTGTGATCGGGGATTTGCATCGTAGGTCAATCAAGAGTCCCGACGATCGTTTCAGGTTCAGCCGACAAGTTATTGAGCGATATTTCCAGGGGCGGCAGTTTTTCGGATCAGAAGTGAGAGTGCGGCCGGAAGCATATGCTGTTCGGGCACGCCTCTTCCCTGTTCCCGCTCTGGAATTCGGGCAAAAACATGTACTTACGGTAGGTACAAACGTTGATAAGGGCGAAACTCCGCTAGCAGAACTAGGCCGGGCCCGGATGAATTGCCTGCTGGACCGCCGCGCGGGTGCAGCCGTAACCACCACGCTCGAACCACAGTACATTGTGATTCCACAATCATTGGATCGCGCGATTGCCTCTGATCTCTCGCGCAGGTTAGAAACAGTGACGCGTACCTTCCTTCAAACCCCCTATCGATTTGATGCTGTGCTGTTTGATGATCGGAATGCTAAAACCTTAAAACAACACGTCGACGCGATCCTTGCAGGCGTCCAAAATGCAAATCTTAAACACGGGCGGGGCGTGCTGATCCTACCCTCGAATGCCCACGATGACCTGCACAATTACGTCAAGCGCGCCCTCCGCGATCGATTTGAATTTCAGTGTCTCGATGCGGCAAGAGTTTCGAGCTTTTACCAAACGGTGCTCAGGAAGGGCGAAAGACAGGTGGAGACCGTTCCCGATTTAGAGCGGCGCTATACAAGCTATTTGAGATATGTCGCTTTGGGATTAATGATTGTTAATCGGCAGTGGGGGTGGGTTCTGAAGGACAAAACGCGATACGACGCTTACATCTGCGTTGATGTATTGAATCAGCAAGCGGCGTTCACCTTCTTTTACGACGGTGGCCGTCACTGCTATATGCGGTCGTGCGATTCCAAACAGCCTGGGAAACATGAAAGACTGTCGCGACAGCAAGTGCGGACCATGGTCTATGAGGGCCTGAAAGCAGATCTGTCGAGTACGGCAAAACCGAGGTCGATTGTACTCCAACGTGATGGTCGTTTGTTCCGGCGCGAGTGGCTCGGGTTTGAAGAAGCAGTACTACAGTTGATCGACGAGGGCGTGCTGGATCGGGATTTGGTTTATGGAGCATTTGAGATCGCTAAGAGATTCAATGCCGGGCTAAGGCTTGTCCAAGAGCGCAACGGAAAGCTACAGAATCCTAGGATTGGCGCGGCGTATCAGCTAGGTACGGATGAGGGTATTGTCTGCACCACCGGTTTTCCCTTTCCACTACGTGGGACAGCATCGCCGTTGGCGGTTCGAATTTACGAGGGACCCCTGAACCTTGATTGGGTGATGGAGGACGTTTTTCGTAAGTCATTGCTTGCATGGTCCGCCCCGGACCATTGTATGAGCGTACCTATCGATTTGAAATTGTGCGACGAATTCCTGCGCGCGTTCGCGGCTGACGCCAATGAGGAAGAAGCACTTTACGGTCAGGAAGTGGAGGAACCTGCGGAAGTTGCGTAGCCTTTCCCGAAAGGAGGTACCTTCTTATGAGTGATATATCAACTTTGTCCCACGAATACGAAGCTTCGGCAAAATTAGCGGAAGAGCTAAATGAGGCGATATTGGCCATCAAGAAGTCACGCGTGCATCAGCGGCCTGGGCTGACTGCGGATCAGAGGAAATCCCTCGCCGAAACTGTGGAGTCACTTCGACAGCAAGTGGAGGCCGATCGGGACATGGCTCGGACTGAATTCATTCCGCAAGAAATGGTCGACCGTGTGCGTGAGCGAAATCGCCCGCGCATGGCCTATTTCCTGGATGATTTGTCCCGAGCCGCAAGCGTACTGGAAACCGGCTCTGGGCCGCTCGACGATACCGTCGTTCGGACATTGGATGAAATCTGCGATGCAGCGGATGAGACGGCATCTGCTGTCTTTCGGCGTATGCGTAGGCGCTAAATGTCAAACTTCCTCGAACCTCTCCTTCACGATTTGGCGGAGAGGTTTCGGTTTTTGGATGAAGAACTTGCAAGGATACAAGCGCCCTCTGAGGCGGAGCCATGCCGTCAGCAGATTCAGCGGCTGGTGAGTCAAGGGAAGGCCAGAATTGACTCTGTCCTGACTGATCCGGACATTGCGAGGCCGGACTTTGCCAAGAACTTTTACCATACCTTCAAACGGCTTTCTGAGTTGGCCCAGGCGGTCGAAGAGGGACCTCTCTTTGCGTTAAGCCGGTTCCGGCTGGAAGATCGCTTCCTCACCAGAGTGGTGGGAGCAGTTTGCCAAGAATTTGCTTTTCCATACACGGCGCCAATATGCGCCGCCATGAGTTCACAATACTATTTCGCCATGCCGGGCATGGACCTGATTCTTGTTCCTCACGGGGAGGCAACCCACCTGCTGGGGTGGGCGGACCTCTACCATGAACTGGGACACTTCCTTGTTGCGAGAAATCAAGCAGGCCTGCTTCAACCTCTGCGGACGCGTGTCAGCAATCACTTCCTGCGCGCCATTCATGATGCCACCCGGCAGGGGTGGACATCAGATGCAATCGAGGATCTAAATGCATATCGTGCATTATGGCTTGGGGATTGGATTGTTGAATTCGGTTGCGACTTATTTGCTACTTTCGCGGTGGGTCCTAGCTTTGCTTGGTCTAACCTCAGGTTGTGCGCGCGCATGAGCACAGACCTATTTGGGATTGCCCGGACACATCCAGCGGATGCTGCGAGGACACAGGCTATCATCGAAATGCTGAGATTGATTGCAGGCCACGCATCGACGCACCAAGTCGAGAGCCGGTGGCAAGAGCTGCTGCAAACGATTGGCACCAAGGAACCGCAGTACTTTCCTATTGCATATCCTCCGGGTTTGATTCACGAACTGGCAACGGAAGCCATGCAACTCTTCAGGAGTTCGGGATTTCATTCGTACAATCCAGCATCCAAACCGATTGCCGACATGCTTACTGAAGCGTGGAAGTATTTCCAAGATAATCCTGCGGGCTTTCCCCAGTGGGAAAGCGGACAATTGCAGCAACTCAAGAAAAACTTCAACCTCATCTGATTGGGCAGTGGGGTTGTCCATCGAATGTGTCCGTCCGGTGAACCCGTCTTCTCCGGTTAAAGATCAGGGCGGATACTCCCTGCCAGATGAACACCACGCGCTCATGGGCGCGCGACCTTTGTGCAGATAAGTCCAGCGCGCCCGCCGATTCTCTCAGCTCTTGCCGGAAAACAATCCTCTTTGACGGCCTATGCGCGGATGTGGCACCCGGCGGTTCCGGGTGGATGGTCGGCCACTCGGAAATTACTCTGAATTGGCCGCAGAAGAATCTATTCGCTCGTCGCGCTGCAAGTTGTGGCCGCCCACAAAGGTTCAGGGCTACTGGGGATTCCGCCTGAAGTCGCCTTCCCATCTTGTGACCGCCAGCTAGGATAGGGTCTCAGCAACGCCGTAGGGCAGAATGAAGTCGCTCAACTCCTGTATCGTCGCCTCTTGGGAGACTGGTGTGAGTGAACCCGCCTCGATCCGCCGGCGTCGGTTCGATGTTGACTTTCAACCCAAAGCGCTTAGGTTAACGCCTATGCCCCCAGGACCGCCCTCACCAAAATATTGGCGTCGATGACCAAGGCTCTATTTGACATTCCGCCTCTTCTCGCGCGCCGAGCGGCGGATTCCCTTGTACTCGTCCATCAACTCGTCTTCCGTAACAGGGTGCGAAGATCCTTCAGCAAGCAGAACAAATGGTAGGGGTCAACGGGTGAAGGGACAAGGTCGAAGTGCTCATAGAAAGCCTTGGCTTCGTCATCCTTCGCATGAACCGCAAACGCCCGAATCCCGGCGATATCCGCAGCCTGAAGCGTGCGGAGCATCGCGTCTTTGAGGAGGCCGGCGCCAACCCCCTCACCTTGCCAGGATGTGGAAACCGCAAGGCGGGCAAGCAGCATGATGGGTACAGGATGACGGGCCAGGCCCTTGGTCAGACGTTCGGGTGCATCGTTATACTCGACGGCGCCCACCACCAGCGTGTAGTAGCCGATGACCTCTTCCTGCGCGAGAGCCACGTAGGTCTGAGAGGCTTCTGCCTGCTGGTGCGGAAGCGCATAACGAATCAGGAATCGGTTGAGCGCTTCACGGCCGCAGTCAAACGCCTCGAGGGCGTGGCTGCGGCGCAGCTTTTCGATGCGCAGCGGAGTCACCTAAATACTGCCTCGCTCGAAGACGCTCGGTTTCCGGAGAAGCCTGGCAAGGCGGGGAGCGTGGCGCGGTGGCGCGGATAGCGCGGCCTGGAAGGCCTTCCACTGCTCCGCATTCAGCCCGAAGCGCTGTCGGTCCGGCAAAGTCTCGGCGGCGCGGGCGAGGGCGCTCTCCAGAACAAATTCGCTCACCGACCGGTGCGCCACGCGAGCGGCACTCTGTAACGCGCGCTTTGCTGACGGGGTCAGCCGAAGGTCGAGCTTCTCATTCCGGGTTTCAGGGTTCTGCATGTTTCTCTCCTGGCGCCGATTCCTTTCCCCATCGTGCCACCTATGCCAGACAATGTCAAGACATCTCCACAGGGAATTCAGATGTCAGCACAACATCCACGGGTGGGCATGCAAGCCAATAAGGGGGACAGAGGGGACGGCAAGCCGTCCCCTTACAGCAGGCACCTTATTAAACGCCAACCTTCGCAGCGTTCGTAACACGCAATTGCCCCAAGAAGAGCTCACGGTTCAAGGGGTGCCGGCTTCCACCGCAGCACCGGCTTGCGGGCGGCGGCGACTTCGTCGAGGCGAGTGACGCGCGTGGTGTAGGGGGCTTTCAGAACGAATTGGGGATCTTGCTCCACCTCTTCCGCGATCGACTGAAGGGCGTCGATGAAAGCGTCCAGCTCTTCTTTGCTGGCGCTTTCGGTGGGCTCAATCATCATCGCGCCCGACACAATCAGCGGAAATGCTGTGGTGTACGGATGGAATCCGTAGTCGATCAGGCGCTTGGCGATGTCCATGGTATGGACGCCTTGGGCCGCCTGGCGCCCGTCCGAGAAAACGCATTCGTGCATGCAGGGCCGGTCGTACGGGAGCTCATAGAAATCGCGCAGCCGGCTGCGCACATAGTTGGCGTTCAAGACCGCGTCTTCGGTGGTCTGCCGCAGTCCTTCCGGTCCGTTGGCCAACATGTAGGCGAGGGCGCGAACCGCCATTCCGAAATTTCCCTGAAAGGCGCGCACGCACCCGATGCTCCGGGGTCGATCGTAATCAAGCTGAAATTTCCCTTCCGGGGATTTTTCCACGGCGGGCGAGGGAAGATACGGCTCCAGCGTTTTCTTCACGGCTACAGGGCCGGAACCGGGACCGCCGCCCCCGTGGGGAGTGGAAAAGGTCTTGTGCAGATTCAGATGCATGACGTCGACGCCAAAATCTCCGGGCCGCGCCACTCCCACGAGCGCATTCATGTTGGCGCCGTCCATGTAAACCAGGCCGCCGCGGGCGTGGACAATATTCGCAATTCTGCCGATTTCGGTTTCGAAAATCCCCAGCGTATTGGGATTGGTCAGCATCAATCCCGCTGCGTCGCCATCCATGGCGCGCGCGAGGTTAACAATGTCGATACAACCCTGCTCATTCGACTTGATGGGGCGCACTTCGTAGCCGGAAATGGCCACGCTGGCCGGGTTCGTGCCGTGTGCGGAGTCAGGAATCAGGATGTACTTGCGGGGATTACCGCGCTCGGCCAGGAAGGCGCGAATCATCAGAATCCCGGTCAACTCTCCTTGCGCGCCCGCGGCGGGTTGAAGGGAAACCGCATCCATGCCGGTGATTTCCTGGAGGCAGCGAGCGGTTTCGTACAGAATCCGCAAGCACCCTTGGGCCAGGGCCTGCGGTGCGTAAGGGTGCTCAGCCGCCAGGCCCTCCAACCGCGCCACCACTTCATTGATACGTGCGTTGTACTTCATCGTGCAGGAACCGAGCGGATAGATTCCCGTGTCCACGCCGTAGTTCCAGGTGGAAAGCCGCGTGAAGTGGCGAATGACTTCCAACTCCGATACTTCCGGAAAGCCTTCAACCTCCGCGCGCGCCAAGTCCGCGCCGAGCAGTTCGGCGGGGGAGACGGCGGGGACGTCCAGGGGCGCCAGTTCGGCGCCGACTTTGCCCGGGTTACTCCGCTCGAAGATCAGTGCCTCGTTGCGGGTCATGTGGGGTCGAGCTTCGCGAATGCGATTATTTGTTATCATCAGATTTTTTCGCGGGTTCTCCGTCATCAGTCCTCAGGGACGGGCCTTACTGACAACTGAAGACTGATTACTGACGACTTCTGCTTTCCGGCACACCTCCACGCAACGGTCAATGGCCGCCCGGCTTACCAATTCCGTGAAACACAGCAAAAGATGGTTCGCGAGTTCCGGATAGAATTCTCCCAAATGCAGGCCGCCGATAATCTTTTCGCCTCGCAAATCTTCCCGCAGGCACTCGGCGTCGCCGGGGACCTTCACGACGAACTCATTGAAGGACGGGCCGGTGAAGGGGGTCACAACTCCGGAAATTTCCCGCAGTCGCCCGGCGGCGTAGTGAGCCTTGGCCAGATTCTGCTCGGCGAGCAGCCGCAGTCCCGTTTTACCCAGCAGGCAGAGGTAAATGGTTGCGGCGAGGGCGCACAGCGACTGGTTCGTGCAAATATTGGAAGTAGCTTTCTCGCGCCGAATGTGTTGCTCGCGCGTGGCGAGAGTCAGCACGAAGCCGCGCCGGCCCTCCGTGTCAACGGTCTGGCCCACCAGGCGACCGGGCATCTGCCGAAGGAATTTTTCCCGAGTGGTCAGGAAGCCGACGTAGGGACCGCCGAAAGCCACCGGCACTCCGAACGATTGCGCCTCGCCGCACACAATATCGGCCTCGCTCGGAGGTTTGACGATCGCTAAGGAGAGCGGCTCCGTAACCACGACGATCAGCAGCGCGCCCTGCCGGTGGGCGAGGGAGGCAATCTCCGGGATGCGCTCCAAGGTGCCGAAGAAATTGGGCGACTGGATGACCACGGCGGCGGTCTGGGCGTCTACTGTGGATTCGAGTTGGGCCGTGTCAATCTGTCCAGCGGACGCGTAGGGGACTTCCACCAGTTCCACGTCCTGGTTCTGTACGTAAGTCTGAAGAACCTGGCGATATTCCGGATGCAGCGTTCGCGCCAGCACCACGCGCCGCCGCTGCGTGACGCGCAAGGCCATCAGCGCGGCTTCGGTGGTGGCGGTCGAGCCGTCGTAGAGCGACGCGTTGCTCACCTCCTGGCCGGTGAGCTGCGTCATCATGGTTTGAAACTCGAACATGGCTTGCAGCGTTCCCTGCGAAATTTCCGCCTGGTAAGGGGTGTAGGCGGTAAAGAACTCGCCGCGCGAGAGCAAGGCATCAACCACCACGGGGCGATAATGCGAGTAGGCGCCGGCGCCCAGCAGGGAAACATACTCGCGGCTGCTCTCGGCCGCGGCTTGCTGGAAGAACTCCAGGATTTCGGCTTCGGAGAGCGGCCCGGGAAGGTTCAGTTTTCCTTGGAACCTCAGATCCGCGGGGATCTGCGCGAAGAGTTCATCGATATGAGCATGTCCGGTGGCCCTGAGCATGGCTTGCCGGTCGGCGGGAGAGTTCGGCAAGTAGCGCATCAATGGGCCTTTTCTTGCTGGATGTATGCCTCGTATTCATCCGCCGTCATCAGCTTGTCAATTTCGCGGCGATCGGCAAGCTGCACGCGGATCAACCAAGCCTCGCCATGGGGATCGGTGTTGACCATCTCCGGGTTGTTTTGGAGCTTGCCGTTGACGGCCGTCACCTCGCCGCTCACCGGTGAGTAGATTTCGGAAACGGCTTTGACGGACTCGACCGTCCCGAGAGACTCCGATGCCGTCACGTGATCGCCCGGCTTGGGGAGTTCCACGAAAACGACATCACCCAATTCCTTTTGCGCGTAATCGGTGATGCCAATGGTTCCCACGGACTCGTCCACGCGGATCCACTCGTGGTTTTTGGTGTAAAGGAGTTCTGGAGGGTACATTTTCTTCTCCCTTGTGTTTTCGCCCGGGGCTGCCCGGCTCCAAGAGCCGGCCAGCGTAGGCGTCGTTCTAACGGAGAAATCCGTCAAGTCTTCTCTTCTTACTTCGGGGTAATGATGTAGCGGCGGCTTTACGCCGCCATTTGGCGAGGTAAACTCGCCGCTACAACTGCAAACTGCACTACTACTTACCTCGGGCGTTTATAGAAAGGCAATGAGACGATTCGCGCGGGTGCGAGTCTTCCGCGGATTTCAATTTGTATTTCACGGCCTACGTCCGCGCCATCAGGGGGCACGTAAGCCATCCCGATATTTTTCTTCAGATATGGCGCAGGGGAACCGCTGGTGACCTTGCCCGCTTCCTTTCCATTGACCCAAACCGGATAACCATCGCGCGCCGGGGCACGATCGATCATTTCAAATCCGATGAGTTTCTTCGCCACTCCTTGCGCACGTTGCCGCAACAGGACGTCCCGGCCCACGAAGTCTCCCTTCTCGAGTTTCGTGATCCAGCCCAGGTTGGCTTCGAGAAGCGTGGTTTCTTCATCCAGTTCGTGCCCGTAAAGTGCGAATCCCGCTTCCAGCCGCAGCGTGTTGCGCGCGCCGAGGCCCGCAGGAATCAGCCCTTCCGCCCTGCCCGCGTCCAATAGCATGTTCCACAGATGCGCGGAGGAGGCCGGAGGGAAATAGAACTCGAAACCGTCCTCGCCCGTGTAACCCGTGCGCGCCAGGAGGCCTTCGACGCCACCGCAACGGGCGCGGCGGAAGCAATAATACTTCAAATCTCCCGGATAAGCTTCCGTCACCTTGGCCAGGATCTCCAACGCACGCGGGCCTTGCAACGCAATCTGCGAGTATTGCCCGGAAACGTTGCGCACGTCCGCGCCCCACGAATTGCACTGAACGATCCACGCGTAGTCTTTATCCGTATTCGCAGCGTTCACACATAGAAAGTAGTGATCGGGCGCGAACCGGTGCACCACGCAATCATCAATGCAACTGCCATTGGGGAGCATCAGCGCGCTGTATTGCGCCTGGTAGTCCTGCAAGCGGGAGACATCGTTGGAAGTCACGTATTGGAGCAACGCGAAAGCATTAGGGCCGCGAACTTCAATTTCCCCCATGTGGCTCACGTCAAAGAGTCCGGCTGCTGTGCGCACCGCAAGGTGCTCGCGGGTGATGCCGGAATACTCCACCGGCATGTCCCAACCGCAGTAATCCACCATCTTGGCGCCGCTCGCCCGATGGGTGGCATTCAAAGCTGTGCGTTTCAGCGCCTGTGCCGCGGGAGCGATCAAGCCAATTCCTCCGCTTTGATTGAAGATACTTTGCAAGAAATTCAACCTAGCACAGTCCTCGCAAACCGGTCAAGGCAGGGGGGCGGTGCAGTCTGCTGTAGCGGCGGTCCATGACCGCCGGCTTTTGTCTTTCCGCCAATCGTCGCTGGTAAAGGGCCGACGGCGGTCATAGACCGCCGCTACAACTCTTCGCTCGCTCCCAGGGCTTCGAGGTCGGCTTTGTCTTTTGTCCGCCCGGTCATCCTCTTGTTGAGAATCAGCGCTTCCCGACCGATGAAGTTCACTCGGGTTTCTCCTAGCGCGGACTCGACTCGGCTTGCCCACGCCTCGTCAAAGGTCACCCCGGTGAGGGAGGTGAGTATGTCAATCCGGCTCGGCGGAACACCTAACTGGATCACGCGGTAGGAATCCACAAAATCGGCTGCTTTTGGGCCGAGAGCGGCGAATCCAAATTCCGCCAAAGCCGATTCCAATTGCTGGGCGTTATCAGGGGAGTTGCGGACCAGGACGTCAAGGTCCCCGGTGTAACGCGGGAATCCGTGATGGGCCAGCGTCACCGCGCCTACCACGAGGTACTCAACCCCGTGAGAGTTGAGCGATTCGATAAACGCGCGCCAGTCTTCCGGAAGTGGCATCGCTCTCCTTGTGCGCCATGGCCCGAAGCTGGAACAAAATCTCCAAGCGTTCCGCCGGCGAAAGCCGGCGGTAATAGTCGCGTGTGGCTGCATCCGCCTCGCGGAAAGTTCGGAACTTGTTGAGGACCAGCTTCATCCCTCTATTTTATTCTCTGACGCCGGAAAGTCCTACAACAAAACCCAACACCTGGAGTGGCAGGAAACGAACCTGCGGTCAGATTACAGCAACGCGCGGGCAGGATGCCCGCGCCACAGCGGGCGAGACGCCCGTGCTACGTCTGAGGAATCTCGGCTTCCACTTTTATGTCGCGCACCTCGCCGCGGCCGCGATTTGATTTTGTCGGCGCTTGGCGGCAGAATAGAGGGGCAGGAATTCATACCTGAAAGTGAGGCGTTCGCAATGGCCTACAAAGAATTTCGTTGCTTGGTTTGCAACCAACCCGAGGCCCGCTGCACTTGCATCAAGTATTGCGCCCTGTGCCAGACGGATTTTGCGGTTCGCCTCACCGAGGACGGCCAGTTCTACTGTGCTGCCTGCCGGGAGGCATGCGGTTACAAAACCCAGGACGATTTTTGAAGGCATGACATATACGGGCATTCACGGTGGGCCTGGTTTTTGTTTGCGCTTGGGCTTTCTGCCTTCTGCCTTCTTTCCGGTTCGAGGAAAGCCCCGCCCTTTGCACCCGTGGTGAGAAATCCGCGTCTGGTGCTGGAGGCGCAATCGGGGGAACTCTGCTATTCTAGAGGTGGTCACCTCCCCATGCTGCGCCGCCGCGGGGCAACCCATGATGTGGAAGATATTATTGAGGAAATCGGCCGGATTTCTCCTGCGCCCCCGGAGGATGATTTGACGGTGCTGGCAGTTACCTGGGCTCCACAGCGTACGGGAGTTCGGAAATGATGAGAATTGTCATCGGCAGCGAGCCGCGGCTGCTGAATATCCTGCGCGCTGTGGTAAACTTTTGCGCTCAGGAAGCGGGATTATCCAAATCTGACGCTGAGTACGTGGCCCTGGCCATCGATGAGGCCGCCGCGAATATCATCCGGCATACCTATGGCGGCTGCCACGACGCGCTATTGGCCCTGGAACTCCGCCGCCTGCCTGACCGCCTGGAGTTCCTCCTGGAGGATTGGGGTCCCAAGGTCCGCGAGGATCTGATCCGCCCCCGTTCCCTGGATGAGTTGAGGCCGGGCGGCCTAGGTACATTCTTCATCTATAGTTTTATGGACGAGTGCTCCTACGACCCGGATTTCAAAGAAGGTAATCGCCTGAAGTTAGTCAAGTTTCTGTTACGAAAGGGTGCTTGGTGCAATGAAGGTTCAAGTGCGAAATCTGGATAAGATCTCGGTTCTCGACTGCTCGGGCGACGTCGACCTGTATTCTTCCCCACGTTTACGCGAAGCCCTGTTGGCGGAGATCAAGGCGGACGGTCCCAGCGTTCTGGTGAACATGTCTGGCGTGCCCTACATTGATAGCTCCGGCATCGCCACGCTGGTCGAAGGCTTGCAACTGTCCCGGCAGACCAAGACACGTTTGGGCCTGTTTGGACTGCGGCCCAATGCCCGTTCGGTCTTGGAGATGGCGCGGCTGCACAAGGTCTTCACGATTTTTGAAGGCGAAGCGGAAGCCCTGGAAAAAATCGGTTCGGTTGAACCGTTCCACGGGATCTGAAAAGGGCAGTGAAGAGTGAAGAGTGACGAGCAAGAGCATGCCCACCGGTTTTGTTGCTCGGTTTTTGTTACTCATCACTCGTCACTCTTCACTCTTCACTCGTCACTACTCTTGTCACTGAAGTGAGGCCATGACCGGCGTTCTGGCTTTCCTTGGACGCAATACGCTAGGTATTCTCCGCTACGTGAGCGGACTCTATGACCTGAGCGCCAAGGCCGCCTATTGGGCCTTTGTCGCGCCGTTCCAGGGCCGCCACGTGAAATGGGGGAATGCCGTCCATCAGATGGTGGTGGCGGGCGTCGATTCCATCCCCGTCGTCTCGCTGATCTCCTTTTTCATCGGCATCGTGCTAGGCTTGCAGGGCGCTTACCAGCTTGCCAAGTTCGGGGCAACGTACTTTGTCACCGCCCTGGTGGGTGTTTCCATGACGCGGGAGCTGGGGCCGCTCATGACCGCCATTATTATCGCCGGGCGATCGGGGTCGGCGTTTGCCGCCGAGCTTGGCACCATGAAAGTGTCAGAAGAAATCGACGCGCTCGAAGCCATGGGACTCGACAGCGTGCGTTACCTGGTGGTGCCCAAGTACCTCGCCATGCTGGTCATGATGCCTTGCCTCACCCTGATCTCCGACCTCGCGGGCATCCTGGGAGGCGCCGCTTTCGAGATGGCGCAACTCGATAAGACCTTCTCCATGTGCCTATCGGCGACCCGCGACTCGCTGGTGATGCGTGACATCACCACGGGCCTGATCAAGAGCCTGGTGTTTGGCCTGATCATCACCGAAATCGGATGCTATGAGGGCTTCTCCGTCCAGGGCGGCGCGGAGGGGGTCGGCAAGGCGACAACTACCTCCGTGGTGATTTCGATTTTTCTGATTATTTTTGCGGACGTGATCTTTACCGCGATTTTTTACTACACGGGCTAAACATGGCGAATGATTTTGAGGGGCCGATAATTCGCGTGGAGGACCTGACCACTCACTATGGTGAGCGGCGCATCCTGAACCACGTTAGTCTGGACTTTCCCACGGGCGAGACCATGGTGATTCTGGGGGCAAGCGGAACCGGCAAGAGCACGCTGTTGCGCCACATCATACGCCTGGAGAAGCCCACCTCCGGCAGAATCCTCATTAAGAACGAGGACATTTGTCCCATGACGGAGGAGCGCTTCAACCAGATCCGCCGCAAGATCGGCATGTTGTTCCAAAGCGCTGCGCTTTTCAATTCTATGACCATTGAAGAAAACGTGGCCCTGCCCTTGCGCGAGCTTACGCAACTGGAAGATTCCACGATTCGCATCATGACGCGCATCAAGCTGGACTTGGTGGGGCTGAGTGGAGTTGAAAACTACATGCCCTCGCAATTGAGCGGTGGCATGAAGAAACGCGCTGGCCTGGCGAGGGCGCTGGCGATGGACCCGGAGATTCTCCTTTTCGATGAGCCCTCGGCAGGACTCGACCCCATTACCGCGGCGGGAATCGATTCGCTGATCCTGAAACTGAAGCTCGCCTTCCGTATGACCATCATCGTGGTGACGCACGAGCTCGCCAGCACGTTTATGATTGCTGACCGCATCACCGTGATGGACCGCGGTGAGGTGATCGTCACGGGCACACCGGAAGAGATTCGCAACTGCCCGCAGCCACGCGTGCTGCAATTCCTGAACCGGATTCCCGAAGGCGAGCAGGTGGACCAACAGGAGTACCTGCGTTCGCTGACGCAAAGTTGAAGTTCGGGACACGGGACACGGGATACGGGATACGGGATTTGGGGCTCGGGGTTCGGGACTACATGTTCCGGGTTGGATTTGTGGTCCGACCTGTATGGGACCATGGGACGGCACGGGCGAAGGTCTTGCCCGTATCCCGTGTCCCGTAACCCGTGTCCCGAATCGAGAGGTAGGAGCTATGGCGCGCACCAACGAGGAGATTAAGGTCGGAGTGGTGGTGGTCGTGGCCGCGCTGCTGTTTCTGGTGGCGCTGGTCTTTGTGGGCGGAGTGAACCTGCTTCGCAAAAAGAAAATCGAATACACGACCTACTTCAAATTCGCCGGCGGTCTCGAGCCTGGCAGCCTCGTCCGCTTCGGCGGTTTCAAAGTCGGGACCATCAAGTCCGCCTCCCTTGACCCGGAGGATACCACACGCATCCGGGTTATTCTCCAGGTCGATGACGGTACGCCCATCCACACCAACTCCAAAGCGCGCATTTCGTCGCTCGGTTTCTTGGGGGAGAATTACCTGGAGATTTCCGCCGGCACTCGCGATGCCGCGCCGCTGCCTCCGGGGAGCGAGATTCCTACCGTCGAAATCGTCCAATTGGCGGACGTATTTAATAATGTGAATAATATCACCGTCAACGCCACAAAACTGGTCAACGATCTTGACGACCGTATCCTGGCGCTGTCCGATAACGCTAACCAGTTGATCAAGAGCCTGAATGAGGTGGTGAATCCGGAGAACAAGGAGCATATCGGGTCGGTTCTGGCCAATGCCGACGGGATGCTGAAGGAATCACGCCCGCACATGGAAAAGACGCTGGACAACCTTGAGACCGCAAGCGGCAAGGTGGCGCCGGCCATCGACAACGTCAACGGCACCATCAGCAAGGCCAACAAGCTGACCGACCACCTGGACGCCGTGGTGGTGGAAAACCGCAAGGAAATTCACGACACCCTCCTGCGCCTGCAAACCTCCCTCGCCGACGCGGAGCGGATGATCAACGACCTGGACGATACCCTGGGCGCGAATCGGGGCAACCTGGATGAGACTCTGGAAAACATCCGCGCCACCAGTGAAAACCTCAAGGAATTCACCGACACCCTCAAACAGCGCCCCTACAGCCTCATCCGAATCAAGGCGGAAAAGGACCACCTGCCGCCCGGGGGGAAGTAGGCAGTAGGCAGGTGGGCAGATCGGCAGATAGATAAGTCAGAAGGCAAAGCGCAAAAGTCAAAAGTGCAAGTCGATGCGGTTTTGGGTGGTAGGCCATTTCGAAATCTACCCGCTTAGGTTTTCTGCCTTCCGCCTTCTGCTTACTGCCTACTGCCCACTGCCGACTTGCCGTTTATCCTTCCGGCCGGATTCTTGCCGGCAGGGGCTGCGGGGTGATGGTGAGCCAGTCGGCGCGCACGCGATCCCATTCCTGGATGAACAGGCCTTGTTCCTCAAAGAAAGTGCGGATGCGAGTGGTGTCCCAGCCGGCGATTTCCTCCAGGATCGGGACCATGATGCTCAGGGCGTCGTCGCTGAGGACGGTGCGCTTGGCAATGGGAGCGATGTGCCGCGCCTGCGAAACGGCAATGGTGAAGCCCTCGCGGCGGTTCACATGCAGCATGACATGAATGTCCGATCCGCCGTCTCCGACGTAAAGGATGCGTTCGGGACTGACCTGAAACCGCTTCTGTAAGTCGTCTAATACGGCCACCTTGCCATAGCCGGCGTTGACCCGGATGATGGACTCGACCCGCCCGGAGCTGTCGTACTGCAATTGCGTGCCGTGGATGTGATCGGCGGGAATGATATTTTCCAGCGCCGATTCAATGACTTCCTGCGGTGCGGCGGAAATGACGTGGAAGTCGAAGCGATGACCCGGGATGGCGCTGGCGAGCAACTCCGAAAGCTGCCGGATGTTTTTCTTCAGCCGCACAACTTTCCCCGCCTCCACCAAGTGCTCTTTGCGGACGCTGGCGCGATACTCGGGGTCGTGGAGCAGGAGATAGGTCAATTCGCCGCCTTGCTGCACCAGGTTTTGTATCGCCAGCGCCGCGACTCTGGCTTCGAAAATCTTGGCCGGGATGCCCACCAATTCGCTGAGGACCAGGCCGGAATCGTTGAAACTCAAGGTCTGATCAAAATCGCTTGCCAGCAGATACTGCTTGACCAAGGGAATCGTGGCTTGCATAAATATCCTCCTGCATACGTAGTCTGGAGTCTCTCGGCTACGGCCGATGTTCAGATTCGATGAAGATTTGATGGCGGAACGATTATCTGATCGATGCCATAATCCCGTGGCCAGTATAGGCGGCAACTCTTTGCCACATCGCACCGTGGCAACGGAAAACGGACTCAGGGGGCCGGTTCGGATCTTTTGGTGGATATCCCATCGCAAGATCTACGTTAGCGGAAAGTCCCCGGTTTCGTCAAATTCATTGAATTTATGACGCCCATAAGATGCGCGGCCTTGGCTGGGGATGGCCAAGCCCATGTGGGCACACAATCGCAAGGGGTTTGAAGCTAAGGGGTTCGGCCCCGACAAGGTCAAAATGTCCCTCAGGCCACCCTTTTGGCCCGACCGTGCGTCCGCTGGCGAACGTCGTCCCACTTCGCCGGGCCTACCCGGCGGCGACTGAACGGCAGTAAGGCGAAAAGGCCCGACGGGCCGGCAGGCGGAAGTTAGTCGATGATTCTCCCTTAAGCATTGAGCGGGCGGCTGGGGAAAAAATACCGCCCCGTGAAAAGTTCTTGTGGTGAGAAAAACCGGTTGTGATAGCATTTCGAGTCTGCGATCCCTTTGACTGCCTGGGCGCGGAGTCTACAAGCAGAGAAGAGTCAGAGGTATGGCGCATCAAAGAGCATTTGCGGATGTCGGTGCACCCAGAATATCAGGGGAATTTGTCCTTCGATTATTACTGGGAGTTTTGGTTCTGCTGGTTGTCATTTTTCTGGCCCTGGCAGGAGTAGGAGCGGGTCTGACCTATTATGTGACCACGGCAAATAACTCGGAGGAAGCGGTCAACCCCCAAAGTTACCTTTTAAATAGTTATATTTCGCACAGCTTTACGGACCGCTCCGGGGGGGAGCATGAGGGCTGGTTGCTGCTCGGATTGCGTGGCGCGCCCGTCATCATTCTCTGTCACGGGTACGATTCGAATCGCTCTGATCTATTGTGGCTGGGCAGCATCTTGCGTGACAACCACTTCAATGTGTACCTTTTCAATTTTCAAGGACCCAAGGCCAAGGAGAGCCGCTCGAACTTGGGACCGCGGCAGGCATCCGATTTGATGGCGGCGATTGAGAACTTAACCAAGCAACGCGATATCAACCCCAACCGCGTCGGATTATTCGGGACGTCCGTTGGCGGTTACGCCGCGTTAGTGGCGGCGGAGTCGAATCCCAAAGTGAAGGCGCTGGTGGTCGACACGACTTACTCGACCGCGGAGCGGATGTTTGATTCGCAGATTGAACGTTTGTTGGGAGGCTCCAGCGGGCTCTTCCACATTCTCACGGAGGCGGAGTTTCACCTTGCCTCGATGGGAGGTGAGTCTTACGCGATGCCCGCCAATCTGTCCAAGCTCGCCGACACCCCCAAACTTTTTATTTCCGGGCGCGACGATCCCCCTTTGGCGGCGATGACCGAGGCACTTTACGAGCAGGCGCCGCAACCCAAGCAGTTGCTGGTGATGGAGCATTCGGAGCCCGATTTGGCATCCGAGGCGGAGAAAAAGGAATACGAGAATCAAGTCCTCAATTTCTTCCTCCAGAAACTCTCTCTCCGCGCCAACTAGCGCTTGCCCGGCAACAGCGCGTTAGGGCGTGGGCAGATCGAATAGGTAAGAGCTCAAATCATTTCCTTCGTATCTGAGCAGCGAATGAAACCAGCCGTGGTTGAAAACAGTCCTCAAATTTCCGCACCGGCAGACCCGGCCGCAACCCGGCCGCAGGTGACGTTCAATCAGCGATGGCAATACGGGGCCGCGCTGGCGGTACTCAAGACGCTCGGCTGGCTTCCCCACAAGCTGGCGCGCGCTGTGTGCGCCCTTTTGGCGGCATTGAGCTACTGGCTTTGGCCTCGCCTGCGGCGAGTGGGGCTGTTCAATCTGCGGCTGGCCTTTCCGGAATGGACCGAGCGGCAGCGGCGCCGTGTTATTTACGGTCTCTTCCAGAATTTCGGACGCATGCTGGCCGATTACGCCCATTTCCCTCGCTGGAATCGCGACAACATAGAAAGCCTGATTATTTACGATGGGTTTGAAAACTACGAGCGCGCCCAAAGCCAAGGCCATGGCGTGCTTTTCCTGACGGCGCACTTCGGCAACTGGGAGTTGGGTTCTTTTGCTCATGGGCTGTACGGCTATCCCTGCCATTTCGTCGTGCGCGAAATGGACAATCCTTTAATAGATAAGCTTATCAATCGCTATCGCTGCCAGAGTGGCGGGAAGTCGATCGACAAGAGCGAATTTGCCCGGGGTGTCTTGCGGGCTTTTGCGCAAGGACACGCGGTGGGGGTGCTTACCGATCAGAACATGCTGCTGAACGAAGGTGTCTTCGTGGACTTCTTCGGCGTGCCGGCTTGTACCACCACGGGCCCCGCGCGCGTCGCGCGGAAGACGGGTGTCCCCATCGTCCTGGGGCTGGTGATCTGGGATGCCAAGCTGAAGAAATACCGTCTGCGCTTCGACCCCGTGGAATGGATCAAGCGCGAAGACCCCGAGGAAGAGATTCTGGCCAACACGGCGAACTTCACCCGCCTGATCGAAGAATATGCGCGCCGCTATCCGGACCAATGGCTCTGGGTGCACCGGCGATGGAAAACCCGGCCGCCCGGGGAACCGCCCCTGTATCCCTTCTAGCTGTCAGTTTTCAGCTATCAGCTTTCAGCCCATGTCGTAGCTGATAGCCGATAGCTGACGGCTGAGAGCCTTTTGCTTGTCACTCGTCACTTGTCACTCGTTTCTGACTTTTAACTTTCGGCCAATGCCCTGGCTGATAGCCGATAGCTGACAACTGAGAGCCTTTTGCTCGTCACTCATCACTCGTCACTCGTCACTGCTTTGAGAGGCCAACCATGAAAGTCTCTGAGATTGCCGAATTGTTGCGAGGAAATTCTGCGGGCGATGCCGAGCGCGAGATCCACGGCGTGGCCGCCCTCGAAGCCGCCGGTCCCACCGAGTTGGCTTACGTGGAGAGCCCGCGCGCCCTCGAGCAGGCCGCGGCTTCGCGCGCCGGATGCCTCCTGGTGCCGGAGGGCGTGTCCCTGCCGGAGCACACCACCATTGCCGTGACCCATCCCAAGCTGGCGCTGATTCGCGCCGCCGAGGCATTACATCCGGCTCCGCCCCCTCCGCCCGGGATTCATCCCACGGCGGTAGTGGCGCAGGACGCGCAACTCGATCCGGACTGCTCGGTGGGCGCGAACGTGGTGATCGAAAGCGGAGTCACCGTAGGCGCGGGAACCCGGCTTTGCCCGGGAGTCTTCCTCGGCGCGGGCGTGCGCGTGGGGGCGCATTGCACCTTACACCCTCACGTCACCGTCTACCCCGGTGCGCAAATTGGGGACCGCGTCATTCTCCACGCGGGTGTCGTGGTCGGGTCGGACGGTTTCGGATACGTCTTTGCCGAAGGCCGGCAGGTGAAGTTTCCCCAATTAGGAAAGATCGTGATCGAGGATGATGTGGAGATTGGCAGCAACACCACGCTGGACCGGGGCTCGCTGGGCGCCACGGTGATCGGGCAGGGCACGAAAATAGATAACTTGGTGCAGATCGCCCATAACGTCAAGATCGGCCGCCATTGCATCATTGTTTCACAGACGGGGATTTCCGGCAGCACCGAGGTGGGTGACTATGTGGTGATGGCCGGGCAAGTCGGCGTCGGCGAGCATGTGCGCATCGAGGATCGCGTCACGATCGGCGGCCAGGCAGGAGTGCTTCCGGGCAAGATCGTTCGCAGCGGATCGATCATCTGGGGAACACCCAGCCGTCCCATGAGCGAATTCAAGAAAACCCTCGCCCGTCTGGCGCGGCTCGATGCCCTGGCGGCAAAGGTGAAGGCGCTCGCCCAGCAAATGGATAAGCGCGCGTGAAGCTTGCAAACGGGCGGGGCGGGCGCGGCGGCGCGTCAGTCTCCTGTCGGGATGATCCCGGCGTTTTCGACCATGAGGATCACGGTTCGCTCCGGAGCGCGCGTGCGGTGGGGGACTCCCTTGGGGAGCACGAAGCCCTGGCGCGGAGTAAGTTCTACGGTTCGATCTTCCAGGTCGATCAAGAATCGACCTTCGATCACATAGAAGAATTCATCGTCAGCGTCATGTTTGTGCCAGTGATACTCGCCTTCTACAACCCCCAGCCGCACCACGGATTGGTTAACCTGGCACAACGTCTGGTTGTACCACTTGTAAGCGCAGGCGTCGGCGAGAGCCTTCGTGTCGATCACTTCCAGTGGCTTGAATAGGACGTTGAGCCGAGTTTCGTAAGGGTAAGACTGTGCATTGCTCACGTTCGCTCCTTCCGCGATTTACGGATGATTCCAAAGCGGCGTCGATCTCCGGTCGACGTCAGCAGCCGGATACCGCCGCCCGGCCCCGTTTCTGGACCACCCCGGCGCTCAGCGCGCCACCCCTCCTCATCTGAGGAGGGGAGTTCCGGGCTTGGGCTCCCCTCCTGATTCAGGAGGGGCCGGCGCGTTAGCGCCGGGGGTGGTTACCGGCTTGGGAATTTGAGCCCCAGAAACGAGAACGGGGAACCGTTACCGGCCCCCCGTCTCAGGTGTTCGTCGTGAATGCCGTGGCGGCGTCCGCGGGGCGTTGCCAACGGTGCGCACCGCAAGAGCGGTGTGATTATCCGACCAACCTCTGCGTGCCCGGTGGAGTCTTCCCTCCCTCGGTCAGCATACTTCCTTGATACGCCTCTTCGAGCTGAATTGCAACCCCCCAAAAGTACTACGTCCAAAAGTACTACCCCGCGAGTTTGAATTGCGAGTTTCGCTTGCCATGACCCAATGGCTCGATGAACCGATGATCCGATCGGCGTGCCACACTTCCCCGCAACGGTTATCGGCAGATTGGAGTGAAAGGGTTCAAATCAGCCAAGAAAAAAACTTTGCAAATCCCTTGACAAACGGTGGGGGCACGCGTAATATTAGTAATTGCTCTGAGAGACAAATACTCCACAGAGTAACGGCAGTCGGGACGCCGAGTAAGGTTTACTGAAAAACGGCGCCGGCCGCCAACCTTCCCCAAAATGGGGACCCCGAGAACATCGGGGCCTTTAGCTCTTTGACAACTGAGTTGAGCAAGCCACGTCAATCGAAGTTTTAGTATCGATCGCTGAGCGACGCTCTGTTCTTTAGGCGAAGAATGGGGCGGAGATCTCCTGTCGAGTTCGTTGGTGCAAGCCAGCGCAACCGCGGCAGGGGAAACTCAAAAAGATTAGCGTGCAGGCGCTTAAAGTTTGGCAGTCTGTGCGCGAGCCAAATTCAAATGAGAGTTTGATCCTGGCTCAGAATCAACGCTGGCGGCGTGCCTAACACATGCAAGTCGAACGAGAAAGCGGGGGCAACTCCGTGAGTAAAGTGGCGACCGGGTGAGTAACACGTAGCTAACCTACCCTCGAGTGGGGGATAACCTGGGGAAACCTGGGCTAATACCGCATCACATCCCGATGGCGCAAGCCGTTGGGAGCAAAGG
>Ga0181539_1001919_pt1 | contig 22033 bp, 19 predicted proteins | sample PEATcosm2014_Bin_46_FD_119767 | JGI IMG/M metagenome (GOLD analysis project Ga0181539, IMG submission 119767) | Peatland microbial communities from MTU Mesocosm Facility, Houghton, MI, USA - PEATcosm2014_Bin23_60_metaG | ecosystem: Environmental > Terrestrial > Soil > Wetlands > Peat | place... | reverse complement strand
CCGGCCGCCGCCGCGGAAGAAGATCGCGAGGCAGAGCAGCCACCACAACAAGGCGTATTCATAACCCTTGGCGGTCCAGAAGTAGCCGAATTGCCACTGGAAGAAGACGACGATGACTCCCATCTCGATCCAAATGATCAAGGCCGCCAGACGGGTGAAAAGTCCGACCGCGAGGCAAACCGCGGCCACGGATTCGGCGAACACCGCAAAATAGGCCCACAGCAACGGATAGGGCACGCCCATCTGCTTATCGATGTAGGGCGCCAGATGCTCGGCGCTGCCGAGCATGATCTTCTGGATGCCGTGCGGTATCAGCACCGCGCCGGTGGCGAAGCGCATGAATGAATAGCTCGCCGGTGAAAAGGCTTCGTAGAGTCCGGCGAGGCCCGGAAACAACAGCCGCTTTTTGTCGATCGTGCCCGAGGTCATGTTCTCCCCTTTCATTTTTATCGTTTCGTTTTCACCGGACGCCCTTTCATGAGCGTCGTCTCAGCCTACGATAGCATCGCTGCATCGCGGCTGAACAATAAGTTCGGCGTTTGACATGGGGTAAGTGCACTGCACACAAAAAGCTGGCACGAATGGGAGTCAGCAGTGGGCAGGACGGCAAATCCTATTTCTGCTCGACAAACGTGGGCGAAGTACCAATGTCCGCTCGGGTCACCAGCAGGCATGACGCCGTCAAATCGTTCTGGCGCTTTACCCCCGGAAACGGATCCTGACGATTTATGAGTTCACGTTCCAAATCCGCTCGTTTGCGCGCCAAGGGGAAACCCGTTGTTCGCGGGCGGCCTGCGGATTTTCCGCGGCCATGAGCGGCCGAGGCCTCACTCCGCCGGCTGCGGCAGGCGGGCCTTCTCGACGCCGTTGGCGAGGATGGCGATGGCGATGGCCGCGACCAGAAAGCCCATCGCCACCAGCGCCGTGGCGCCGAGCACGAGGCCGAAGCCGCCGCGACCGTAGAGCAAGGCGATCATCGACACCGCGACGCCCGAGATCATGAAGGTGAGGAAATAGCGCACCGCGTAGATGCGGCCGCGCCAGGCGTCGGCGGTGTAGCGCGCGATGATGAGATCGTTCACCGTGATCTGGCCGTAGATCGCCGCCATGGTGAAGGCGAGCGCGAACAACAGCGATACGCCGCCCGCGTAAGCCGACCACACCACGCCGGAAAACTGCATGATCGCCAGCGTGGCGAACAGGATATGCGGCTGGATGCGTTCGACCAGGCGGCCGACGGTGATCTGCGCCACCGCGCCGCAGAGAAACACCGCCGTGGTCAGGCCGCCGACCGCAATAAGCGAAATGCCGTTGCCGACCCGCTCGTCGACGATCTTGGGCAACGACACCGAGATGGTGTTGAAGACGAGCCCGGCGCTGAGCGCGACCACGACGAAAAGTCCGAAGATCGTCGCGGCGAGGAGCGGCGACAAGGCGACCTCGGCCGTCTTCGACCGCGCCGCCGCGTGCCGCTTCTCGTCCGGAACCAGCCAGAGATAGACCGCGCCGGTGGCGATGCAGACCAGGCCCGGCACCAGGAAGGCGCCGCGCCAGGAAAACACAGCCGTCAGCGCCGCCGTGATCCCGGCGGCGAGCGACACGCCGAGATTGCCGCAGACGCCGTTGAAGGCGAGCGTACGGCCGCGCTGCGTGGCTTTTTCGAGGATCATTGCCGTGCCGACCGGATGATAGATCGCCGCGAACAGGCCGAGCGCGAACAACGCGAAGGCGAGAACGGTGAGCGACGGCGCGAAAGCCGCGCCGACGAGAGCGGCGCCGCAGCCGATATAGAAGAGGGCCAGCAGATTGCGGCGGCTAAAGCGGTCGCCGAGCCAGCCGGCCGGCAGCGAGAACAGCCCGAAGGCGACGAAAGACGCGGTCGACAGCGCGATCAGCGTCGCATAGGAGCGGCCATAGACCACCTCCAGCTCGATGACGACGGTCGGATAGATCAGGATCACGAAGTGATCGAGCGCATGAGCCCAGTTGAGAAAGCCGATCGCAAGCCGCCGGCGCGCTGCGTCGTCGGGGCGCTCGGTCGCGATCTGGGCCGCGGTGGACATGGTCATGGTTCGATCCCGGTCGATGGTAGAGCGATATAGCGCGGGCGGCGCCACAGCCCCAATCGATTTTTGCCTGATTTTTCGCTGGCGCCCGGACCGGCAAGCCTAGTCGAAACGCCGTGGCGCTTGCTACGGCCGTTTCCGTAGCGTGGGCGTGCTTGGGTTGCCTCTCGTCCGGGCCGAGCGGAGCCCACCCAACCATTACGCGTAACCGCGATCATCTTCGCGGTTCAGGCCGTTACGCGGCGCGCTTTGCCAGCGTACAGTTTAAAGTTGTCAGGGTCGGTCTGTCAGCGTTGCTCTCGGTCGAGCGGGGGCCTTCGTGTCCAAGTTGCGCGTTGTTGCCGCGATGGCAGTCGCCGTCGCGAGCGTGATGTGTTGTACCGCGTTTGTGGCACGCGCCGCGGCGCCGACCGTGCCGTCGTTTCTTTTGTTCGCGGGAACCGATCTCTGGCGTTACGGCGCCTTTCTCTACGGCGGCACCGTCTGGGCACCGCGGGGCCTCGACGCCGACGGTTTCGCGTTCAAAGCGCTGCTCAACGGCGGCCGCTATACTTATAACTCCGGCGATCTCCGCACCGACGTCGACGGCACCATGTTGTCCGCCGCGGCGATGCCCGGATGGCGCCTGGTCCGCGACGGTTTCAGCGTCGGTGTGTTCGCCGGTCCGGTGGTGCAGGACTATCGGCTCGCGCCCTACGATCCGGGCAGCCGGCTGCACGGCCGCTATGTCGGCGCGCAATTCTCGACCGAGGTCTGGTACCAGCCGACCCAAGCCGCCATGGCCGCGGTCTCCGGCTCGATCGCTTCGGTCGGCCCGACCGGTTCGCTGCGCGCGGCGGTGGGCTTGCGCGCCTTCGATGCGCTGTTCCTAGGCCCGGAAACGGCGGCGCTGTGGTGCGGCGATTTTCAGGAGCTGCAGTTCGGCGCCCACGTCACCGGGTTTCGCTTCAACGGCTTCGAATGGTCGGGCGGCGGCGGCTGGGCGGTGACGTCCGATCGCCGCGCCGGGCCTTATCTGCGCCTCGGCGTCAGTTCGCGCTACTGAATGCCGGCGTTTGCTTTCAATCCAGTCGCGTTGCCGCGTTGCTACCCGGCCGCGACCAGCGGGTGCGGATGACTTCCTCCCGCTCCATGGTGTCGAGCTGCTCATCGATGAGCTTGATCGCCTCTTCCACTTCCGGCAGCAGCACTTTCTCGAGCGCATTGGCGCGCCGCTCGGTGCGCCGGTATTCGTGGGCAAGCCGCATCAGATTGCCGGCGCGCGGACCGATATCGGCGGCGCTCCACAACAGCTTTTCGAAGGCCGCCCGGCAGGCCTTCGCTTCCGGCGAGGGATCGACCGCGGCGCGACGAGCCGCGGCCGGGCCCGGAGGTTGACCAGCCGCCAGCATGGCGAGGCCGAGGAAGCGGGTTCGCCCATGCTCCGGCGTCGCCGGCGGTTCGGCCGCCGGATAGACTTGAAGCTGATCGAGACCGTGCCGTTCCACAGCCGCGGCAAGCGCGCACGCCGCGTCCTTGGTTTCGGCCATGATCGCATCGACGCGTTGCCGATACTCGCGCAATTGCCGCAACATCTCGCTCGCCAGCAGCGTGCGCTTCTCGTCGAGAAATTCGTAGCCCTGACGCATCAGCTTGCGCTCGTCGGCAAGCTCCATGGCCGCGCTGCGGGTCGGCGGGACCTCACGCATCGGCGCCGTTCCGCTCTTGCGCCGCGACCGGCGCGATGTATTGCGCGATCTGCGCATCCGACAGCCGCGTCAATTCGCTCTTCGGCAGGCGGCGCAGCACCGCCCAGCCGCAGTCCATGCTTTCCTCCAGCGTGCGGCGGCCGGCTTGCGCAATGAGCGAGGTTTCGAACTGGTCGGCGAATTCGAGATAGCGCAGATCGAGCGGGGTGAGACCGTCGCGCCCGACCACGCTCGCCAAAACGCGCGCGCGCACCGATTTGGCGTAGGAGGCGTAAAGCTGGTTGGCGAGCGCCGGATGATCGGGATGCGAATAGCCCTTGCCGATGCCCTGGTCCATCAGCCGCGACAGGCTCGGCAAGACGTTGATCGGCGGAAACACGCCCTTGCGATCGAGCGTGTGATCGAGCACCACTTGGCCTTCGGTGATATAGCCGGTCAGGTCCGGGATCGGATGGGTGATGTCGTCGGCCGGCATGGTCAGGATCGCCAATTGCGTGATGGTGCCCTTGACGCCGCGCAGACAGCCGGCGCGCTCGTAAATGGTGGCGAGATCGGAATACATGTAGCCGGGATAGCCTTTGCGGCTCGGCACTTCGCCGTGGCTCGCCGACACTTCGCGCAGCGCCTCGCAGTAGTTCGTCATGTCGGTCATGATGACCAGCACATGGCGGCCTTCGTCGGCGGCCAGATATTCGGCGGCGGTCAGAGCAAAGCGCGGCGTCAACAAGCGCTGCGTCGAGGATTCGCTGGCGAGATTGAGAAACATCGCGGTATGGGCGAGCGCGCCGGAATCCGCCATGGCGCGGCGGAAGGTTTCGGCCACGTCATGGGAAATGCCGATGCCGACGAAGACGATGGCGAAGGCCTCTTCGCCGGCGCGTCGCAGCCGCGCATTCTGCGCGATGTCGCTGGCGATGCGGTCGTGCGGCATGCCGCCGGCGGAGAACAGCGGCAGCTTCTGCCCGCGTACCACGCTGTTCATCAGATCGATGGCGGTCACGCCGGTTTCGATGAAGTCCCTCGGCAGTTCGCGCGCGGTGGGATTGATCGGGACGCCGTCGATCCGCAAGCGCTTGCGCGCGGCGACCGCAGGCCCGCCGTCGATCGGCTCGCCGACGCCGTTGAAGACGCGGCCGAGCAGTCCGGGGCCGACCGCGAAGTGCAGCGGTTCCGCCAGGAAGCGGATGCGGATGTCGCGCAGACCGAGACCGCTGGTCGTTTCCAGCACCTCGATCACCATTGCGTCCTGATCGAGGACGGCGACGCGGCCGAGTTTCGGCGGTTCGCCCTCGCGCAGGATTTCCACCGCCTCGTTCAAGCCTGCCTCGATATTGCGCCGCAGGAACAGCAAGGGACCTTCGATCGCGGTGGCGGTGCCCTGCACCGACAATTCAGGCCGCATGGCTGTCCGCCTTTCCGAGCCCGGCCATCGCGGCCTCGAGGCTGACGCCGAGTTCGCCGAATTTCTGCAATTGATCTTCGCCAATCTCCTCGCCCATGCGCTGCAAGCGACGCAACAGCGGCAATTCGACGATTGTCCCCAGCGCGACGCCGCGCTGCAGCGCCGCTTCGGCGAGCGCGACGAAGCGGGTGAGGACCTTGAGCATGGCGATCTGGCGCGGCGACGAACAGTAGCGATCCACCTCGGAAAAGGCGGACTGGCGAAGAAAGGCCTCGTTGGCGAGATCGGCGCACAGCAGCGTCAATTGCTGGGTCGGCGGCAGCGCGTCCTTGCCGACGATGCGCGCCATGCGCTCGAGGTCGGCCTGCGCTTCCAACAGCGACAACAGCCGCTTGCGCTGCGCATACCATTCCGGATTGCCGCGCTCGGTCCACCAGGCGGCAAAGCGCACGGCGTTCTCGGTATAGGACTGCAGCGGATGGATGGCTGGATAGAAGCGGGCCTGCGCGCGCTCGCGATCCAGTCCCCAGAACGAGCGCACGTAGCGTTTGGTATTGCTGGTGACGGGTTCGGAAAAATCGCCGGCCGGCGGGCTGACCGCGCCGATGATGGTGAGCGAGGCGTCGGCACCTCCGAGCGTCTTCACCTTGGCGGCGCGCTCGTAGAACTCGGCCAGGCGCGAGCCGAGATAGGCCGGATAAGCGGCTTCGCCGGGCAGTTCGCCGAGCCGACCGGACACTTCGCGCAACGCCTCGGCCCAGCGGCTCGTCGAATCGGCCATCAGCGCCACATGCAGGCCCTGGTCGCGGAAATATTCTCCGACGGTCACTCCGGTATAGATGCTGGCCTCGCGGGCGGCCACCGGCTTGTTCGAGGTATTGGCGATGATGACCGTGCGTTCCATCAGGCCGCGGCCGGTACGCGGATCGGTGAGCTTGGGAAATTCGCGCAGCACCTCGGCCATCTCGTTGCCGCGCTCGCCGCAGCCGACATAGACGATGACGTCGGCGTCGCACCATTTTGCCAAAGTTTCGAGCAGCACGGTCTTGCCGGTACCGAAGCCGCCGGGGATCGCCGCTTGTCCGCCGCGCGCCACCGGAAACAACGTGTCGAGGATGCGCTGGCCGGTGATCATCGGCGCGTCGGCGGGAAGCCGCTCGCGCACCGGTCGGGCCTGCCGGATCGGCCAGCGCTGGAAGAAACCGATCTCGTGGATCGCGCCCGCCGCGTCGCGAATTTTGCAGAGCAGCGCCTGCGGATCATAAGCGCCTTCGCTCACGATCGTCTCGACCGCGCCGCCGATGCCGGGCGGCACGAGGCAGAGTTGACGAATGCCGTCGCCCGGCAATTCGCCGAATGCCGCGCCGGGCGCAAGCGGCGCGCCGGTCTTCACCAGCGGGCGAAAGCCGATCGGCGCCTCGCCCGCCTCGTGCGGCGCATCGAGCGGTCGCAACAGACCGTCGAAGATACGGCCGAGCAGACCCGGACCAAGCCGCACCGACAGCGCCGCGCCGGTGCCATAGACGGGATCGCCGGGGCGAAGCCCAGTCGTGTCCTCGTAAACCTGGCCGGTCAGTTCATCGCCGTTGAGGCGGATCACCTCGCCGGGACGACGATCGACGCCGACCTCGATCGCTTCGCCGACGTGGAATTCGTCGCTGGTGCGGGCAGAAAGCACCGGTCCGCCGATCCTGCGGATGACTGCGGTGCTCATCGCCGGCGTCCCGAGATTTGTGGCGGCCTGTGCATCATTCCTGTCCGAACTCATCGAGGATCAGCGCGGCAATGGTCCGGCTGTCGGCGAGCAGGCCTTGCGGCGTTGCATCGAGCACCGCTTGATCGGCCACGACCCGCAGCCCGGACTTGATTTCGCCAGCGGCTTTGAAGCTGATTTCTACGCCGTCCCGTTCGCCGATCGTCGCCGTGAAGCCCTGCTGTTCCGGCCCGCTCCAATCGGCGGGATGCTCGACGCACCATGCGCCCGGCCGCAAACGCAAGGGGCAAAGCCGCGCGACGGCGTCCGTCCATCGCCTGCGGCTCGGCGGGTCGAGCCAGCATGCATCCAGCTCCTCGCGCAGTAGCAAAAACCCGTCGACGACCGACTGCGCCGCCTGACGCTGCGCGCGGGCGCGCAGTTCGGTTTCGATCGCCACTTTGGCGCCGGCGAACCGGTCGGCGCCTTCGCGGCGCAGCTCTTCGATCGCCTCATGCACGCGGCGGCGCGTGGCGGCGCGGGCTCGCGCTCTGATCGCGCGAGCCTCGTTTTCCGCCACCGCGATCACGGCGCTGGTTTCATCCGCGAGCTGCCGCTCGACCTCGCGCGCCAGCGCCGAGAATTGCAACGAGGGGATCAGGCTCGCCTGGCTCATGTTTCGATGCCCAGGACGCTTCTGAGCCTCCCTATCAGATCGGGTACGGCGACGCTGAACAGCACGTCGGGAATGACCGTGATCGCCGGCGCTTCGGCGAGCATCGCCGCTTCAAGCTGCGGCGCCGGAATATGCCGCGCGATGTCGGCGGTGATGATGACGAGCGAACCGCGCGATACCGCGTCCGCAAAGGTCGCGTCGATCGCGTCGGGCTCGGGCACGAGAGTCTCGACGCCGGTGAGCCGAAAGCCGGACGCGCTCAACTCATCGCCGATGAAGATTGCCGCGCCCATCGTCAGCCTGCGCGATTGAGGATCAAAACGGCGACGATGAGGCCGTAGATGGCGATGCCTTCCGCGAGCCCGACCAGGATAATGACGCGGCCGGCCAATTCCGGCTTTTCCGCCAACGCGCCGACCGCGGCGCTGCCGACCACCGCCACCGCATAGCCGGCGGCAAGCGTGGAGACGCTGACGGCGAGCGCGGCGGCCAGCATCGCCCAGGACGTAGCGTTGCTATCCGCGACGGCGTGCGGCGCGGTCTGCGCGGCGGCCGGCACCACCTGCAACAGCAGTACGGTCACCCCGACCGCGACCGCTGTGGCGACCGCCACCAACAACACCGGTATCGACAGTCTTATTTTCATGACTTGCCTCTCACGACTTGCCTGTCAAATTTGCTCATGGATAGCGGCCTGCCCGATCGCCGGAGGCGGCAGCGGCTTGAATTCGCGTCCGGCGCCGGTCAGGAAGCGGATGAAGAATTCGAACAACAAAAGGCGGGTGGTCTGGATGCTGACGACCAGCCCTTCCAGGCCGAGCACCAGGATGTTGCCGGCGACCAGAACGAGCCAATAGGTGACGCGGCCACCCGCCTGCGCCATCGCGCCGATGGCGACCGACAGTCCGGCATGCGCCAACGCAAAGGCGCCGATGCGGGCGAACGAAACGGTGTTGACCAGAAGGCGCAGGCTTTGCTCGACAAATTCGCCGGCGGCTTGGCTCATCGCCCGCCATCGGCCCTGCGGCGTCAACGCCGCGGCGCCGACAATGAACCAAGCCGCGCCGACACCAGCGACGACCAGGCCTTCGGTCCGCAGCACGGAGCTCAACAGGCCGGCATAGCCCGCGAGCAGACCCGCGCGTTGCGCCCACCACCGGCTCGCCTCACCGCGCCAATGCATCTGGATGGCGTCGAGCACGAGCCCGATCGTGATGATCGCAACGCCGACTATCACCGCCGCCAGCAGGATCCTGATCGGATCGTCCATCGGCCGCAGCCATAGCGCGGGAATAACGTCCTCGCGGCAGAACACGCTGCCGAACAGAGCGCCGAACACCATCGCCATGATGCCGCCCGGCACCAGCATGCGGGCCAGCGGCACGCGCTTGCGGAGCGCGATGCCGACAAGGCAGATGACCGCGCCCTGACCGACATCGCCGAACATGAAGCCGAAGAGCGAAGACGCAATGATTGCGAGGAGCTGGCTCGGATCGCTCTCGTAACGCCCGGGCGTGCCGAGCATACGCGCGAACACCTCGAAGGCCTGCGCCCAGCCCGGATTGTGCAGCACGAGCGGCGCATTCATCTCCGCCGGCGCGTCCAACACGTGCAGAATATAGCGCACCCCGCTGGCGTCGAGCGCGCGGCGCAACGCGTCGCCGCCGATGTCGCTGGTCCAGCCGGTGACCCAGGCCAGGTGGTCGCTGCCATATAGTTCCTTGGCGTGGTCGTTGAGCCATTCGATCAGCGCGATGTCGGCGAGTGCCGCCGCGATCGCAAGCCGTTCGGAGAGCGCGTCGAGCTGCGCGGCCGATGCTGCGCGGTCTTTCTCGAGTTCGGCGAGCCGACCGACGATCGCCGCCACGGCCTCGTGCGGTGAAGCCGGCAGCCAGGACGGCAGCGGCAGCACGTGGGCTTTCAAGCCGCCGAGTTGCGTTTCGACATCATGAATGTCGGCTGCCCGCCCGACGGCAAGCAGGTAGCTCGCGTCGCCTGTTTGCCAGGGCTTGACCAGCACCAGCGCCGGCCGCTCGCGCAATTGCGCGCCGGCCGGCAGAACGAACAGGCGAACCTGCAATTTTGGGCCGGCGCCGCTGAGCGAACGAAGGTCCGGGAAGTCGTCGCCGGCGCTCTGCAAGGCCGCGCGCAATTGCTGCAGATCGGCCGCGTTCTGCGAAAGCTTTTCGATGGCCAAGATGATCGGGTCGGCCTCTTCCGCCCATGATGCCAACCGCCCGCGCGCACCTTTGAGCGTCTCGCTCAAGTCCTCCGGGCGACGCCCGGCGGCGGGCACGGCGGGCGGCCAGTAGTGCCGGTAGCGGCGGATCAGTTCGTGGCAGCTCTTGAGTTCCTCGGCGAGGCCCGGAAACAGCAACTGACTGGTCGGCCGGCTGCGCGCCTCCAATTCGACCGCGCCGGTGCGCGACAAACACTCCATCACCCGCGCCAGCTCGTTATGCACGGTCACCAATTCGAACCATTTGGCGGGAACGGGGCGAAGGCTCATGCCGCCGCCTCCGCGATGGCGGGCTCGAACAGGCGCCGCCGGACGAGATCGCCGCGCAAGCGCTCGAGATCGAGCGCGACAAGAGCGAGATGACAGAAGATGGCGATGGGCGACCCGGAATGTCGCCGGAACATGCGGGTGAGCTTTTGGGCCAAATCGCAGCGATAGGGAGCGCTTGCCTCGTGGGGGCCGGCGCGGTCGAGCCGCTCGACATGCTCCTTGATCACCGCGGTGAGAGCGAGCAGCGCCCGGTCGTGCGCGTGATACCGGGGCAAAAGCGAACGCCAATGCGCGTCCCAGCGCGCAGCGAGCGTTCCTTCTCGCCCGGGCGAGGCAGCCAGCGCGTCGAGCGGCACGTTTGGCAAAGCAGCACCGCGCTTCTGTCGATCGGTCTTCTCCCGATCGACCTTGGCGAATTCGGCAAATGCCGGGTCTTGCGCGGCCCAGCCCGGCGCCTCGCCACGCAGCACAGCGTCGATGATCGGCAGTTCCGGAACCAGCGATGTCCACAGCACCGCCTGGCACCATTCAGCCGGCACCCAGCCGGAAAGCTCCGCGACGTAAGCGCGCCATGTCTGCCGCAACATACGCTCCACGGCGTGGCTCGGCATGCGCGCCTGCATGCGCTCGGTGAAGCGGCGCAATGAGGACGCGCGTGCGCGCTCGATGAACTGTTCGATCGATCGGGCCACCTCGATGGCACGCCAGTCGGCCTCCTGCAGCCGCTCGCCATGGCGCGCCTGCAAGCGCGCCTGCACGTAACCCCATCGCGGACGCTCGCTCATGGTCCACCGGTCAACTTGACGGCGACGAGCCGCGCCGCGCGGACGAGCCGCGCGCGGTCATAGGCGCCGTCCGCCTGCGCGCCGGACAATCGGTTCGATTGCTCGAGCCGCTCGATGTCGCGCCGCACCTTTTGCAGATAATTCGCGTGCAGTTTCGAAATGCAGGCATCGGCGCGCTTGGCGATCGCGGCCGCCTCGGCGCGCGCCTCCGACAGAAGATTGCGCGCCTCTTCCTGGCTGCGCTGCAATTTCAGCGCCCCGTCGCGCTCGACTTCGAGCACACGCTCGATAGCGGCCACCACCGGATCGCTTCGCTCTTGGTCTCGCTGCCGCGCCATGATTAATGTTCCGTTGGCGACGTTGTGCGCTGCGCTACCGTAACAGGGTAATGCCCCCAGAACATCTTTTCATTGCTCAAAATCAATTTGCGGCGACGGCGGGATGGACGCCGATACCGCTGGAAATCGGCTTTCCGTCGGATATCGGTCAATCGGATGCTCCGTCTTAGTACCGTCCTCCGTTTTACCTTTTTCTCGCCCGTTACCCGTCAGGTGCCTGTCAGCAACCGCGCCCATTACATTCGATCATGAGCGTGGAAAAGAGCGGAGACACTGAATGGCTTTTATCGTGATCATGCGGTCTGACGGCGAACACATTCGCATCCTTTTTTAGTTCGCGACCAGATGGGTCTATTGGGGGAGCTTGGATGTCACAAAATTCATATCGGATCGCTGTCAATGTCGAATGGACCAGCAAATGCAATGCCCGTTGCGCGATGTGTCCGCGTTCGATGATTACCGATCCCAAGGTGATGGACTTGGCGACATTCCAGCAGGTGCTCTCGCGCTTGTCTGCCGACGATGTGTTTCGCGTCATCGTCGCCGGCTATGGGGAGCCCACCACCCACCCGCGATTTGATGACTTTGTGGAAGCGATGCGGGGCCACGGCTTGCGCTACGACATAGCGACCAACGGCAGCCTGTTGGACCAGAACCGGCTGCAACGGATGGATGGCCTTTTCACAACACTGATGATCTCCTTTTCGAGTACGACCCCTGATGTCTACCGGGCGGTCCATGCCAATCTCGACCAGAACCAAGTGATGGAGAACATCCTGCTCGCCCACAGGACGCTGAAGGCGACCAAGCTTATCATCAATTTGTCGCCGACCGCCGAATGCTTGGCCACGCTAGACGCAACCATCCGATGGTTTCACGGGCACGGCATCCGCGATCTCCACATGTCTCCCACCTACTATGACCGGGCCGGTGCCATAAACACTGGCGACGCGCCATCGGAGCGCGACCTCAGAGCGAAAATCCGCTCCCATCGGCTCACCAGCCAGGAGATAGGATTCATCCCCGGTGTCGGCGACATCGCCCGCCAATGGTGGCTCAATCGATTTAAATGCATCCCTCGCAACACCAATATGTTGATCAACGCTCACGGCAATTACACATATTGTTTCAACGACATCCGTCACAGCCACGTTATCGGCCACGTGTCGGCCATGACTCTTCGTCACGCTTTGATGGCGCGTCAATCCGAAGGGCCGGATCCCGCCATTTGCGGCAATTGCAATCTGCGCCGGCGTTATCGGCCCCGGGAGCTGACACGTGTCGCGCTGGGTTATGTGAAGGCGCGGTTGTCTGCGGCGTGATACGGGTCCCCACTTGCGACGCCGTTGGGGAGCGCTCGTGCAATGTTGAAATTTGCGCGGCGTGAGCCGCGAACGCAACTAGCGGGTCCGTTATTGAGAGAAAGGTGGACGTGCCGCACGGCGTATTTTATGAGTACACAGTCCAGATTTTGCACGCCCCCCAGTGCCCATGCAGACATGCCACGATGAAACCCACGCGCCGCCGGCTGTTACGATCCGCGGGAGCCGCCGTTACGGTCCTGTCGTTCACGCGAAGCTCGTCGGCGCTCGATTATCCGACGCGGCCGCTCCGCTTCCTCGTCGGTTATCCCGCCGGCATCACGGCCGACATTATCGCGCGCCTGATCGCGCAGTCGCTGTCGGAGCGGTTGGGTCAGCAAGTTATCGTCGACAACCGGCCTGGCGCCGCCAGTAATCTGGCGACCGAACTGGTCGTGCGCGCGGCGCCCGACGGCTATACGCTCCTCGTCGTCACGTTTGCCAATGCCATCAATGCGACGCTCTACAAAGAGCTGAGTTTCGATATCCGCAACGATATCGTGCCGGTTGCCGGCACCTTCCGCTCGCCGCTCGTCGTGGCGGTGAACTTGTCGTTCCCGGCAAACACCGTCCCTGAATTCATCGCCTATGCCAAGGCCAATCCCGGCAAGATCAATTATGCATCCGCCGGCCACGGCACCGTGAACAACGTTGCCGCCGAATTGTTCAAGGCGATGGCCGGCGTCGATCTGGTTCACGTTCCCTATCGCGGCAATTACCTGCCCGATCTGCTCGGCGGCCAGGTGCAGGTTGCCTTCGCGCCGATGCCTTCGGTCATCGAGCACATCCTGGCCGGCAAGCTGCGCGCCCTTGCAGTGACCGGCGCGACGCGTTCCGAGACGCTGCCCGGCATCCCCACGGTGGGCGAATTTGTGCCGGGCTACGAGGCTACCGTCTGGCACGGCATCGGGGCACCGAAAAACACGGCGCCGGAAATCATCGATATGCTCAATGTTCAGATCAACGCCGCCCTTGTCGATGCCACGACGAAGCAGCGGTTCGCCAAGCTCGGCGGCGCGGCGATCGGAGGCTCGGCCGCCGATTTCGGCAAGCTCTTGGCCGCAGAGACCGAGAAGTGGGGCAACGTGATCCGGCTCGCCAATATCAAGCCGGAATGAGATGCGCTGCGCTCTTTCACTGACGATGCGCGAGCGGCGAACGCACGACCCTTTTATGATTTGCGCCACCCGGAGGGCTCACCTAGGATCGGCGCCGAATAGCACGGTGAAGTGACGTTGGTCTGCGGGGGGTAATCATGAGCGTGAGCCGAAGAGCTCTGTTTTTGTTCATGGCGTTCGTCGGCTCCTGCGTAACAGTCGCTCAAATATCCGCGGCGGAGCCGGTCGAGACTTATCCCAACCGGGAAGTCCACATCATCGTACCGTTCTCGCCCGGCAGCATCACCGATATCTTGGCGCGCGTGCTTGCCGACAAGCTCGGGACCAGTTGGCATCAAACCGTGATCGTGGAGAACCGCCCGGGCATGCCGGGCACCGCGAGCGTGGCGCGAAGCGCAGCGGACGGCTACACCTTGATGGTGACCTCCAACGGCCACACCATAGCGGCGCTGGTGAACAAGGACCTGACCTTCGACCCGGCCGCCGATTTCACCGGCGTCTCGCAAGTGGCCTCCGTGCCGCACGCGTTGATCATTCCGACCGACTTCCCCGCCAAGACCGTCAAGGAATTCATCGATCTCGCCAAAGCGAATCCCGGCAAGTACAACTTCGCCTCGGCGGGCGTCGCCAGCACGTCGTATCTCGCGGGGGAATATTTCAGGCAAACGGCGAAGATCGACATGGTCCATGTGCCGTTCAAGGGCGCGCCGGAAGCGATCCTCAGCGTCATCCGCAAAGAATCGCAGCTCTTCTTCGGCGGGATCAACCTGGTGGCGCAGTTGCACGAGACCGGCAAGGTGTTCGCGATGGCGGTCGCCACCGCCAAACGCAGCCGCGCCCTGCCCGATGTGCCGACGGTCGCGGAATCGGGATTGCCGCAATTCGCCTATGATGCCTGGTTCGGCCTCATGGCGCCGGCGCACACCCCCGCTCCGGTGGTGGACAAGATCAGCCATGACGTGGCCGAGGTCATGCGAATGCCGGACGTCCAGAGCAAGCTGCAGGCGCAGGGCATCGATCCCGTCGGCAATACCGCGCAGGAGTTCAACGCGATTCTCAAAACCGATTTCGAGCGCTACGCAAAACTCTGGGCGGCCGCCGCTAGGCCGTGAGCTCATAAACGCGCACGCAACGTCAGCCAGTGCGGGTCGACAGGAGGCCGCCTTGTGTGTGCCGCTTCCAACCGTGGCGCTGAACGCGTCATCGTCGAAATAGAAACAGCCGAGCGCCGCCTTTGCCCTTTTGAGATCGATCGTGGGCACTCACCGCTCATTGCGTTAAATCAATGCAATAGCGGGCGAATGATGCGTCAATAAAAATATCGTTTCCTGACGCGGCCAATCGGTGGTGATAGACCATTGGATCGCAAGTCGATGACCGCCAAATTTTTGATATCTGTAGCTACGGCGGCGGCGTTCGTGCTGCTCATCGCTGGACTGACGCCCGGGCGCGCTCAAGATGCAGCAGTTAACGCTGCATACGCCACGTGGCAAAGTAAACATGACGCGTGGTTCCAGGCCCACGCTGAAAACGAGCGCAACCACGGCCAGAGCCAAAAAGCCGAGGATGATGCGCTCAAAGAGGAACAAAAGGCGTGGGAAAACTATACTTCGGCACGAGAAACCTACGAAAAGTACCAACAAGAACTAGAGGCCGCGAAAGCGCCACCTCCGCCGCCACCACCTCCTCCTCTGTCGGACGAGGAAGGTAGGAAAAGGATACTTCAATTTTTGACGCCAGAGGGGCCAGATTATGAGCTGATGGCGCCAATCGCGCCGCTGCCGCCGCCAATCATTCTTGAGGTACCTGGTGGTTCCCAGGCAACGCCGCATGGCGACCACCACCACCCGACAGAGCCACCCGGCGGTCAACAGGAACAGCAAGGTGGTCAACAGGGTGGCCAGTCCAGCTGTCCGACCGGTCAATGCCCCGAATCATTACAAAAATCCCAGCGAAGTGCACCGCAGGGTCAGCAGCATCAGCAAGGCGGTCAACCGACACCCGGCACCGCGACACCCGGAGCGACCGCTGGACATCCGACAATACCTGGAGCGACGACAGGCCACCCAGGATTGCCGCCTGTGCCCGAGACCACGCCAATAAGGCCAACAACCTCGACGCCGACGACTTCGCAGCCATCAACGGCGCTGCATCCATCGACGCCCGCGATTCCGCCGGTACCAACAGTCGGATCACATCCGGCCACATCGACGACTGCGCAGCCATCAAGAGGGCAGCACCCGCCGATATCGCCGACTGCGCAGCCATCAACCGGGCTGCATCCATCGACGCCGACGATTCCGCCGGTACCTATAGTCGGACCACATCCGGCCACATCGACGACTGCGCAGCCATCAAGAGAGCTGCACCCGCCGACATCGACGACTGCGCAGCCGTCAACCGGGCTGCATCCATCGACGCCGACGATTCCGCCGGTGCCAACAGCCGGACCACATCCGCAGACGCCGACAACCGGTCTGCGTCCCCCTGGCCCTGGGCTACCGCCTTCCACCACGCAGCGGCCGCCTTCGCCTCCGTCTTCAGTGCGTTTACCCACACCGCCGCCGGGCGTCACGCGACCTTCGGTGTCACAGCCGCAAGTCTCACGACCAACCACATCAGGGTCGCAGGTAACGCGCCGAACCACGTCGCGGCCGCAGGTGTCACGCCCAACCACATCACGTTCACGGGTGTCACGTCCAACGATGTCACGCTCGCGTGTGTCACGCCCGACCGTGTCACGTCGCCCGCCTGTGGCACGTCCAGCGTTGCGGCGCGCTGCTCCGCCACGGCGCAGATGAACGAAATCCGGGCTACGGGCATGAGCCCATAGCCAACCTGGGCAAATAGCGATCGGATTATTGCGTGATGGCGAGGCCCTCGAGCGCCAGCCCATAGGGCAAAAGCTCGTTTATTTGCCGCCGCAATTGCTCCGTCAACAAAGTGCGCGTGTAGCGTCGGTTGAGCTCAGGCTGGCGCAGCACGATGCGCGCCAATTCCCAGGCCCGCGGCAGCAGCCGGTCGCGCGGCATGACTTCGCCGACGAGGCCCATGGTTTTGGCTTCCGTCGCGCCGATGACCTGTCCCGTGAATAAAAAATAGCGTCCGCGATTGAGCCCCATCAGCATCGGCATGACGACATGCATGCCGTCGCCGGGGACCAGCCCGCCGACGAAGTGCGCCGAGTCCTGAAAGCTTGCGGTGTCGGCGGCGAGAACCATGTCGCACATCAACGGCAATTCGGCGTGCCGCGCTGCGGGACCGTTGACGGCGCCGATCATGGGAGCATCGATGGCCAAGAGATTTGTCAAAAGCCCCTTCGACTCCCAGCCGAGTTCGCCCCAGCCGACGGCGTCCATCCTGTGGTAGGCTCTGTTGGCAACCGGCTCCGGCACCGGGCCGGAAAATTCGTCGCCGATGCCGGTCATGATCACGATCTGGTTTTCGCGATCCCTGGCGATGTGATGAAACGCCTCTTCCAGCTCCGCGTGCGGCAGGCGTCCCCAGCGCAATGAGCCCCCTTCGGTGTGGAGGGTCATTTCCAATATGCCGTCCTCGCGCCGCATCCGGATCGTTTGATACTTGTGCGCATAGTCCTCGAATTCCGTTCTGAGGTGTCGGACGTCCATTTTCTCGCTCCCTCGAAGCCCGCCGGTATTTTCCCACCGAGCGCGTTATGATTTGGCGGCGGGCGAACGTCCGTGCGCGACGCGCAAGGCGTCGATCAGCTCGCTGTCGTTCAGATCACCCATGCCGAGCGGTATCATTTGACCGAACACCCCGGCGGCGGCGCGGCCGATCGCCGATTGCGCGCCGACTTTCTCGGATAATTGGACGCCATAGAGAATGTCTTTGATCCGATTGCGTCCGGAAAACTGGACCGGGTCCTCGTGCTGGGCGAGCGACATGTATTTCGCATGCCTTATGACGTGCGGACTGGCCGTGGCGCCGGCTGAAAAGCCTTCGGCCGCCGCGCGCAGATCGAGCCCCGCCGCCTCCGCCGCGAACATCGCCTCCGCGAGCGAGGCGACCTGGATGGCGCCCAAGACGTTGTAAATCAGCTTAAAGGCGATGCCGGAGCCAACCGGCCCGAAATGCGTGATGCTCTTGGTCATCGCGGCAAGCACAGGGCGGACGGATTCGAGCGTCCCGGCCTCGCCGCCGACGAACATGGCGAGTTTTCCGGCGATCGCGACATCGGGGCGGCCGGCGACCGGACAGTCCAGAAATGGCACGCCGCGCTCGCCCGATCGCGCGGCGAGCTCGCGGCTCCAATCGTACGACGAAGTGGAGCATTCGATGAGAACCATATCCGGCGTGAGCTTTGCGTCGAAGACGCCTTGCGGTCCGAGCCAGCATGCCCGGCACGCCGCGTCGTCGATGAGCATCGACATCACGACATCGGCGCCCTCGGCCGCCGCTTGCGGGCTGGCCGCGACTGTCGCGCCGTACGGCTCGAGCGCGCGCGCCTTTTCCTCGGTCCGATTGAAAACGGTAACCGGGAACCCGGCCTCGAGCAGGTTTCGGATCATCGCCTGGCCCATGATGCCGGCACCCAAAAACGCGATCTTCCGCACGCGACACCTCTTTTAGAAAACTGCAGCATACAATTTATCGGCATTTACCACAGTTCTTTTGTCCCGCAACTATCGAGCATCTCGATTGAGGTGGGCGCACTTTACAGTTCCCGCCTCCTATGTATTGTCGATCCGCAAACAAGATCTGCGCGGTGAGTGGACATGAGCGCTAAACGAACGGTTGCGCAAGCGATCGCAGCCTGCCTGGTTCGACATGGCGTTCGCTCCGTCTTCTCGCAGAGTCTGCCGTCGGCGGTGGCGCTCGCCTTGGAAGACCTCGGCGTGACGCAAGTGGCTTATCGCACCGAAAACGCCGGCGCCGCGATGGCCGATGGTTTTGCGCGCGTGAGCGGGCGTGCAGCCGTCGTCACTGCCCAGAACGGCCCGGCCGCGACGCTACTCGTTCCGGGCTTGGCCGAAGCGCTGAAGTCCTCGATCCCGGTCGTCGCCTTGGTGCAGGAGGTGAACCGGCCGCAAGCGGATCGAAACGCCTTCCAGGAGATCGATCATTTCGCGCTGTTCTCAGGCGTCGCGAAATGGATCCGCAAATTGGTCGAACCGAGCCGCGCCGCCGATTACGTCGATCTCGCGTTTGCGACTGCGACCGGCGGCAGGCCGGGGCCGGTGGTGCTGCTGTTGCCGGCCGATCTCTTGCTGGAACAAGTGCCGGCGCAGTCGTCGCGCGTCGCCGACCTCGGCGGCTTTCCGCTCGACCGTTTCCTGCCCACGGCCGAAAAACTGGATGAGGCGGCCGAGCTGTTGGCGAAAGCAAAGAAGCCTCTGATCATCGCCGGCGGTGGCGTGCACATTTCCGGCGCGTCGAGCGCGCTCGCGGATTTGCAGGAGAAGGCGCGTCTGCCCGTGCTCACCACCGTCATGGGCAAAGGCGCGGTCGACGACAGCCACCCGTTGTCGCTCGGCGTCGCCGGCTATGCGCTCGGTCCGCTGGCGCCGGCGCGCCATATGCGCAGCCTCATTGCCGAAGCCGACGTGATCCTCTTGGTCGGCACCAAGACCAATCAAAACGGAACCGATTCCTGGACGGCCTATCCGGAGCAAGCGAAATATATCCACATCGACGTCGATGCCAGCGAGATCGGCCGCAACTACGAAGCGCTGCGACTCATCGGCGACGCCAGGGAAACATTGATCGCATTGACGCAGAGACTGGCCGGGCGGCGCGCCGCCGATCCCGAGTTCCAAAAGGCGGTCGCCGCCGCCCGCACGCGACACCTGGAAGACATGCAGCCTTTGTTCGGCTCGAACCAATCGCCGATCCGTCCCGAACGCCTGATGGCGGACATCCAAACCGTCCTGACCGCGGAAACGATCGTCGTCGCCGATGCCAGCTATTCAACGCTCTGGATCGCCTGTTACCTGCGCAGCCTCGCGCCTGGCATGCGGTTCATCACGCCGCGCGGGCTTGCCGGATTGGGCTGGGGCCTGCCGCTCGCGCTCGGCGCCAAGCTCGCGCGGCCGAAAAGTCCGGTGCTGACCGTGGTCGGCGACGGCGGCTTCGCCCATGTCTGGTCCGAACTCGAAACCTCGCGCCGGATGAATCTGCCGGTGGTCGTGGTCGTCCTCAACAACGGCGTGCTGGCCTATCAGAAAGACGCGGAAGACGTTAAGTTCGGCGCCCACACCTCGGCCTGCACTTTCAGTCCGGTCGATCACGCTGCGATCGCGCACGCCTGCGGCTGCCGCGGCGTCCGCGTCGATGCGCCGGGCGATTTTCTCCCCGTTCTGCGCGAAGCGCTGGCCGCGGACGTCACTACGGTGATCGATGTGGTCACCGACCCGGAAGCCTACCCGCCGATCACGTTCTTCGAGAAGAAGCTCGAACAGGTGCGGGCTGGCAGGGCCCTCGTGAGCTAGCGCTTTTCATCCGCCCGCAAAGCTACCGCCGGGCGGGATTAGGGCGTCGATTATCAATCCAACGTGCGGCGGAAGCGGGTGACCGCGACCGCCATGGCGATGGCCATCAGACCGGCGAGCGCGATGGTGTCGTAGCGCAACTCGCCAAGCGTCGAGCCCTTGAGCATGATCGCGCGCGCGATGCGGATGAAATGCGTGAGCGGCAGCACTTCGCCGATCGCCTGCGCCCATTTCGGCATGCCGAGAAACGGGAACACGAAACCCGACAACAGCATATTCGGCAAAAAGAACATGATCGACATCTGCATCGCCTGCAGCTGGTTCTGCGCCAATGTCGAGAACGTGTAGCCGAACGACAGATTGGTGGCGACGAACAGCGTGGTGAGGACCGCGAGCAGCACGAGGTTGCCGACGATCGGCACCCCGAACATCAGCGCGCCGGCACCGACGATCAACGCCGCCTGCAGGAACCCGACCAGCACATAGGGCGCGATCTTGCCGAGCATGATTTCGAACGGCGTGATCGGCATGGCGAGCAGGCTTTCCATGGTGCCGCGCTCGATCTCGCGCGTCACCGACAGCGCGGTGAAAATCAGCATCGTCAGCATCAGGATGGTGCCGAGGAGACCGGGCACGATATTGAGCGCGGTGGTGGCGGCCGGGTTGTAGCGTTGGTGGGTGCGGATCGCGAACAACGGTTGGCCCGAGTCGGGCAACCCGCGGTCATTGGCGAGCGCGGTGCCGACGATTTGCGACAGCGCCGCCACCGCCGAGCCGGTCGCGACCGGGTCGGTGGCGTCGGCCGCCACCAGCAAGGCCGGCTCCTCGCCGCGCCGCAGCGCCCGCTCGAAGCCGGCGGGAATCTCGATGGCGAACAGCACGTCGCCGGAGGCGAGCACCCGGTCGAGTTCGGCGTCGTCGCGCAATTGCCGCGTCACCTTGAAGTATTGCGTATTCTGCAATGCCGCGAGGATGGAGCGGCCGACATCGCTCGATTCCTGCAGCAGCACCGCGGTCGGCAGATCGTGCGGCGTGGTGTTGATGGCGTAGCCGAACAGCACGAGCTGGAACAGCGGGATCGTGATCATGGTCGCGAAGGTGACGCGGTCGCGGCGCAACTGCAGGAACTCCTTGAGCAGCATGGCGCCGACGCGATGCCAGAATCCGCCGGTGCGGCCTTGCGGCTGCGCGCGCGTATGCATGGCCGCGAACAGGCTCATTGGTAATCGTTCCTGCCGCGGGTCATGAGATCGATGAAAACGTCTTCGAGCGAGGGAGCTGCCTCCTCCCAGTCGAGATCGGGACGGTCGCGGAACGGCGCGATGGCTGCCTCGAGCGCCGCGCCGTCGCGGCCGGAAATGTGCAGGCTGGTGCCGAACGGCGCCACCATGTCGACGCCAGGCTTCGCCTTCAATTCGTCGGCGAGGCCGACAAGCGTTTCCGCGTTCGCCGCATCGACGACGAATGTCGTCAGCCGCGAATTGGCGATCACTTCCTTGACCGTGCCGCGGGTGAGAACCTCGCCGTCGGCGATATATGCGATTTCGTGGCAGCGCTCCGCCTCGTCCATGTAATGCGTCGATACCAGTACGGTGAGGCCGTGCGCGGCAAGGCCGTGGATCTCGGCCCAGAAATCGCGCCGCGCTTTCGGATCGACGCCCGCGGTCGGTTCGTCGAGCAGGAGCAACTGCGGATTGGGCAGCGTGCAGGCGCCGAGCGCGAGCCGCTGCTTCCAGCCGCCGGAAAGCTTGCCCGCGACCTGTTCCTCGCGACCCTTGAGTCCGAGCCGTTCGATCATTGCCGCGGCGGCGGCGGCCGGCTGCGGCAGGCCGTAAATCCGCGCCACGAATTCCAGGTTTTCGCGGACCGAAAGATCTTCGTAGAGGCTGAAGCGCTGCGTCATATAACCGACGCGGTTCTTGATCTTCACCGCCTCGGTGCGGAT
>Ga0181539_1001912_pt1 | contig 22087 bp, 20 predicted proteins | sample PEATcosm2014_Bin_46_FD_119767 | JGI IMG/M metagenome (GOLD analysis project Ga0181539, IMG submission 119767) | Peatland microbial communities from MTU Mesocosm Facility, Houghton, MI, USA - PEATcosm2014_Bin23_60_metaG | ecosystem: Environmental > Terrestrial > Soil > Wetlands > Peat | place... | reverse complement strand
GGACAGGCTGAGGAAATCGCGCATGCGGTTCGGGACGCAGTTGCGGCAGATGAAGTAGGCGAGCTTGCGGTCGAGCGCCTGCCGCCGCAGGGCCTGGTACTTCTCGCTGTTCCAGATTTCCGCGAAGCTCTCTTCGAAGAGGTTGCCGAGATTGCAGACGTTCCCCTCGGCGAAGGAGCAGCACGGGCGCACGTCGCCGTTGACGGCGATGTACAGGCTGAACCAGGGCAGCAGGCAGACGCGCTGCGGCGGTGTCTCCGGCAGGCCGGCCTCGTACTTGCGGAAATAGTTCGGCAGGCTGCGCAGGAGCACGCCGGCGTTGGTGCCGACCTTCAGCTCCGCCGCCCGGCCGCGCGCCGCCTCGAGCTGCCGGCGCAGGAACTCGAACTCCACCCCGCGCGACAATTCCTCCTTGCGGTCCGGCACGGAGAGCGTCTCGAGCGGCTGGAAGTACATCGAGTTCGCCTTCAGCCGGTGCGCCAGGGCGACCATCTCGACGATCTCGCCGAGGTTCTCCGACTGGAGGACGAACTGCAGCCGCAGGAACGGCGTGGCGGAGCGCTTCCGCGCCTTCGCGCGCTGGAGTTCCTCGATGCCGGGGATGATGCGGTCGAAGAAATCGCGTCCGCGGATCTTCGCGTAGGTCTCCGGCCGCGCGGCATCGAGCGAGACCTTGATGAGGTTCAGCCCGGAGTCCACGATCTCGTCGGCCTTCCCGGCGCAGAGCGTGTAGTTCGTCGTCGTCAGCACCGCCGCGCCGCCGGCCTTCGCGTGGCGGACGATGGCGAGCAGGTCCGGGTTGAGGAACGGCTCGCCCGCGCCGCTGAGCGCCACGCGGAGCGGCCGGATCTGGTCGAAGACGCCCCGGAAGCAGTCGAGAGTCATTTTTGCGGCTCGCTCGGGCGGGTAATCCGGCACCTGGCACATCCGGCAGCGGAGGTTGCAGCCGATGACCGGTTCGAGCTGGAAATGCAGCGGCCGCGTCGGCACGACGAGCGGCTTGCGCAGTATCGTCCAGCCGGTCCGCACCATGCGCCAGAGATCCGACATTCAGCGCTCCGGTTTGCCGGCGTCCGCCAGGAGACGCCGGTAAAGCTCGATATATGCACCGGTCATGCGGGCGAGCGAGAAATCGCGCCGGGCTCTCTCGCGGCCCTTGATCCCCATCTCCTGTGCCTTGAGCGAGTCTCGCGCGAGATCGAGGAGCGCATTTGCCAGGGCGTCCGCGTCGGCAGGCGGGACCAGCAGGCCGGTCTCGCCCGGCAGGACCTGGTCCAGCGCGCCGTCCACCGCCGTCGCGACGACCGGCTTGCCGGCGGCCATCGCTTCGAGGATGGCGTTGGACATTCCTTCCCACAGGCTCGGGAGCGCGAAGACGTTCGACGCCGCCAGGAGCAGCGCGATGTCCTTTCGATACCCGAGGAACCGCACGCGCGCGTCCACGCCGAGCCGCCGCGCCTGCGCTTCCAGCCGCTCGCGGAGCGGACCGTATCCGGCGATCAGGAACGTGGCGGACGGGACCTTCTCGGCGACCGTCCGCGCTGCCGTGAGCAGGAACTCCGTCCCTTTCTGCTCGCGCAGCCGGCCGAGCGTGCAGACCACGAAGGCGTCGGGCGGCAGGTCGAGCTTCGCGCGCGCGACCGCCGGGTCCGGGAGCGATTCCCATTCCGTGAAATCAATCCCGTTCGGGATGACCGTCGCGCGTTCGGCGGCGACGCCTTCCGTTCGCGCGGCGAATTCCAGCGTGCGCCGCGAGACCGGCGTGAACGCGTCCGCCAGCGGCGCGGTCCACCGCGCGAGCCGGTACTGCCAGCCGCGGTTGCGCAGGTTGGTCGCGCGGACCGAACTGACGATCACCGGCCGGCGCTTTCCCCCGTCGGACCAGCGCGCGAGCCGGCCGGCGATCCGCCCGGCGACGTCGGAATGAAACAGAAGCGTCTGCACCAGTTCGATCTTCTCGCGCTTCAGGTATCGCCGGAGCGCGAGCGGCTCGCGAAGCGCGGCGAGCGCGGAGCTGGGCTTTCCGAGGACGGGCACGCCGGCCGCCCGGAATTCCTCCTCCAACTCCGAGGCGCCGCCGAGGCACCAGACGCGCGGGTCGGCCTGCGCGGCGCGCAGGGCCCGCACCATCGCCAGCAGCGCCTTCTGGGCGCCGCCCGGCCGCAGGTTGTCTATCAGAAAGAGGACCCGCATTTCACCGCCACAATGGCGTCAATCGCGCGGCAACTGCTTCTGGGCCAGGACGGCGTTCAAGCGGTCGCGGAGCCAGTCCTTCGCCTCGCGCGGGAGATGCGTGAAGATGGAGACGCGCCGGCCGTCGGATTCGAGGTTCAGCTTGTAGTCCACCGACGACCAGGAGCAGCAGCAGCTTTTCGCGTCCGCCTCGAGGCCGCAGTCCTTTTCCGCGCAGGAGAAGGCATGGACTTTGCCCAGGTCGAAGCGCCGGGCGCGCAGGCCGAGCAGCCAGGGATTTCCCAGCAGCAGCTTGCCGTTCCGGACCGTGAGGGTTTCGTGTCCGATCATGGTCCAGAGGGTGAGTCCCACGCAATACAGTCCGGCGAGCGAGGTGACCGCGTAGACGATGAAGAGCGCGGCGGTGGAGTCATGGGCCTCGCCCGCGCGAAGGGCGGCGATGAGCTTCGCGAGATCCAGCCCCCACTTGGCCGTCCAGAGCGCCGAGATAATGAAGATGAAGGTCGCCAGCGGACTGACGGACCCGGCGCGCGCTCGGACCCGGGCGCCTTCCCCGGTCACGGCGAACTCCACTCCCGGCGGCGAAGGAAGATGGACGCTTTCGAATTTGCCCGCTTGCATGGATGGACTCCCCTGCTTTGTGAGCCGCGTTCATTATAGAGCAGAGCGGGCCTTTCAGGCAACGGGCGTCTTGCCGCAGGCCCGTCAAGCCGGATGCGGAACCCGGACCGCGCCATGCTCCGCGTTTTTCAAGAGCGCGTCGAACGTCTTGACGGCGGCCTCGGCGAAGACGTAACGTAAGTGAAGTTCTCTGTATCCATTCTCTTATCCGGGAGGCTGACCATGGCGAGCGTGAGCGTGCAGTTCAAGGGGGACATGCTTTTCGAGGCGAAGTCGGGAAACCAAACGCTCAGGATTGACGTGCCCTCTGTGATGGGCGGCAAGGACCGCGGGATGACGCCGACGGACCTGTTCGCGACATCGCTGGCCTCGTGCATCAGCGTGCTGGTCGTCGCGTATTGCAGGGACATGAAGATTGACGCGACCGGCCTGAGTGTGGAGCTGACCTGCGACAAGCTGGACCAGCCGACGCGGCTGGGGCATTTCAAGGCGGCGATCAAGTTCCCCGCGAGCGGTTGGGAATCGCGCAAGGAAGGGATCCTGCGCGCCGCGGAGCGCTGCCCGGTCCACGAGACAATCCGCCATCATGAAGGTCTCGAGATCACGGTGAGCTGATCGGCGCGGGCGCGTCGTAACGGATGCGCATGAGGCACAGGCCGCGCGCGGGGGCGGTCCGGCCGGCCTGCGCGCGTTCGCCGGATTCGAGGACGCGGCGGAATTCCGCGGGCGTGATCTTCCCGCGCCCGACTTCCAGCAGCGTTCCGACCAGAGCGCGGACCATGTTGTAGAGGAACCCGTTCGCCTCGACGGCGAACGTCAGCCGCGGGACGTTCAGCTCCCAGTCCGCGCGCTCGATGACCCGCACGGTCGTCTCGGACTGCGCGTGCGCGGACCGGAACGCGGCGAAGTCGTGCTCTCCGATCAGGCACTGCGACGCCGCGCGCAGGGGCTCCAGTTCGACCGGCCAGCGCACGTGCCAGCAGAACCGGCGGTCGAGGACGGGCCTCACGCGCTGGTTCCAGATCGTGTAGTGATACAGCTTCGACCGCGCCGAGAAGCGCGCATTGAAGTCCTCCGGGACTTCCTCGGCGGCGACGATCGCGATGTCCAGCGGCAGCAGCGCATTCAGCGCGCTCTGGATGCGCTCGACCGGGATCGCGGAGTCCGTCTTGAAGTTCGCCACCTGCCCGCGCGCGTGGACGCCCGTGTCCGTGCGGCTGGCGCCGATCACCTGCGGCGCCTCGCCGGTGATCCGCTCGAGCGATTCCTCCAGCGCCTGCTGGATCGTCATCCCCTGCGGCTGCCGCTGCCAGCCGAGGTACGCCGTGCCTTCATACTCGATCGTCAGCTTGATGTTCCGCATCTCGACTCCGCAAACAATCGCAGCCCTCCTTGTAACCATAATCCTGCTTGTGATCGTAATCGCCGTCGGCCGTCAGCGGCAACAGCGAGTAAGATTACGATTACGAGCGCGATTACGATGCACGCCAGCTTCTCGCAGATTTCTATTATCACCTGCACCGCACGAGCATATCCCGCCCGATCCCCGCTGCCTCGCGCGCGGATTCGATCTCCGCCAGGAAGCGCAGGCCGTCCTCGTAATAGCCGGCCGTCGGGACCAGGCCCGCGACGCGCTCGCGCCAGAAATCGTTGAGCATTTTCATGTGCAGCTCGCGCGTGTACTTGCTCAGCATCGAGGCCAGTGCGACCGGCAGGTGAAGCGAGTCCGCCCGCACCTCGAACCGGACGCGGACGCGCCGCGCGCCGCCGTAAACCGCGTACTCCGAACTCAGCGCGTTCTCCTCGACGACCTCGATCCGGTCGCCGGGAAGGACCGCGCGCAGCAGGGCGGAGTACGACTTCCGGCCGCCTTGCCGGTCCACGAAGAGCGTCAGGCCTTCCGGCCCGAACGCCTCGACGAGTTGCTCCGTCAGCACGGCCACGCGGCGCGCGAGCGAGACCGCCTTGGAGCCGTCCCGCCGCACCTCGCGGTTGAATTCGGCCACGTCGAGCGTCTCGACGCGCACGTCGCAGAGCGCCGAGCCCGCGGCGGCCAGGCCCGCGCGCAGGGTCCGGCAACGCTCGGACGCGAGTTCGGCGTTCGCGATGCGCGGCAGATCGAGATCGCGCTCGCGATACCAGGGATAGCCGCTGATGTGCGGCAGGCCGGAATTGCGGCAGCAGGCCGCGAGTTCCCACACGCTCCTCGGCTGCGGCCAGAGGAGGTTGAGGAACGGCAGCAGGTTCTCCTCGAGCGCGCGAAGTCCGTTCCCGCCCTTGTGCATCGCCTTGCTGTCGTCCACGTGGACGCGCCCGTTGTTCCGCTGCGCCTGCCGCGCGACGACCGAGCCGAACCGTTCCCAGAGATCGGCCCGCGCCGCATCGTCCGGCACGCGGAACGCCGTCGCTGAAACGACCAGCGGCCCGAGCAGCGGCCCGTATCCGGCCTCGTCAATTCCCGCGACAATCGCCATCGTGTCTCCTGGAGCGCGCGGGCGGATTATATAATGCAGCCGCGAAGAGGCGCAAGAGGCACAAAAGGCGCAAGAGGGAATGCCTTCCTTGCGTTTCTTGCGCCTTTTTGGAGCAAAACCGCCGTTGTCGCTACGCGGGTTTGCGCGAGCTTACGCCGAGTTCCGCGCCGACTTTCGCGAGCTTGTCCAGGGCGAAGTCGAGGTCTGCAATCTCCAGCGCGGCGGAAACCTGGATGCGGATGCGCGCCGCGTCGCGCGGGACGACCGGATAAGAAAACCCGATCACGTAAACGCCCTCCTCGAGCATCCGCGCGGCCATTCGGACGGCCAGCCGCGCATCGCCGAGCATGATCGGCACGATCGGATGCTCGCCGGGCGCAATGGCGAAGCCGATCTGCGCCATTCGCGCGCGGAAGTGCCGCGTGTTGCGGCGGAGCTTGTCCACGAGCGCCGTCGAGGACTCGACGAGGTCGAGCGCCTTCAGCGACGCCGCCGCGACGCCCGGCGCCAGCGTGTTCGAGAAGAGGTACGGCCGCGAGCGCTGCCGCAGGAGCGCGACGATTTCCCTTCGCCCGCTCGCATAGCCGCCCGACGCGCCGCCCAGCGCCTTGCCGAACGTGCCGGTCAGCAGGTCCACGCGCCCCATCACGCCGCAATGCTCGTGCGTGCCGCGCCCGCTCTTCCCGAGGACGCCGACCGCGTGCGAGTCATCTATCATCATGAGGGCGTCGTATTTCTCGGCCAGGTCGCAGATGCCGGAGAGGTTCGCGACGGTCCCGTCCATCGAGAATACGCCGTCGGTCGCGATCATCCGGAACCGCGCCGAGGCGGCCGCGCGCAGTTGCCCTTCGAGATCGCCCATGTCGGAGTTCTTGAAGCGGAACCGCTGCGCCTTGCACAGGCGGATCCCGTCAATGATGCTCGCGTGGTTCAACTGGTCGCTGATGACCGCGTCCTCCTCGGAGAGCAGCGCCTCGAAAAGTCCGCCGTTCGCGTCGAAACAGGAGGAGTAGAGGATCGTGTCCTCCGTGCCGAGGAACCGCGAGACGCGCCGCTCGAGTTCCTTGTGCAGCGCCTGCGTCCCGCAGATGAACCGCACCGACGAAAGACCGTTGCCCCATTCGTCGAGCCCGCGCTTCGCCGCGGCGACGATCTCCGGATGCCCGGAAAGGCCGAGATAATTGTTGGCGCAGAGGTTCAGGAGTTTGCGCCCGTCCTGCAGCATGATCCACGCGCCCTGCGGCCCGGCGAGAATCCGCTCCTCTTTGTAGAGACCGGACGCCCGGATCTCCTCCAGCGTCTTTTCGAGAAACGCCTTCATCTTTCCCAGCATATCACCCCTCATTGTGCATTCGGCATTCGGCAATCCGCCTTCGCCAAGGCTACGGCGGACAAGTCGGCATTCTCCGTCCTTCAGTCCCACTCCATCACGACCTTGCCGCAATTGCCCGAGCGCATGATCTCGAACCCCTTCTGATATTCCGCGATGGGGAATTTGTGTGTGAGGACCGGGCGGACGTCCAGTCCGCTCTGGAGCATCGAGGTCATCTTGTACCAGGTTTCGAACATCTCGCGGCCGTAAATGCCCTTGATGATGAGGGAGCGGAAGATAACCGAGTCCCAGTCAATCGCGCTGCCGGCCGGCTGAATGCCGAGCAGGGCGATCCGCCCGCCGTGGCACATGTTGGCGAGCATCGAGCGGAACGCCGACGGGTTGCCGGACATCTCCATGCCGACGTCGAATCCCTCGCGCATGCCGAGTTGTTTCTGCGCGTCCTCGACGGTCTGCGTGCGCGCGTCGAGCGCCAGCGTCACACCCATCCGGCGCGCGAGGTCGAGGCGGTACGGAATGACGTCGGTCACCACCACGTGCCGCGCGCCGACGTGCTTGGCGATCGCCGCGGCCATCAGCCCGATCGGCCCGGCGCCGGTGATCAGCACGTCCTCGCCGACGAGGTCGAACGAAAGGGCGGTGTGCGTGGCGTTTCCGAGCGGATCGAAGAAGGCGAGGATGTCCATCGGGATCGAAGGGTGCGCGTACCAGACGTTGCTCTGGGGGATGCAGAGATATTCGGCGAACGCGCCGTCGCGCTCGATGCCGATGCCGGCCGGATGCGCGCACAGATGCCGCCGCCCGGCGAGGCAGTTTCGGCAGAGGCCGCAGACGAGGTGCCCTTCGCCGCTGACGACGTCGCCTTTCTTGAAGTCGCGCACGTTGCCGCCGACCGCCTCGATCGCCCCGGCGAATTCGTGCCCAATGACAGTCGGAACCCTGACATGCTTCTGCGCCCACGGGTCCCAGTTGAAGATGTGCACGTCGGTCCCGCAGATGGCGGTCTTGTGAATCCGGATGAGGACGTCGTTGATCCCCGGCTCCGGGACCGGCACCTCTTCGATCCAGACGCCCGGCTCGGCCCGGGACTTCACCAGCGCGCGCATCTTCTTCATTACCGTAATCGGTCCTCTCTCAAGAAGCTGACGGCGGCTTTGCCGCAAAGACGCGCAGGAGACGCAGGAACAACGGATTCAAACATTCTCTTGCGCCTCTTTGCGGCTAAATTCCTTTCTTCGGCAGAATTCGCACACGGCGTCCTTCGATGCGCAGGCGGTCCTCCGCGAACAACTGGATCGCTTCCGGGTACGCCTCGCACTCCTGCTGGAATACGCGGTCGGCCAGGCTGTCGGGCGTGTCGTCATCCAGGACCGGCGCCGGCTTCTGGAGGATGATCGGGCCATGATCGTATTCGTTGTCGGCGAAATGCACCGTGCAGCCCGTAATCTTGCAGCCGGATTCGATCACGGCTTCGTGCACGAAGTGGCCGTACATTCCCTTGCCGCAGAACGCCGGGATGAGGGCGGGATGGATGTTCATTGCGCGGCCGATGAATTTGTCGGGCATCCGGAAGAAGCACATGAAGCCGGCCATCGCGAGCAGGTCCACCGGCCATTTGGCCAGTTCTGCCGCGAGCGCCCGGCTGAACGCGTCAGGGGCGCGATACTTGCGCGAGGAGACCACCACCGCCGGAATCCCGTTCTGCCTCGCGCGCTCGAGTCCGTACGCGTCGGCGCGGCTGCTGATGACCACTCGGATCCGCGCGTCGAGCTTGCCCGCTCGGATGCGGTCCATGAAGTTCTGCAGCGTCCGGCCGCTGCCGGAAAGCAGCACGGCCAGGCTGATCGGCGTCGCCATGGCCCGACCTTTATGAGAATTCGAACGGAGATTTTGCCGCAAAGAGGCGCAAGAGAAGCAAGAGCAGCGGATTCGTGAATTCTCTTGTGCCTCTTTGCGGCTGAACTTTTCGCTAAAGGGATAAGCGCGATCGAATTGGAGTCTAGCAAAGGTCGAGACGCAGCGTCAATGGAAATGCAGCTTGGCCGCATGTTGACGCGGGCCACGCCGCCCGATAGGATAGACGCGGCGTCGTTCATGGAGCGAATGAGATGCGAGGGCCGGAAATGACCAGGACAAAGCCGGTCGTGGGCGTGGTGCTGGGCAGCGATTCGGACTGGGCGGTGATGAAGGAAACGGTGGCGCTGCTGAACAAGCTGAAGGTGCCGAGCGAGGTGCGGGTCATTTCGGCGCACCGGACGCCCGACGAGGCGGCGGCGTTCGCGCGCGGGGCGGAACGGTCGGGCATCCGCGTGATCATCGCGGCAGCCGGCGGCGCGGCGCACCTGGCCGGCGCGCTCGCCTCGCATGTCACGCTGCCGGTCATCGGCGTGCCGCTCGAAGGCTGGGCGCTCGGCGGACTCGACGCGCTGCTCTCGACGGTGCAGATGCCGGCGGGAGTTCCGGTGGCCACCGTCGCCATCGGCAAGGCCGGCGCCCGCAATGCCGCGATCCTCGCGGCGCAAATCCTCGCGCTGGGCGACGCCGCGCTCGCCGCACGGCTGCGCTCGATGCGGATCAAGGCCAGGGAGGCCATCGCGTCCATGGATAAGGCGATCCGCGGTGAGGCCGCAGGCGGAAAGTAGATTGTCCTGCGGCGAACGATGAAGACCGCATTCCGAATATCGAGGTTTCCGGGGACGGCAGGCGGCGATCCATGTCCACATTGCTCATCCGGAACGGGCGCGTGATTGATCCGGCCCAATACCTGAACGAGGTCCGCGATGTCTGGATCGTGGACGGCCGTTTCGCGCCGGAAAGGCTGCGGCTGACGCGCGCCGATGAGACGCTCGACGCGGCCGGGCTGCTGGTGATGCCGGGGCTGGTGGACGCGCACGTCCACCTGCGCGAGCCCGGGAATGAGGCGGCCGAGACGATCGAGACGGGCGGCGCCGCCGCGCTGGCCGGCGGATATACCTCGATCATCTGCATGCCGAATACCACGCCGGCGCTCGATACGCCGGAACGCCTGCGGGCGGTGCTGAGCAAGGCGGCTGCGCTGCGCGGGCCGCATGTCTACGCGCTGGCCGCGATTACCGTCGGCCGGCAGGGCCAGGCGCTGGTGGACTTCGCCGCGCTCAAGGAGGCCGGCGCGGTCGGCTTCAGCGACGACGGGAACGGCGTGCAGGACGCCGACCTGATCCGTTCGGCGATGGAGCAGTGCGCGGCGCTGGGCGAGCGCATCGCGGAGCATTGCGAGGTCGCCTCGCGCGCCGCCGGCGGCGTGATGCACCTCGGCGCGGCTTCCGAGCGGGCGAAGTTGCCCGGAATTCCGGCCAGGGCGGAATCGGAGATGGTCGAGCGCGACGTGCTCCTCTGCGAGCAAACCGGCGCGGCGCTCCACCTCCAGCACCTCAGCGCCGCGCTTTCGATGAATATCCTGCGCGACGCTCGGGCGCGGGGCGTGGACGTCACCGCCGAGGTCACGCCGCATCACCTGGTGCTGACGGACGAGGACGCGGCGGACGGCGGGCCGGACTTCAAGATGAACCCGCCGTTGCGGTCCGAACGCGATCGGCGCGAGCTGCTCCGCGGCGTGAGCGACGGCATCCTCGGCATCATCGCCACCGACCACGCGCCGCACGCGAAAGAGGAGAAGGCCGCCGGCTTCCGCGCCGCGCGCTTCGGCGTGATCGGCATGGAGACCGCCGCGGCGGTGATCTGGACGCACCTGGTGCTGGAAGGGTTCCTGGGCCCCGAGCAGATGGTCGAGCGCATGAGCACCGCGCCCGCCGAGGCTTTCGGGCTCAAAGCCGGAACGATGCGGCCGGGCCGGCCTGGCGACGTGACGCTGTTCGATCCGTCGGCGACGTGGACCGTGAACCCGGAGGATTTCCGCTCGCGCAGCCGCAACTGCCCGTTCGCCGGGCAGAGATTGCAGGGGCGCGTCGCCGCGACGGTCGTGGACGGAGAGGTGCGCTACCGTGACGCTGTTCGTTGACGGCTACAACGTGATCTTCGCCGCATCGCGCAAGCTGCGCGGCTTCGACATGAAGCAGACCGAGGCGGCGCGCGAGGCGCTGCTGTCGCTGCTGGCGAAATTCCGCTCGGTCCGGTCGGAGCGCGTGGTGGTGTTCTTCGACGGCGGGCCGGAGGCGGCGCGCCTGCCGCGGCGGCAAATGGCGCGAGGGATGGAAGTCGTTTTCTCGGAGGCGCAGTCCGACGCCGATTCGGACATCAAGGCGGCGATTGCGCGCGAGGCGAATCCCCGCGCGGTCGTCGTGGTCACGTCCGACGCGGCCATCCGCCGCTTCGTCGAGCGCTGCGGCGCGACGGTGACCGACTCGGCGGCATTCCTCGAGGAGGTCGAGGCCGCGCTGAAGGAAAGCTCGATTCCCCACGACGAGCCGATCGAGAAGTATGAAGGCGCCGCCGGCGAGGACGCGGCCTACTGGCTGCGCGTTTTCGGCGAATCCGAGCCGAAAGACGGGCGCGGCCAAGGCGGATAGGGATGGAGGATGAAGGCCGAAGAGGGATGGAAAGACGGTGTCTTCGTCCTTCCGCCTTCATCCTTACATCCTTCTTTTTCAAGGCGATACCTTGCTCGGCAGAACTCTGACCGCCGTCATCACGCTCTTCTGGATGGCGATGATGGCGCTCTTGGTCAGGCGGGACGTGCTGCCCGCGTACCTCGCCGAGCGCGAGGCCGCCCGCGCGCCGAACTACGCCTATCTCGAAGCGCTCGCCGCGAAGCCGCGCGTCCAGCAGATGGGCATTTACATCGGCGGCGCGCGCATCGGGCAGACCGTCAGCCGCATGGCGAAGGCGGGCGATGAACTCCGCCTGACCAACCACACCGACCTCGAACTGAACTCCATCGCCGCGCAACTGCTGATGATAGGCGGCGGAGTCCATTTCTCGTTCAAGTTCGAGGCCACCGTCGTCGAGGGGCAACTGGCCGGTTTCCGGCTGGGGGTGTTTTCGCCGCCTCAGTCTGAGCCGCTGGCCATCGTGGACGGCGTCTCGGCGGAAGACAAGCTGAAACTGAAAATCCGGCAGGGCGGCCGCGTGGAGAACATGTCGGTGCCGTTCGATTCGCGCCAGGTCCTGTCCGGCCTTTTCGCGCCGACCTCCATGCCGGCCAAGCTGCGCGTCGGCGAAAGCTGGCCGGTCAATACCCTGGGCCTGGGCAGCTACGGCATCCAGAACGGCACGGCCACCGTCCTCCGCACCGAGCGGATCAAGCCGGAAGGCGTCTCGCAGGAGGCGTTCGTGATCGGCGTCAAATACGGGACCTACGAGATGATGGTCTGGGCGAACGCGGAGGGCGAGGTGCTCCAGCAGAAATTCCTCGGCTTCACGCTCGTGCGCGAGAAGCCCGCGGCGGAAGCGGAGCGCGGCGAGAAGCCATGATCGAGATCGAGAACATCACCAAGCGCTTCGGCGAGAAGATCGCGGTGGACCGCCTGAGCCTGACGGTGCCGCGCGGCGAGTTTTTCGCTTTCGTCGGCCCCAACGGCGCGGGGAAGACCACGACGATCAAGCTGATCGTGGGACTGATGCGCGCCGACGAAGGGACCGTCCGAATCTGCGGGCAGGACATCCAGAAAAACGCCGCCGCCGCGAAGGCGTTGCTCAGCCACATCCCGGACCAGCCGTATCTCTACGACAAGTTGACCGGGCGCGAGTTCCTGGAGTTCGTGGCGCGGATGCACCGGATCGAGGCGGCGCAGGCGCGGCGCAAGATCGAGGAACTTTCCGACTTGCTCTCGTTGAGCGATTATCTCGACGACCTGGCCGAGGGGTATTCGCACGGCATGAAACAGCGCGTGGTCATCGCTTCCGCGATCGTGCACGATCCGAAGGTGATCGTCGTGGACGAGCCGATGGTCGGACTCGACCCGCGCAGTGTGCGCGTAGTGAAGGACCTGCTGCGCGGCCTGTCGCGGGCCGGCGCGACGATCTTCATGAGCACGCATACGCTCAACGTGGCCGAGGAGCTGGCCGGGCGCGTCGGGATCATTGATTGCGGACGGATGGTCGCCGTCGGCACGCTCGACGAATTGCGGCGCGCCTCGGGCGGCGCGAAGGGACTGGAGGAGTCTTTCCTGCGCCTGACGGCCGAGGAGGAGTGACCGTGGCTGCGCGCCTGATCACGCTGGCCTGGGTCCGCGCAAAAACGCTTCGGAACAGCCTGCGCGTCCTCCGGAGGCAATCGAGGCTGAAAATCCTCGTGATCCTGCTCTTCGCCATCGCGCTCTGGGCCGGGCTCTACTTCGTTTTTCACGACGGGTTCCGTTCTCTCGGCAGCCCGCCGCTGGAGGATTTCCGCGACACTATCGTGCAGATCCTGTTCGCGGTGTTTTTCCTGTCGCTGCTCATCATGCTCACCTTCAGCAACGCGATCATCGCGTACGGGTCGCTCTTCCGGTCCGAGGAAACCGCTTTCCTCTTCGCGCGCCCGTTCTTCCCGTGGCAGATCTTCGCCTACAAAGTCTCCGAGACTCTGCTCTTCAGCTCGTGGGCGTTCCTCTTCCTCGCGTTGCCGCTGATCGTCGCGTATGGGGTGAACGGGCGGTCGCCGTGGTACTTCTATCCGGGCGCGGCGGCGTTCTTCGTCGTGTTCGCGGTGATCCCGGCGGCGGCGGGCGGCGGCGCGACGCTGCTCATCGCGCGGTTCCTGCCGCGCTCGATGCGGAAAGCGCTGGTGCTCCTCCTGGTGATCGTCACCGTGCCGGCGGCGATCGGGTGGGCGGCGGGGTTCCTTCGATTCCATGAGACCGGCGGGTCCTACGCGGCCGAGCGATGGGTCCGCAACGTGCTGGGCCGGCTCAGCCTGAGCACGTCGCCACTGCTGCCGAGTTTCTGGATCGGGGACGGCGTTATCCAATTGAAGCGGGGCGATCCGGGCGCGGCGCTCTTCCGGTTTCTGCTGCTGCTGAGTACGGCGCTTTTCTCGGCGATGGTCGGCGTGCACCTGAGCCGGTGGTTCTACCGGTCGGCGTATTATCGCGCGCAATTCCGGGCCCGTAAACACAGGGGGCAATGGTCCGGCGGCTTCTACCGGTTGCTGGAACGCGCGCTGCCGGGGATGAACCCCGAGCTGCGCCTGCTGATGGTGAAGGACGTGAAAATCTTCGTGCGAGATCCGGTCCAGTGGTCGCAGGTGCTGATTTTTTTCGGCCTGCTGGGCATCTACTTCGCCAACATGCGCAACCTGCACTATGACTTGAACCTGCCGTACTGGCAGAACTTCATCAGCGTGCTGAATCTCGTCGCGACCTGCCTGACGCTGAGCACGTTCACGAGCCGGTTCATCTTTCCGCTGCTGAGCCTGGAAGGGCGAAAGTTCTGGATCCTCGGGCTGCTGCCGATCGAGCGGAAGAACCTGCTGTACAGCAAGTTCTGGTTCGCGTTCATCGGGTCGTTCGTGATCAGCCAGGGGCTGATGGGGCTGAGCGACCTGATCCTGCGCGAGCCGGCGCCGGTCGTGGCGCTGCACGCGATCGCGGTGCTGATCATCTCGACCGGGTTGTCGGCGCTGGCGGTGGGCATCGGCGCGCTCTATCCGAACCTGCGCGAGGACAACCCGTCGAAGATCGTCAGCGGTTTCGGCGGCACGCTCAACCTGGTGCTGAGCGTGGCCTTTGTGGCTCTGGTCATCGTGCTGATGGTTGTGCCGTACCACGTCGGCCGAATGCGGCCCGAGGCGGAGTTCCTGCAGCGGCTGGCGCTGCCGGGCGCGCTGCTCGCCGTGGCCGTCGGCGCGGTTGCGGTGATCGTGCCGATGTGGCTGGGCGTGCGGGCATTCGAGCGACTCGAGGCGTGACGGCGGGCGAGGCTTCTGAAGTCACTGGGCCTCAGCCATGCACCGCTTCCAGAAGATACAGGCCCACCGCGCCGAAGAGAACGACAGGCAGCCAGGCCGCGACCTCCGGCGGAAGCCGGCCGTGCTGGCCGAGGTCCCACGAGATGTGCTGGACGGTGTAAAAGATGATGCAGATCACCACGCAGATCCCGATGCCCAGCATTCGGCTGCGCTGGATCTTCTCATGCCCGATCACGAAGGGCACCCCCAGCGCGATCAGGACCAGCCCGGTGAACGGGTACGTCAGCCGTTCAGCGTAGAAGAGCCGCAGGGTGGCCATGCGTTGCGCGTCCGCGGCCCCCGGGTGATCGATCTCGTGGCGGAGGACCGAGAGCGGACGCTCCTCCAGCGGCAGGAGCGCCGTTTCCAGGTCGCGCGGCTTCAGGCTCGTGCGCCAGAGGCGTTCGTTCACCGCGGGGCCTTCCCCTTTGACGTCATAGAGCAGCCAGCCTTCGCGGACCGGCGCGGCGCGCCCGGCGGTGAAGGAGATCGTCGCGCCGCCCGGCAGGGTCTGGAGGACCCAGAGCTTCGTCACGCTCCGTTTGGACGCGTCGTAGTATAGCGTGAACTTCGTCTGTTCCTTCTCGATTTCATCCACGACCAGCTCGTCCTCGTGGCCGCGTTTCTCGGTCCCGGTCCAGGCCTGGACCTCCGGCGCGGCCATCTGCTCCACCCGGGGAACGACGAGCTCGCGGTTGCCCAAAGCGAGGAGCGCCGCCAGGGCGGCCATGGCGTAGATCGGGCTGAGGATCCGCCAGTAGCTCATGCCGCTGGCCCGCATGGCGTTGATCTCGTTCTGGGCGGTCAACTGCGACAGGCCAAAGGCGGCGCCGATGAGCATGGCGACCGGCATCACCGGCGCGAGGAAGTACGGGATGCGCAGCGCGTAAATCTGCCCGATCCGCGAGAGCCCCTCTAGCATGCTGCTCGCCTGGCGCAGGTATTCGTTCACGTGGCTGAAGGCGTCGGCGACGATGTACAGTCCCGTGATGACCATCACCGTCACCAGGAATGGCTCGATGAAGCTGCGCGCCAGGTATCGGTCGAGCTTTCCAAACACGGATGCGGCCTCCGGACGGCGGCTTGCGCGAGCCGTTCCCTGCGTGTATCATCCGAAGCGCCCATGATAGCGCCGTGTTTCGTCCGGTGTCAACGATCAGTACGGATTGCGGGGCTTGCCCGCCGGAGGCGGGTGCGCCTTCCGCGGTGATGGCCATTTGTTTTGCAAAACTCAATCAGTGGAGATTCGCATGTTGCAAGGCAAGGTGGCGTTGGTGAGCGGCGCCGGCCGCGGGATCGGCCGGAGCATCGCGCTGCGTTTTGCCGGCGCGGGGGCGCGCGTGGCGGCGATTTCGAGGACGGGCGTCGAGCTCGAGGCCGTCGCCGCGGCGGCGCGGCCGGGGGTCGTGGTGGCGATCGAGGCGGATGTCTCGCGCGCGGAGTCGGTGGCCGAGGCCGTGCGGACCGCGCTCGGGCGGCTCGGCGAGATTGACATCCTCGTTAACAACGCGGCCGTTTTCCTCCACAAGCCGTTCGCGGAGACGACGCCGGAGGAATGGCGGCGGCTGTTCGAGGTGAACGTGCTCGGCGCGGCGGCGCTGACGCGCGAGGTGCTGCCGGGGATGCTGCGCCGGAAATCAGGCCGGGTGATCAACATCTGCTCGACCGCGTCGCACCGAGGGTACGCCGCGCAGTCGGCGTACTGCGCCTCCAAGCACGCGCTGCTCGGGCTGACGAAGGTGCTGGCCGAGGAGACGCGCGGCACGGGCGTGCGCGTCCACGCCATCTCGCCTGGGGGCGTGAACACCGCGCTGGTGCGGGGGCGGAAGGACGTGGACGTTTCGGAATACATGGACCCGGACGAGGTGGCGGAGGTCGCGCTGTTCCTGGCCGGCAGCAGCGGCATCGCGACGATTGACGAGGTCCGGCTGAGGCGGATTGGTGCGGAGCCGTTCAGGTGAAGAGCGTTTTACAACCACGAAAGCCACGAAGTTCAAGAAGGATGGATTGAATGCGTTGATTCCTTCGGCCGGTCTTGGTGTGCTTCGAGAACTTTGCGCTCGCCGTCGGGAAAGCCGGCGGCGGCGCGGCGAATCGTCGCGCTATCGCGATGACAGGGCGATGACGATGAAGGCGGACGCGAAAGCGCAGTTGATGCCAAGAGCAATGAGGGCGCGGCGACAGACTCCGTCCAGCAGGCGCACGCGCTCGCGCTCGTATTGGGCAAGCTTCAGCGCCGTGAGGAACTTGACCTCAACGCTCTGCGGCGGGAGCATCTTGTCCGCGAACGTCATTCCGTAGTCCTGAAACTCATTGAACATTTGGTCGTCCAGGCCTGTGAGGTCCGGTGCAAAGCGCGAGCGTTGAACTGACGCCTTGTGGAGAACCCATGCGACGACAACGTTGGCCAAGAGGAGAGCCAGAGCGACAGTTCCTATAGTTCCCATTATCCATCCCTCCTTAACTGGGCTTCCCTATTTGACCGTCCTCGAAAAGATGGTCGGCTTTCAAGCATGCCTTTCCAACACGAAAGACAAGAAGTTCACCAAGGATGGTCTTTTAGCGTTGATACCTGCGGCTGTTCTTCGTGTTTTTCGCGACCATCGCGCTATCCGTACCAAAAGCAGTCGGCGCCGCGTCGTTCACGACGCGCGTTTCAGGTTCGCCTCGAGATCGAAGAGCAACTCGCGCGGCAACTGGTAACGCGCGCGCGGGTCCTTGGAAAGGCCGCGGTCCATGATCTTCTGCGCGCCGGCGGGGATGTCCGGGACGAACTCGTTCAACGGCTTCGGCTGCGCGCTCAGGATGCCCTGCTCGATGGTCTCGCGCGAGTTGCCGCTGAAAGGCGGATGGCCGCTGAGCAGGTGATAGAGCACCGCCACCACCGAGTACACGTCGCCGGCGAAATTCGGCGACTCGCCGCCGCGCACCCGCTCCGGCGCGAGATAGGGCAGGGCATAGCAGTCGCGGTCCGAAGCGCCCGATCCGGCCGGGGCCGGCGGCAGGCCGAACCCGAACACCTTGACACTGTTGCGCGGGCCGAGGAGTATCTTGCGCGGCGAGAGCGCGCCGTGAAAGACATGTCGTTCCGCCGCGTGTTCGAGCGCGTACACCACCTGCGAGATGATGCCGTGCGCTTCCGCCATCGGCGCGGGCTCGCGGCTGGCCAGCCGCTCCTGCACGGAGCGGCCTTCCACGTATTCGCGCACGACGTAGGAGAGGTTCTCCTCCTGCCCGATGTCGAAGATGAGGACGATGTTCGAGTGCACGAGCTGCCCGCTGACGTACACGGCCTGGAGATAGCGCTGGGTCCAGCGCTCGTCGGCCACGTTGAGGACTTTGAGCGCGACGGGCCTTCCGATGGTGACCTGCTCGCCCTTGAACAAGGGGCCGAGGCGGCCTTCGCCGATCAGGCTGACTACGCGGACGCCGGCTAGTTCCCGGCCGGGCTGGAACCGCTCGAGTATCGCGGGCGGAAGCGGCTGGGAGGGCGGCGCTCCGTTCGCGGTCGGCTGGTCGAACGACGCGGCGCAGTTCGAGCAATAATGCCGCGTGCCGACGGTTCGGACGTTTCCGGAGGCGATATCCTGGAGCGGGATGGCCCGGCCGCATTCCTCGCAACTCGCGGGGCCTTCGCCGGGCGCCTCTTCCAGCGGGGGGCGTTTCTCCGGGGGCGGCTTCGGAGCTTTGGATTTGTCCGACGCCACTTCGACGAGACGCAGGCGGTTGGTGCCGATGACGACCTCGTCGCCGGGGGCGAGGCCGGTCTCCGCGGCGATCCGCTCCTCGCGGACCACGGTGCCGTTGGTGCTGTTGAGATCGGTGATCTGACATTGCCCGCGGATGACTTCGATTTGGCAGTGGATGCGCGAGAGCTTGCGGTCGTCGAGCCGGATGTCGTTGCAGGCATCGCGGCCGATGGTGAAGGCGCGGTCTTCGGGGATCTGAAAAGTCTCACCCTCCCGCTCGCCCGCCACCACTAATAGGGTAAAAGGCATGGTCTCCTCAATTCAGCATTTCGCAAGTCTATTCGGACTTGCGAAATGCTAAACTTCCACAGGGGCTTCGCCCCTACGGCGCTCCAAGACGCTCCTTCCCGTCGCGTCTTTCCGCGTGCCAGTACGCGCTCATACTCTTCGCGCGGCACCCCCTTGGAGGGCCTTCCGCGGCCCTCCAAGCCTCCCGCGCCGTTCGGCATTTCAGAAGTCCGTGCGGACTTCTGAAATGCTGCACTCAGTCCGCGTCTCGGACCGGGCCACGTTATCCCGGACGGTTCATCCGGTTGCGCCCGCGTTTTCGCGCAGTTCAAGAAAAGTCAGACATCGATCGCGCAACGGAAGCCGATGGCGTGGCTCCGGCGATTCCGGTTCCGGAACTCCACGCGCCAGCAGCCGCTCGTCGCGCCCGGCTCTTCGCAGGAGACGCCGCACGCGGCCCGGTTGTCCGGCCCTTCGGCGGAGGTCGGGCTGCTGTCCTGGCACCACTGGAGGACGTTGCCGAACATGTCGAAGCAGCCGTAAGGCGAAACGCCGTTCGGGTAGCGCCCGGCGTCGGTCAGGCCGCCGATGCCGGATTCGCTGGTGTTGCAGTGCTGCGGGTCGAAATGGCTTCCCCACGGATACAGGCGGCCGTCGGCGCCTCGCGCGGCCTTCTGCCACTCGGCCGAGGTGGGCAGGCGCTTGCCGGCCCACTGGGCATAGGCGCACGCCTCGTCCCAGGAGATGTCCACCACCGGATGTTTGTCGGCGCCCTCGGGCACGTTGCGCTCGACCCAGTAGCTCGGCGCCGCCGCGCCGGTGGCGCGCAGGAAGTCGGCGTACTTCCGGTTGGTCACGAGGTTGATGTCTATGTAGAAGGCCGGCAGTTCCAGTTTCTGCGGCGCCTGGGGCGAACCGGAGATGAATTCCCCGCCGGGCACATAGGTCATTCCGGGCGGCGCTCCGAGCGCATCGAGTTTGTCCAGGTACGCGGAGACGTTGCCGCCGAGCTTGGCGGCCTGGTGGAATTCCCGTCGGGCCTGATAGTAGCGGCGTTCGGCCAGCAGGATGACGCCATATTTCATGAAGGTTTCGGGCTTCGCCTCGTCGAGGTTGCCGCTGCCGCGCAGCATGCGGACGACGGCGTACGGCGCGATGGCCTGCTCGGCGGCGACGCGGGCGATCAACGCGCGAACTTCTTTGAGTTGCTCGATGGCTTCCCGCTTGCGGCGGATGCGGGCGCTGGTCATCGCGACTGCGGCGCGTTCGTTTTCGGTGAGCTTGGAGCGTGAAATGCCCAGGTCCATCGTGGCGGTCTTGGGCGGCTCGCCGCGCTTCAGGCGTTCGAGGTCTTCGGCGAGATCGTCGGGGGTCTGGTAGCGCTCCTCCGGCTTTTTCATCATCATCTTGGCGATGATGTAGCAAATCGTGTCGCTCAACGCCGGGTTGTGGTCCTTCGGCCAGGGGAGCGGCGCGTTGACGTGCTTCTCGAGAATCTCGGCGCGGGTCGGCGCGTCGAAGGCCGGGCGGCCGGCCAGCGCGCGGTAGAGCGTGGCGCCGAGCGAGTAGATATCGGACCGGCAGTCCACGTTCATGTAGCCCTGCGCCTGCTCCGGCGAAATGTAGTAGGGCGTGCCGACCGCCGGCCCACGGCCGCTGGCATCGGCGTCCTCGTCGCGGAGCTGCGCGAGACCCAGGTCGCAGAGCTTGGTGAGGCCGTCCTTCGAGAGCATGATGTTTCCCGGCTTGATGTCGCGGTGGACGATGCCGTGAAGGTGCGCGTGGCTGAGCGCGTGGGCGATGTCGAGCGCGATCTGGACCGCCTTCTTCTCGTCAATGAGTCCCTCGCGCAGCATCAGGCGGTGCATCGTCTCGCCGTCCACGAACTCCATTACGAAGTAGAAGTAGCCCTCCGCCTCGCCGGCGTCAATGGCCTGGACGATGTTCGGATGGTTGAGCTTGGCCGCGGCCTTCGCTTCTTCCTTGAAGCGTTCGAGGAACTTGCGGTCGCGCGCGAGATTCGGCTTGAGGATCTTCACCGCGACGATGCGGTCCACGCTGAGCTGCTTGGCGCGGTACACGGTGCCCATGCCGCCGCTGCCGACGCGCTTGAGCAGCTCGAACCCGGCGACGATCGGCGAGGTTTTCTCGATCGGCGCGTTCACGAGCGGCTCGGCGGGTTTCTCAGCCATCGGAGTACCTCTTGCCCACTTCGATCAGGACCTCTCGGACCTCCTCAATGGACGAAGGGCGGGCGAGATCGTCCTTGCGGACACATCGCAGCACGATTTCGTCAAGCGCTGTCGGGATGGATTCGTTGAAAGTGCGCAGCGATGGCGCTTGCACGTTGCGCGGGCCGATGAAATGCGAGGTATCGCCGGGGGCGGGAATGAAGGCGGGGAGGTGCTGGCCGGCGAAGAGAAAATACATGCTCGCCCCCAAGTTGTAGATGTCCGTCTTTTCCGTCAGCGGCCCGCGGTCCACCTGCTCGGGCGCCATGTACTCCCGCGTGCCCTTGATGCTCTGCGCGCGCGAGCCGGTCTTGCAACTGAAACCGAAATCCACCACCGTAGGCTTGCCGGAGGGGTCCACTATGATGTTTTCCGGCTTCAGGTCGCCGTGGATCACTCTGTGCTGGTGGAGCGCCGCCACGGCGTCGCACACGCCGATCAAGATATGCACCATCTGGCCGGTCGAATAGCGCCCCTCGCGCTTCAGGTCGCGCCCCTCGATGTATTGCATGACCAGCAAGTGCTCTTTGTGCCGGCGCAGAAACCCCGTGCGGATGAGATCGTACACCCGCACGATGCCCTCCGGCGGCGCGCCGTTCCCGCTCTCCTGCAGGCAGCGGAGCACTTGGTATTCGTTCCGGACGTGGCGAAGGTATTTCTCGTTCTCCTGGTCGTCAACCACGACGTGCTTGAGCGCCACGATGCGGCGGGACGGGAGTTCGCGCGCCCGATAGATGGCGCTCCCCGCGCCCGTGCCGATGCGCTCGAGGATTTCGAATCCCAGGATGTACGTCGGTGGAGGCATAATGAAGCCCTGCTGCGCGAACCCGATTTACCGGCATGCCGGCGGCTTTCATTAGAAAACTACATCCACTGTATTATAGTCGCGTTCGCAATGTCCCGCAAGTCACGATTCCACCGCGCGCGGCTTGAATTTTCCCGACATGCGGAATACGATGCGGCCGGAGACATCGCGCGGACGCATGCCGCCGCCGAAGGGCGCGCGAGGGATTCAAGCTGCGCGCGAGCGGCTGCGACATCCTCTCGAACATCGCACCGGCCGAACTTTGCCCCCAGTGAAAGGTGGGTCCGCCTTGAGGCAAATCCGCTGCATGCACGTCATCACGCGCCTCATCCTCGGCGGCGCGCAGGAGAACACGCTGCTGACCGTCGAGGGGCTGGATCGGCTGGGCGGATATCGCACCACGCTCGTCACCGGGCCGGCCATCGGCCCGGAAGGCGAACTCGTCGAGCGCGCGCGACGGCACGGAGTGGACCTGATCGTGCTGCCGAACCTCCGCCGCGCGATTTCGCCCTGGCGCGACGCGCTCGCCTTCAAGGCGCTGCTCTGGATTTTTCGCGACGAGCGACCGGACATCGTCCACACACATTCC
>Ga0181539_1001910_pt1 | contig 22108 bp, 11 predicted proteins | sample PEATcosm2014_Bin_46_FD_119767 | JGI IMG/M metagenome (GOLD analysis project Ga0181539, IMG submission 119767) | Peatland microbial communities from MTU Mesocosm Facility, Houghton, MI, USA - PEATcosm2014_Bin23_60_metaG | ecosystem: Environmental > Terrestrial > Soil > Wetlands > Peat | place... | reverse complement strand
GGGGCACCTATACGAGCGACGTGAACAGCAGCACCACCCTCCTCGGGACGATCAACAACAACAACCTCATCCAGGTGAATGGCGGAAGTGGCAGCAACACGTCGCTGATCATGGGTGAAGGTGCGGGGGGTGATATGGGTGTGACGCTTCAGGGCGGGGGTACGGTGACACTATCCACCGCCACCGGGGGCGGCAACGCTATCATCGACCAAGCCGTGGGCGGGATGACCTTGACCAACGTCAACAACACCATTCAGGGCGAGGGTATCATTGGGGATAACGGTTTGACGGTGATCAATGAGTCCGGCGGAACGATCGACGCCAACTCAAAAGGCGTGGGGGTGATTACGACATTGACCCTTGAGAGCATGGGGGGAGGCCTCACCAACCAAGGATTGCTGGAAGCCACCAATGACGGCGCCCTGCTAATAAACGGGGTCACGGTCAGCAACGGCGGGGCCAACATCACGGCCACTGGCTCCGGCGCCTCGGTACAACTGTACGACGGTACAGACATCGTGGGCGGAAATTTGAACAACAACGGCGGCGCGTTCTTCGGAACTCCTAGCGGCTATTCGGCCACCCTGGACGGCAGCACGGCCGCGGGTGCAATAACCCTTAATGGCACCTATACGAGCGACTTGAACACCAGCACCACCCTCCTGGGGACGATCAACAACAACAACATCCAGGTGAATGGCGGAGGCGGGTCCAACACGGGGCTGATTATGGGTGAGGGTGCGGGGGGTAATAAGGCTGTGACCCTTCAGGGCGGGGGTACGGTGACACTATCCACCGCCACCGGGGGTGGCAACGCCTACATCTACCAAAGTGTCGGCGGGATGACCCTGACCAACGTCAACAACACCATTCAGGGAGAGGGCATCATTGGGGATAACGGTTTGAGCTTGGTAAATGAGGCCACGATCGACGCGAACTCGACGGGCAATGGGGTGATTACGACGCTGACCCTTGAGAGCATGGCAGGCCTCACCAACCAAGGTTTGCTGGAAGCGACCAATAACGGCGCCCTGCTAATAAACGGGGTCACGGTCAGCAACGCCGGAGCTAACATCACGGCCAACGGCCCCGGCGCCTCGGTGCAACTGTACGGGGGTACGACGATCCAGGGCGGAACCTTGAACAACAACGGCGGGTGGCTGGGGACTGTTTCAGGGTACAACGCCTATCTCGATGGGAGCACGGCCGGGGCGATAACCCTTAATGGTACCTATACGAGCGACCTGAACACCAACACCTACCTCCTCGGGACGATTAACAACAAGAACAACTTCCAGGTAAACGGGGGGGCTGGCGACAACACGGAATTGATCATGGGCAGTAATGTGACCCTGCAAGGCGGGGGCACGCTCACGCTAAATACTGCCGGCGGCGGCGGTCAGGTCTATGTCTACCAGGCGGCGGGCGGCACGACCCTGGAGAACGTGAACAACCTGATCCAGGGGAATGGGGAAATCGGCTACAACGGCCTGACGCTGTTGAACGACGCTGCGGGAGTGGTTAATGCCAACGTTTCCGGTGGGACGCTGCTGCTCGCTGGCAGTCCGGTCACCAACGCCGGCCTCCTGGAAGCCACCGGCGGCGGCACGTTGGAAATAGAAAGCGAAACGGTGAACAACGCCGCCGGGAGCGGAGGAAACATCACCGCCAACGGCGGCGCGGTTGCAATTTATGATGCCACCATCGAGGGCGGGACGCTCAACACCCTCAATGGCGGGACGATGGAAACTTTGGGAGGCACGTATGGCGTACTGGACGGGACCACCGAGGGTGCGTTGACGATAAGCGCAGGCAGTACATACACGAGTGCTTTGAACACTACCACCTACCTCTTGGGGACGTTCATCAACCACGGCAACATCCAGGTGAACGGCGGTTCTGGTTCCAACACCTACCTAATAATCGACAGCAGCAACGTGACGCTGAAGGGCGGGGGCACGTTGACCCTGTCCACTGGCGGCGGCGGCGGTACCACGACCGTCTATCAGGCGGCGGGTGGGACCACCCTGGAGAACGTCGACAACACCATCCAGGGAGCGGGACAAATCGGGTATAACGGTTTGTCGGTGCTGAACGATGCAGCCGGAACCCTTCTGGCCAACGCGCCGGGCCAAACCCTGCTCTTTTATGGCGGGGGAACGCTCACTAATAACGGTACCATGGAAGCCGCGGAGGGTGGCACCCTGGAAGTGTCGGGGATGACTCTCGCCAACTACAATGCCGGCACATCCACGCTCACCGGCGGCACCTACATCGTGGACGGGACCACCGCGGCCTCGGCCATGGTTCTGTCGGTGGGCAGTAATACCGGCGGCGAAATCGTAAACAACGCCGCCAACATCATCCTCAACGGCGCCAACGCCAACGTCAGCTTTGTTGATAACAGCGGCAACCCGTTGCTGAGCGCACTGGCGGCCAACACCACCGCTGGATCCGGCTTGACCATCGAAAACGGCTACAACCTGGCCACGCCCGGAGACTTCGCCAACGCCGGCACGGTGACAGTAGGGACGGTGGCAGGAGACACCAGCACGTTCACGATGAACGCCGGCGCCAACGCTTACAACCAGAGCGGTGGGATGACGCAGGGCACCGGCACCATCGCCGGAAACGTCACGATCAATGGCGGCACGATCCAGCCTGGCCTGCCGAGCGCGCCCGGCACACTCAACATTGCCGGAAGCTACACGCAAAATGGCGGCACTTTCAGTGAACAGATCATGGGCGATAACACCAAGCCATATGGTGTGCTCAACGTAACGGGCGGCAGCGTCTCGCTGGGCACAGGCGTCTCCAACCTCAACATCACCCTCTTGGGCACCTCTCCCGTTGGCAACACCTACACCATCCTTACTGATGCCGGTGGCACCATCTCGGGCACGTTCGCGGGTGCGCCGGCGAACACCATATTTGCGATGGATGGCATCGACTGGACCGCCGCGTATAATGCCAACAGCATCGTTCTCGATGCGGTGTCCATGCAGCACGGGCTGATCACGGCAAATTGGACCACTGGCAGCGGGAATTGGACGGATGCCAGCGAGTGGAGTTGCAGCATTGGGCCGCCCCAATGCGTGCCGAACAACAATAGCAACAACGTTTTCGCCGCGGGGCTGAACTCATCCGGTAACACGCTCACGCTGGACAATACCATGGGTGCGATTACGGTTAACAGCCTCACGCTAACCGCCGGCAATCTGAACCTTGGCACGGGGGCGAGCCTAACCGTGACGGGAGATTCCTCGAACGCAGGAACCATCGGCATGAGCGGGGTCGGAGCCAGCTTCTCCACCGGCACATTGAACAACAGCGGCACACTCACCCTCGGAGACAGTTCTGACACCGTTACGGTGGCGGGGGCGTTGAACAACACCGGCAACGTAGCGATTTACGGCCCCTATGACGGGGTCAGCGGCAACGAGCTGACGGCGGGTAGCTGGAGCAACCTGAATGGTTCCGGCACCCTGACGGGCGGAGGCTATTACGCGATCGGCGGGCTCTTCCAGTATTCAGCGCCTACCAACGGCATCACCAGTATCGGCAGCGGTGTCGTGGTAGCTCTCGATGAGGGTGGCTTGATTACCCCCGATGGCACCACGGACGCTCTTGCTGGCTTGGCTAGCAATGCCGGTGAGTTGCAACTGACGGATCACCCCGAGACGTTTACGCCGGCAGGTTCGCCGGGCACGTTCAGCAATTCGGGCTACTTGTACCTCTATAACAACACCGGCAGCACGACGAGCTTGACGGTGAACGGGAACTTCGACAACAGCGGCGATACGCAGTTGTACGGCACTTCGGCGCAGGGCCTGAACGTGACGGGCAATTCCACGAACGAAGGGACCATCTCCATGACCGGGACCGGGGACACCTTCTCCACCACCGGCACCCTGAGCAACAGCGGCACGATCAGTCTGAGTGGCACGGGAGACTCTCTGAGCGCCGCCGGTGTGACCAACACAGGCAGCATCACCTTGGGGGGGGACAGTGAAATTCTGACCGACACGGTCGATTTCAACAACAACCAACCCGGTTCTCTCCTCCTGAGCGGAAACAATGACACTGCGACCGTGACCGGCAACTTCGTTAACGACCCTAGAACCATCGGTGCAAGCGTCACTCTGACCGGTGACTCCGACAGTTTGACGGTGGGGGGAACCTTTACTAACGATTTGCTCGATACCGTCACAATGAGCGGTAGCAACGGCAACATCACGGTGACGGGAGCCCTTACCAATGCCGGCACGATCAGTCTGACCGGGTCCAGTCCGACCGGGTCGAATAACTCGTTGACCGCTGACTCGGACTTGATAAACACGGGGTCGATCACGGTGGGCGGCACCGGCGGCAACATCCTGACCGTCGGGGGCGATTTCAACAACAACGGCGGCGGGGCATCGGTGCTGATGAATGGCACCGGCGGCAAGGTCTGGGTGCCCAGCGGGACCTTCAATAACAACGGGGGAACGGTGACGATAGGAGGCAGCAGCGGCTCGTTCTTTGCCGGGAACTTCAACAACAATGGGGGAACGGTGACGCTGTCCGGCTCGGGTGATACCCTATCTACCAACGCCTTCTCAAACTCCGGCTCGGTCACCGTGGGCCCGAATGAAACCCTGTGGGCCAGCAACACCTACACCCAGACGGCTGGTTCAACCGTCGTCAACGGCGCGCTGAGCGCCGTGGGCGACTTTAGCCTCACGGGTGGTTCGGTGAACGTGGGCAACGGAGGCACCCTCAACGTCGATCTCGATGGGGGCAGCAACGGTTTCACCAATAACAACGGAAGCGTCACCATTGCCAACGGCGGGAGTGCGACGGTTTATAGCAACTACAGCTACACGCAGTCCGGGGCCAACGCCAGCCTGGACGTGAACGGCACCGTGAATGCCATAAGCGCCATCATCAACGGCGGCACGGTTTCCGGCAGCGGCACGATCAACGCCGCCGTCCAGAACAACGGCGGCAACGTGAATCTCGATCCCTCGACGCTGACTGTGGCGTCTTTCACCCAGGTTTCGCCGGGGGTGCTGACCATCGACATCGCCGGGACCGGCCCTGGGGACTACAGTGTGCTGGCAGTTATCGGTAATGCCTCACTGGGCGGGACGGTAGACTTCCAGGCGATTGACGGGTTTACGCCCACAGCCGGGGAAGACTTCGCGTTCCTGACGTTTGGGACCTGGGCGGGGGTCTTCCCGACTATGGAGTTTTCTGGCCTCTGGAGTACTTGCCCGACGGGAGACACGTGCAGCGACGTGGTGGTGGGCGACACCCTGACGCTGGAGATCGCCTCCTCCGTTACGCCGCCCCCCACGGTGCCAGAGCCTTCGGTGTTCTTGCTGCTGGCGATGGGACTTGCGGTGATGACCATCCTGATGAAGTATCGGAACACCATGAGGAGGGGAGTAGAGTAAGGCGGCAGACGGCGACAGTAAGACCGTGGTCACAATTGGGCGCGAGGGCGCTTGTGGCAGGCGTCCTCGCGCCGTTTCTTTTTTGCGCCACTTCGTTATTTATTGCCTCCAGGCCGCGTCCTAGCCGCAATACTGTCCACTGAGTTGTCTCCAAGGGTTCGGGAATCCAATTGCGGGCGAAGCCCGCTTTGGACTGCGGTAGCAGCAGCTACCGCTTTCCGACTTCGGTTCATACGGCAAGGCGCAAGGGGCGGAGGAAGAAAGGCGGTAGCAGCAGCTACCGCTTTCGGACTTCGATCAAAACGACCTCGGCGCAAGAGTAAGAGAAGGAAAGGCGGTAGCTGCTGCTACCGCCTTCCGCCTTGGCTTCATACCGCAATCGCGCAACAGCCCGAACGAGAAAGGCGGTAGCTGCTGCTACCGCAGTCCAAGGCGCTTCGCGCCAGTCCATCTGAAAACGCCCGCTAAGTGAACCGTATTGGTCCTCGCCGCGGTTTCTCACCACGGGTCCGGACGGGCGGGGCTTCCGAGTCTGTGTGAAAACCGCTAAAATTTGTATTGACAAGCACCCTGGGCTCTGAGCTAGAATACTATGGTGAGGATTCGGGCCGAACGGGGCCGGCCCTGCCAAGCCAGCGCCCAGGCTGGCCCTCCCTATCACGCGAGAGGTTTCCATGTCGGTGATCCCAAAACGGAAAATGACCGAGAAGAACTTGGCCGCGCTGGGGGGCGGGATTCGGGATTGGGGGCTGGGCGCTCGGGATTCGGGGTTCGGGATACGGGGTTCGGGACAAGCTGTCGGCTGTGAGTTGTCAGCTCTAAAAGGGTGGAAGATTCCAGCCTGCGGCAATGGTGGCGGCTCACTATGGTGCGGATCAAGGTCAGGACTTCTCAATCCTCAATTGGCAATCGGCAATCATCAAGGGGGGCTGACCCTTAGAGATGTTAAAAATGAAGGAACCACCGGGGATGTGTATGAAAACAAAGGCGACGGTGACACAATGTCCAGCCAAAAACAGGGCTTTTACACGAAAATGCACCCATTGCGCGATAATCGACAAGAATCGAGCTGACTTTCTGGCCGAAAATGCACGGATTGCGCGATAATGGACGAGAATTGATCGGGCTTTTTCCGGCGAAAATGCACAGCAAACGCAAAAATCGGGGCGAACCAGCGCCGACCTTTAGAGCCTGCCCTGAGCACCGCGAACGGGTCGGCAGGTCGGGTAGCGCCGACGGCCAATCCCCCAGCGTGACACACTTCCCCGTATCGGCTATCGGTAGTGTCAGGTGAGAAGATGAACCAATTTGCTGACTTGGAAAATCGCAAAATCACAAATCAGCCGACGGCCGCCCGCCGGGCACGGTTCCATCGCACCAATTCCCTCTTGAACTGAGCGGCGGAAGCCGCTAACCTCAGCGCACGGAATGGCGGAGGAAGCTGAGACCTGACGAACTGTGGAATGAGGACTAAACGATGCGGGCCGAACAATGGAAACAATTCAAGGCCGCGGCAAAATTCCAGAACGCTGACGGCGTGCCTATTTCCCTGATCATGGACAGCCCTTGGATACCGGGATATCTGGGCATCAAGCATATTGACTATTACTTCGACCAGGAGGTTTGGTTTCAGTCCAACCTCCGCATCGTCGAAGAATTCCCCGAAGTTATCGTTTTTCCTTCCTGGTGGGTGGAATATGGCATGGCCATCGAACCCTCCGCCTTAGGGGGCAAGGTGCGGTTCCCGGCGGACCAAACTCCCTCCGAATGGCCGATGTTGTTCCATTTGGAAGATTTGGATCAACTTGCGGAAGTTGACCCCCAGACGGATGGTCTTATGCCCGCGGCGCTCCGTCAGTACCGGGCGCAGAAGCGCCGCATCTTGGAGGCAGGACACACCATCCCCGTGGTCGCCGCCCGCGGCCCGCTGGCCCTGGCGGTCTTCTTACGGGGCCTGACCCCGTTCATGATGGACATTACGGATAACCCTGCCGGTGTGCACAAGCTCTTGTCTTATACCACGAACGCCACGGTCCAATGGCTCAAAGCCCAGGCGGAGGCGGTGGGCGATTGCGTGGAAGGCATTCTCGTCCTCGACGACATCGTCGGTTTTCTCTCTCGCAAGCATTACCAGGAGTTCGCCCACCCTTACCTGCAAAAAGTCTTTTCCAGCTTTCCCCCATCCTGGGTGAAGGTGTACCACAATGACGCCCGCATCGATCCCTTCCTGGAAGATTTGGCCGATGTGGGCTTCGACGTTCTGAATTGGACGCACAAACTGGATCTCAACGAAGTTCGTAAGAGGACGGGAGGTAAGATCTGTTTGATGGGAAACGTGTCTCCGCTGGAAATCGGCGTGCGCGGCACACCGGAGGAAGTCAGGACGGCCACGCTGAACCTCTTGCAAAAGGCGGGCAGGGAAGGCGTCATTCTCTCTCTGGGCGGCGGGGTCAGCCCGGGAATGCCCGGAGCCAATATCCACGCGATGATCGAGGCGGTCGCAGAATTCAACTCGCCATAGACTTCGCCTACACTTTTGCCGGGGCGGCCGGTTGAAAAAGCCATGCCGGGCGACGCCGCGGTCAGCCTAATCGCAGCTTATAGCCGACCCAAGGTTCGGTGAGCAGGAATTTGGGCCGGGCGGGTTCGGGCTCGATCTTCTTGCGGAGTTGTTTGATGAAAGCCCGGAGGTACTCGTGATGTTCGCTGTGCTCGGGTCCCCACACCGCGCTCAGGATTTCCCGGTGGGGGACGGGTTTGTCGGGATGGTTGGCAAGATAGTGCAGGACTTCAAACTCCTTGGGTGTAAGCCGCACGTCCTTTCCGTTGACGGTGACGTGCCGGTCGCGGAAGTCAATTTCGACGCCCTCCAGGGTGAGCTTATGGGGGCCCGATTCCAGAGAAGCGACACTTCTGCGGAGCGCGGAGCGAATCCTCGCCAGCAATTCCGGCATGCGAAAGGGTTTGGTAACATAGTCATCCGCGCCCGCATCCAGGCCCGCAATGATATCTTTCTCAATGCTTCTTACACTGATAATAATAATTTCTGCTTCGGATATGGAGCGGAGCGTGCGGCACAGTTCCAGTCCGTCCACTCCGGGCATGCTCAAGTCCAGAAGAACCAGGTGGTATTGCCGGTCCTTCATCATTTCCAGGGCCTCCTCGCCGTTGGAGGCCGTATCCACCTCGTACCTCGCCGCACTAAGCGTGGCGCGCAGGACGCGGCGGATTTGCACGTCATCGTCCACGACCAGAATCCTGAAGTCCACGTGAGCGATCCTCCTTTCGGCAGGAAGCGCGAAGCCCTGCCGGGCCCAGAGGCCCGCCTAAAGCTGGAAGAGGCGGCGGATGGCAAGGCGGGTACGTGATCCTTGCTGTCCCTCATCTACGCTACGCGGTCAACCATGAAGAAAGCATAAGTTCTTCATAAGGAATACATGAAGAATGACCAGGAATTTCTTATGCGCAGCATCCGCAGGGTTGGCTGGGTGCGTTCGTCACGCATCACGGGCGATCGAAGAGTCGAAAGCCGTGCAGGAGGCTAACAGAACTCTGACCAGAAATCGGGCAGACGTAAAGGCTGGACCCTAAAACCTGACACCTGGCACCTGAAACCTACTTTCATCTCGCCAGAGACACAACGCATCCGCCGACGACGATGAGGGCTCCTCCCAACAGGAGCATCGGCGTGGGTTTTTGGCCGAATCCAAGCCAGGAGATCAATTGCGCCACGACGAAGAAATAGGCCACGTATACACCCAGGAGCCGCCCGAAGTCCCACGGCGGCGCGTTGACCGTGTATCCGTAAAAAGTAAGGACCAAGCCGCCGAGTAGGAAAAACAGGGCGGCCCGCGTGTGGGTGGGGCTGCGCAACCCCACGCGCATCAAAGCATCCCCGCCCGCTTCCAGGCAGGCGGCGGACAATAACACCACCATCGCCACACTGTAACGCAAAGGTAAGCTACCTCCTCGGTGCGCTTGACAGTATACCTTGAGGCGCCTGCCGCGGCGCTATTCGATTCTCTTGGGGCGAGCCGTGCCACGGTACGTTGGTTCAAGGGCTGTGCGCGTCTGTTGATCATTTCCATATCCACCAAGTTTATCTATTCCCGCTCAAAGAGAAATCTATCCTTATTCCCAAAATCCTTATCCGTTCCTTATGCCTTGTTCACAAAGTCCAACGTAACTTGTGGGGTAGGGGTGCGCCTCAAATCTTCGGACAACAGGGATGCATGCTGAAACAGACGCGGGTTCGACATCGAATGAGTTTTGACTACCTCGAGGGCTTCCTCGAGGTTGCCAAGGTGGGGAACTTCTCCCGCGCTGCTTCCATCCTCTATCGCACTCAGCCCACGCTGAGCCAGCAGATTCAGCGGCTGGAAAGGGAGTTCGGGGGAAAGCTTTTTGACCGCGATTTCAAAGCCGTCAGGCTCACCCAGGCCGGCACTACGCTTCGCCGCTACGCCCAAGAATTGCTGGCTCTCCGCAGCGAGGCCCTGGACGCTATCGGGCAGATCAAGGAGAACCCTCGCGGCAGCCTGCGTATAGGAACTAATGACGCCACCTGTCTCTACGTCTTGCCCAACGCCTTGGCGGGCTTTCGGCGGCTCTACCCACAGGTGCAAGTGAACATCTACAGAAATTTCAGCCACAAAATCGTGGAGAAGATTCAAGAAGGAAATCTGGAGATCGGCATCGTTTCCTTGCCCCGCAACGTAAAAGGACTGGAGATCATCCCGATCTTCTCCGCCGAGCTCAAGGTGGTGTTGCCTTCCGATCATCCCTTGGTGGAGAAGAACGAAATCACGCCCGCGGATATTTCCTCCTACCCGTTACTCCTGCCGAAAACCGGGAGGACTCGCAAGATGATCGAAGACCTCTTGCGGCCTTACAAGAAGACCTTGCAGATTTCGATGGAGTTGGCGAGCGTCGAGATCATCAAGAAATACGTTTCCGCCGGGATCGGCATCTCTTTACTTCCGGAAGCTTTTGCGCAGGCCGAAGTGGCGGCCGGAACGCTCAAATTGGTTCCCTTGCAAGGGCATAAGCTTTACCGCGAACTGGGATTGGTGTACCGGCGCGCCAGTCCCTTATCACTACCGGCCAAGGCTTTCCTGGACATTGTGCAGGGCGCTGTCCCCACGCCGCCCGAGCGGGCCCTCGCCGCCGTTCCCAGATGATTCTGCCGCGGCAAGATTCGGCGGCGAGGCCTGCCCGGCGCGCAGAGACCTCGACCGCGAGGCTCACCGCTGCACCGCCAAGGGCAAGCATCGTGTTCCCGTAACAATTAGCCTCTCAGCGCTTACCCCGCGCCATGACAGGCATAAAGGGAAACAATGACTTCTTCTTAAAATCCTTATGACGCATTTATACCTTCTTCATGCCCGGTACTCTATCTTTCGATAGGGGAGGGGCGGTTACCGCCTCAACCAAATCTCCACAACTGACAGGAGGTACGTTCTTATGACGTATTCCAGGGTGGGTGCAAGGAGCCTGTTTCAATCTCAGTTACACCCATTCAAATTGCACAGGAAGGCTGCTTTCGCGAGGGCGCTAGCGGTTTCGTGTTGTTTGTTCATGGGTCTTAATTCTGCCCAGGCCGGATCAGTATCCGCCGATGTCCATGGCGTTACCGTCAATGCCCTCGGAGCGCCAGTGCCCGGAGTGCAGGTTTCGGTGCACAGCGTGGAAGATAACACCGACCGGAATATCGTTAGTGATCATGACGGGACCTTCGTGGTTGAGAACCTCCGGCCGGGACGCTACCAATTGCGGGCGACCAAGGGAGGACTGGCCAGCTCCTCGGTGACCACTGTAAACCTCGCGCCACAACAGGATCTGCGAGTTGACATGACCCTTGTTCCTGCGGGAGGGTCAAAGGCAGCAGCGAGCCCAAACCTTACCGCTGATTTGCACACGCCCGCGGCCACCGGCAACTCGAGTGAGGCTCCTCTGACCGACCGGGAAAAGCTATTGCTCGAACGCCTGGACCGATTGGAGCAACGCTTGGCCGCCATGGAAGCTAAGGAGGCAAGCGTGGCCACCCCGGCTGCCGCACCGGTTGTCGCACCAACTCAACTCGCGCCGGTTGTTTCACCGGTAAAGGCTAGCGTGACGACGGTTGCCACGACCCAGCCCGCAGCCGTAACCGCAGCCAGCCCTGGGGCCGCCTCGACTGACGCACCCGCCAAGCACGTCCTGCTGGCTTCGCTCGAGGGCGCATTAGGATTGAAGTCCGCGGAAAAGCCGCCGGCAATTTCGATTCCGCCCACCAAGCAGGCGGCGGCCTCGCCGGCGCCCCCCTCTACGCACACCCTCCCGGAAGCTTTGGAAGCCCCCGAGCCCACTTCTGGGGTGGACAATTTCACCCCGTTTGCCTACGGCGACTTTACGTGGTTAAACGGCACCCCGCGCAACAAAGACACGGTGCTGGACACCAAATTCTTCACCCCGGAGATTCGGTTCGATACTCACTTCATGGAGGACTTTAATCAACCGATCGATCACACGATGGGCGGCGCTACGGAGTCCTTCCGGTCCGGCGAAATTCAGGTGGAGCAGATCAGCGTTGGCGGTGACTTCCACTGGAATAACGTGCGCGGCAGGATCCTGACCATGGACGGCTTATTTGCGACCACCACCCCGCGAAATGACGCCAGCGCCGGGGTTGGCGAATGGGATGTCCGCGGGGCGTACAAATATGTTTCGGAGGCCTACGGCGGGTATCACTTCAACGTGAACCACGGGCTGAACGTCGATGCTGGAATCTTCGTGTCGTACATCGGCCTGTTCAGCTACTACAACTTCGATAACTGGATTTACCAACCTTCCTTCGTCTCGTCCAACACCCCGTGGTTCTTCAACGGACTGCGAATTCAGTGGTTTCCCACGAACAAGCTCAAGATCGAGCCCTGGATCATCAACGGTTGGCAGTCGTATAACCGGTACAACGGCCACATGGGTCTGGGAGGCCAGCTTCTGTGGATGCCCAAGGAGTGGTTCAAGCTCGTGATGAATCAATATGGGTACGGACAAGACAACCTGGGAGTGCCAAATGTCCAGCGTATTCACACCGATGATAGCATCGAGGTGAGGTACTACAACCACCCGAATAATCCCAGGGGAATCGACAAGATGGCGTTCTCCCTGACCGGTGATTTGGGCTGTCAGTACGGGCCCGGTTACAGGTGTACCGGCGGAGCAACCAAGGATGCGTTTGCGGGCTGGATGGCTTACAACCGGGTCTGGTTTGGGAAGGATAAGTATGCCGTGTCGTACGGTGGAGGCAGGATGAACAACCCCGGCCGGTATCTGACTCTGCTGCCGCCCATCAATGGCGCCGATGCCGTTTCTGGCTCCCCATATTTCACGGAGAATCCCGGCCAACCGGCCCACATGTGGGATACCCAGTTGGGTTTCCAATGGATGCCCAGAGAGTACATCACGTGGTGGCTGGAAGGCGTCTATCGCCACTCGGATGTCCCGTATTGGACGGGTCGGGGAGGCATCACGCCTCCGGGTGGCAATAACGGCTACCCCGCCGCCTACGTCTGCCAGAGCGGCGCCGCGGCGTACAACGCGACCAATAACACGGATTTGACCCTGCCCCAGGCGCAGGTGTTCTGCGCCGCCAACGGGAACGGCGGCGTCTGGCAACCAGATCTTCGCTTGAGCCAGGCTACGGTCAGCGCGGGCATCATGGTGAAATTCTAAGGGCTCATGATTAACGAAGGGGAGCCAGAGACCCGGTCTGGCTTCCCTTCCAACTATCGCCAGAAAATACGCTTCATTGAGTTAAGGCCATTTGTGGGAGAGCAGCAAGCATGCACCAGATTTACTTATTACAGCTCAAAACAAAAAGCTTACTTTAGCCCCAAAATCCTTATTCGTTCCTTATGCCTTGTTCATGAGGTCCAGCATAACTTGTTGGGGAATTTGCAAGGATGGAGCGACAGAATTCAAGCGTCTCTTGGGAATTGCGTCCTTCACGAGATATGAAGATAACGGGGTCTTGCAAAATGCCATCACTCTGCCAGGTTGGCGTTGAGTGGCGTGGAGTGGTGTGGAGATTTGCCAAGGCACGCAGCAGTGCTTTGGCACTCGCTGCGCTTTGGTTGCTTGCTGGAAATTGCCTGGCATCGGGACCCCTTGTGGTATTGCCCCATCGCGGCGCGAGTGCCTTGCCCATCCGTCGAGCCGCGGCGACCGATTATGATTGCACCCGCCGCTTTGACATGGTGATGGTCGAGCCCCAGGGCCGGGGACCCCAGGGTTACCGGTATCGAATTGTGCTTGATTCCGCCACGCAAGGCGCCGAGAGTTCTCTCGACTTGGCTGCCGGTGAGGACGGACTGCTCGTCACGGCTCGCGACGTCGACGGGATTGGGCATGACCTTGATCTGATTATCAAGAGCGCCAACTCATTGGCCCCCATCGGTATTTGGATTAACGACCACCATGGCGGGTTCATCAAAGTGGATGCGGGTGTTTATGCACCCTCGATCTGGGCTGACGGCCCATTCCTGCTTTCCGTTAACCCACCCGATGCCTTGCATGGAGCCCTTCTGGTTTGGCACCAATCCTACAATCAACCTGTAACTCAACGTTGCCCGGGTGAGCGCTGGACGCTCCACGCGTTGGTTGAGCCGGCGGACCTGCATGCGCCATCGCGTCTGACGGCAGATGCGCAACACACGCGAGGCCCGCCTCGCCTTTCTTTGTAAAGCATCTCTAACCTAATTCTTTGTCACCAAGCGCGGAGGTCTCGCCCGCACCTGGCCGACCTCGGCTTGCAGGCAGCGCCACAACGTGTCTTCGGAGTATGGGAAAGCGTCCGAATGCCCGCTGAGGGGGGAGTGTACTCACTTATGAAAAGCAAAGGTTTGCAAATTGGTCTTCTTCTGATTTCGCTCGTAACGCTGCTATCGCAAGGCGGCTGTAGCCAAGCGCATGGAGATGCGGCGGCGGAGGCCCCGCCTCCTCCCAAGGTGATTCCGGGCGTGGACGTCACCTACTTCGCGGTGGAGCATCCGGAGCAGTATCCGATCGTAACGGCGACCCAATACCAAGCCCCAGCGGAATTGGTCGCCACCGGCGTGGTGCTTCCGGACATCGCGCGGAGTGTGCCTGTAATTACGCTGGCCTCCGGCCGGGTTGTAGACATCCGGGCACGCCTCGGCGACACCGTACAAAAAGGTCAGGTCCTGCTGCGCGTGCGCAGCGATGATGTTGCGGGAGGTTTCGACGCCTACCGCAAGGCTATCGCCGATGAGCTTCTGGCGCGCAAGCAGTTAAATCGGACCAAGGACCTGTATGAACACGGGGCCATGGCGGAGCAAGACCTCGAGGTCGCGCAAGACGCCGAAGATGACGCCAAGACCACCCTCGAGACCGCCACCGAGCATCTGCGGCTCCTGGGCAATGATCCCGACAAGCCCAATGGCGTCGTGGACATCCTGGCGCCCATCACCGGCGTGATCACGGATCAGGAAGTGACGAACGCCGCGAGCGTGCAGGCCTACTCATCGCCCAACCCCTTCACGATTTCGGATTTGACCACCGTATGGATCGTTTGCGACGTCTACGAAAACGATATGCGCAACGTGCACATGGGTGAAATTGCCGACATCAAGCTGAACGCTTATCCTGACAAGGTTCTCCGTGGCAGGGTTAGCAACATTGGAGCCATTCTCGATCCGAATATTCGCACCGCCAAGGTTCGCCTGGAAGTACCCAACCCGAACGAGATGATGCGGCCCGGTATGTTCGCCACGGCCACCTTCTACAGCTTGGAGAAGTATACGTACACGTCCGTGCCGGCCTCCGCGATCCTGCATTTGCATGATCGCGACTGGGTCTTCATTCCTGCGCAGGGAAAATTCCGCCGAACTGAAGTCACCAGTGGCGCACAGTTGCCGAACGGGATGCAAGAGATTCTAACCGGGCTCAAGCCCGGCCAGCAGGTCGTGTCAAATGCGGGCACTATACAAAACGCCATCGACAATGAGTGACGAGGGACTCGGAGGCTAAAGGATAAGACGATGATTCGCAAACTCATTGAATTCGCGCTGAATAACCGGTTCGTCGTGGCCGCCGGTGCGCTGCTGCTGGTCTTCACCGGGATGCTGGCCTTCCACCAAATGCCCGTCGAAGCCTATCCGGATATTGCGGACAATTATGTGACGATTATCAGCCTATGGCCCGGGCGTTCCGCCGAGGAAGTTGAGCAGCAGGTCACCATTCCCATCGAAATTCAGATGGGCGGAATTGCGCACCTCACGCAGTTGCGATCCGAGTCCCTTTTTGGTCTCTCGTACATGACCCTCATCTTTGATGACTCGTCCATAAACGACTGGAACCGCCAGAAGGTCCTCGAAAGGCTTACCCTGGTTACGGTGCCTCCAGGCGTTCAGCCGCAAATAGGAACGGATTGGAGCACGACGGGGCAGATTTATTGGTACACAATTCGAAGCACCAATCCAAGTTACGACCTGATGGACCAAAGGTCCATCGAAGACTGGACCCTGTATAGAGAATTCAAGTCTGTTCCCAACGTTGTTGACGTAAGCGACTTCGGCGGCACCGCGCGCGAATACCAGATACGCGTGGACCCGAACAAACTGGTGTCTTACGGATTAGGCATCGGTCAGGTAGAACAACAGCTAGAAATTAACAACGTCAACGCGGGGGGCAGCTTTGTGGAGACGGGCTTGCAGCAGATGAACGTCCGCGCGCTCGGACTCTACCGCAACCTCCAGGATATCGAGCAGACGGTCTTGACGACAAAAAATGGGACGGCGATTCGCGTCAAGGACATCGCGGTCGTCGAGATGGGCCCCAGAATTCGATTGGGACACATGGCCAGAGCGACCCATCGTCCGGATGGCGTGATCGTCGATGAAGCGGACGTTATTCAGGGCAGTGTGCTGATGTTAAAAGGCGCGGAAGAAGGACCCACCCTCGAGGGAATTCACAAAAAGGTGGAACAGCTCAATAACCGCATCTTGCCGGAAGGTGTGAAGCTCATTCCCATGCTGGACCGCAGTGACCTCCTTCATTACACCCTGCACACGGTGGAGCACAACCTGGTGGAAGGCATGGTTCTGGTAACCATCATCCTCCTCCTGTTCCTTGGCAACGTTCGCGCCGCGTTGATCGTTGCCCTGACGATACCATTTTCCTTGATGTTCGCTTCGATTTGGCTCGATTTAAGCAAAATTCCCGCCAATCTTCTCTCTTTGGGGGCATTGGATTTTGGAATGATGGTGGACAGCTCCGTGGTGATGGTCGAAAATATCGTCCGGCACATGGCCCGCCGCCAAAATGGCCCTGGGGCTGCTGCCGGCGGAAGCGCCGCCAGTGCCGGACCCACCAACGGGCAGATCAAATCAACTTTGGCAACTATCCGCGATGCGGCGCTCGAAGTGCGAAGGCCCAGTTTTTACGCCACCATCATCATTCTTACGGCGTATCTGCCGATCTTCACGTTGCAGCGGGTCGAAGGCAGGCTGTTCCGGCCGATGGCCTGGACGGTGGCCTTGGCGCTAGTAGGGGCGGATCTCTTCGCGATGATGATGGTGCCGGTCCTCTCGAGTTTTTCCTTCGCCAAAGACATACGCACATGGCCCAACCCGGTGATGCATGCTCTCACGGCTTGGTATCGCGGAGCGGTCCGGCAGGCGATCAGGTTCCGCTGGCTGACGGTCGGCGTTGGCATCGTGGGCCTTATCATGGCTCTGTATCTGTCGTTCAGCGGTGTGATCGGCGCGGAGTTCTTGCCCCATCTCGATGAAGGCGCCATTTGGGCCCGCGGGGAGATGGCGAACAGCACCAGTCTGACGGAGGGGGAGCGCTTCGCCACCCAATCGCGCTATGTCTTCGCCTCGTTCCCCGAAGTCACCACGGTAGTCTCGCAAGCCGGAGCGCCCGACGACGGAACCGACACGGGGGGGTTCGGCAATACGGAGTATTTCGTGGACTTGAAGCCCAAGGAGCAATGGCGGCCCGTTTTTCATCAGGATAAAGATGAACTGATCGCCGCCATGAATCGCGAGCTTCAGAAATATCCGGGGGCTTTCTGGAATTTCTCTCAGCCCATTGAAGATAACGTGGATGAGACGCTGACCGGCACGAAAGGCGGACTTGCGGCGCAGCTTTACGGGCCGGACTTGCACGTTCTCGAGGAAAAGGGTGAAGAGATCAAGAATGTTATGGCGCAGATTCGAGGGATTAAGGATCTGGGGCTTCAACGCGATACGGGCCAGCCGAATCTCGATCTCACCGTCGACCGGCAAGCGTGTGCGCGGTTCGGCATCAATGTGGCGGATGTACAAGATGCCATCCAAACGGCCGTCGGTGGGTTTCCGATCAGTCAAGTCTTGCAGGGAGAGGCCGTCTACAACCTAACCGTGCGTTACCAGAAACCCTATCGTGATACGAAAGAGGCGATTCAGGACATACGCATTCTCTCCCCATCGGGCGAGCGTGTGTCGCTGACGCAAGTGACGAAAGTGCAAGTCAAAGATGGCGCTTACGACATCTACCGCAACAATAACTCCCGCTATGCCTCCATCCGGTTTGAAGTGCGTGACCGGGATCTGGGGTCCACCGTCCGGGAAGCCATCGCCAAGATCGGCCAATATGTGCATTTGCCGCGCGGCTATCACCTCGAGTGGGTGGGAGAATTCGAAAGCGAGCAGCGAGCCGAAGCCAGGTTGATGGTGATCATTCCCATCACCATCCTGCTGATCTTCATCATTCTCTACACCATGTTTCGCTCCTTCAAATGGGGCCTGGTAATTATTGCCACGGTGGCCATGGCCCGCGTCGGCGGGCTGCTGGCGCTTTTGTTTACCCATACTTTCTTCAGCGTCGCCTCCGGCGTCGGCTTCCTGGCGCTCTTTGGGGTATCGGTACAAACGGGCGTCATCATGCTGGAATACATCAACCAGCTCCGCGCCAGGGGATATACCGCCTTGGAGGCCGCGGTGGAAGGAGCAGTCCTGAGGCTCCGCCCGATCATGATGACCATGCTCGTGGCGACATTCGGCCTCTTGCCAGCGGCTTTCTCGCATGCCATTGGATCCGATTCGCAGCGGCCGTTTGCCATTGTCATCGTCGGCGGCCTTATCGCCGACCTGACGATGAGCATCTTTATTCTGCCGACGATCTATGTTTGGGTTGCGCGCGACAACGACACGCTGCCGGAAACGGAGGCAACACCCGTTGAAAATTAATCGAACAACTCAGAACCTTTGGAAAATCCACGCCGGCTTGGCCGTTTGCGCCTGGCTAAGCTGCATTCTGGCCGCGCCCCCGGCATTTGGCCAGGCCCCCAAGGGGCCCGTGAGGATTACGCTGGACGAGGCTATTCAGATGGCCCTGCAACACAATCACAACATGCGAGCTCTGCGAACAACTATCCAGCAGAGCGAGGCGGAAGAGATCACGCAAGGCCTGCGCCCCAATCCCTCGATCTTTTCGGACTGGGAGTATTTGCCTCTGGGCTCGCCTGCGCATCAAAACGCGGAGCTATATTCAGGTACGTCTACAAACGATTATCTGAAAAACAACACGGAAGGCGACATCGGCCTCAGCTACCTGATTGAACGTGGCGGAAAGCGCCATGCCCGTCTTCAGGCGCAGAAAGATATAACGGCCCAGACGCGCTCGCTGGTGATGGATAACGAGCGCGGGCTTACGTTCCAGGTTGCCACCCTATTTTTCAACGTCCAGCTTGCGCAATCGACGCTCGAGCTTGGCCAGCAGGACCTGAAGAGCTTTCAAGCCACGGTGGACATCAGTGAACACCAATTCAAGGTCGGCGGCATCAGCGAGAACGACTACCTGATGATTAAGCTGCAGTTGTTGCAATTCCAGAGCGACGTTGAACAGGCGCAACTCGCGAAAGTCCAGGCGCTGTCGGACTTGCGGCAGCTACTGGGATACGAATCCGTGTCCTCGGATTACGACGTTGCCGCCTCCTTCGAATACCAACCCCTGAAGGTCCATCTCGAGGACTTGCAGATGACCGCCTTGAAGAATCGACCGGACCTGCGCGCGGCGCAGCAAGGCGTGACGGCTGCGAACAGCCAGTTGGAATTGATGAAGGCGAACGGCAAACAAGATGTGACCGTTTCGGCCAACTACTCGCATGTTAACGGGATAAATGCGGCTACTCTCTATGGCAGCATCCCCCTCGCCATCTTCAATCGCAACCAGGGTGAAATCGCACGCGCAGGTTACGTGGTTACCCAAGCCCAAGAACTGGAGACAGCGGCCAGCGGGCAGGTGTTGGACGACGTGAAAGACGCCTACGAAGGCCTGCAATCGAATGACAGAGTGGTGCAGTTGTATGTCTCGACGTATCTCGATGTGGCCACAAAGTCGCGCGATATTAGTGATTACGCTTATCATAAGGGCGGGATCAGCCTGCTCGACTTCCTGTATGCCGAACGCAATTATCGCGCCACGGAGCTTGGCTATCGCCAGACGCTGGCTTCCTATTTGCTGGCGGTCGAACAACTCCGAGAAGCGACGGGCGTGAGAACTCTCCCGTAGTTTGGGAACGCACGACTGGTAGGGTGGTTGGCGTGTGCAGCTTCTCGGTTCGGCCTGCTGCAAAATAGGAGCGAGAGGGGTGTACTAGGGCGCAGTTTTCGAAGCCAAAAAGGAAATTCTGGGTGAAGCGGAGTGAAAGCGAGGCTGCAATGAAACTTACGGCTGTCATCGCGCTTGTGATGTTGGGTTTGTCGATTCCGGCGCTTGGGCAGGATCAGACCTCGTGCAATGCTTTCTTCCAGGTGCTGCAAGCGGACACGCAGACTCCGGAAAATCTTCGCACGGGTATGGACAAGGCGCAGAAGAAATGGTGGGAGAACATAGGGCAGAAAAAGTATCCGCGAATGTGCTTCAACGGCTCGGTGAGTACCGGGGACAAGCCTCGATATCTGGTGGTCTGGTCCAAGTCGGGATCGATTGAACAGGGTGCGGTGCCTCCCGGCGGAATTTATGGCCAAACCATGAGCGCCCTACAGAGTACGGCTCCGCAAGAGCGGATTTACCGGCCCCTGTGGAACAGGGCGTCGATTTCTATCGTGGGCTTTTCGATAAAAGGCAATCTCGATCGGGCGCCCGTTCGTATGACTGCAGAGGATCGTACCCACTGGTTCTGGATGGACAGCTCAAAGGTGCTCAAGGTTGCCTTGCAGTATCTCGCGCAAGAGGAGGAGATCGACAGCACACAACCCGCTGCCGCCGTGCCGCCGCCCGCAGCGCGGCCAACTTTAACTTTAAAGGTTTCCCCCACCGTGATCCAAATCGGACAATCGGCAACGCTCAAGTGGTCCTCGACCAACGCGACGGCGCTCAACCTGACTCCGGCCATCGGAACCGTTGCTCCCGAGGGCATGATGGCCGTCACCCCCGCCGATTCGACGAACTACACGATCACGGCCACTGGACCCGGCGGCGACGCCACCGCTACCGTGCGGATTACCGTTAGCTTCTTCTCTCGCAAGACTGACTGAGGGCGGCCACAAGGCCCGCCCCTACGGAGGCGACCAAGTGAAGAAACACGAGGTGAGGGGTTGGATCGAAGAAACCGGAGTTATTGCCGCGGTTCGCGTGTCCTCGGAGGAGGACGCCCTTTTTGCCGCCCAGGCAGTCGCGGAGGGCGGGATTCCCGTCATCGAAATCACCTTAACCGTGCCCCAAGCCCTCCAGGTCATCTCGAACTTGGTGAAGAACCATCCCCGCATGGTCGTGGGGGCGGGCGGTGTGAGGAAGCTGGGGACTGCACGTCAGTGTCTTGAGGCGGGAGCACAGTTCTTGACCAGCGACGGACTTCATCCGGCAGTGATCGAGTTCGCAGCGCTAGAGGGGATTGTAGCGATTCCAGGAGCGCTGACCCCGACGGAGGTGATGGCTGCATGGGAGGCCATGTCGGATTTCATCAAGGTCGTTCCGTGCGCCCAGATTGGCGGTGAAAGCTACATAGGATCCCTCTATAGGATGTTCCCTGACATTCCGCTGATCGCCTCGGGGGGCGTGAATCAACAGAATGCATCCAATTTTATCATCGCGGGAGCCATAGCCCTCGGCGTTGGCCGGGAACTGATCCCTCCGGAGGCGATCTACCGTCGCCAGTCGGACCGGATTGGGGAACTGGCTCGCCGGTTCCTTGGTTTTGTACAGGCCGGCCGGGATTATTTGGCGGCGCGCACACGAAGGTTCGCCGGTCCCCATGAATAGCCTGACGGGGTTAAATCCAACCCAACCGATCCTTAGTTGAACGGTGAAAGAAATCGCCGTTCCCCGCGGCACCCTGTTTCTGACGTCACCGATAGCCGCCTTCGGCCATCCATGCGCGCAATGTTCTTCTTTCAACCGCGCGTGGTTTTTCAGTAAACTGCTAAAGGGTTCAGGGTATCCTGCTTCAGTTTCCAATTACCTTCGCGGAATCCTCTACAGCGTGCGCGGACGCGACTTGGGCGGCGCCGTGGAAGAAGCGATTGCTAAGGTGAGCAAGCAAGTTCGACTGCCACCTGGATACCACATCAATTGGGCACTTGTGTCCAAAACAGGTTTTTGAGGTGATGGGTGAACGGCAGGGTTGCCCTCCTGCAACGGCGGCTTCAGAATGATGTTGCTGAAGCATCTCTGAACGCCAT
>Ga0181539_1001908_pt1 | contig 22130 bp, 26 predicted proteins | sample PEATcosm2014_Bin_46_FD_119767 | JGI IMG/M metagenome (GOLD analysis project Ga0181539, IMG submission 119767) | Peatland microbial communities from MTU Mesocosm Facility, Houghton, MI, USA - PEATcosm2014_Bin23_60_metaG | ecosystem: Environmental > Terrestrial > Soil > Wetlands > Peat | place... | reverse complement strand
TTCTCTGCTCAAAATTTGCCCCTTGACCGCCGGCCCGCGCGAGGATGGTTATTTTCCAGCGGCGACAACCATACTTGTTCCGACCGCCTTAACCAGAAGCCAAGCTATGGGCTGGCGAGGCTTTTCTGTCGCGCCGGGTCGGAGTAAGCTTTAACGAAATCCTCAGAGTGATTCGTGTACTTCGTTGGGCTCTTGTTCAAAACGCCTCGGCCTCGCCCTCCCGCCTCGCAATTGTTGCGTCGTCGTGGATGTCTCTGACCAAACCAATCATTAGCTGGATGATCCCATGACGAAATTCGCGCTCGACTCCCTCGACCTCGCGGCCCTGCTCTCTTCCCGCGTCTGCCACGACGTTATCTCGCCAGTCGGCGCGATCGTCAACGGGCTCGAGGTTCTGGAGGAGGAAAAGGACCAGGAAATGCGCGGCCACGCCCTCGCGCTGATTAAATCCAGCGCGCAAGAGGCTTCCTCGCGCCTGCAATTCTGCCGCCTCGCCTTTGGCGCCGCGGGCTCCAAGGGCTCTTCCATCGACACGGGCGACGCCGAGCATGTCACGCGCCAACTGCTCGCTGACGAGCGCACTCGCCTTGATTGGAGAGTGCCGCGCGTGCTGTTGCCGAAGAACAAGGTCAAGCTGCTGCTGAATCTTTGCTTGATCGCCGATGCGTCGATTCCGCGCGGCGGCGATATTTCGGTCTCCGCCAAGGGCGAGGACGACGCCATGAGTTTCCATGTCGAGGCCAAGGGCGTCAACGCGCGGGTCACGCCCGGCGTCGCGAGCCTTCTTTCCGGCGAGCCGGAGGACGGCGCGATCGACGCTCGCGCGATCCAGGCCTATTACGCCGGGCTCGTCGCGCGGTCCTGCGGCCTCGAAGTGTCGCTCGCTTTGTCTGGCGACGTCGTGACCATCGAGGCCAGGCCGATCGCGGCCGAAGCGTCGGAGAGCCCGCGAGAGCAAGTCAGCGCCGTCGCCTAGAGTCTTTCCGGTTTGGATTGAACCGGAAACGCTCTAGACTCCTTTGTTTTGTCGCGCTTTCCGAGGCAGAACCGGCGTCCGCCCTCGCGAAAAAGCGCTCTAAAGCAAATAAGATCACGCCTTCAAATCAAACCTCGCGGCGCGCGAACGCCGCGAGGTTTTTTTCGCGGACCGAAGCCCTTCTTGGAAATTCCAATTTTAACCGCAGTCTAACGTCGCGATTTCTGGTCTCTTAACCCCTTGGCGCCAAAATGGCTCTTGTTGGCCGCGCCCGCGGCGCGAGAGTCGCCATGGACGATTTGCTTACCGAATTTCTCGCGGAGGCGGCCGAACACATCGACGCCGCGTCGATGGAGCTGGTGCGCATCGAGAAAGACCCGGGCAACCCGGCGCTGATCGCCAGCCTGTTTCGGCACGTCCACACGATCAAAGGCAGTTCCGGCTTTCTGAGCCTGCCGCGCGTCGGCCGCCTCGCCCATGGAGCCGAGGCGCTGATCGGGCGCCTGCGCGACGGAGCCAAGGCCAGCGGCGAGCATATTTCCCTCATTCTCGCGGTCGTCGATCGCCTGTCGGCGCTGCTCATCGAGATCGGCCGGCTGGAAGCGGAGCCGGAAGGGGACGATTCCGATATTCTGCGAGCGCTGGAAGCACAAACTAAACTACTGAGGACTCCGGAATCGCCGCCGCTGGCGCCCGCCTGGGCAGCCCCCGCGCCGGAAGCGGAACCCGGCGTCTCGCCGGCGGCCAGCTCCGCCCCGTCGCGCGACGCCGCCGGCGCGACCGCTCGATCGACCGAAACCGTGCGCGTATCGATCGGCGTGCTCGACCGGCTGATGGGCATCGTCTCGGAACTCGTGCTGACCCGCAACCAGCTGCTGGAGCTTTCCGCGCTCGGAGGCGACGAGCGCGTCAAGGGCTCGGTGCAAAATCTGTCGAGCGCCACCAGCGATCTGCAAGACGCGGTCATGCGCGTGCGGATGCAGCCGCTCGACAAGCTGTTTTCCACCTTGCCGCGCCTGGTGCGCGATCTTTCGCTCGAACTGCAAAAAAAGATCAGGATCGAGACCTTTGGCGCGGAGACCGAGCTGGACCGCCAGGTGATCGAACTCATGCGCGCGCCGTTGACGCACATCATCCGCAACGCCGCCGATCACGGCATTGAATCCGTCGCTCAGCGCGTCGCCGCCGGCAAGCCCGAAACAGGCGTGATCCGCGTCACCGCCGCCTATGACGCCGGTCAGATCACGATCGAGATCAAGGACGACGGTCGAGGTTTCGACGTCGCGCGCATCAGGGAGAAGGCCCGCGAACGCGGGCTCGCGAGCGCGCGGGCGCTCGAAAAAATGACCGACGCCGAACTTTATCCGCTCGTCCTGCTGCCGGGCTTCTCGACCGCCGAGCGGGTGTCGAAGGTTTCGGGTCGAGGCGTCGGAATGGATGTCGTGCGCGACAACATCCATTCCATCGGCGGGACGGTGTCGCTCGCTTCGCGCGGCGGGTTCGGCTCGACGGTCGTGCTGCGCATCCCGCTCACCTTGGCGATCGCGCCGGCGCTCATTCTCTCCTGCGGCGGATCGCGCTTCGCCATTCCGCAGATGGCCGTCGTCGAGGTCGTCGGCATCGGCGAAGGCTTCGAAAGCGACGTCAACCTCGTCTATGGCGCGCCCATGCTTCGCCTGCGCGGCGAAGCCTTGCCCCTCGCCTGCCTCGCCCAAACGCTCGACCTCGCGCCGCCGGGCGCGGAAGAGATCGGGAGGGCCGGATATGTCGTCATCCTGCGCGTGGCCGGCATGCGCTGCGGCCTGCTCGTGGAGGCCATCGCCGATGTGCAGGAAGTCGTGATCGAGCCGTTGGTCGGCGCCTTGGCGCGTCTTGGCGTCTTTTCCGGTCAGACGATCCTGGGCGACGGTTCGGCCGTGCTCATCCTCGATCCCGCGGCCATCGTCGACCGCGCCGGGATCAAGAATGAGATGGAGCCATGCGAGCGGCGGCCGCTCGAAGCCTTCCGGCCCGAAAAAGCGAAAACCTGCGTCGTGCTGCTGCGCGCCGGCGCCGGGCCGCTGAAGGCCCTGCCGCTGTCGTTGATCATGCGCATAGAGGAAGTGGACGGCGCCCAGCTCGCGCGGTCGGGAGACGTCTATGTCTTGCCCTATGAAGGGCGGCTGCTGCTTGTCGTTCGAGCGGCGGACGACATGACGATCGAGGCGCGGGCATACCCGATCCTCGTGCTCGCCGGGGCGGGCCAGGCGGTCGGCGTGCTCGTCGACGAGATCATCGACGTCATCGAAGAAACCCTGGAGCCGCAATTGGCGGGAGTCGACGACAAGATCGTGGGCGTCGTCAATCTTCGCGGCCAAACCGTCGAGCTGCTCGACATGGCCTATTTCATCAACCGCGCCGATCCCGGCGCGCTGGCGCGCGGCGTCAACCAGCGCCCCAGAATCCTCCTCGTCGACGACAAGCAGTTCTTCCGCGACATGCTGAGTCCCGTGCTCCACGCCGCGGGGTTCGACGTGACGGCGAGCGCCTCGGCCGCGGAAGCGCTGGCGCTGATCGAGAAGGGCATGAAGATCGACATAATGGTCACCGACATCGACATGCCGGACATGGACGGCTATTCGCTCACCCGCCAACTGCTGGCTCAGGAGGGCTGCGCGAATATTCCCGTCGTCGCCCTCGCTCCGCAGGCGACAGACTCGATCCGCGAAGCGGCCAGGGCTTGCGGCGCGCGCGCGGTGGTCGGAAAATTCGACCGACGGGCGCTCGTCGACATCGTCGACGGTTTCCGCGACATGGCGCCGACCGCCGCGCGAGAGATCGAACAGCGCGTCATGACGGAGATCGCCGCGTGAGCTTCGATCTCGCCGACTTCAGCTATAGCCGTCAACGGCCTCCTGCTCGAAGCGGCGCCGCGGCGAGCCATTTCACCGTCAGAATCAAATCGCAAATCGTCGGCCTGCCGGTCCATTGCGTGAAGACCGTATTCTATCTCGACAGACTGACGCCCGTGCCGCTGGCGCCGCCCGAAGTCGCGGGACTCGCCAATCTGCGCGGCCGCATCGTCACGGCCCTGCACCTCGACAAATGCCTGCGCATCGACTCGGGCGAGCCCAGCTCGGCGCTGTTGGCCGTCGGAATCACCCATAATGGCGACGATTACGCGCTGCTCGTCGACGACACCGGCGATGTGATCGTCAGCGAGGAGCAGGACCGCGTCTCCTGCCCGGCGCATCTCGACGCGGATCTCGCCGAGCTCATGGCCGCGTTCTATCGCCATGACGGCGGCTTCCTGTCGATCGTCGACGTGGCGGCGCTGATCAAACGCGTCTCGCAACAAGGCGAGTCGGCTTATCGAACCGGAGAATCCGGAAATTCCAAACAAGGAAAGAGACGATGAAGCAAGTTCTGGTCGTGGACGATAGCGCCGTCATTCGCAAGGTGGCGCGGCGCATTTTGGAGGGGTTGCATTTTCGCACCTCGGAGGCGCCTGACGGCAAGCTTGGACTGGCCGAATGCGAGAAAATGATGCCGGACGTCATTCTGCTCGACTGGAACATGCCGGAAATGGACGGCCTGGAATTTCTGTGCGCGCTGCGCAAAATGCCGGGCGGGACCACTCCCAAGGTTGTTTTCTGCACCACCGAGAACGAAGTCGGGCACATCGCGCGCGCCATGCACGCCGGCGCCGACGAATATATCATGAAGCCGTTCGATCAAAATATCGTGCGCTCGAAGTTCCAGGAAATCGGCCTCGTCTGAGCCGCCGATCGTCCTGGTTGAGCGCGCCGATCATCGACGCGCGGGTTGTTTCGAGTGAGGCGTTGTTTGTGATGCGTAACACAGTTGCACGGAGCCAGCGCGAAGCGGCTCCCGTTTCCGGCGTCGACGACGCGCGCGCGAGCTTCGCCTTCGCGAGCTTCAGGCGCCAATGGGCGGCGTTGACCGGCGTCGCCATCGGCGCCGACAAGCGGCGCGTCGTCGAACGCCGGCTTGGACCGGTGCTGCGAGATCATGACATCTCCGATCTCTTCGAGCTGACCCAGCTCATCGAAGGGAATGGAAACCAAGCGCTTATCGAGGAGGCGATCGACGCCATGACGACTGGAGAAACATCGTTCTTTCGTGATCGCGCTCCCTTCGAGGCGTTTCGCGCCCGCGTTCTGCCGGAGTTGATGGCGGCGCGCGCGCAAGAGCGACGCTTGCGCATGTGGTGCGCGGCCGTTTCGACCGGACAGGAAGCCTATTCGCTGGCGATGATGCTCGACGAAGCGGCCCGCGAACTGCGAGGCTGGAGCCTCGAAATCCTCGGCACGGACATTTCCGGCGCGGCGATCGAGACCGCCCGCAAGGGGATCTACAGCCATTTCGAGGTGCAGCACGGCCTCTCCACGACCCATCTGCTGCGCTATTTTCATCGCGAGGACGAAAACTGGCGCGTCAACGAACATCTGCGCGCGCGCGTCGCCTTCGGTCAGTTCAATCTTCTGACCAGCCCGGCCGAGCTTGGCGCGTTCGACGTGATCCTTTGTCGCAACGCGGTGACGAATTTCGCGCCGGAAGCGAAACGCAAGGTTTTGGAGCGCCTCGCCGGTCTACTCGCCGAAGACGGCTATCTGTTCCTTGGCGACACGGAGACCGTCGACGAGGCGGCTCCGTGCTTCACCCCGACCGCCCATCCGAGCGTGTGGCGCCGCCGCGCGCGCGCGCGTTCGCGACTGTCGCTGGTTTGATCGGAGCAGCGGGGCGGACCGCTTCGCCCTTCGGGCGAAACCAGCCGCGTTCGGCGGCTGGAGGGGCTCAGCAATCCTTCGGATTAATCGAAATGTCGGCGATTGTGCCGCCGGAGTTGTTCCTTAGCGAATATCTCACGATCGTGTTGTTGTTTCTATATGCCGGCATGACCGTGCAAACACGCTCGCGCAGCTGGGTCTTCAACTTGTCGAGCTCCTTCGGATCGCCGACGATCTTCCGCGCCGCGTCGTCGTCGACGACGGTGTAAATATAGCTGAACAAATTTCCCGGACCGGCGGCGGCCTTGTCCAGCCGCACGCCCTCGCTGACCATCTCGGGGAGCGTCGCGTTCAATCGCGCGGCGTCGTGCTCCATGGTCACGGAGAACGGCTCCTTGTTAAACTCCAGCGACTCTCCCGTCACGTAGTAGCGCGTCAAAAGAAAGATCGCCGCGAACACGAGAATGCCGGCTACGTGTTTTAGCGCGCTTCTAGCCGTCACCATTTTCGCGCCCCCTTTCCGTGTTCAGCGGCCGGTGAATCGCGGCGCGCGCTTTTCCAGAAACGCCGTGCGCCCTTCGACAAAATCGGCGCTGTCGAAACAGGCCGCCGCCAGGGCCTCGCATTGCTCCAGGCTCGGCGCGCGCGGCGCATGGGAGGCCGCGCGAATGGCGGCCTTGGCCGCGCGCAGGGTGAGCGGCGCGTTGGCGGCGATCGTCGTGGCCAATTCGGCGACGGCGGAGTCGAACTCCTCTCGCGGCAATACGCGCGCGAGAAAACCGCTCGCCGCCGCGTCTCGCGCCGACAGGCGCCGCGCGGTGAAAAACAAATCCATCGCGGCCTGCGCGCCGACCGCCGCCACGACATAATGCATCGCCGCCGGCGGATAGCCGACGCCAAGCCGCCCGGCCGGAATGCCGAACATCGCGTCGTCAGCCGCGACGCGCAGATCGCAAGCCGCGGCGAGCCCCATGCCTCCGCCCATGCAAAAGCCGCCGATCGCCGCGATTACCGGCTTGGAGAGCCGCGCCAAGGCGTCGAAAGCCTCGACATTGGATTGCTCATAGGCGCGGCCGCCTTCCGCCGTCGCGCGAAGGGTCGAAAATTCGGAAATATCGGCGCCCGAACAAAAAGGCAGCGAGGGCGCGGCGCGCAACACCGCGACGCGCACGCCTTCTTCCGCCTCGATCTGGCGCATCACGCCCGGCAGCGCGGTCCACATCGAGAAGTCGAAGGCGTTGCGGCGCGGCGCGTTGTCGATCAGCACAGTGGCCACGCCGCCGGCTGTTTCGACGCGAATCTTCGGCGTTGAGGAATATATCTCGCTCATGCGCCTCCAAAATAGCTCTCGAGAACGAGAAAATACACCCGCGTCAACGCGTCTATATCGGCGAGCGCCGCGTTCTCGTCGACGGCGTGAATCGTTTCGTTGAGCAGGCCGAACTCCACGACGGGACAGTCGCGAACGATGAAGCGCGCGTCGGAGGTTCCGCCGCTCGTCGACAGCCGCGGCTCGCGGCCCGTCACATCCCGCGCGGCGCGCGCGACGAGGTCGGTGAAAGGCCCGGGCTTCGTCAAAAAGGCCCGCGCGTTGCAGGTCTGAAACTGGACCTCCACCGCCGTATCTCCCGCCGCCGCGAGCGCGACCTCGCGGACGCGCTCCGCCAAGCTCTCCGGGGTCCAAAGATCGTTGAAGCGAATGTTGAAACTGGCGCGGCCGCCGGCGGGGATCACATTCGTCGTGGGATTGCCGACGTCGATCGACGTGACCTCGAGATTAGTGGGCGCGAAATGCTCCGTTCCCGCGTCGAATTCGTGCCGAGAAAGCGCGGCGACGACGCGCGCGAGCGCCGGCACCGGATTATGCGCGCGCTCGGGATAAGCGACATGCCCCTGCTTGCCGCGCGCGAAAATATGACCGTTGAGCGAGCCACGCCGGCCGATTTTCATCATGTCGCCGAGCGCGTCGACATTGGTGGGTTCGCCGACGATGCAGTGATCGAAACGCTCGCCCCGCTCCCTCGCCCAGTCGAGCAGCTTCACCGTGCCGTTGATCGAGGGACCTTCCTCGTCGCCGGTGATGAGGAACGAAATCGCGCCCTTCGGGACGGCATGCCGGCGCGAATATTCGATGCTGGCGGCGGCGAAGGCGGCGATGGCGCCCTTCATGTCCGAGGCGCCGCGCCCGAAGATTCTTCCCTCCGCGACCTCGCCGGAAAACGGGTCGAAGCGCCAGCGGTCTAGGTCGCCTGGCGGAACCACGTCGGTATGGCCGGCGAAGACGAGGTGCGGCGCGCCTTCGCCGATTTTGGCGAAAAGATTGTCGACATCGGGCGTGCCAGCTTCGTGGAAGATTTTGCGCTCGCAAGCGAAGCCCGCCGCCTTGAGCGCGCGCTCCAATACATCGAGCGCGCCCGCGTCCAAAGGCGTCACCGAGGGACAGCGCAGCAGTTCGCGCGTCAGTTCGGCGGCGGCCGAGAGCGCGGTCATTTTTCCCTTCCCGGCGCGAATCCCAATTGGTAGAGCGTCCAGCCCGCCACGATAATCGCGGCCGCGTCGAAGGGGTAGACCTGCCAGCGCGGCATGACGTCGGCGATCCGAGGTTGCAGCCAATGCGCCGCGCCGGCGAGAAAAACCGCGAGGGGCGTCAGACTCGCGAGGCCGAGAGGAGCCGGAAGCCCAATGTCGCGAAAGCGCTTGGCCGAAAGATTGACGAAGCTGATCGCGACCAGCATGGCGACGAAGGCGAAGAAAATGAGATAGGCGTAAGCCAGCGCCGTCATCGGGACAAACAGCGGGCTCTTGGCGAGATCGTGGTCGGTATAGGGCGCGAGCAACAGACCCACGCCGATGAACGGCGCGATGAACGCCAGCAGTCCCAGCGCGCCGCGCCGCCAGACATCGCGGTCGACGCGCCCTTGATCGGCGCGGAACAGAAAGCGGATGCGCTCACTGGAAGGCCAAGTGGCCATCAATCCCTCAAGAGTTCGTTGACGCCGGTCTTGGCGCGCGTTTGCGCGTCCACGGTCTTGACGATCACCGCGCAATAAAGCGACGGGCCGGGCGCGCCGTCCGGCAGCGGCTTGCCCGGCAGATTGCCCGACACGACCACCGAATAGGGCGGCACGTAGCCGACATGGATCTTGCCCGTCGCGCGGTCGACGATCTTGGTCGAGGCGCCGATGAACACGCCCATGGACAGCACCGAACCCTTGCCGACGACAACGCCCTCCACGACCTCGGAGCGCGCGCCGATAAAGCAATCGTCCTCGATAATCGTCGGATTGGCCTGCAACGGCTCCAGCACGCCGCCGATGCCGACGCCGCCGGACAGATGCACATTCTTGCCGATCTGCGCGCAGGAGCCGACGGTCACCCAGGTGTCGACCATCGTGCCGGCGTCGACATAGGCGCCGAGATTGACGAAGGACGGCATCAAAATCGCGCCCGGCGCGATATAGGCGGAGTGACGCACCACGGCGCCCGGCGCCGAGCGGAACCCCGCGGCCGCATGTTCCGTCGCGCCCCAGCCGGCGAATTTCGAGGGAACCTTATCCCACCAGGTCGCGCCGCCCGGACCGCCTTCGATCACGGACATGTCGTTGAGCCTGAACGACAGCAGCACGGCCTTCTTGAGCCATTGATTGACGCGCCAGGAGTCGGGGCCGTCCTTGCCCTCGATCTTCTCGGCGACGCGCAGCTTGCCGGCGTCGAGCAGGCGCAGCGCGCTCTCGACGGCGTGACGAATATCGCCCTTGGTCGCCGGAGTGATGTTCGCCCTGTCTTCGAAGGCGGCGGTGATGAGGCTTTCGAGACCCGTATGCGGCATGTTGCGACCAATCGTTAGCGAGATGTCGGCCCGGTTGTAGGCTCGGCCGAAGCCCTGTCAATGCGTTCGGCGCGAAAGAACGTCAGACCTGCTCCAACGCGGGCTCCCGCGCCGGCTCGGCGGCCTCCTTGGGCGGCGATTCCTCGCCGTCGTAGCCAAAGAAAAGCCGCCACAGCAGATTCCAGCGCACATAAAGATATTTGCGCACGGGGGTGTCGATGACGATCAGCAGGAAGCCGATCGACAGCAGGCACCACACCGCCGGCGCCTCGTTGAGGTTATTGGTCAGCATGCGGGCCATGAACGGCCCCATGATGAAATGATACAGGGTGAAGCGCCACGAGCCGTACATCAGCGGCAGGACGAAGGCGACGAAACCATAGCTGAAATAGCCGGTGAGGTGATGGTCGTAAGTCCAGTTGCCGATGCCGTTGGCCGGCACGTCCCAGGCGATGTGCCAATTGCCGCTGACCGAGCACAGACGCGCGGCGCAGAGCGCGCGGCCCGGTTCGCACAAGCCCGCCCATTCGAAGGGATAAAGCTGCAACAACATGATGATCGACGAGACGAAGCACAGCGCATAGACCGGCCTATATAGCCGCGCCGCCACCTTCTCCGGGACGAAATGCAGGGAGATGGCGTTTATGAAAAACGGTTGGAACGCGATGTGTAAATAGCCCAGGACCGTCGCTATCTGGTTCGACGGCAGCTGACACTGGTTGATGACGGTGTAGGTATAGGCCTGCAAGGCCTCCATCATCGCGAAATACAACAGCGTGCCCCACAGCGACGCCGGCTCTTTCTTATATGCCGCGTAAAGCGCGCCGCTAATGCCCACGGTCGCCAGAACCGTCGACGCCTCACCACTCCAACACATGATTTTTCCAGCCGTCGAGCGGCCCCCGGTCGCGGCGCGCTCGGAAGGCGGTTGAAAGATAGGTTGCTCAGCTTTTAGTCCAGGCGCCACGCGCTCGGCAAGAAGGAAGCTTTAGCCCACGTGGCTCTCGATCTCCTCCATGTCCTGATCGGACAGGCCGAAGTGGTGGCCGATCTCGTGGACCAGCACATGGGTGACGATCTCGGCCAGGGTTTCCTCGCCGTCGGCCCAGAAATCGATGATCGGACGCCGATAGAGCCAGATCATATTGGGCTGATCGCCGGTCTGCGCCAAGTGCTCGCGCTCCGTCAGCCCCTGGCCGCGAAAGAGGCCCAAAAGGTCATATTCGGTCTCGCATTCCATTTCTTCCAGAACCTCGTCCTCTGGAAAATCCTCGACGCGAATGACCAGCCCCTCGCACAGGCGCGTGAAGCGCGAGGGCAGAGCGGCGTAACTCGAATGCGCCAGCGTCTCGATGTCGGCGAGGGTCGGGGCCTTGAGCGCGGCGACCGCGCTGTCGGAGATTGTGCCTGCCATGATGGTCCGCCTTCGATCTAGTAGGTTACAAAAGTCTCCGCGTCCGGGCGTCGTCGCCCGTCATCTCCAGGTCCGCACGTCGACGAAATGCCCGGCGATCGCCGCCGCCGCCGCCATCGCCGGCGAGACGAGGTGGGTGCGGCCCTTAAATCCTTGGCGCCCCTCGAAATTGCGGTTCGAGGTGGAGGCGCAGCGCTCGCCCGGCGCGAGACGGTCGGGATTCATCGCGAGGCACATCGAGCAACCGGGCTCGCGCCATTCGAAGCCGGCGGCGAGAAAGATCTTGTCGAGCCCCTCGGCCTCGGCCTGCGCCTTCACCAACCCCGAGCCCGGCACGACCATGGCGTTGACCCGCCCGCTGACCGTCTTGCCGTTCACCACCGCGGCCGCGGCGCGAAGATCCTCGATGCGGCCATTGGTGCAGGAGCCGATGAACACGCGGTCGATGGCGATCTCGTCGAGCCGCTCGCCGCCCTTGAGCCCCATATATTCGAGCGCGCGCAGAATCGCGGCGCGCTTGCCGGGGTTCTTGGCGTCGTCCGGGGTCGGCACGACGCCGGTGATGGGAACGACATCCTCGGGGCTGGTGCCCCAGGTGACGATGGGCGGCAGAGCGGCGGCGTCGAGCGTGACCACGCGGTCGAAACGCGCGCCCTCGTCGCTGTGCAGCCTGTCCCAATAGCGCCGCGCCGCGTCGAATTGCTCGCCCTTCGGGGCCTTGGGGCGATCCTTCAGATAGGCGTAGGTCTTTTCGTCCGGCGCGACCATGCCGGCCCGCGCGCCGCCCTCGATCGACATGTTGCAGACGGTCATGCGGCCTTCCATCGACAGGTCGCGGATCGCCTCGCCGGCGTATTCGATCACATGGCCGGTGCCGCCCGCCGTGCCGATCTCGCCGATGATCGCCAAAATGATGTCCTTGGCGGTCGCGCCCGGCGCAAGCTTGCCGTCGACGCGCACCAACATGTTCGCGGCCTTTTTCTGGATCAGCGTCTGCGTCGCCAGCACATGCTCGACCTCGGAGGTCCCGATGCCATGGGCAAGCGCGCCGAAGGCGCCATGCGTCGAGGTGTGGCTGTCGCCGCACACAATGGTCGTGCCGGGCAAGGTGAAGCCCTGTTCGGGACCGACGATATGCACGACGCCCTGGCGCAGATCATGTTCATTGTAATATTCGACGCCGAACTCGCGCGCGTTGATCGCGAGCTGCTCGATCTGGGCGCGGCTTTCCTCGTCGGTGATCGGAAGCGAGCGGTCGGTGGTCGGCACGTTATGGTCGACCACGGCGAGCGTCTTGGCCGGCGCGCGCACCTTGCGCCCGGTCAGGCGCAAACCTTCGAACGCCTGCGGACTGGTGACTTCGTGAATGAGGTGACGGTCGATATAGATAAGGCAGGCGCCGTCGTCCTGGCGGTCGACCACATGGTCGTCCCAGATTTTGTCGTACAAGGTGCGGGGCGCGTTCGAATCGACTGACATTTCTCATCCTCTCGCCGCTGCCCGGTCTTGAACCTAAGATCTTGGCGGCATGCTCCTGCGGGCGTTCGACGGTCTTTTACGCGCATCATGCCCTTCGTGGAAGTATATATGCCGCCGCCACGCAAAAGGAGCCTTATGCCCGCGTCTTCATCTCCACCCACCGCGCTCGCCGCCGCCCTCGACGAGTTGCTCGACGGCCAGCCGCGCAAGGAGCTGCAAGCGAGGGCCCAACGCATGTCGGAGGGATTCCGCGCGCGAAAACCTTCGTGCGAGACCATCCGGGACGAGACCGACGCCCTCGCCTATGCGCTGACGAGGCTGCCCGCGACCTATGCCGCGACCGCGAGCGTGTTGCGCGGGCTGCGCGACGAGGTTCCGGCGTTTTCGCCCTCGAGCCTCGTCGACGCGGGCTGCGGCCTCGCCAGCGCCTCCTTCGCGGCGCTGGAAATCTGGCCGGACATCGCCAGCGTCGAACTTTTCGACCGCAGCCCGCAATTTCTGACGCTGGCGGCGCGGCTGACGCAAGGCAGCCCCCATGCGGCGCTGGCGCGGGCGCGGGTGGTCGCGGCCGATTTGCGGGCGCCGCCGCGCGGCGAGGCCGCCGATCTCGTCGTCGCGAGCTATGCGCTCACGGAAATCGACGACGACACTCTGCCCGGCGTCCTCGACGCGCTATGGGCGCGCGCCGGCCGCGCCCTGGCGCTGATCGAACCCGGCACGCCCCGCGATTACGCGCGCCTGATGACGCTGCGCCAAAGGCTTATCGGGGCGGGCGCGCTCATCGCCCTTCCCTGCCCGCACGACCGGCCTTGCCCGCTGACGGCGCCCGACTGGTGTCATTTCGCGACCCGCCTGCCGCGCTCGCGCGACCACAAATTGCTTAAAGACGCCGACGCGCCGTTCGAGGACGAGAAATTCTCCTATCTCGTCGCGCTGCGCGGGCTCGAACCCGCCCGGCGCGCGAGGATCATCGCTCCGCCTCGCCTCGGCAAATGGGGGATCGAGCTGCGCCTATGCGCAAGCGGGGGAATCGAGGGGACAACCATCGCTAAGCGCGATAAGGCTTCCTTCAAGAATATCCGCAAATCTGCCTGGGGCGATTCTCTTAGTCCCCGCGGGAAAGTTGAACCATGACAAGACCGAGAGTCGCGCCCTATCTCACCGTGACGCCGGCGGCGGCGGCGATCGGCTTTTACACCGCCGCTTTCGGCGCCAAGCAAATCGCGCTGATGCCCTCGGTCGACGGCCTGCGCATCGCCCATTGCGAATTGCTGATCAATGGCGGTTCGGTCATGCTCGCCGACGCTTTTCTGGAGCTCGGGCAGGCGCGATCGCCAATGCCCGGCGAACAAGTCACCATGTCGGTCAGCCTCGAATATGACACGCCCAAGCAAGTCGACGACGTCTGCGCCAGAGCCGCCCAGCTCGGCGCCAAGATCGAGACCCAGCCGACCAATTCCTTCTGGCGCACCCGCTACGCGAGCCTGCGCGACCCCTTTGGCCACCGTTGGATTTTCAACGCGCCGCTGACGAAGTGAGGACCGCGACGAAAAAGGGCGGTCGCAACCGCGCCGCCCTCTTTAGACTACCAAAGCTTTGCGCGGCTCACGCCGCCTCTTCGCGCTCCTGCACGGGACCGGAGTCCTTGCCCTTGGCGTCGACGTCGCGGTCGACGAATTCGATCACCGCGAGCGGCGCGTTGTCACCATAGCGAAAGCCCGCCTTGAGTACGCGGCAGTAGCCGCCGTTGCGATCCTTGTAGCGCGGCCCCAGCACGTCGAACAGCTTCTTGACCAGCGCCACATCCTTGATCTGGGCGATGGCCTGACGGCGCGCATGCAGATCGCCGCGCTTGCCGAGCGTCACCAGTTTCTCGACGACCGGGCGTAAGTCCTTGGCCTTGTAGAGGGTGGTGACGATCTGCTCGTGCTTGATGAGCGCCTGGGACATATTGGCGAACATCGCCTTGCGGTGTTCGTGGGTGCGGCCGAAACGGCGCTTCTTGTTACGATGATACATTGGCTCTCTCCATTGTTATCGCGGCCGCCGTGCCAAGGTACGGCCGTCTCTTTTTGGGTCCGCTTCCGCGCGCGAGAACGGAACCCGCTCAGTAGTGCTCCTCGAAGCGCTTGGCGAGGTCGTCGATGTTCTCCGGCGGCCAGCCCGGCACTTCCATGCCAAGGTGCAGCCCCATTTGCGCCAGCACTTCCTTGATCTCGTTCAAGGACTTGCGGCCGAAGTTCGGCGTGCGGAGCATTTCCGCCTCCGACTTCTGGATGAGGTCGCCGATATAGACGATGTTGTCGTTCTTAAGGCAGTTGGCCGAGCGGACCGAAAGCTCCAGCTCTTCCACCTTCTTCAACAGCGCCGGGTTGAAGGCGAGCTGCGGACTCTTGGGCTCGGCCTCTTCGCGGCGCGGCTCCTCGCAATTGACGAAGACATTGAGCTGATCCTGCAGGATGCGCGCGGCGTAGGCCAGCGCGTCCTCCGGGCTGATCGCCCGATTGGTCTCTATCGAAAGCGTCAGCTTGTCGTAATCGAGCACCTGACCTTCGCGGGTGTTCTCCACGCGATAGCTGACCTTCTTGACCGGGGAATAAAGGCTGTCGATAGGAATAAGGCCAATCGGCGCATCCTCCGCGCGGTTGCGATCCGCCGGCACGTAGCCCTTGCCGGTCGAGATGGTGAACTCGACGCGAAACTCAGCGCCCTGATCGAGCGTGCAGATCACCAGATCGGGGTTGAGAATCTGCACGTCGCCGGTGGCCTGGATGTCGCCCGCCGTCACCGCGCCCGGCCCCTGCTTCTTGAGCGTCAAACGCTTCGGGCCTTCGCCGTGATATTTGACGGCGATGTCCTTGATGTTCAAAACGATGTCGGTCACGTCCTCGCGCACGCCGGGGATCGACGAAAATTCATGCAGCACGCCGTCGATATGGATCGAGGTGATGGCCGCGCCCTGCAAGGACGACAACAATATCCGGCGCAGGGAATTGCCGAGCGTCTGGCCAAAGCCGCGCTCGAGCGGCTCCGCCACCGCCGTCGCCTGCCGGCGCGGATCGTCGCCCGGAATGACCACGAGCTTACTCGGCTTGATGAGTTCCTGCCAATTTTTCTGGATGCTCACTTTGGCGCCTTTCCTTGAGCTTCTCGGCCGCGGCGCCGGCGAATCCCGGCCGGCGCGAGCGCGAATATCGAATTTTTGAAACTAAAGGCCGCGAGACCCCGCGAGCCGCCGGACGCGGCGGCAGGCGGGAAACACGTCCCCGCCGATCAGACGCGGCGACGCTTGCGCGGACGGCAACCATTATGCGGGATCGGCGTCACGTCACGAATCGACGTCACGGTGAAGCCGGCGGCCTGTAAGGCGCGCAGCGCGGATTCGCGTCCGGAGCCCGGCCCCGAGACTTCAACTTCGAGCGAGCGAACGCCATGCTCGCCAGCCTTGCGCGCCGCGTCCTCGGCCGCCATCTGCGCGGCGTAGGGAGTCGATTTGCGCGAGCCCTTGAAGCCCATCGTGCCCGCGGAGGACCAGGACACGGTGTTGCCTTGCGCATCGGTGATGGTGATCATGGTGTTGTTGAACGTCGAGTTCACATGCGCGACGCCAGAGACGATATTCTTACGCTCCCGGCGGCGAACGCGGGTTGTTTCCTTGGCCATTTTTTTGTCCTTCGGGCGCGCCCGTAATTCCAGGCGCTAGGGCTGCTGTCGGGACGGGAGCGCAAGCGCGCGCCCGTCCCATCGATCCGTTATCGGGTTGCGAAACTTACTTCTTCTTGCCGGCGATCGGCTTCGCCTTGCCCTTGCGGGTGCGGGCGTTGGTGTGCGTGCGCTGGCCGCGGACCGGCAGCTGACGACGATGACGCAGACCGCGATAGCAGCCCAAATCCATCAGACGCTTGATGTTGATGGCCACCTCGCGGCGCAGATCGCCTTCCACCACGTAGTCGCGGTCGATGGCTTCGCGGATCTGCAACACTTCGGCGTCGGTGAGCTGCGCGACGCGGCGCTCGGCCGGAATATTGACCTTGGCGCAGATTTCCTCGGCGATCTTGGGGCCGACCCCGTGAATATATTGAAGCGCGATGACGACGCGCTTGTTGGTCGGAATATTTACGCCTGCGATACGTGCCACTGTCATGCTCCATGTGAGGCGCCGCCCGAAGGCGGCGCGAAGACGCGACGCCAAAAGGCGCCGCTCGGACCCGCGTCCGGTGGAGGCCGGCCCATGCGGGCTGTGTAAACGCAAAAACAGGAGCCCCCGCCGTGCGAGCGCTTCCCGTGTTTTGATTGTGATGTGGCGATAACGAGCGTTTACCAAGGAGTCAAGTGATAAAACGATAATTGCTGCACGATGATGACAAGCGCGCGTCGCGAATGACGCCAATGGCAAATCGGTTGCGACAATCAAATCAGAGACTATCCGAATTTTCGGCGCGCGTCCAAGCCTAACCCCAAGCCGACGGCGCCGAATAAATCGCCCTCGACGATCGTCGCCCGCGGGGTTCGGGCGGTCGCCACGGCGCGCACCGCCGGGATCGCCGTCGAGCCGCCGGTCAAAAACACCGCGTCGATGCGTTCGCCGGTCAAACCCGCCGCCGCCAGCGTGTCGTCGAGTGTGCGCGCGAGGGCGTGCAGCCGTTCGGCGATGGCGGCTTGGAGAATGTCGCGGTTCGCCTCGACGACGAAATCGCGCTCGATGTCGGTGAGATCGATCGCGGCGGTGGGCCGCGTCGACAGCCCGATTTTCGCGGTCTCGACGCCAAGCGCGATGGAATGGCCGCGCCGGCTCTCGACCACGGCGATCAGCCGCTCGATCAGTTCGGGCGACAGCGAATGACGGAGCATGCTTTGCAACTCCCGCGCGACCTTGGGGGTATAAAGCAGATTGATCCTGTGCCACGTCGCGAGATCGACGAAGAAAGCATTGGCCACGGGAAGGATTTTGGCCCCGAAATCGCCGCGTCGCTCGCTGTTCAGACCGAGCAGGGGCATCACCGCGCGCAGGCTGAGCAGACGGTCGATATCGGTGCCGCCGATATGCACGCCCTTGTTGGCCAGAACATCTTGAGCGCGGTCGGCGCGCGCGCGGCCCTCCGGCGAGACCCGCACAATGGAAAAATCCGAGGTGCCGCCGCCAATATCGGCGATCAGGGCGTATTGCTCGCGCTCGACGGTTTGCTCATAGGCCAGGGCCGCGGCTATCGGCTCGTATTGGAACTCGATCTCGGTAAATCCCTGCGCGCGGGCGATTTCCTCGAGGGCGTCGCGCGCCGCGCGGTCCGCCGCGGGATTGTCGTCGACGAAATGGACGGGGCGTCCGAGCACGGCCTTGGCGACGCCGCCGCCCGCCGCGGATTCGGCCGAGGCTTTAAGCCGGGCGATTATCAATCCTATGATTTCTTTGAAAGTGTAAACGCGGGATTTGATCCGCGTTGTCTCGTCCATCAGGCTGCCGCCGAGGACCGACTTCAGGCTGCGCATCAGCCGTCCTTCGACGCCCTCGGCGTAGCAACCAAGGGCGGCGCGTCCGAACGAGACCGAGCCGTCGGCGAAATCGAAAAAAACCGAACTCGGGAGCGTCTTGCTCGCGCCCTCCACGGGGGCGAGTTCGATATGGCCCTGGATCTCGCACGCGACCGTGGAGTTGGACGTGCCGAAATCCAGCCCGCAAAACGGTCGCGCGCTCATGCTCTGAGCCCTTCTCGTCGCGCGAAGGGGAGCACCCCGTTCAGGCCCGGACGCCGATGGCTCCATCGATCTCGGCGGAGACTTCGTCGATGGGCGCCATTCCGTCCAGCTGCTTCAACGCGCCCCGCTCGGCGTAATAGGCCGAGACCGGCGCGGTTTGGGCGCGATAGGCGTCCAGTCTGATTTTCAGGCTGTCCGGATTGTCGTCGGCGCGAACGACGCCGCCCGCCTTCAACGTTTCGCGGTTCCGGTTTTCGACCCTGGCGAGCAGCGCCTCCTCGTCAACGAGGAGTTCGATCACGGAGTCGAGATTCATGCGCTTATCGGCCAGCAGCGCGTCGAGCGCGCGCGCCTGCGCGATGGTGCGCGGAAAGCCGTCCAGAATGAAGCCGCGCGCGCATTCCGGCGCGCCGATGCGCAGGTCGATCAGATCAATCACCAGCTGATCGGGAACCAGCTCGCCGCGGTTCATGATTTCCTTCGCCTGCGCGCCAAGCTGCGTGCCTTCGGCGACCGCCGCGCGCAGCATGTCGCCGGTCGACAATTGCGGAATGGCGTGTTTGGCGACGAGTCGGGCGGCCTGCGTGCCCTTCCCGGCGCCTGGCGGCCCAAGCAGCACCAACCTCATTTGGCGCGCTTTCCGCGAAGCTTGGCCTTGCGGATAAGGCCCTCATATTGTCCAGCCTGCAAGTGACCGTGAATCTGGGCGACCGTGTCCATCGTCACGCTGACGACGATAAGGAGCGAGGTTCCGCCGAAATAAAACGGCAGATTGGCGTAGGAAATCAGCATTTCCGGCAGCAGGCAGATCACCGCGAGATAGGCCGCGCCAAGGACGGTGATGCGCATCAGCACGGTGTCGATTTCCTTGGCGGTGCGCTCGCCGGGACGAATCCCCAACAGGAAGCCGCCGTGCTTCTTGAGATTGTCCGCCGTCTCGGTCGGGTTGAACACGATCGCCGTATAGAAGAAGGCGAAGAAGACGATCAGTCCGACATAGGCGAGCATGTAAAGCGGACGGCCATGCCCGAAATAAGCGGAAACCGTCGCGAAAATATTGTCCGTGCCCTGCGTCTGATAGAAATTGGCGATGGTGGTCGGCAGCAGCAGCAGCGACGAGGCGAAGATCGGCGGAATGACGCCTGACGTGTTGAGCTTCAGCGGAAGGAAGGAGCTTTGCCCTTCGTAAACGCGGTTGCCGTGCTGACGCTTGGGATAGGTGATCAGCAGCCGGCGCTGCGCCCGCTCCATGAACACGATGAAGGCGATGACCGCGAATGACATGGCGATCACGCCAAGGATCACGCCGGTCGAAATCGCGCCCTGGCGGCCAAGCTCCAACGTGGAGACGATCGCCGAGGGAAAGGCGGCGACAATGCCCGCGAAGATGATCAGCGACGAACCGTTGCCGATGCCGCGCGACGTGATCTGCTCGCCCAGCCACATCAGGAACATGGTGCCGCCGACCAGCGTCACGACGGTGCTGATGCGGAAAAACAGTCCCGGCTCGGTGACGACTCCCGCCTGGCCCTCGAGGCCGATGGCCATTCCGTAAGCCTGGAAGGTCGCGAGCACCACCGTCAGATAGCGGGTGTACTGATTGAGAACCTTGCGGCCCGCCTCGCCGTCCTTCTTCACGCTTTCCAGCGCCGGCACCACCGAGGTGAGCAGCTGAATGATGATCGAGGCGGAAATGTAGGGCATGATGTTCAGCGCGAAAATCGCGCGTCGTTGCACGGCGCCGCCGGCGAACATGTTGAACAGTTCCAGCACGCCCTTGGACTGGCCAAAAAAGCTTTTGGCGAAAGCGTCGGGATCGATGCCGGGAAGCGGAATGTACGTTCCGAGGCGGTAGACAACCAGCGCCGCGAGCGTGAACCAGATGCGCTTTTTTAGCTCCTCGGCCTTACCGAAGGCGGAGAGATTGACGTTGGCCGCAAGCTGTTCGGCTGCCGATGCCATGGACGAGCTCCCCTTTTTCCGTGCGGCCGTCGCTGGCTATAAGCCGCGCGGCGCTTTCTGTTTTTTGCCCGGGCGTTCATTGTCGCCGATCGCCGATTTACGGCGGACGCCGCTTTCCGCGCGGGACGATCGAGCGAGATCAAAATAAGCGATGCGGGCGCCCTCGCAAGGGCGCCCGCGTCGCTTTTTATTTATTCCGCGGCGGGGGCCGCGAGAAGCTTCACCGAGCCGCCGGCGCCCTCGATCGCCGCGATCGCCGATTTCGACGCGGCGGCGACCTCGAACGCGAGTTTCGCGGTAATGGCGCCCTGACCGAGGATTTTCACGCCGTCGCGGGGCTTCGAAATCACCCCGGCGGCTATCAGCGCCTCATTGGTCACGGCCGCGGCGGCGTCAAGCTTGCCTGAATCAACCGCCTGCTGAATCCGCCCCACGTTCACCTCATTGTAATCATGGGAGAACGGGTTATGGAAGCCGCGCTTGGGCAAACGCCGATGCAACGGCATTTGCCCGCCCTCGAAGCCCTTGACGGCGACGCCGGTGCGCGCCTTCTGGCCCTTGACGCCGCGACCGCCGGTCTTGCCCTTGCCGGAGCCGATGCCGCGACCGACGCGCATGCGATTCTTGCTGGCGCCGGGATTGTCGGAAAGATCGTTGAGTTTCACCATTTGCCCGCCCTCACTTCTCGCCGACAATTTTGACGAGATGCGCCACCTTGGCGATCAAGCCGCGCACGGAAGGCGTATCCTCGAGAGTCCGGCGCCGCCCAATTCTGGTCAGGCCCAGGCCGATGAGGGACTTGCGTTGCCGATCGGGACGCCCGGTGGCGCTCCCGGTCTGCTCGACAGTGATGGTTTTGGTCGTCGTCATTTCGATGCCTCCCCTCACGCGTCGACGGCTTCGGCGTCGGTCCCCTGGCGCCGCGACTGCAAGGTCGAAACCTTGAGCGTGCGGCGCGCGGCGACGGCGCGCGGCGAATCTTCGCGACCGAGCGCGTCGAAAGTCGCCCGGATCATGTTGTAGGGGTTCGACGAGCCCTGGCTCTTGGCCACGACGTCATGCACGCCGAGCGTCTCGAACACGGCGCGCATCGGGCCGCCGGCGATGATGCCGGTGCCGGGAGGCGCGGCGCGCAGCACGACGCGGCCCGCGCCATGGCGGCCGTTGACGTCGTGATGCAGCGTGCGGCCCTCGCGAAGCGGCACGCGGATGAGCGCGCGCTTCGCCGCGTCGGTCGCCTTGCGAATCGCCTCGGGCACTTCGCGCGCCTTGCCGTGACCAAAACCCACGCGGCCCTTCTGGTCGCCGACGACGACGAGCGCCGCGAAACCGAAGCGGCGGCCGCCCTTCACAACCTTGGCGACGCGATTAATGTGGACCAGACGATCCACGAATTCGCTGTCGCGCTCTTCTCTGTCGCGATCGCGACCGCGACCGCCTTCTGATTCACGCGCCATTTTTTCTTCCGTCACTTACGCGGCCGTTTCCGGCCGCTCGCTTCGAGGTGATCGATTAAAAGTCCAGGCCGCCCTCGCGGGCCCCCTCGGCGAGCGCCTTCACGCGCCCGTGATACATATAGGCGCCGCGGTCGAACACGACGGCCTTGATGCCCTTGGCGACGGCGCGCTCGGCGATGAGCTTGCCCACCACCTTGGCGGCGTCGACATTGGCCCCGGATTTGAGGCTGTCGCGGTTCGCCTTTTCCATCGAGGACGCGGCGACCACCGTCACGCCCTGCTCGTCGTCGATGATCTGAGCATAGATCTGCTTCGACGAACGGAAAACCGACAGGCGCGGGCGCCCATAAGCGCGCGCGCGGATCGACCGGCGCACCCGGTCCTTGCGGCGAGTCTCGTGTTGAACATCCCTGGCCATGACGGCAATCCTTACTTCTTCTTGCCTTCCTTACGGAAGATAAATTCGTTGGCGTATTTCACGCCCTTGCCCTTATAGGGCTCGGGCGCGCGCAACGCGCGGATTTCGGCGGCGATCTGGCCGATCTGGCGCTTGTCGATCCCGCTGATGGTGATTTCCGTCGGCTTGGGA
>Ga0181539_1001906_pt1 | contig 22134 bp, 23 predicted proteins | sample PEATcosm2014_Bin_46_FD_119767 | JGI IMG/M metagenome (GOLD analysis project Ga0181539, IMG submission 119767) | Peatland microbial communities from MTU Mesocosm Facility, Houghton, MI, USA - PEATcosm2014_Bin23_60_metaG | ecosystem: Environmental > Terrestrial > Soil > Wetlands > Peat | place... | reverse complement strand
GCTGAGAGGGACGAGGACCCTTCGGGCCGGCGTCCGAAGCTCTTCGGCTGACGCACTGCACCAGCGGCCTACCTCACTGCCCCCTGTCGGATCAGGCGATTAGGCAGTGGATCCAGGCTTAGTGAGGACTCGATGATCTCCACAGCGACTCAGTACACAGTTGAGTGCATCGCCGATCACTACGAGCGCTACTTCCCCTACCTTCCCGACGAGGTCGTGCTCACGGGTGGAGGCGCTCACAACCTCGAGATACGTCGACGTATAAGGGAAAGACTCCCGGCGTGCTCGATCAGGCTCCATGACGAGTTCGGTGTACCGGGCGACGCCCGGGAGGCAACGGCGTGGGCCGTGCTGGCCGACGAGACCGTGCACGGGAACCCTGCCACTATTTCGAAGGTGACGGGAGCATCTGGAAACGCCGTCCTGGGCAAGATCGTCCTCCCCTCGCGCTATGCGCACAGGTTCCATCTTCAGCTCGACCCGGTCGAGGCCTGAGATGACGACGGACTCTCCCCCGGCGGGCCGAGGAGCCTCTCTTGAGTACCTCGAGTACGTCGGACAGCTCATCGGCGAGCTGATCGCCACTCAAGCTGCGAGCATCACCGCGGCTGCCGAGCTGTTCGCACACGCAGTCGCCAACGACGGCCTGATTCACGTCTTTGGTCCCGGCCACTCCCACATAATCGCCGAGGAGGCTTTCAATCGCACCGGTGGACTGGCTTGCGTGAGTCCGATCGTCGACCGCACCGGGGGCCGGGCGGAGATCGTGGAGGGATACGCGGCCGCGATCATCGAAGGCTACGAGCTGCGCCCCGGCGAGGTCATGGTCGTCTCCTCGAACTCCGGCGTCAACCCGCTGCCGGTCGAGATGGCGATGCTCGCTCAGGAACGGGGTCTTCGTGTCGTCGCCATCACTTCTCTCGAGTTCTCCCGGAGCCTTACGCCAAGACACTCGAGCGGGTCCCGGTTGTTCGAGATTGCCGACGTCGTGCTCGACAATCGTTGCCCTGCCGGCGACGCGCTCGTACAGGTACCCGGCGTGTCGGCGAAAGTCGGGCCGGGGTCTTCGATCGCCTCGATGGCTCTGCTCAACGCGACGATGGCGGCCACCATCGAGCGCCTGAGCTCTCAGGGTCTAGAGGTGCCAGTTTTCCTGAGCGAGCGCCTCCCGGGGGAATTCGAGCACAACAACGAGCTCAAACGCCGGTTCGCGAGCCGGGTCCGAGCCCAGTTCACGGCCATGCTGTTCTACTGAGCGGCCGCACGCGTTGACGACCACGGCCATCGGCAGGCGTCTTGGAGGGCTGCTGTCCGAGCTGACCTTCGCTCGGACACGGGCCGCCCAGACCCGAGCATCTGAGCCTTAACAGGCGGCTTTGTCGAGTTCCAGTTGGCAGGAATCGACAAGGACGAGGACCGAGGCCTCACGATGCTCATGTTCCCACGAAGCTCGGACGGGCCACTTGCGGGAGGTTGACGTCCAAGTAACCGCTCGTCCGTACGCCCGGTCAACCGACGCACCACCCTTGCGACAGGGTCGCATTCGGTGGGTCCAGAACAATGATCGCGCGAAGTCGAGACGTCTTATGACACCTGACCGACGGTTGTTCGTTACCGAGCGTCTCGCCGATTTCAGCAGTGACGGGCCACGCGCCCGTCAGAAGCGACGACGTATATTTGGACAGAGTCCGAAACGAACGGGGGCGGAGTGCGCCGAAGGCCTTTGCCTCATCTCCTTGCCGCTGCGATTGTCGTCGTTGTCGTCGTTGCCTGTCTGGTCGCTGGAGTTCCGCAACCGGCGGCAGCCGCCTCAGTCGTTGGCGCTGCTGCCGGTTCGTCGGCAGGGACGCTGATTGATCCCTCACGAGGACACCTGACTTCAATTTCCTGTCCGACGGCGAGCTTCTGCGCCGCCGTGGACGCCAGCGGCTACGCCTTCACCTACGACGGCCGCTCCTGGTCGGCGCCCGACAGCATCGACACCAGGGGCGGGCTTGACTCCGTCTCCTGCCCGAGGGCGAGCCTCTGCGTCGCGGCGGACGAGAGTGGCAACGTCCTCGCCTATGACGGACGCTCGTGGTCATCATCCGACGAGGTCGACCCGAGTGAGCACGTCCTTGACTCCGTCTCCTGCCCGACGGCGAGCTTCTGCGCCGCGGTGGACGAGTGGAGCAACGTCCTCACCTACGACGGTAGCTCGTGGTCGTCGCCCAAGAACGTCGACGCGGAGAACGTCCTGGAGTCGGTCTCCTGCCCGACGGCGAGCTTCTGCGCCGCGGTGGACGAGTACGGATACGCCCTCACCTACGACGGGCGCGCGTGGTCGTCGCCCGACGAGATGGACGCGAGGGGCGGGCTGGACTCCGTCTCCTGCCCGAGGGCGAGCTTCTGCGCCGCGGTGGACGAGTACGGATACGCCGTCACCTACGACGGGCGCACGTGGTCGTCACCCGACGAAATCGACGCGGGGAATGCCTTGTGGTCCGTCTCCTGCCCGAGGGCGAGCTTTTGCGCCGCGGTGGACAGCAACGGCGACGTCCTGACCTACGACGGCAGATCGTGGTCGCCACCCGACAGCGTCCACGCGAGGGGTGGACTGGATTCCGTGTCGTGCCCGAGGGCGAGCTTTTGCGCCGCGGTGGACAGCGACGGCGACGTCCTTGCCTACAACGGCCGCTCGTGGTCGCCACCCGACAGACTCGACCCGAGCAGGGGCGGGCTGCTCAGCGTCTCCTGCCCGACGGCGAGCTTCTGCGCCGCGGTGGACGAGTGGAGCAACGTCCTTACCTACGACGGCAGATCGTGGTCGTCGCCAGACGAGATCGACGCGGAGAACGTCCTGGACTCCGTTTCCTGCCCGACGGCGAGCTTCTGCGCCGCGGTGGACAGCATCGGCAACGTCCTCACCTACGACGGTAGATCCTGGTCGGCGCCGCTCAGCATCGACGCGGGGAACGGACTGGACTCTGTCTCCTGCCCGACGGCGAGCTTCTGCGTGGCGGTGGACGAGTACGGATACGCCGTCACCTATGACGGCCGCTCCTGGACTTCACCCGACGAGATCGACGCGGGGAATGTCTTGTGGTCTGTCTCCTGTCCGTCGGCGAGCTTTTGCGCCGCGGTGGACGAGTACGGATACGTCCTCACCTACGACGGCCGCGCGTGGTCGTCACCCGACGAGATCGACGCGGGGAACCGGCTGCCCTCCGTCTCCTGCCCGAGGGCGAGCTTTTGCGCCGCGGTGGACGAGTACGGATACGTCCTCACCTACGACGGCCGCTCCTGGTCGTCACCCGACGAGATCGACGCCAAGGTGGGGCTGGACTCCGTGTCGTGCCCGACGGCGAGGCTCTGCGTCGCGGCGGACGAGAGTGGCAACGTCCTCACCTACGACGGCAGATCGTGGTCGTCACCCCACAGCATCGACGCGGGGAACGGGCTGGCTTCGGTCTCCTGCCCGACGGCGAGCTTCTGTGCCACGGTGGACAACTTCGGCAACGCGCTCGCCTACGACGGCAGCTCGTGGTCGGGGCCGACGCCGCCCGAGAAGGCGAAACTCCTCGCAGCCCCGCTGTGACCGCCACTCCAGCCTGCCTGAGAACTCCCTCCGCACCGCCGCCTGCCACGAACCTCGCATTGTCCTGCCTGGGTTTGTCAACCGGGATTGGCCCCACCGGGGCGGCGGGCTCAACCTCTCAGCGCGAGAGTCCGATGAATTGAGTGGGTGCACGGCCTCAACTTGCCTGCGAGGTGAGCAACGGGCCGTGCACCCACCCGCTCTTAGTATCCCGCGACTTCGGGTAGACCGACCACACCTTTACGCTCGCGAGAGCAATCGCTCGCCGGACACGCAAGAGCCCGCCCGGGCTTCAGCCACGCGACAATGCCTGGGCCTTCGAGCCTCGCCACGAGCCCAGGCACCGTCGAAGGTGATTCTACGAGCCCTTCGGCCCAAGATTCATTTACGAGGGATGAACATTGTTCCAATCTGAGGTGAACACCCCTGAGCGCTCAAGCCGACGGGGCGAGAAGTCGACTTAACGAGTGGGTGCACGACCCGAGGTGCCATGCGAGGGTAGCCACCCGGGGCGTGCGCCCGCTCCAGTATGCCGTGTCACCTCCCGGGAGCGTCGGGTGTTTCTGCTTGCCAGCGCGCTGCTTCAGCCCGGTGAACTGCCTCCACGCGGCCCCGGTTACCTGAAGGCCGCCGGGTCCGGCTCACCCTCGAGGAGCTCCAACGCCGCCTCGACCTGGTCTTTTCTGCCGAGACCCTGGTGGACCTGTACGAACTGAGCAGCGACTTGCCTCACCCGGGTGCCAGCGCTGTCACGCCGCCCGGGGTCCAGTTCTGGGTCTGAGACCCACAAGCGAAGCTGGTGGCCCTTCGGTTTAGGGGGTGCGCACATGGCGGGCGCGGGCCAATACATTCAGTGGCCACCGCCTCAGGGGCTTCGGTGCCCCTCGGCGCGCTGAGCAAGTGTTTCCCCTTTCGATGCATCAGCCAGGGGTCCGGGAGTTGTGCACGGAGCTGGTGTAGAAGACGGCGACACGAATGCCTGGTGACTCGAGGGCATAGAAATTAGACGCCGCTCCGCGTTACCGTGTAAAGGTGAAGGCGGCCGGGGGACTGCAGAAGCAATCGAGCAGACAGGCGAGACACTATGACTGACACGCTCGGCGCGGCTGCCTGGATGCCGTACTGACTGCGGTGGGATGATGACCCGGATCTTCCTCTCGGCTCCCGATGTCGGTGAGCTGGAGTCCAAGTACGTGGCCGAGGCGATCGCTTCTGGTTGGGTCGCCCCTGCAGGCCCGGACCTCAACGAATTCGAATCCGAGGTAGCCAGGCGGGTGAGCATCACGCACGCGGTGGCGATCAGCTCCGGAACCGCCGGCCTGCACCTGGGCCTGCTCGCTCTCGATGTGAGCCCGGGCGACGTAGTGCTCACATCTACGATGACTTTCGCGGCTACCGCCAATGCGATCACCTATGTCGGGGCAAAGCCGTACTTCGTCGACTCCTCCCGCGAGACGGGCAATGTCGACGTCGCCCTCATGGCCGAGGCCGCATCGCAGGTGCAGGCGAGCGGACGCCGCATCGGCGCGCTCCTGCCGGTCGATCTGCTCGGCAAATGCGGAGACATGGACGCCCTCGCCACACTCGCCGCGGACCTCGGAGTGCCGCTCCTCGTGGACGCGGCCGAAGCCATGGGCGCATCGTACGGCGGCCGCGCCGCCGGCTCGTTCGGCGACGCCTCTGTGCTGTCGTTCAACGGCAACAAGATCATGACCACCTCGGGCGGTGGCATGTTCCTGACCGGCGACGCCGAGCTCGCAAGACGGGTGCGGTACCTGTCGACCCAGGCGCGCCAACCGTTCAAGCATTACGAACACATCGACATCGGCTACAACTACCGGCTGAGCAACATCCTTGCTGCGCTCGGGCGCGCGCAGCTCGCTCGACTCGACCAGAGCCTCGCTCGTCGACGCCAGATCAGGGAAAGCTACCGCGCAGCATTCGCCGGCATCGCCGGCGTGAGCATCTTCGGCGGCGACGACAGCTCCGACAACTGCTGGCTGACCTCCATCATCGTCGAGGAGAGCGCCGGCTGGACGCCTGCGCAGCTCTGCGAATACCTGGACGAGCGCGACATCGAGAGCCGCCCGTTGTGGAAGCCGATGCACCTCCAACCCGTCTTCAGGGACTCAGAGCGTCTGGTCAACGGCAACGCCGAATGGCTCTTCGAGCACGGACTCACGTTGCCGAGTGGGTCGGGCATGAACGAGGCGGACGTCAACCGGATACTCGAGGCCATCAGCTCGTTTCTTGCTGAGCATCGATGACGAGCCCACTACCCAGGCGACGCCCGTACGACCCGGTAAAGCGGGCGATCGACGTTGTTGTGGCAGCCATCGGCCTACTGCTCACCGCTCCGCTGCAGGCCGTGCTCGCCTACTTGGTGGCCCGCAAGCTCGGCCGGCCTGTGCTGTATAGGCAGCGACGCCCGGGTCTGTATGGAAAGCCCTTCACGATGGTGAAGTTCCGCACGATGCGCGAGGCTGATCCCAAGGCGGGTCTGATCAGCGACGCAGACAGGCTCACGCCGCTCGGATCCGCGCTGCGCAGCACGAGCCTCGACGAGCTCCCTACCTTATGGAACGTGCTGCGCGGAGACATGAGCCTGATCGGGCCCCGGCCGTTGCTCATGGAGTATCTGCCCCGGTACACATCCGCACAAGGGCACCGGCACGACGTGCGGCCCGGGATTACGGGGCTCGCCCAGGTGTCGGGCCGCAATGCGATCAGCTGGGAGGAGAAGTTCGCTGCAGATATGGACTATGTGGAGCGTCGCAGTCTTTTCCTCGACCTCGGAATCATCGCGCGCACAGTTCTGTCAGTGGTGCGTCGTGAGGGTATCTCTGCGGCAGGGGACGTGACGATGCCCGAGTTCACAGGCCCGCCGAGCACCGACCAATCGACGTAACCAGGCGATTCCTTCCGGTCCCCGCCGGGCGCAAAGGAAGGCGCAACGATCCCTTCTGTGAGCGAAGCCATCCCTGTGCCCGTCCCCCAACCGTGGTGGGACGCCTGGGTCGCTCTCTCGGGAGCCCCTTGGCCCTCAACGACCGCAGGGCGACGACCCACTGAAAGAGGTTCCAGGCGCATTCGTTCGCCGGGGTGTCGAGGCTTTGCTGGAGCGCAGGGTCCAACAACAACCTTCGGTCGCCTGGCCGAGCCCCGCCGTGTCGCGTCGCTTAAGACCATTGCTCCCCTGGAATGAGGCCATCTAGGCTGCGTGAGGTGCGTGATCGTCCGACCGTGCTCGCCATGGTGCTGACCTACAATTCTCCTGAGAACCTTGCTCATTCTCTTCGTGCTATCGCGGCCCAGACAAGACTCCCGGAGGCGTTGCTCGTCGTCGACAATGCAAGCGATACCCCGGCAAGTCAAGTCGTTGACGCGTGGACACGGCCAGACGGCATGGACGTGCAGGTGGTGTCTCAGGTCGAGAACACCGGCCCTGGGGGTGGATGGGCGAGGGCACTGGAGCACTTCCGATCTTCGGCTCACGATCTCGGTTGGCTGCTCGACGACGACATCATTCCGCCGCCCGACTGCCTCGCTGTTCTAGTAGAGGAGGCCGGGGATCCGGATTGCGCCTTCCTCATCCCTGCCGTCCGACAGCCCACAGGCGTTACGACGACATATCCCGCATGGCACGGGGTACTCCTGGCGCGACGCATCGTTGAAATGGTGGGTCTACCGCGAGCAGACTTCTTCTGGTGGAATGAAGACAGTGAATACCTCATGTGGCGTATACCGCGAGCGGGATATCCTCTGCGCTTTACGCGGCGCGTCACCGTCGAGCACTTGAAGGGGCGCGCTGAATGGGGAATTCCCCCGTGGAAGTACTACTACGAAGCTAGGAACATGACGTATTACTGCCTGTATCTGCAACGGGCTAGTGACAGGCTGCCCATTAAGTTGCTGATGCTCACTGGTCGGGCGGTGCTACGGGAAAGAGACCGGCGCGCACTCAGATTCGGCATGATCATGCGTGGAATATTCGATGGCGTCACGGGTCGACTTGGGCGCCGCGTGGACCCGGTGCTCACGAGCCGATTGCCTGGTGTGACGACTACCTCTTATCGGGCGCGACGCTGAGTGCCTCGTACATGGCGGGAGCGCCAGAGTGCTCTTTAGGAGCCGGTCCTCGAGCCGGATCCCAGGACCTCCGGCGGGGAGTCACGGGACCACCCTCGCCTCGGGCGTGCCGAGAGGTGCGCTGACCAACCCGCCGTCCCGACGGAACCAGTCGACGGTGGAACGCAGGCCAGCTCGCAGTGGAATGGCTTCTGCCGCGGGGAAGAGCTCCACGAGCCGCGAATTGTCTGCCTGCGAGTCGCGCACGTCACCTGGGCGCGGGTCGCAGTGAGTCGTGCGCAGGGGTCTGCCGAGTACCTGCTCGAGCTCAGCAACCAGGTCGAGCAACGAAGCCCTCGTGCCGAACGCCAGGTTGACCGGTCGATCCGAGGTCACGCGCCGGTGCACGGCGTCGGAGAGGATCATCGTCACGCTGCCGACGAAGGTGAAGTCGCGTGTCTGGCGGCCGTCGCCATGGACCTGCAGGGGCTCATCCGTGAGCGCAGCCGACACGAAGGCGGGGACGACAGCGGCATACGCGTGACCGGCGCGCTGATAGGGACCGTAGACGTTGAAGAACCGGAAGGCGAGCACCTTGAGCCCGAAGCACGCTCCGTAGGACAGAGCGTAGGACTCGGCGGCCAGCTTTGAGACGGCGTACGGGCTCACGGGCATGGGAACCAAATCCTCCGATTTCGGCATAGTCCTATTGGCTCCGTACACGGAGGACGACGACGCCACGATGACATGGGGCTTGCTCGCACGGCGGGCGGCCTCGAGCACTTGCAGGGTACCCGTCGCGTTGGCATGGTGGCTTGCAAGTGGGTCGGCGAGTGACCTGGGGACCGAGGGCCGGGCGGCTAGGTGGACGACCGCCTCCGCCCCATCGAGGGCCTCGTCGAGCGCGAAAGTGTCAAGGACCGATCCTTGCACGATCGAAGCGTCGCATCCGTCAAGGTTCACGCGTTCACCGGTCGAGAAGTCGTCGAGGACGCTGACCATGTCGCCACGAGCCAGGAACTCCCGGACGAGGTTCGCACCGATGAACCCGGCGCCACCAGTCACGACGACCTTCATCGGCCGAGTATATGACAGATCTCAATCTCCAGATCTGGTCAAAAGATCCTGCATCGTCAGACACTGAATCAATCGTGTGGTTACCGGCCCGACTCGGCGCTCTCTCGCCGAACGGGAGGAGATCAGTCTCGGCTTGCGCGGCGGTGACGCGCGGCACGCGATCGGAGAACGGCTCGGTCGGGCGACGTCGACTATCTCTCGCGAGGTCGCAGGAAACGGTGGCCGGTCGCACTATCGAGCCGTTCGGGCGCACCATGGAGCTTATGAACGAGCACGTCGGCCGAAGACTGCGAAGCTCGTTGCCGGACCCCTCGCCTCCCAGGTCGAGTCGTGGCTCGAGGAATGGTTGTCGCCCGAGGAGATCGCTCGCCGGCTGCGGTTGGAATTCCCCGACGACCCGACGATGCACGTGAGGCACGAGACGATCTATCATTCCCTCTTCGTCCAGGGTCGTGGTGAGCTGCGCCGGGAGCTTTCCCGCTGTTTGCGAACCGGTAGGACGCAGCGTCGCCCGAAGGGTCGCACCGTGGGCAGGGGACAGATCCCCGACATGGTCATGATCTCCGGACGCCCCGCCGAGGCAGAGGACCGGGCGGTGCCCGGTCACTGGGAGGGCGATCTCATCATCGGCAAGAACAACGGTTCTGCTGTCGGGACCCTGGTCGAGCGGAGTACCCGTTATGTGCTGCTGCTCCACCGGTCAGAAGGCCGGGACGCCGACAAGGTCAACGGGTCAATGAAAAAGGCGATCGCCAGTCTTCCCTCCGAGCTCGTCCGGTCCCTCACATGGGACCAGGGCACGGAGCTCTGACACCGTGGGACCTTCACGGTCGACACGGGCGTCCAGGTGTACTTCTGCGACGCGCACACTCCCTGGCAACGAGGATCGAACGAGAACACCAATGGGCTGCTCCGTCAGTACATGCGGAAGGGGACCGATCTGTCCGTGTCGCCGGTCCAGACGGGGGCTCATCGCATGCCGCAAAGGTCAGCGCCAATGTCACCAGCGCGAGGACTCGGAGCCTCACGATGCTCGTGTTCCCATGAAGCTCGGACAGGATGGTCTCGCCCATGGGACGCCGACCTCCTGGCCGCCGACAGCTGATCCGTCCGTACGTCTGGTCGACACACCACACTTACGACATGAATGACGACGAGGTGGCTGCCGTGCTCGCCGAGGCCCCCGCTGGCCGTCGTCTGAGCCGCCGCACAGCCCGCCAGATTGCCGCCACGCTCCGGCGGGGCCGGGCGGTAGCAGTCGTACGTGTCGGCAACGGCACCGAACGACAGCGCCCTCGCGGCCATGGGCGAATCGATCACCGCCCGGACGATATCGGGAGGCGACCATCAGTTGCGGCCAAGCCGAACCGAGGCGCTCCCGGGATCCTCCGTTCAGCTCAGCGACCGCGTGCTCTGTTACGGCGTTCCCGTCGTTGTCGGAGGACTGCGAGGAGCTTGCGGAAGATATAGCCCACGGGCGAAACCTACTCGTCCATTACATCCCGCTCAACGCGTCCGTCCCGTCGCCCGCCTGCGGTCGACAAGGATCCTCCCCTCCCAGATGCGCTCGAGCAGGGTCATAGGCATCGAGGGGCGGGAGCGATGGACGGACGATGGGTAGTACCGGTAGGTCACTTGGTCCACGAAGCCCATCTTGACCCCGGCAGACTGCATACGGCGCCAGAGGTTCCAGTCCCCGCCTTCAAGGAACTTCCAGCTGTTCTCGTTGTAGCGGAAGAACCGGAGCCCTCCTGCGTACAGCACCGACCCGTGGGTGATCTTCCCAGGGGCGAGCGGCGAGCTGCCGACGTCAGCCCACTTCCCCGCTTCGACCTCCGTCGCGGCTTTGCTCCATACGAACTCGAGGCGACGCTGGCGGGCTTCACGGAGCAGCACCTCGACATGATCGTCGGTGATCTCGTCGTCGTCGTCGCAAGGGGCGATCCATGCTCCCTGGGCGATTGCAAGCGCTGCGTTCCATGGCGCGGCTCCTGCGACCATCCACCGCAGGTGCGGATCGGTTGGGTACAGATCGCGCTCGGCCAGGTTGATAAAGCGCAGGCGAGGATCGTTGACTGACCTGACCGCTTGCTCGGTCGGTTCGTCGCAGTGGTCACCGATGACGAGAATCTCGAGTCGCTCGTAGGTCTGACGGACAGCTGATGCGATGGCTCTCTCGGCAACGAGCGGCCCGCGGTTATAGGTCGCGATCCGTACGGTGACGAGCGGTTCTGGTTCGTCTGTTGCCGCCCAACAAACGTCATTGCTCCCACGCGCCTGTGCCAAGAGCCGGCGCTCGTCGTCAGCTGCGAGACGAGTGCGAATAACTTCGCCGAAATACAGGCGACTCGCCGGGCCATGAGCCGCCTTCTTCAAGTAGCGCAATCGGTAGCGTAGGAGACGTAGACGCTTGGGGACCACCCGCCGTGCCAAGTACGGCATGACGCCCCGCCGCTCCTCCAGGACAGGGCTCGCGCTTGCCTCAGGGGTCATGTAACTAGCATGCCAGTTGGATTCTGCGGCGTGTTGCGTGCTCAGCTCGGTCGTCGGGCTTTGGCGTGACTTTCGCGTCGTCCCAGGTAGAAGGGGGCGCGGCGGAGACGTTTTCTCCCTACGCGTGACCTGAAGGTGCTGATCAGGCGATTTCGGCCTTGGACCAGCTGGAGGTGTCGACGTGGAGCGCCTTCAGCGCCTTGGCCTGCCAGGCGCTGCGGCGGTTCACGAGCTTGATCTGCTTGTCACCGGCGCCAAGTTCGAAAAGGGGGTGATGGTCGAGCGCGCCGAGCAGTCCGATCAGAAAGCCGCCGCGTGATCAGCGGGAGGGTCTATCCACAACTCTTGACGATTCCTCCCCTGTGCGTGAGTGCCGGGACAGCGTTGCCTCTGGGCAACGCCCGCGCCTGTCGTTGCGGGATGACCAGCGGAGAGTCACCAGCGCAATACCCCCGCTGGCCATCCGCACATCCCGGTTGGTCCCGATGTCGACCGTTCAGGCGCGAACATTGCCGTACCGAATAAGTTCGTCACACAGCACAGCTCGACGGGGCCGTGAGGACGCCAAGGGCCGAGGTGAACTGGGATTTCTTCGAACCCAGCTCGCCAAGGCTGCGTGGACGGACCGCGCTTGGCGGGACTCGTGCATCGCGAGCTGGCTCCCTGAAGGAACGCATCAGGGTCGGGTTGCGGAAACCTACCTGTGTCCTTTCCCGACGGTGACCGCGTCTGGAATCAGGCCCGAGCCTGGGAGTCGGTAAAGGCACGACCTGGCACTACAGGTACTCCACGTTCGGACGGCGGGCGACGCGGTGGCGCGTGTCGAAGACTCGCCGGGCCTGCCCGACGACGAGGTCCCAGTCGAAGGCATCGTGATCAGTTGCAACGACCACCACGTCGGCGGCCCGCAGCTCTTCGGCGCTCAGTTCGGCACGGGCGATAGCTGACGGGAACTTCCCGTCGGCGAGGTGTGGGTCGACGGCGCGAACCTCGGCGCCGAGCGCTGCGAGCCGATCGCATAGCACCGGCCCGGGGGACTCGCGGGCATCGCCCGAGTTCCGCTTGTAGGTCAGGCCGAGGACCAGGATCCGCGAGCCGTTGACCGCTTTGCGATCGCAGTTCAGTAGCGCGGTGATGCGCCGGGCGACATAATCCGGCATGTGGTCGTTGACGTCGTTGGCGAGCTCCACGAACCGGAATGAGGCGCCCAGAGCCCGCTTGACCTTCCACGACAGGTAAGAGGGGTCGACCGGCAGGCAGTGCCCACCCACACCCGGACCGGGCGTGAACATCATGAATCCGAACGGCTTGGTCGACGCCGCGTCGATCGCCTCCCAGACATCGACGTCGAGGTCGGACGCGAACATAGCCAGCTCGTTTACCAGCGCGATGTTGACATGCCGGAACGTGTTTTCGAGTAGCTTCACCAGCTCGGCCACCTTGGGACTCGACACCGGCACGACGCTCTCGACAAGTGCGGCGTAGAACTCCTGAACGGAGGTAAGCGAGGCTGCATCGATACCCGAGACGACCTTGGGGGTGTTGTGGAGGTCCCACGTGTGGTTGCCTGGGTCGATCCGTTCTGGGCTATAGCCGAGGCGAAAGTCGCGGCCTGGAACCATCCCGGACCCCGCCGCCAGGATCGGGGCCAGGAGCTCCTCGGTTGTCCCCGGGTACGTCGTCGACTCGAGCACAACCGTTGACCCAGGCCTTACCAACGGCGCCAGTTCGCGGGTGGCATCCTCGATGTAGGACAGGTCTGGGACGCCCTCGCGAAGTGGTGTGGGCACCGTGATCACGGCAACGTCGAACCCGGAGCAGTCGGCGAGATCGGTCGTGGGGCGATAACGGCCGCTCTTATGAGCGGCCGTTATCGTGGCATCGGAGACGTCCTCAACATACGAGCGCCCGTCTTGCAGGCGCTTGACCCGTTCGTTGTCGCGCTCGTAGCCAACGACGTCGAAGCCAACCTCCACCGCCCGCATGGCGATCGGCAGTCCGACGTAGCCCTGCCCGATCACGGCCACTTTGGCGGCAGTCGAGTCGTTGGCAGGAGTGGGTGGAGCGTTTCGGAGATTCGGTTGGGAACTCACGACTTCGGGTGCCACGTGTCCACCTCCCACTAGGCATGCCCATAACTCAGGACTCCTCGACGGGAACGCAACACGACCGTCACGCCGGAGGAATGTTACAGCCCACGGTCCGGGGCTCAAGAGGAGTGACCGTGTGCCTGCCACTCGAGTCCCCAAAGTTACCAAGCGGCAAAACTGATAGCCAGCCTTCGAGCGCTCCACCACCCCGGCGGGTGGGGCCCACTTGGTCGTATCCTCGCGCAGCTCGCAGTCGATCGGGATCCGCCAGGCCAACTCCATCAGGTTGTGACGGTCATTCGGGACTCGAGCCACGATGGCCGTCGTTGGCCGGTCTACTTCGTAAAGGTGCCGTTGGGAGGATAGGTTCAGGCACGGTCAGTAGCGTTGCTGGCGAGACGCTTCTTGTGTCCGCGAGATCGGCGTCGATCACGCCGGCGCCCAGAGGCGGCATGAGAGTGAGTTACAGGAATGGCGAGCCCAACGAGGTTGCAAGGGTGGGAACCGTGGTCGAACGTATCGTGATCGTCGGGGCGGGAGGCCACGGTCGGGAGATCGTGGCATTGGCTGCAGCGTGCAACTTTGCTGCAAAGCATCCAATCTACGAGGTGGTTGGAGTGGTCGACGACGGCAGGCCTGACCTCGGGAGGCTGGAAAGACTCTCGGTCCCGCTGCTCGGTCCCGTTGAAGCGGTTGGCAACCTGGACGCGCGATATGTCATAGGAATAGGAAACCCTTCGGTTCGGCGTGTCGTCGATGAACGCCTTGCTGCGATCGGCGCCACGGCGGCCGCGCCGATTGTCCATCCGTTGGCCTGGGTTGGTCTGGACGTCGATCTAGCACCCGGCGTCATCGTGTGTGCCGGAGCGATCGTCACAACCAATGTCCGAATCGGTCGTCACACCCACCTTAACGTCCAAGCAACCGTTAGCCACGACTGCCGCCTTGGAGAATACGTAACCGTTGCCCCGATGACCGCCATCAGCGGCAACGTGACCCTGGAGGACGAGGTCGAACTGGGAATGGGGGTATCGGTTGTCCCGTCCATGACCATCGGTCGGGCGTCGCTGGTAGGAGCCGGTGCTGTGGTCACCCGAGATATCGCACCGGGAATGGTGGCAGTCGGCGTACCTGCCCGATCCCGACCAAGGTGATATGAGTTCGGGAGCGCGGCCTCAGCGGAGTTCCATATCCGCGACCGTCGCTGTTACTGAATCGCCGTAGCTGCCACTCAGGCTGGCTGCTCGTCCGAACAAAGAACCTCGGCACCTCGAGTGACGACAAGTCGGATGACATCTGGCGGCGAAGCACACAGCGCCTCAAGGATATGACCCACTGCGGCGCTCCGTCGATTGGCCGCCCAATCGCCCGCCGCCGCTCGCATGTGATCGGATGCTGACCATCTGCGCACAACGATGGACCCCCGCCACGAGAGGCGCCAGAGACTCCAATCGTGTCGGCGCGCTGCTAGTCGCCGGGCGTCGGCGAGAGCGCGTGCGCCTTCTCGACGCTGCTCAGTCAGTCGAGTGTGGGTCATGTTCTCAGCATGCGAGCGGTAGCGAACGCAGTCCTTAGGCACGAACGCGGACTGACCCAAGCTGTGAAGTCGCAGCAAGAAGGCGAGATCGCCAGCCTGACGATACGAGGGATCCAGTCCTCCCAAGGTAATAAACAGCGCCCTGTCCACGAGAAGGCTGCTCCAATCGTAAGAGAGCTTCCTGCTGAGCAGATTGCTCAACGTGACGGGCTGACCGCTGCCTGTGGCCGTTGTGCGGCCGTCTCGATCGATCCAACAGAACTGTGTCAAGCACGCTGGGAGCCCCTCCCAGTCCCGCAAGAGCTGAAGCTGACGCTCGAGCTTGTCTGGCTCCCAGACGTCATCGTGATCCAAAAAGGCGAGCCACTTGCCGCGAGCATGATACGCGCCGAGATTGACAGCATACGCCTTGCCCGGCAACGGCTGATCAAACACACGTAGGCGAGGATCACTGGGCAAACAGGAGCAATCCACCGCTGGCGCGTTGGTTATCACAAGTAGTTCAAGATCGCTCATGCTTTGTGCGAGAACAGACGTGACAGCCTCGGCCAGGTAGGCGCCGCGAGGAACGGTTGGTATGACCACGGATACGAGTGGTGACGCGTCAGCTGAGCTTTCTACGAGGCCCTCCGTCACGCCCATAGAGCCCCCACTCTCTGGCACTTTCCTTATCCTAGTGGCTCGCACAAGCTCGGCCACAGCGCCTTCTTAATTTTAGTCCTGAAGCAGATCAGATGAGTGACCGTCCGAGCGGGTAGTCCAGGGTCCTCCAGACGTAGGCTGCCCCGCACCGCTGCACACTGCACAGCGAGCAGGCGCCGGCCTGAGCGACGGCAAAGGGGCCCTGTTGCAATAGAGAAGCCAAGACAGCCGCGCGAGCCCGGCCCTCCAGCAGCGCGATGCAGGCGGCATGATACGCAACACAGCCTGAACCCATCGATGCATGGTGCTTGGTGCCGTTACGCCGGTTACCGGACGAGTCTGCAGCGGTAGTAGCGCCTGAAGCCTCGTTCAGCGTCCAAAGAACGGCGGGGGAGTCTCCTAGAACGACGGACTTGTAACTCATCAGTCTGTCACCGTGTTCCCGCTTGTCGTGACATTCGTGGAAAGATCATCCACGCTGTCGGGCCCCCCTCCCCCTAGGCCGCCGAAGTGAGTGAAAGTGTTATTGGTGATAGCCACCCCATGTGAGTCGGACATTCTGACGCCGTAAGCAGTACCGCCACAGCCGAGACTGTTGAAGATAATGGTGTTGCCGGAAATGGTTACGTTGTCGGCACCGGCAAGGTCAATGCCATCTCCGGGTGCGTAGAACTGGTTGTTGGTGAACGTGTAGGTGGAGCGATAGGTTGCCCCGTCCTGGCCCACCGAGATCGGCGTCACGCACGCGACGGCTTCGTTCGTCTCAGTGTTGCCCGAGAAGGTGATGTTCCCTATGTTCGGCTGCCAGCCCTGACCGCCGTTACTGAGCAAGCCAAAGTTGATGTTGGTGAAGGTGTCGCCCGTGATATTGATGTTGCTCCCGAATTCCACCGGGGAATCAGGCTCCACGTCCACGGCGTCCCAAGCCACATTGGAAATAGTGGTGTTCTCCATCGTGAAACCGTTCACGTCGGTTAGCCCGACCCCCATTCGCCCGGCACAGCTAAAGTCCGAGTTTTCGACAAGGATGTTTTCGGTAGGCGACGAGGTGTAGACGCTCAAATTCTGGTCATACTCAGCCTCAACGAAGTCGCCACCGACGTCGTTAATCGTGACGTTATTGACCGTCCCGCCCTGGGTTGCCTGGTAGTCGATGCCGTACTGCCACTCATAGGACGCGTTGTAGGCGCAGGTCGGGTCCGACCCGTTGATCGTCATGTTCTCGAAGTTGATGTTGCTGCCACCGCTCGCCCGCCAGACGCTGTAGTTCGTCGGCCAGCCCGACACGTTGTCGAAAGTCGAGCCGTTGCCGTTGATCGTGATGTTCAGTCGATAAGGGATCCCGAGCGTGGCATTCTGCCCGTAGCAGCCGTTCGGCGGGAACGTGATGACGGCGTTGTTGGGCACCGTTGAGATGAAGCTCGCCCAGTAGGGCTCGATATCGGTGGTGCAGTTGCTGGGCCACGAGCTCGGCACCGAGTAGTACGAGGTCGGCGGTGCAGTCGTGGTCGTGGTCGGGTCGCTGGTCGTAGTCGTGGTCGTGCTCGGCTGACTGGTCGTAGTCGTAGTCGTGGTCGTGCCCGGCTGACTGGTCGTACTCGTGGTCGTGGTAGTGGTCGGCTCGCTGGTGCTGGTCGTGGTAGTGGTCGGGTCGCTGGTCGTAGTCGTGGTCGTGCTCGGCTGACTGGTCGTAGTCGTGGTCGTGCTCGGCTGACTGGTCGTACTCGTGGTCGTGCTCGGTTCGCTGGTGCTGGTCGTGGTCCTGGTCGATGTGGGCTTCCTGGTCGATGTCCGCTTTCTGGTCGATGTCGGCCTCCTGATCGATGTCGGCTTTCTCGTCGATGTCGCCTTTCGCCTCCTGATCGATGTCGCCTTTCGCCTCCTGATCGATGTCGCCTTTCTCCTCCTCGTCGATGTCGGCTTTCTCGTCGATGTCGCCTTTCTCCTCCTCGTCGATGTCGCCTTTCTCCTCCTCGTCGATGTCGCCTTTCTCGTCCTGATCGATGTCGCCTTTCTCGTCGATGTCGCCCTCCTCGTCGTGCTCGGCCTCCTCGTCGTGCTCGGCCTCCTCGTCGTAGTCGGCGCCCCGGACGTGGTCGGCCTCCTCGTCGTGATCGGCCTCCTCGTCGTAGTCGGCGCCCCGGACGTGGTCGGCCTCCTCGTCGTAGTCGGCGCCCCGGACGTGGTCGGCCTTCTGCTCGTGGTCGGCCTTGTGGTCGTGGTCGCACTCGCCGAGCCGCTCGACCGATGGTGGCCATGGGGGGTCGCCTCAGAGCCGGGAGGGACCGAGGAATTCACTAGGACAGCCAGGGCGACAACAACAAGGAGAAGAACAACAGCCCCATCCGCGAGGATTCGGCGCCGGTGAACGGGTGGCGCACGATAAAAGAAGTCTTGAGCTCGCGGAAGCTGAGAGTTTCCTAGCTTTGACGCGCCAACGGCGCGGAGGGCCGTCTGACTCGGATCGCGCTGACTGTGCTCCGAGGCGTGTCGTCTGGGCACTTAAAGTGCATCGACAACTACGGTGCGTGACCTTAAGGGAATCTTGCACCGAAAACTTCAGCGGGCCGTCACAAGTTCTGCAGCGAAACTGCATATTCTGTCGAAATGGCAGCTCGGCGAGCAATCGCAGCAATAATCCTTATCATTGGGATCGTCGCCGTCATCGTGGGCGTGATCTACTTTGTCGTTCCCGCCGGTTCACTGCCGTCCTTTATCCCAGGCCATCTCGCGGGCGTGACCAACAAGCACACAAACCGCGGAATGGCAGGGATCGTTGTGGGGGTCGTGTTGGTCGTCCTCGCACTGGTCCTTGGTCGGAGGAGCCGCAGCCCGTATCCGCGATGACGCACCGATAGGTGGAGCTTTCGGTTCTCCCTGGTGCAGCAGCAATTGGCGCTCGTGATTGGCGACTTGTGCGAGCACACGTGCATTTGTATTTCATCCATCCACCACGGCGCCGACACACAATGGACTTTGCTGGCGACAGCGCGTGGCGGCGGCCGGTTGGACTATCTTGTCTAGATCCGGTGTCAGGGACACCGACTGGGAACGGCGCGAGGGCGGGCTCAGCGATGGGCCGATGCTCAGCGTCGAGGTGATCGAATGCACCTTGCACGCAATGAGGGGGGCCCGCTAGAGGCCGATCAGAGAAGGATCCTGGTCGTCGGCGCGCGGACGCTCTACCTGCAGGCGCTGTGCGGGTTCCTCGGCACAACTGGGCTCTCCGTGTCGCTGCTCCAGCCCGTTCAGCTGCGCGACTCCTCTCTAGGTCCCTCGCCTGAGGTCGTGCTTCTCGATTGCGTAGCCGCTGGTGTCGCGCTCGAACAACTCATCGCGGAGATCAGGGAGTTCCACAAAGGAGCGCTGATCGTGCTTCTGACCTCGGGCGCGGCGCGGGAAAGCTCCAAACAGGCAGCCATGCTGCACGTCGACGACTGGGTCAGCATGAGTCTGCCTGTTGCCGAGCTCGTGGAGGTCCTCGATCGAGGCAGGCGCGCTTCGGCCGCCCGAACTCCCTCGTCGCGTCGCCCTTCGCGCTCTGGCCCGGCCATCGAGTCGCCGCTGTCCTCTCTCAGCGAGCGTGAGCTGTCGGTGCTACGACTCGTTGTCGACGGTCACTCGACTGACGAGATCGCCGCAACGCTCGGTATCTCCCGCCACACCGTAAGGACACATCTGCAAAACGTCATGGCGAAGATGCTCGTCGGCTCGAGGATGGAAATGGTGAGCGTCGCAAGGAAGTCGGGTATGCGACCTGCTCCCACGGCACCGACGAGTTGACCGATGGCGGCGAACACGACCACGGTTGTCCTCGGTGGGGGGATGCCCGCCGTGCTTGAGGTGCTCGACTTCGCGCTCAGCCGACGTCCGGGAGTCGCCATTCTCGGCTGGGACACCAGTGTGCAGGGGACCGTCGACAAGGTGGCGGCCCGTAGTCCTGACGTGGCGCTCGTGTGTGCCGATCTCCCTGACTGGGACGGCATCAAAGGCTGCACCGACATCAAACGACTTGGCACGCCGACACGAGTGATCGTGGTTGGCTCGGAGGGGGATCAGGGTACCCTGATCTCGGCCGTGAAGGCAGGAGCCGACGGCTACGTCACCGTCGCTGACTCGGTCGACGACTTGGTCGGAGCGCTGCATCAGGTGCACCGCGGAGAGTCGCGTATCCCCCCTTTGATGCTCGGCTCCTTGTTGCGGGGCCTGATCGAACTCCGGCGAGAGGATGACGCGGCGCTCGAACGGTTCGCCAGCCTGGGCAACCGTGAGCGCGAAGTGCTGGTGGAGCTCGTGGCCGGGCTCGACCATCATACGATCGCGACCAAGCTGCACCTGTCGCCGCACACTGTCCGCACGCATACCCAGAACATCTTGACCAAGCTGGGGGTCCATTCCCGCCTCGAGGCGGCGAGGTTCGTCTTCGAGCATGATCTGTTCAGCCGGTTCGGCATCGGAGACGGATGAGTTGAGAAGAAGCCGGAGTTACGAAGAATGAGAGAGCCTATGCCCGACACGACGCTTCGTCCCTGCCACTTGCCAGGCACGCGACTCGAGCAGAGGGGGGGTCGGGTGATCGTCTGTGATGCCGATGGGAAAGCGATGCTTGCCCTCAATGAGTCCGCGGCCGCACTTTGGGAGCTGTGTGACGGCAGCACCACGATCGACGAGATGGTCATGGCGATCTGCGACGTCTCCTCCATATCCGCGCATCAGGCCCGCGACGACGTGGAGAGGACGCTCGCCGAATTCGAACGAGCAGGACTCCTTCTCGCTATCGGTGTATGAGCACCTATAACCGAGCCCGGGATGAGGGCGCCTGTGTCGCGGTCCGAGCGTTGACTTATCATATTCACCTCGCGTGAGTCATACGTACCCCGCGTGCGCGGAGCGAGGACAGGTCCAGTGGAACCCATCGAGTATCTGAGGATCATTCGGCGCCGCTGGCCGGTAGTCGTTGTCCTCATGCTGCTCGGCCTCGTGATTGGCTACGCGACGGCGAGGCCGGCTTCGGCGGCGGCGAGCCACTCCGCCACGAGCTATCAGGCGACGGTGATCCTCGGGCTCCCTTCCGGCGCGGCCGACCCGAGTGGGCTCTCGCTCGACACCATGGCATTTTTCGCCACTTCAGGGCCCGTGCCCGGCATGACGGCGAAGTCGCTCGGCGACAGAGCCGGTGGCAGGGACATCGTGAGCCACGTTCAGGTGACTACGCAGGATGTCCTCAGCTTGCTCGAGATCTCTGCCTCCGAACCCACTGCCAGGCGCGCGGCCGAAGTTGCGAACACCTTCAGCGGTCAACTCATCACCTTCATCAACGACCAGCTGCTCGCGACCTTTCACAACGATCTCTCGGCGGACAACACCCAGCTCAACGGACTCGCCTCGATCATCGCGAGACTGCGAGCGGAGCCCACCTCCACGCTCGTCCAAAGCGAGATCACCCAGGCTCAAACTCAGTACGCCCAGCAGTACGTCTCCTACCAGCAGCTCCTACTGTCCGGGCCCAACCGCACCAGTCTGCATGTCATCTCCCCCGCCTCGGCGGGCACGGCCAGCCTCGCGGCAGGGAGCCCGGGCGCCGCTCATTCGATCACACCGAAAGGCAAGATGAGCCGCTCGGTTCTCGGTGGCCTGGCTGGACTCCTCGTCGGGCTCGGCCTGGCTCTCGTCTGGGAACGCTTCGACACCCACATCCGCACCCGCGCGCAGGCAGAGAAAATCTTCGAGCTTCCGGTGCTCGGCGAGCTCCCGAAGATTACCCGGAGCCGACGGCGAAGGGGGCTCGTTGTGCTCGACGATCCGGTCTCAGCGGCGTCGGAGTCCTTCCGGATGCTCCAGACGGCCCTTGCCCTCTCAGGACGCGGGAACGGCCGAACCGAGACAATCCTTCTTTCCACTCCCTCCCGCCTCGAGGGAAAAGAGCTCCTGATCGCCAACCTGGCGGCCAGCTTCTCCGAGGCCGGGAGCTCCGTGGTCCTCATCGCGGCAGACTCCTTCGACCTCTCGCTCCCGAGGCTCGTCAGGGGCTCTATCCGGGGCACAGCGACGGGGGACGAGCGAGCTAGTTTCGGAACAGGACGCGAGACCTCGGACCGTGGAGCGACGGCGATGCGCACGGTCATCGAAGGGGTCTCACTGATGATGAATGGCGTTCGTCCCGAAATCGGAAGCGGCCAGGCACAGCAGCACGTAGACCTGGTGGCGGCGGCCCGCCGTCTCGCGGACGTCGTCTTGATCGACGCACCGCCGGTGCTGGTCACCCACGACGCCGGCCGGCTCTCGCCGCTGGTCGACTCGGTAGTGCTGCTGTGCGAGCTCGGAAGGGTAACGACTCGGGAGGCACGTCTCGCAGTGGAGGCGCTGCGCCGAGTCGGAGCGCCGTTGCAGGGCGTGGTCCTCGTCCCCAAAGGAGGCGTCGCGGGAAAGGTGCGCAGAACGATCTCTGGCACCGCCGGGGTGCACGCACGAGGCAGTGCCCGCAATCTTGTCTCTTCTGCCGGCGAGAGCGGCTCGAGCGCTCGGATTCCGACCGCAACGTCATGAGCCCGCTCTTGCTGATTGTGCCCGCCGCGAGCGATGAGTGACGGGCCCGACGAATCGAGCGACTGTGTCGTTTCCGAGGCGCCTTCCGGGTGCCGGTGGGTGCG
>Ga0181539_1001897_pt1 | contig 22171 bp, 22 predicted proteins | sample PEATcosm2014_Bin_46_FD_119767 | JGI IMG/M metagenome (GOLD analysis project Ga0181539, IMG submission 119767) | Peatland microbial communities from MTU Mesocosm Facility, Houghton, MI, USA - PEATcosm2014_Bin23_60_metaG | ecosystem: Environmental > Terrestrial > Soil > Wetlands > Peat | place... | reverse complement strand
GACCGTACCAGACTGTGTGACCGTCAAGGCAGTGGGGTCGCTGATAGGGAACACAAAGGAATAGGGACCAGTAGTTCCAGTACAGTTAAATGTGACGGTGAAAGTCGTATCCTGCACCGTGGCTCTCGCAGCGGCGGGTAGCATCAAGAAAAGACAGATGATAAGTAATCGCTTCATATTGCTCCTATCCGAACGATATTCCCCATTCGGCCAACTTAGCAAGATTTTTCTGCAACTCCGGGGTTGCCCCTTTAAATGTCTCCACTTTGTAACCCTTGAGTTGCTCGCTGATTTCTTCGACTTCCGCGAAACATTCCTCTAGGCTGTCTCCGTAGGCTACGATGGCCCCGAAGATGGGACCGGCATTTTGCGGCATGATCCACAAACCATCTGGGAATTGTGTAGCATAGCGGAACTTGATTTGTTCCCGAAACTTGTCGGGAAACTCCACAAGCAACGGATGGTCGTCAACCCACGGGCTTTGCACCAAAACTTCAAATCCGTACTTCCCTTTATATTCCGGCTCGACCAGCGTTCCTTCCGCACCTTGCCAGAGGATGTCTGGAAGGTTCTTGAGCATGTTCAACTCAAGTTCAAAGATGGGGGAACCTACTCTCATACACGGGTCTCCCAGCCATATCTCGTCCTTCCCTGTGCGCGATTCCAAGGCAAAGAAGTTGCGGTACTCGTAGCTTTTTAAGGACGGACTAAGTTTGTCGTAGATGTCCACCATCTTGGGGGGCATCTGGTTCCATTCCTTGACCACGCCGATGTAGCCTTCATCTTTCTGCTCGTTTCCCAGCAAGGACTTAGAAGGATATTTTCCGTCAATGCAGTAGGTGTCAATTGCCAAATCGAAGGTATCGGGAAGGTTATCCTCCACGATGAACTCCCGGTACTCCGCGACTGGCCCCCATCCCGCTTCCAGTTCGTCCAGATGGTTTTTCGCCAAGTCGTAGCCCTCTACTGAGAAGGTCTCCGTATCGCCCCGCGTGCGGCTAATCTTAATCCACAGCTTATCTTTGCCACGGCTCTTGATGTATTTGCGGAGCGCATCCATACCCTTGACCACTTCATAGGGCGCTTGGGGGATGCCCAACTCCTTGAAATGCTCTTTGGCCTCTTTGCGATAGAGTTCCAATTCGTCCCCATTGCGCGATCCCCAAACCCGCTTCCCCTGCCGCGCAAGATATTCCTGTAATGGCCCCTGATGAAGTTCTGGGAAGATGAACAAGTCCACGTCGTCTATGATTTCCCAAATGTCGTTGACACGCTCGAAGTCGGGGAAGCCTTCTCCCAGTTCGGTGTGGTAGGAAGTGACATAATCCGCAACCCAGGGAGAATTGTAGTAAACCTTTCCAAATGATTCAGATAGAGTGGCGGCTAGTTCAGAAAAGCAGCCATTGTCCACCACCGCCACGCTCTTTGTCGAATACTCTCCCATCACAACTCCGTCACGGTCTTGTCGTACTCCGCAACAGAACTGTATGTTTCCCAGTCTACGCCCAATTCCGCCGCCAGCAGGCGCTCGATACTGGTCGCAAAGAAGTGCTCCTTGCGATAGGGGGCATCAGGATGGTCTCCGGGTTCAGAGTCATCATCATCGGCTCGGTTCTGCTCGAATACGATGTCGAAAGTGTCTACCTGCTCCGTGGTGATACCGCGTTTCTTACAGAGCCATACTTCTATGGCTTCGTGAATGGCCACCAAAAACGCATAGTCGTCGTTGCCCATTTCGCTCACTGCAATCTTGAGCGAGCCATCAGGAAGAATTTGCCAGTCACCTACCGTCTCGTAGCGTTGCTTCTCATGTGGAATAGTTTTGATTTCAATCTTCATGTCATTTCCCCACTATCGAAAACCCTTGCGAAAACCTGCGCTTGCCCTGTTTCAAGGGTCTTGTTGGTTTCCAGGCAGCCACTTCATTCATATCGGATTGGTAAGCCTGTAGCTCCGCAGGCGTAGCGTTTTCCTGCCAGCGGTACCACTTCATTACGATTACTGGTTGCAAGTCCACCCTCTCTTCCTGTGTGGCGTCTTTCCAAACCTTCAATGATTCAGGCACGGTGAAACTATCCACCATGCTTTCCAGGTCGCCCTTCAACGTCCGGTTGGTAATCCACTGGGCATCCTTAACGGTTATCTTGCCTTCGTGCCAAGCCTGCCGGATAGGATTGAAGTCCCCGGTTTCCTCAAAATCCTTTTTGAGTTGGCTACGTGCCTCCATGCGTTTTTTCGTGACTGGAGGCTCTTCAACCTTGCTTTTCTCCGCAGTTATTTCCCTGGCCGTTTTTTCCGCTTCCGTTCTCGCGCTCCAAGTGGTTATACCAAGGCTCTGGAGTATTGATTGATAAAGAGGATAATCTTGCTTGGTGAAATATCCCTGTCCAGCAATGGGAACGGCAGAGGTAGCCCAGTCCTTCAACTGTTCCAAGGGGTCGCGCAATCGGCCAAATCGGTCTCTTCCTGTAATGGCTTCGATTGCTGGTTTTGCGATAAAGGGATTGAGGCGGTAGTAGACAAATCCACGCGGGTCTCGCAGCATGTGGTAAACATCACCCACTTCCGAACGAAGCGAATACTCCGTGCTATCCACGGTCACTGAAAAGGGTCGGTCCCAGTGGACTTCGTTCTTTTCGGGGTCAATCAGGGAGATAATGCCCTCTATGGTTTTGGAGGCAATGTACATGCCCACGGCTCCTCGTATTGCCAGCGCCGTAAACTGTTCTCTCCCGTAGGGTCTTAGCGCCTGTCCCACTTGCCGAGCACGGGAGATGAGAAAATCAGGAGCTAGTGCAGCGATGCGCAAACTGTCCTGAAAGGTTTTGTTCGCCGCCATGCCTCGCCAATTCTGATGTCCGAAAGTGGCATTTACTTGGTCTCCGGTCAACTTCAATACTTCGTCTTCGGATAGTTCGGGATACCTAGACCTATTTCTGGCTTCAAAGACCTCAGCCATGTAATTCTTGAGCCTGGGAATGTAGCCGTCCAACCCGAACTGATATTCCGTATAGCGTTCAGCATACTCCCCGACTTTGGGGATGTACTTGATAAGACCAGGGCCAGCCAAACCCTCCTGCCATTCGGTCATGGCGCTGCCTTCATAGAGTTTCAGCCCATGTTCAATGCGCGCCCGAACACGAGGATTTTCCAGGTCAATAGCAGGTGGACGGAAAGGACTAGCCCCGTGAAATACCGCTGTGACGCCAAGATGAACTTGGTGGAAGGGCGAGAAAAATCCCAACATCGTTCCTTTTAACTCTCCCGCCCCACGCAATACCGCACGTCCGATAGTGGATTGGCGAATAGCGGAAGTTCCCAAGAACCTTCTCACGTCCTCATAGGCTTCGGGGTGCAGCTTCAAATCTCCTTGCACGAAGATTGGATTGCCTTCGTTGTCGGATGTAGCCCACTTCCATTCGCGCAGCGCGGGATGGTCTATTCCACGGTTGCTGTAATCGGAAACATCCACGGACTGCTTGAGCGTTTCTCCTGTTACCGGGTCTTTCATCGGTTTCCCGGTTACGGGGTCCGTTTGCGTCACCTTGTAACCCACCGCATTAGGATTGACGAGAAATGCTGATGCGGGGCGCTGGTCTTTGGGCAATGGAGTGCCAGTTCCAGAAGTAATAGCCATCGGCCTGCCGTCCGAAGCATCCATGTTGGTTAATTCGTGGATAAACGCCCTGGCGTTCAACCCCTCATCGAAAGCCTGATGCCAAGCGGAAACGAGATACCCCAAGCGCGAATCCTTCGAGGTATGACCCGCCTGCTCGCCCTCGAACATGCTCTCGTAAATACGTTTCTTGGCGAAAAACGGATTTTTTCGTAGCAGGCCCGCATTTGATTCTCCTTGCAGGCGACGGGCGGCAGGATTCTCGTCGGGTTTCTCCCATATTTGTGGCACGTAGTTTTCGATTCCATGCTCCAATGTACCGGACTCGATAGCTCGGTCTAGCATCGCATCCATGTGCCTTCGGTAATCTTGGACGAAACCTTTTTGCTCCTTGGTCAATTTAAGGGCATCGTCGTACTTTTGTTTCAGGGATGAATCACTGGTATTCTCCGACCATTTCCGCAAAGTAGCTTCGTCCCCGTCAGCTTGAACGTAGGCACTCATGGCCCGCTGCGTTCGGTCGGAGTAAGTTTCCTGTATGGCTCGGGCGAACCTTCCGCCGCGCATTGCCGAAATTTCCTTGGCTCCCTTGTAACGATCAATCATGGCTCTAATATCCGAGAGTCTTTCGGGGTGTTTGTACCAATCCCACAAGGCGGCAGACGTAGATTTAATTTCAGAAAGGGAATTGCGAATCCCTTCTTGGACTCCCGTATAGGTCTTTCTTATCCTGTCGGCAAGACTTACCCGCTCTTCCAAGGGCGAGTCCGGGGATAGACCGCGAAGGTTTTTGGTAAGTTCAGACAAGTCCGGGTCGGCTTGGCCAACCTGCTCGCGGGCTTGGTTATAATCCTCGCTATGGAATTCCGCTCCCTCATCACCTGTAACTCCAGCCCACTTCCCGTAGATTTCGGGTTCGTTCTCCTTTACCCAGTCTTTCGCTTGTTCCCGGTCAAGGAACTTGCCATCGGGAGTTAGGAAACCCCTACCGGATTCAGGAGGTTCCGCAGGAGCGCCTTCCTCATCAGGCGTAGGTTCTCCTTCTCCCTTGAGTTTCGCTGCGCGGTCAATCACCGCGGGCATGTAAAGTTCTGGCTTCTCCAATACATGGTCTGCCAACTTAGGATTTCTATTTAACTCCTCCAGGCTGACCGCTTGTTCTCCCATGCCCTCGACAATATCCGTGTGGGTTCCCCCATCCACACCTTGTACGACAGAGCCATCTTTCTGCTGGATTGCTGGACGCAACCCCGTAATTTCCGGGGGGGTTGGAGCTGGCTTCGGGGCCGCTCCCGCTATCTCGGGATAAATGTCCCGTAATCCCCATCTTCCCGATGGAGAGGTGAGTCCCAAGATTCCGCCAGTGGCAACGCCTTTAGCGAAAGCCTCACCGCGTTCTCCTGGAGGAGCCAAAAGAGCATTCTCTGTTCCGAAATAAGTTCCCAGAATTGATGCCTGTAGCCAACTCTTCAAAGGCGCAACCATTCGGAACATTGTTCCCAAAAGTCCGACCTCAATAGCCTTCACGACTCCGCCGATAACTGGGTCGGTACCGTGCGTCCTGGATTCTTCCGTACCTGCCATATAGGGAATAGTAAGCCCCGAACCCCAATCCATCAGGAATTGAGACATGCTGGGGAGGACTCCTCCCGCCGCTTCGCCCGTGAACCGATAAACTTTGTCAAAAGCTCTCACGCCCTCTTTCGGTAATTGGTTTTTCCACCAATCAGCATTCTCTTCGTATGCTTGTGCTGATTTCTTCCAATCTATGTCATACCAGCGATACGGCGTCGTCTTACCCGTAAGATATCGTTCACCACCCATTACAACTTGGTCCATTTCAGTGGCAAGGCTCGCTAATCCTCGATTGAGTCCCGAGGCCGCACTGTAGCCCAAATCCATCCAAGGTCTTGCCAGTTCGTACATCACGGATGAGAAATGGCTGCGTTGTTCAGCCTGTTTTTCTGGCGGCAAGTGCTTGATTTGGTCCTCGTGCCACTCATCCAAGGGAAAAGGCGACAGTTCCACGAATGAGAATTGCATGCGTTGTGCATCCATCAACAATTTCAATTTTTCTGGCGGCAAGTGCTTGATTTGGTCATCCATCGGAAAAGGCGAAGAGGTTGGCGCAACACCTTCCCATCCTGTTTCTTTCGGTTCCTGGGGTGCCACGCCTTGCCACGCCGTTTCCTCAGTTTCCCCCAATGTTGGTCTTATCCATCCCATGTTAGTAGGCGACCACGCCAACTCCTTCGACGTTCAATTTGCGCGTCTTGGGATTGATGCCGATAATTTTCTTTCCTTCGTAGAGGTCGCCTAGTTTGTATGACTTTGGTTCTTTGTCACCGGATTTCGTAGACTGGTGTATGGCGTCAAGTTTCTGCTCCATCGTGGGCATGTAATGTTTGGCTATCTCCTGGGCCTGCTTGAAAATTTCCTCATGGGTGAGAGAAGAACGCTTGCCTGACGCCGCTAATTGGTTTTCCTTAATCGTCCACGATGTCAGTTCTTCCTCCGCTTCAGTCAATCGTCCAAATTCAAGCTGTTCCACTGGATTCATGTTTTTCAGTGTCGCGGCATCTACGGTGCCTCCTTCCAGCAACGCTTGAAAGATCGCCCCTTTGCTGGGAGCAAGAACAGACCGCAGATAATTGTTACTGGATTTCAAGCCTTCGCTGATGATCTTGTTCCTCACCGCAGGAATAAGATTGAGCAGCTCCTTGCCGGACGCCTCCTTGATCTGGCGGCTTCCTATAATGTCTGCTCGAAGATCGCTGTCGTCATGCTCGCCGGAAAGTATTTCATTTTGCAGTCGGCTACGCTCGGCAAGATCGACATGCGGAGGTATATCCTCATCAACACGATTGGCGGCTCCTTGAATCATTTCGCTCAAGCGAGCGCCCAGCCCCTTATATTTTTCCGGCTTCTCGATGGTCGGCAAATTGTTTGTCAAACGAACGCGAGCTTCGCCGTATTTGTGATTTACAACGTCATCGGATATGGCGTTGATTTCCTTGTCGGCGGCTGTTTCGTATGCTTTCTGTTGGGTGGCGGCATCGGCAGTCACATATTGGTCTAACTCTTTCGCCATTCTCCAGTTCGGAATTTGCTTACCCGTGACAGGGTCGGTAGTCAGTGCGCCTATGCTTTTCAGAAATTCTGGATTTTTGAGCGCCGCAGATTGCGCATTGGGATCATCTTTATACACACTGTCAACTGCGTTAAAAGCGTTGTACATCCTATCGAGCGAAGCATTCAGATTTTGCGTTTCAGCTTTCGCAGTAAGCTCCTTGTCCACTTCTTCCGCACTCGCAAGTGCCTGATTCAGAAATCCTTTATCCAGTCCAGCCAACTCCTTGGGAACGTTTCCGCTTTTCAGTTGGTCTATGAATTTCCGACGCTGGATTGGATCGGGACTATACATCATTCCTGCAATAGCCGATTTCTTGGTTTTAAGCAGCCATTCCTGGAATTTCGCGTCGGCACGTTCTTGCGTCATGGTCCCATGAAGAACCGACGATTGCAGCGTCAGCCTCTCTTCTCCCTCAGCCAGCGATACATCGCCCCCAGAAAGGAAAGCGTTCTTCCAATCCTGTGTGGATTTATCTCCCTTGAGTTCGTTCGCGGCCAAGTCCTGGTCGGTGATGATCTTGGATTTTCTGGCATTGACGGTCCTTTGCATGTCCACCGAGCGGCTCTGCGCGTAGAGATTAAGCGCCTGCGCCACTCTCGGATCTTTCGAGTACGGTGTCATCACATCGGGAGCGCTGTTCTGGTAATGTTCATAGAGCGCGTCCACGTCATCTGTACTGACGGTTTTACCGAGTTCCGTTTCCGTCTGCTCCTGGTACTTATCGAAGGCAATCTCGCCCTGCTTCACTTCAAGCTGGCGCTTGGCCTGGATAATCCTCTCTTCCAGTTCCATCCCCACGGAAGTCATTCGCTCGGCTTGTTCATTTAGCTCGACAGCCGCACCAAGCCCCGCGTTCCGCATCTCCCCTGGAGAAATCAAGGGCTTCGGTACGGGCTGCGCAATCGGAAGTGGAGGAATGCCGCCCATCGTTTAACCCATCACGCCTTCTGGAGATGCTGAGGGTGTAGCTCCGGGTGTCGGCGGGAACATCTTGTAATAGTTCGACAGGCTTCCGGTCATCCCGCCAAGAAAATCTCCCACACTCGACAAGGTTCCCTTCCATGCCGCTATGCGTCCGTAGTATTGCTGCAAGGCCGCTTCTTCGGTTCCCGCCTGCTCGATTTGTTCGGCTTCTTGCCCTCCACGCCCAGCAGTCGCGGCCATCATCAAGAGCGGAGAACCGGAAGCAATGTCCACTCCCGCACGGGCGTAACTGGACGCCTGCCGCCCAACGAGTTGGGAATACTTCTCCTGGCTGGCGACCATTTGCGCCCGCATGTTCTGGAGAGTGATGTCAGCGTTATAATCGTAAGCCGATTTTTCCGCTTGGCCCTCTTTGTATTGGCTAATCCCGCCAAACAACGAGGAGAGCATCCCTATGCCCATGAAACCCGTTGCTCCCTGTTGCGGCGTCATCCTGCATCTCCGAAAATTCTTGAGAACATCTTACACCGCTCCCCAAATGGCCCGAAAGCCTTCAACGTAGCTTCGTACTCGAAACCTAAGTGCAGGAAAAGAGTCTCTGGCACGTTGGCGGAGCACACTGCCTGTATTCTTCGGAATTTCTTGCTCGCGGCGATTTCGGGGAGCATCTTCTTGAGGATGCGGAAGCAGGTTTTCACGTTCCGGTGAAAGAAATCATTCGGAGTAATCCAGGCTTCTCCCCGGTTCCATTGCAGGTTCACGATGCCTCCGGCGAATACCGGATTGCCGTCCGCCAGCAAACAGTAAGCTGCGCTGCCCTCGGAAAAGTAGGACTCCGGCGTGATGGGACTATCAGGTGGGAGCACCATCAATTTCTTGAGGTGCCCAATTTCGAGCGTAACTAATTCAGTCTGCATTGTAAGAAAGCCTCATCACTAATGCTCGCAACGTAAAAGGAAACGGGTCGTCCTGCGTGACATAGAAAGTGGAGCTATCCATCCAATCCGCATCCATGTCTTCGGTCATTTCCACCGTGGACATTCCCGGCGTTTGTCCTTGCGTTCCGGGACCATAAGTGATGTCGTGCATGTGGTCGAGGTCGATGCCGTACTGCCCTCCCATAGCCTGATAGAGCGAGAGTGTTACGCGATTGAGTTTCTGTTTCATCCCGCGTGTGGTGGCGGCGGTAGTGCTGATTACCGGATTGGTGGGCTGAATCGTTGTCTGGTAGGGCAGCCCTATCGTGATGAGGTTGCAGTAGAAAGGGAACGTCACCGTGTCCGCAGCCACTACTGTAGGCTCCAAAATCTGCGCTCCGTCACCCACAGCCACGACACTTTGGCCGAGTAGGTAGCTCATGCCTGTCACCTGATTCGTAACCTGCATGACCGTTCCGCCACCCGTGTAGATTCCCCAAGAATACGAATCAATTCCAGACAGGACAAATGTGTTCGTGGTTACTCCGGTAATCGTATATGCTTCGGTCTTGTCTTGGTTCACCTGTGTCATGCCTTGAACGCCGGAGATTTGCACGCTCATCCCATTGCTTAGGCCATGTCCGGGAGCGGTGACTGTACACGACGTACCAATGGAAATATCAGTGATACTTGAAGGCTCAACCCCTTGCCATTGCTGGCCGCAATGAACAAAGAAAGCATTGGATAAATCCCCGAACAGTTCTTGCGGCATGAAATACTCGAAATACCTTTGCGTCACTCCGTTGATGGTGCGGTTCACCACCACGGCAAGCTGGTCCTCCTGGTTCTGCCCAGTGATGACCGCCGCCGATTCGATTGCCCCTCCCTCGGGTAGCATGTTCACGCGGAACCACGCAAACACCTGATCCTGCTGGTTGAATACTAGGCCGATGAGTTGGCCGTCCGCCCGGACAGCCCAATAAATGGGATAAGGCTCGGTCTGCACGCCGGTCTGCATGATTCCGGACTCTGCGGCGGAAGCCCCTAAAGTGATGTTGCGATTCAGGCGCGTCAAATCGAAATTGTCCCATTGATTGGTAGTAAAGTTGTAAACCAGCATCATCACGATGCGGGCGGAACGGCTGACGAAAAGAGCGTAATCACCTATCATTTGCGGTTCCAAATTGCTCACGCCCCAGGTGGTTTGCTTTGCAGCGGTCACACTTGACTGGCTTAACGCCGCCCCGTTGATTCCCGCCATAACCCATACGCCCCCGGAACTTCCCAGAAGCAGAGCGTTTGGAGTTCCAATCATGTTGAGGATTTGGTCGAGCTTGTTGGAGACCAAGGTGAACTGGACGGCATAATCATCTTCGTTCGGGTCGCAAATGAAATCGGGGTAGTCATCCTGAACGCTGCCGTTCATCTGCGTAGGAGTATTGTCCGCACCCGCCAGACAGAAACGCTCTTCATAGAGAGTTGTGCAAGCGGGATAGTTTCCCGCAGTGTTAAAAAGAGGGTTGACGGCTACGGCGAAACCGCCGCCTTCATATTCGAGAAACCCGGTTGAATTTATCTCCCCGCTAAGGCTAACGGAATCTACCGTGGCATAAAGCGTTTGACCGAGAACAACAAATCTAACAACATCCCCGACTTGGTATCCCGTTCCGGGAGTGCCAACAGAAACCGAGGTTATCACCCAGATGCCATCGTAAACATTTTGAGATGCTACCTCCACGTACAGGCCATTACCCGTGCCTCCAGTTGTCGCATAGGAACCCGATGGGTTGGAGGTAAAACCGCCTCCTGAAGCTCCTGATAAGCCTGAGACCGGGCCGCTCACACTTGAACCAAGCGGCAAGAGATTAAACGTGTATGCGCCACTACTGCCGCCCATATTGGCGACAAGGAATTGACCTTCATTAAGCTCTACCATGCCCGAGCACAGGTTTATGTAAATTCTCTGGCCGTTGCTGAAGGGAGCAGCGCCATTGCTCGCAACCGTAACCACTGCCGGGTTGGCTTGGGTGATATTGGAAATAGGTTGCCCAAGAGCACTGAATCCGGTCTTTACGACATCTTCCGTGCCGTATAGCGACAGCAACGTGTAAGTCCAATTCGTGGCCGACATGCGGTTGATCGAGGCAGGCGGATAACTCGGATGCACGATATACAGCACATCGGCGCTTTGCGTGGACACATCGAGGTCAAACAAGTCCGCTTCGGCATAGGGAGTAATCAAAACAATCGGTGGTTCCGTAGAAATGCTTCCAGCCTGCCAATAAGTGAAATTCCACGAAAAAATTGCTCCGTAGTATGTAAAGTGAGAAGAAAAAAACACCTGTATGCCTACGGTTGCAGGAAATTCGTCGTTCTGATTGGCGGCAGAACAAACAGCAATCCAGTTTCCTGGGTTCGACCAAAAGTAGGGAAGCGCGGGTACCGTAATCCAGGGATTCGCATAATAATAGGAATCTGGTGTGACTGTCCAACTGCTCAAATCAACGGATTCGGGTGTGCCGGAATTCAACGACCCTAGAGCGCGGATAGCAGCCTGAATCAAATTGGCCGCGTTCTTGGAAGCCGTGACATTTGCCAGCGCGATGTTGATTCCCTGATAAGGGCTACTTCCCGTTATTGTGACACTTAGCGCATCTCTGGAATTTACCGAGAGAGTGATTTGAAACTGGCTGTAGATGGAAACTCCATGGGGAGCCGCGATAAAGAATGCGCCAGATATTCCGCGAGCTGCTATAGCCCAAAACTGCCCCAATTGAACCTCGGTCCCTACCGCATAGGATGTTCCTGGGTCATAGTTGTTGGTGGCAGGAGGAGAAGTCACCGCCAAACCCAGCGGCCAATTCCCTTCATTCGTCACTTCCCAAATTCGCACCAATCTTTCGGAAAACTCCAGAATCGCTCCTTGTGTGGTCGAGAATTGAAACGAAACCAAGCGGCTCTGCCCGCTGCTGGCCGTCTGCATCATCTCGCTCGCAACCGTTTGGGATACACTGATTGTGTAGGCTCCTGTACCTCCCGTGCCCGTGCCAAACGCCGTAATCGTCGTTCCCGCCAGTACGCCAAGTCCAACAATGGTCTGACCTACTTGCAGAACTCCGTAGTTGACCGACGTTACGGTAAGAGTCGTTCCGAACATCGACCCGGTGAACATCGAACCGCCCAAGGCGGTGGCTCCTCCGAAATACGTTCCCGGCATCTTCTTCGCCCCGCCCTCCACCAAAGGCAAAGCATTCTCAAGTATCTTGCAGGCGGAAGAATATTTGGACAAATCCTCTCTGTTTGTTAACAGTTCAGAAATTTCACCACCGTTGAAGTTGTTTACTCTTGCATATATCTTAGGTGGCATGTCTCACCATCTTATCCATCGGCCTGCATCTTGCCAAAGGGTGCTTCCGCTTTCGTCATGCGAAAAATCAAGACATTCATTTTGTGATTCGCTGCTGTTCAAACTGTCCTTGTACATTTCCTGCATCAACTGAAACTTGTTCTTGTCTTCCGTAATGCCGATGGACAATTCCATAGCAAGACGGTTGGCCAGGCAGTTGACGAATCCCGGCATGAGTTGCGTGTAGTCGGTGATGAGTTGGATGTAGGTAATCATGGCCGGGAATTGCCAGCCGCCATAGTTGGTCAGGGCATAGCGTCCGGCGGGAAATGGACCCGTAAACGCAACCGGAGGATTGGTGATGGGTGATTGCCAGCCAGCGGTAAGAGTCTCGATTTTGTAGGGCCATCCGTGAGGCCAGAACGGTGGGTCATCACGATGATACCAGCCCGTGCCTTCCGGCCCCCATCCCCAGTACCAGCTACGACGGTCGGGAGGAAGTTTCTGTGGCCGCACAAAACGCAGAAAGTCAGCGGGAAGTTTCCAGGCATACTGAAAGGTATACAGGGGAACTATGTTGGCAAGCTGGAGTTGCGTGCGGGTCTTAGCGAATTTCCAATCTCGATCGCTCAAGACCTCCTGGAACACAGCATCCCACACGGCCAGAACCTTGACCGCGTTGGCAGTGCCATCGTTGATGTCGGTGATTTGCCCGCGAGCGCCGATGCGCCCAAGAGCCAGATTGCTGATTTGAGCCTGACTGTATTCCAAAGCAGGTGACTCCTCGCCACCGCTTTAGACAGTGGCCTCAGCCCCTTGCGTAACTTCTTGGACCGCAGGTGCTTTTCCAGGACAAGTCTTCTTATGCTGCACCAGAGCATTGACATGCGGGAAGGGCTGCCCACATCCCTTACAGATACGTTCGCCTTTCCCTCTCAGGTCCACCTTCTCGGGTTCCGGCTGGACCTCAACTGCCGAAGAACTCACCCCCTCTCCGGCAGTTGAGGCCGATGGGGCAGAGAGGGCAGATGATTCATTGGGGGCAGAGGAAGACTTTGCGGCTTCCCGGTCGAACTCGAAAACGAATACGCCGGGACGTATTTGCATCTTGGCCAGTTTGCCTTCCGAGTCAATCTCGTAGAGGCCGCCAAACGGACCCTGCCCAGGCTTGTAAAGAATGGGATTGTCCCAGGCAGGTGTCAGACATTTGGCCTTGACCAGCATTAGAACACACGCTCCACGACGATGTAGATATTTCCCACCGCCGTCGTCGCCGTCGTTGAGACGGAATAGTTGATGTTGGCCGTCGCGGTATTCTCTATGACCGATTGCCCTTGAAAATACCCCTGCGAAGTTGTGGAAACGGCGCTGAGGATTGCCACCGTGTTGGCCTGGAAGTCATCCGTCCAGATGGCATTCACCGTCAATGTATCCGACGATTGCGCAGTGGTGATAACCGCATACACAAAGAATCGGTAAATCCCCGGTGGGGCGTTGACCACCACCGGGGTCGAGGAAATCGCCGCAAAGGTGAAGGCGGTCTTCTGAACCGCACCCATCACAACAGGGAAGCAGTTCTGTTGCTGACTAGCCGGAGATAGCGCCATTTAGCCCCCTTAGATGGCAACTTCCGCCCAGACCAGCGTGGCGTCGTTCGTCATCGAGGTTGGAATGGTCACTGCTCCCAGAGCCAGCATGTTTCCGGGAACCACGATGTAGCCACCGGCAAAGTCCCAGGTAATCGGAGGCGAGAGAACCACGCCGACACCAGAGTACCAAGCGTGCGCGCCGATGGATTCGAGGAAACTCAGAGCCGTCGAGCTAGTCGTCGCCACGTTTGAATAACCCTTCGCCACCGAACCGGAGGCACTCAACGATAGCGTACTGATGGGAGTGGTCACGGTTGCCTGAGTGATAGTCACAGTTGGGCCGCCGTACAGACGGAACTGCGTAAAGCCAGCCGCAGAGCCGCCAACCACGACGTTGGTCGTTGCGCGTAAGAGGACGAGGTTCTTGCCGCTACCCGGAGGATTCCAGATAGCGAGCAGAGGCGTGCCTCCACTGGTTCCCGTGTAGGCAGTGCCCGCAGCAGCGGCAACGCTCAAAATAAAGGATTGGCCACGGTACGCCTGCTCATAGTACCGAGGCTGAAGTTCCGATACCAGCGGATCGCCGAATTCCCCTACGCTTGCGGGGATATTCTGCCCTACCTGCTTTCCAGTCTGGTTTTGGTTCCCTGAGATAATGACGCCCATGTGCTTCTCCTTATTGTGTTTGTGTCAAAGTTGAATTGCTTGTGTTCAAATCAAGTGGAGCATCGCTAGGATTATTTCCTACCGATGCATTCAAAAGCTGGAGTTGCGCCAGAATTTGCCCGAGCAGCGATAGTACCTGGGTCTCGGTGTCGTTTATCGTGGTCAGAGGAGGGTTGTAAACCGGACTCTCCTCTACCACGTCCTCCAGGTTGACCCATGCCGAACCTGTCCAGGCGAGTCTCTGGTTCACATCTGTAAGATAGACCTCGGAGCCGATGGGCATAGGTTGACCGCTCCACATGGTAGGGAGCGTGTCCGTGGACACCGCGAAGAACGTAAATCGCTGGTCAACCTTGTACCCGGCTGTTACTGACATTTTACTGTTCGCCTCCGGTCTTGGGACCGAACCAGATGATGCCGGTTCCAGAGTCCGCCGCGTGCGTGGTGGCCTGTTGGAAACATCCCAGGTATTGCACGATGGAAGCCACAGGAACCGGGATGAAGTAATGCGCCCCGGCCACGCCAAGCTGCGTAATCGTCAAGGTTCGCTGGGCGATGGTAGTGGAAACGCTGTCCGTGCTTCCGGTTCCCACGAAGAGGGTGCCCGCCGTCATTCCTCCTGAAGTTCCGATGACGGCAGTGGAGATAACGAGGTGAACTCCCATTTCCACTCCGCCGTCGCCCACGATTTCGGGCGGGAAGGAATAACCCTTCTCGGCAATGGATGGAAATTCCGGCAGATACGGATACGAAGCTCCTGAAGCCGCTGCCCCGAAACTGAGCACGTAAGCGGTAGCATGTTGGTTCGTATCCGTGCCAAAGAGAGTGCCCGGAGTAGCAAGCGTTCCGTGAAGCAATAGAAGTGCGTCGGTTACTGGCATCTCATATCTCCTTTAGGTGATGGCCGTTTCGGTTGAGAGGATTTTTTCCGCAACATAAATCGGGATGTTCTGGAATTTCGTAACGGCCTTCCCGAACACGTCCATGCTGTTGTCGCTGGGCGGTGTGAAATAGGTGTTGATTTTCTGGCTGACCGCACGAATGTCAATCTGTGTCTTCAGGTTGCGGTTGACCAGAATCACAGTTCCTGGAGCTTCCCCGGCGCGTGGCAGCCAGTTCTTGGCCTGGATAAAAATGTTCTCATCGAAGGTTCCGGGACTGGAAAGAGCGGTGGGATTGATGTTGGCGATGCGCTGTACGCAACGCTCATCGGCAATCTGAATGCCCATGTACCAGCGTAACAGGGTGCGCAGGACTTGATACAGGTAATTCAGTCCAGTGGAAGCGGTGCCGGTGGCCAGTTCCTTGGTGACTTCCCCCAAATCCCGGATGCTCAGGCCCGCAGGCGTGTTGGGCGGATAGATGCCATAAACGCTGTCATCGCCGAACTCAATCATCCATGCGCTGGTCACGTTGGTTACGGAAGACCCTCCGCCATCCCACACGTTCGGAACCCAGGACTGGTCGCCGTTGGGATACGATTCCTTGTTGTTGAAGCGCGTGGCCAGCCCATTGAAGGCCCCGGCATTCTGCGAAAGAGAGCCGTAAATCAGCGTCGATTCCATCAACTGGAACAGACCCTCGACGTGGTTCATGTCCTGGTCGGCACGCCACGCATTCGGGTCGTTCTGTAGCTCCCACAAGTCCTTGTCCACTTCCGAGTAGTCCTCGAACAAGGCGATGGGATCGCTGATGGGAGCGTTCTTCGCTGCCGTGGGCTGGATGCCCTGATTAAAGGTACGCGTGCTCGCAACCGGCAAGGAATCGGTGCGCACGGCGATGTTCGAGAGAATGTTGTTGCTGGGTTTCATCGGCAGCATTTTGACCAGCGGGGTCATGCGATCGAGAATTCTCTTGGGCAAAACAAACCGTGCCGCCGCGTCGGCGGAGGTATAGTTCTGCACGATGTCGAGAAGCGTGGAATACGGCAATTGTAGAACATCTGTCATAGCCAATCTCCTTTACGGGTCAACCTTTCTTCGGAGGTTCTGGACTCTTGTCATAGGCGATGAAGGTGACTTTCTTCCCGCCCGGCAGAGTTGTCCCTCCCTGCGGTGAACGGTCTTCACCCGTCAGGGCGGCAAATTTCAAGAGCATCCGAATGGTGGTCGCCCGGTAAGCCGAGTTCCCATTCTCGAACGCCTTGTCGAATTCGCCTTCTCCGTACTTGGTCCACAACCGCTTGGCCAGTTCCACGTTGGTATCGTACTTATCGCCCATCTCGCTTCTGAGTTTTCCTTCCGCAGCGGCCATTTCATTCTTGATGGCGGTGTTGTGCGCCTCCACCATTGCTTGCATCTGTTTGTTCCAGGAGGCGCTCAGGGTCTTGGCTTGCGCCTTGGTAAGACCCAGAGAATGAAATTGCTGCTTCCAGTGATTCGTCCACTCGGGGGCGTTTTTGTCCTCTCCTTCAAACTCGTAGTCCGTGGCTGTTTCGGGCCTTCCTAAAGCATTGAAATACAGATTCTTGTCCTCATCGGTAGGGTTATCTGGAAGTTTGGGTACATAGTCGCCAAGCTTTCTCTCTAGTTCGGAATACTTCGCGGTCGTTTCAAGATAGCTTTTACCAAGTTCTCCTACTGTCTTGAAAGATTTGAAGGTTTCGTTCTGTTGAAGATCGCTCGGCAAACCCGCACGCCATCCCAAAGATTCCTTAACTGGTTCGGTGTGAGTCTCTGCCACTTCAGGCATACTTCTTATCTCCTAACTTCATACTTCTGTGTACTTCCCGATGACAAAGTAAACATAACGTAAGACCATTGTCAATTGAAAACCTTAATTCGGGAAAATCGGCAAAAGGCTTTATGTGATGAGGATGAAGGATTGTGGACCCTCTTTTCCCACATTCCTGACATGTCCAGTTATCTCGGGCAAACACTGCCTCTCGCCACAACTTATACTCGATAGAAGTTCTCAATCTTTTGTTGATTGGGGTTCTTCCGTCCTTCCACCCAGGGCCTTTTTCACCGCGCTGACGTTCTGATATTTCTCTGCGAACGGATTCCTGATTGAAAAATATCTTGTGATGTTCTCTTATTTTCTTACGTGTTTCAGGAGAGCACGGCTTTCCCGTATTGATTGCTATAGCTTTTGCTAAACCATGAACTGGAAACTTATGGCCCCTATGGGACTCAGACATATGAAGGCGAGATTCTGCGGTATGTTTTCGTCCTGTGTTTTTGAGGCTGATTCTCCGTCTGGTTTCTTCTGATACTGGTCCGCGAGGATAGACTCCGCTTGGCATTAACTTTTTCTAGGAGGCGATGGTGAATTCACGTAATCAATCAACTGCCGTGGGCGCTTTTTGGCCTTAAACTTGCTGAAGTTTAGCCTGCGCCTCGCCATCAAATCCTCGTCGTCGTTCTTCGCGGCAGGAGAAGCTCCGCCTCCCCTGCCTGACCTTCCTCCGACTCTGCCGCCGCCAACCATCTTTACACGTCAGATGTGAGGCGGATAATTACCGTCGCCTCAAGAACAAAGAGCGCCCGCTTGCCGTTGGCAGGTCCGGTGATTGCGTTTGCCGTTGCGACTTCCAGGCTGGTCGCCTGCCCGGAATTGTTGTAGACGCAAAACACGACCGGAACCAGGTTTGCAGGCCAGTTGATGGTGGTCGTGCCGGAACCAGCATTGGTGATGACGTATTCCGAACCCTGGCTCTGTGCGGCGGTGAGGTTGACTGTATTCGTGGTTCCGGCTCCGCCGACGTTGATGGACTGCAACTTGGTAACTGCCAGAGTTGCGGGAGCCACTTCCTGCGGAATCCTCAAGCCATCGCCGCCCGGCCACAACACGTTGTCGTAATTTGGAGCTACAGGTCCTGCCATTTTACTTTTCCTCTCTTAGCGGTTTTAGCCGCTTAATGCCGTGCCATATCCCACCACAACTTGCCTAACCTCTCCGCGCCACATCTAATCCTTCCGTGGAAGTAATCCCAATTGGCCGTAAATTAAATCCAATCCTCCAGCCATCCGCAAAATAACAACGCCAAGATTGTATGTCGCCACACACGCAGCATCATTCGGGTCGAGTGTTTCACCGAAATGGCAAAGTGTCAAGAGGTCGCCGAGAACAATTCTTCCTTCTTCGCTTCCAAAGACGTTCCTGTAGTGCGTCTGAATCTCTTCGGGAGTCATGCTGGACGTTCCTCACCGCCTCCCAAAAGCATCTTCAATGGACTTGCTGCTTCCGGGGCCTTGCTCATGGCGGCAGCGGCCTTGGCGAGTTCCGGAGCCTGCTCCGCTATGCGCGCCTGTTCCGCCATTTTGTTGCGATGCTCACGAATCTGCAAGACCATGCGCGGGTCGCGGTAGCACTCGGCGGGATAGCCGAGCTTGTTGAGCACCAGCATCAGTTCCTTGTCCGCGTCAATCATGTCGATAACCGTGGGATTGAGTTGCGCGAGTTGCGTGATGACCGCATGGCTGGTCTGAATCGTTCGCACGGTATTGAGCCGGGTCTGCGCTTGCGCCAGAGGGCCAAGATACTGCACTTCAACGGGGCCGTGCTCGCTGTCGAGAAGAATCTGCGGTGGCGTGGGAATCCGGCCCGCAGCGGCTTCGATGGAATAGACCCGAAAAATTAGGGGGTCGAACGCCTCGGATTGCAGGTTGCCCACGCGGGTGCCCAGGATGGCAGCCTTTTCGCCCTGGAGTTCCGCGATTTGCTCCGTAACCATGCGGGAAGTGTCTTTACCCTTGGCGAGTTGCGACATCATCATAAAAACGTCGGTGTGGAAATGCTCGTTGATGACCTGCCGCACCTTGTCCTGGAATTCGATATTGAATGGCAGGTTTTGCACTCCGGTTGCTAGAAGCTGAGGCATCCGGGAACGCAAGTCTCCCCGGTTGGCCTCCAGATACGTGATGCCGTTCGGTCCCCGCTGAATCGCTCCACGTTGGTCGGAATAAGCCGCTAGAGGAGGCTCGGCAGCCTTTTGCGCCGTAATCAGGTTGGTGCGCCCCATCTGATTGGCCAGCGAGATGGAAACGAAGGCGTCGTGCGCTGGCCCCCGACCGTAGACCTCATCATCGTTCACGCGGTAGCGCCAGGTGATGATGGGCATGGAATCGTAGCCGGATTCCTTGGCGATGACGTTCTTGGAATCGGCCAATTCCGGGCTGGTTTTCCCGGTTCCCAAGGTCAGGATTTTTCCTCCCCGGCAGTACACCCATTCCGATACCCACGGCTTGCCCTTGGCGTCGATTCTCCAAGGCTCGTAATCCTCGCGGGGATAGACCGCATGGAGCACATCGCGTTCCCCGTGCATGTTCGATTCGTAATCCCGCTCGAAGTTCGGCTCGATGCTCTTCATCTCTTCCCAGCCGAATTTTTGGGCGAGTTGCCGCAGGGTCATCTTGTAGACGCGATAGCAGGTATCCACCTTCTTCCACTGGTTTTCGGCGATGTAGCATTCGCGGAAATGAGGCACGGTGAAGACAATAGCGTTGCGAACTATATCCTCTTCAGCCAATAGATGAGCGGTTCCGGCACTGCCGCCGTCGCGGATGAATTCGGGAAACACATCGTAGAAATTCGAGCGGTTGAGTGCCGAATAGGAAACATCCTGGGAATCTTGCAGCCAGCGTTGCACTTCGGGATAGCTGTCCACGCGCTTGCCGGACCACGCTCTCATGCCCGAGGAGCGCGGAAAGTTGAATTTACCGGGAAGCTCGAAAGCGAACCACGGCTGGTTTCTTGAGCAGAGATTGCCAACCATGCCATCCACGAAGATGTTGCACGCCAGCATGGCGGAGTCATCGTAAACGTATTGCCCGGTTTGCTGGCCGTCCCACAAATCCTTGTCAGTGATGAAACGGCGACCGTGGTTCACGTAGGCGATGATGTTGTCGATCATCGGCTCCCAGAACAATCTTTGTTCCGCCAGAACGAGAAGATTTTTCAGGCAGTCTTTGGCCTTCTGTTCATCTGTCCTCTTGCCGAGTTTTGAAGGATTGTATCCTCTCGACGTTGCATACTGCTTGGAGGTCGAGAATAGCGGGTAGGGCATTTAGGCTCCCAAAGAAACCATTGCTTCAATCGTTCTACGAATGGCCTCAACAATCAGTTCATTGTGCGCAGTACGTGTTGCCCAATCTTTCTGCTGTTCTTCCGACCAGAACAAGTCCCTATCATTTACTAGCATTTCCTTTAAGTTTGGTAGGTTGAGACATTTCCTCAAAGTCCAACAAGGTGTTTCTCCTCTTTCCATCTGGGGCATAAACGAGCTATCGGGGTCGCGTCCATCAAATGAAAGAGCTACAATGGTTCCATCGTTTTCCTCGAAGACTTTGACAAGCATCTTTCAGGCTCCCAAAGTCGCTCTCGTGGTGGACGAACCGCCGCTGACTCCCATTGGAGAAGTCATGATTGTGGAGGACATTCCTCTGCGCTGCATCATCGCCTGTGCCTGGGCCATCGCTGCGGCCGTCGAGGCTTGTGCTTGTTCCCGAGTGGTGGTGGCTTGCGAAGGGGCGGCGGGAGCCTTCGGCTGGTCGAGAGCGGCTACCAAACCCCCTACTCCCGCGGCAGCGGAAATTCCCATGAGGATTCCGGGAATGGCCATCATAAATTACCTCGCCTGCGATTCCGCTACGCGCTTGACCGTACCGCTCCTGACCGCACCTGGACTGGACTGACCGTGCCGTGCCTGCAACGCCTAGCCATTGACAACCCGTACAAAAAGGATTACTCTTTGCACGTACCACCAGAAGGGTCGGTTCTGATGGCGGTCTTAGCTTACAAACTTCCTCTCCGCTTTTCAAGCCTATTCTTCTGCATCTCAAATCAGCAGGAGAAAATCATGTCAAAACCAGAAGCGCAAACATCAGTCAGGTTAGCTACCAGCGTGCAAATCAAGGCTCCGGCGATGAGCGTCGGGCAATTCGAGATTCACGGAACGGCCCCGCTCGTCATTCACCGCTTCAGCGAAAAAGTGAAGCGGCAGATGGAGCAGAAGATGCAAGAAGGAAAATCCGCAAGCTCCAAGAAAAACCGAGAAGCAAAAGACTCCGAAGAAACTTTCAACGAAGCTCGTTACATCGCCAAGGAAGGCTGGGACGGCTTTCACGCCGCAGCCATCCGTAATGCGATGATTTCCGCGTGCCGGCTGGTCAACTTCAAGATGACGCTGGCGAAGCTGTCCATCTTCGTAATTGCCGATGGATGGGACAAGAAAGAACCGCAAATCCCTCTCATCCGCATTTATGGCAAGCCGGTAATCCAGAAAGACATGGCTCGCGTGGAAACCGGGCAGCCCTACGTAACGATTCGCGCAGCGTACCACGATTGGTCCGCGAAAATCCGAATTCGCTGGGACAATGAACAGTTTTCACTTACTGACATTTCCAATCTTCTTTCGCGTGTGGGAATGCAAGTAGGCATTGGCGAAGGACGGCCCGACTCCAAAAACAGTGCGGGAATGGGTTGGGGCTTGTTTTCCATAGAAGAAAAACAACAAGTTGCGGCGGACTAGGCAAAGCAGGAAGGACATGGCGGGCCTGGGCGGAGAAGGACATGGCGGGCCTGGGCGGAGCCTAGTTTGGCGAGGCGTGGAACAGCAGGCATGGGACGGCTTGGTAAGTCTCAGTAAGGCGAGACGTGGAATGGCAAGTACAGGCAACACTCGGAATCGCAGGCAAGGTCGGGAGTGACGAGGATTGTCCTGGATTGGCCTGGCGCGTCAGGGTGAGTTGTGGAATCGCAGGATGGGTGAGGCCGGGAGAGTAAAGACGAGGACTATCCTGGGCGGCACGGAATCGCAGGCCAGTCTAGGCGTGGACAGGAAACGCAGGCTAGGAGCGGTGAGGCGCGCCCTGTCCGGGAGGAACATGGTCTGAAAAGGAATAGCAGGAGAGTCTGGGCGCGTCAAGACACGGACTGGACGGGCGGGGCTTGGCCGGTCACGTCCCGGAATAGCAGGCTACACAAAACAAAGGAGATAGAATGAAAGACGAACAAGTAATTAACGAATTGAAACGCATT
>Ga0181539_1001895_pt1 | contig 22179 bp, 14 predicted proteins | sample PEATcosm2014_Bin_46_FD_119767 | JGI IMG/M metagenome (GOLD analysis project Ga0181539, IMG submission 119767) | Peatland microbial communities from MTU Mesocosm Facility, Houghton, MI, USA - PEATcosm2014_Bin23_60_metaG | ecosystem: Environmental > Terrestrial > Soil > Wetlands > Peat | place... | reverse complement strand
CCTCGAGCGCCATCGACTCCACCTCGAACCGGCCCGGGTAGTGGCCCACGCGACCCCTCGCATCGGGGATCCCGGAGGCGCGCAGAAACCACATGGTGACGGCGTCGCACCACACCTGGGCCTGGCCGGCCTGGTACTCCAGTTGCGCCAGCACCTCGCCATACCGCTGGTCGTCAATGCGACCCTGGAGCGGCTTCCAGGCGTCCACGTATCCCGCGACGGCGTCCGCCCCTTGGTAGTGCGAATCGTAGATGTACTGGATAACGGTCTGGCCGGAGTGCAGCCTGTAAGTGTAGGGAACGTGGTGCAGGAACAGCAGCAGATCGTCCGGACAGGTGGCGAGCGATTCGTACACGCTGGCCACGGCGGGGTGGTACTGCCCGATGAAGCCAGTGCCGGTGGCCACGGTGCGATCCATGCCGGCGCCCTTTTCGTCGGCGTTGTGCCACTGTCCCCAACCGTTGCGCTCGGAGGCTTCCACGGCGACGCCGTAATGATCGCCGGTGATATCGGTAAGGGTCTGCAGCCCCAGCGGTCCGGTGTAGTTCTCGTAGGTGCGCCACGAGCTGAGCTGGATTCCAACAACAGTCTCGACCACTTTGGGATCGTCTCCGAAGGTGAGACGCGTCCATTCCTCGGCCAGGCGCCGGGCGCTCAGATCGGGGTCCCACGCCAATCGGCCGAAACCGTAGAGGTTCGCCATCGAGAGGTGATTGCCGGCCCAGTTTTCGTCGAGCCCCACGTTGGCGACTCCCACGAAGCCGCCCGTGGGCCGGTGGAAGACTTTGCCCGCCACCAGCGCCTTGACGGGTGTGGGGGCAGGGCGCCCTATGGGCCCGGCGTGCATGTCGAAATCGAGCGTTTCCTTCCACATGGGAACCAGAAAGACCGTATGCCGGGCCTGTCCCATGTACTCCTGGGTGATCTGCAATTCGACCGCCTGGTTGGTCTTTTCGAGCGCGCCAAACAACGGGGACGCCGGCTCGCGCACCTGAAAATCGATAGGGCCGTTCTTGATCTGGATGACGACGTTGTCGTCGAATTTGCCGTCGAGTGGCCTGAAGTTGTCGTATGCGGCGCGGGCGCGATCGTTCTTGGGATTGCGCCAGTCCATGTGGTGGTCGTAGACAAAGCCGCGGTAAAAGAGAAGACCGCCGTGCGGCTTGAGCGCGCGAGCGACCACATTGGCGGCATCCGCGTGGGTTCTTCCATAGGCGGAAGGGCCCACGCGGCCCTCGGAATCCGCCTTCAGGACGAAACCGGCCAGGTCGGGGATGGCCCGGTAGAGCTCGTCGGCTTTAGATTTCCACCACGCGGCCACGCGCGGATCGAGCGGGTCGAAGGTATCCAGGCCGCCGACGGTTTGGGGACTTCCGAAATCGACCGAAAGCGCCACCCGGATTCCCCAGGGGCGAAAAGCCGCGGCGATGCGCGTCACCTGCGGAATGAAATCCGAGGCCAGGATGCGCGGGTTGGCGTTGACGTTGTTGATGGAGCAGCCATTGATGCCCAGCGACGCCAACAGGCGGGCGTACTCGCCGGCGCGGGTGAGGTCCTCGCGCGCCCGGCCGTCCTCCCAGAAAATGGAGCGGCCGCCATAGCCGCGCTCGATCGAGCCATCCAGATTGTCCCATTGGTTGATCCACCGTATAGGAGCGTAGGGCGACTGTTTCTCATCGAGGTCGCCCACCGGCTCGCCCAGAGCGATCTTCCGCAGCAGCGCGAATGTGCCGTACAGAACCCCGCGATCGTTGGCCGCCGTGACAACGGTGTAGCGGGCGGCGCCGGCCCGCAGTGTCCTGAGCCAATATCCGTCCGGCTCCAGGTTGGCTGCCGCATCCAACTGCGGAAAGGCCTGGCGGATCGCGCCCAGCGTGCCGAGCACGATGGCGGATTCGCCCGGCACTCGGGACTCTACCCGCAGCGTCCTGCCCACCATGCCGCGGATGCCGAGGAGCAATTCCCGCCGAGCGCTCTCGAGAGGAGCGGCGTTGCCCAGGGTGACGACCACCGCCGATAGGGTCTCGCGGTACTGCCGGGCAGAGGCATCGCCCACCGCCGCGTATCGCAGCCAGGCGGCGCGGCCGGTTTCGGCGTGAAGGCCGGCGGCCGCTACCAAGACCAAAAGCGCGCACAGCTTTGCCGGCATCACTCTACCTCCCGATGTCCACGACCTGCGTAATTGGTTTCATGGTACAACAATTTCTCGCTTCTCCCGGAGGCAATGCCATTGACAGAGGCTGTGAAAACTAGTAAACCGGTATATAGTTCGCCATGCGGACAAACTCAGGGCGCCGGCCACACCCCGGCACGGTCCGCCGGGAGAGGAGGGTTGGGCCATTCGGATCTGGCTGCCGGCTGGAGCCGGCGGACGAGAGGAACCTCCATGTTGCCGGAACAATGGGAAACATTTAAGCGCGCGGCGCGCCGCGAGAAAATGGACAAGATCCCCATGGCCCTGATCGTCGACAGCCCGTGGATTCCCGGGTATCTGGGGATCCAGCACCTGGATTATTACCTCGATCCGGAGCTTTGGTTCCAATCTAACCTCAAGATTATGCGGGAGTTCCCGGATATCATCTTCATCCCTTCGTGGTGGATGGAGTACGGGATGGCGGCTGAACCTTCGGTGCTGGGCGCCAAGATCAAGTTCTGGCAGGGCAATACGCCTAGCGAGTATCACACCCTCTATCGCCTGGAAGACATCGACCAGTTTCCCGAGTACGAGGTGGAGGCGGATGCCTTTGCAGCCCTGACGCTGCATCGTATCGGCATGATCAAGCAACGCATCTTGGACCACGGCTATATCCTCCCCATGGTTACCTCGCGCGGTCCCCTCTGCACGGCCGGGTTCGTCCGCGGTACCACCCACTTCATGATCGACCTGGTGGAGAACCCGGAGGGGGCCCACAAGCTGATTGACCTGTGTACGCGGGTGGTCATCGACTGGCTGAAGGCGCAGCACAAGGTGATGGGCGACACGGTGGAGAGCATTTTCATCCTCGACGACATCGTTGGATTCATCAACGAGGAATACTACCTGGAGTACGCGCATCCCTACCTCAAACGCATCTGCGACGCTTTTCCGAAAGACTGGATCAAGCTCTACCACAACGACGCCGAAATCGATGCCTGCCTGGACCACCTTCCGGACGCGGGGTTCAACGTGCTGAACTGGGGCAAGCAGAAGCACATCACCGAGGTGAAGCGGCGGGTGGGCGGCCGGATGTGCCTCATGGGCAACGTAAACCCGCTGGAAATCGCGGTCCGCGGCACCCCCCAGGAAGTGAAGGATCGAACGCTCGAGGTACTGGAGGGTTCCGGCGGCGAGGGCATCATTCTTTCGGTGGGCGGCGGCGTCAGCCCCGGTATGCCGCGTGAGAATGTGGTTGCCATGCTGAACGCGCTGGAAGAATTCAACGCCAGCCGCGCCGCCAGCCGCGTCTGACGAGCGAGGGAATCCACGATGGCCGATTACGCCCAGATGAACCAGTATCTATACGAGGGCAACGCCAAGGAAGTTGAGCAGAGGACCAAGGATGCCTTAGCCGAGGGGCGGCCGGTCCAGGAAGTATTGACGCACGGTTTGATCGCCGGCATGAGCGTGGTCGGCGAGGATTTCAAGCACAACGTGCTGTACGTGCCGGAAGTCCTGATCGCCGCGCGGGCGATGAAGGCGGGCATGGCGGTCCTCAGGCCTTTGCTGAGCGCCAAGTCCAACACCGTAAAGCCGGTCGGCGTCCTGCTGATGGGCACCGTGCGGGGCGACCTTCACGACATCGGCAAGAACCTGGTCTCGATGATGGCTGAGGGCGCCGGTTTTGAGGTGCACGACATCGGGGGTGGATCAAAGCGTCGAGAAATTCAGGGCCGCCGCCGAAAAATGCAAGCCCACCATCATCGGCATGAGCGCTCTTCTCACCACCACCATGACGTATATGAGGCCGCGGAGTTTATCGAAGAGCACGGCGGGAATGTGGTCGCCCTGAACTGCGGCACCGGCATGGACATGGAGCGCGCGCGCCAAGCCGTGTTGCGATATAGGCAGGTCACTGACTTGCCGGTCATGGTCCAGCCCAACGCGGGGCAGCCGAAGCTGGTGGATCTGAAGGTAGTCTACGACGAAGCCCCGGAACAAATGGCCCAAGGCGTGGCTCCGCTGCTCCAAGCCGGCGCCAGCGTCATTGGCGCTTGCTGCGGCAGCGCGCCGGAGCATATCCGCGCGTTCCGACAAGCCATGGATGAGTATCTGAAACATGAAAACCAAGCTCTGTGACATCAACGCGGTCGCCGGGGAGAAACTTCCGGAGCACACGGACGACCGGTCGGGTGTTGGCGTTCATTACGTGGACGCCTACCTCAAGCCCATGAACACCAAACTGGAGGACGGAACCCCCGTCAAATGCAAACGCCGGGGCTTGAAAATCACCCTCACGGCGGGCGGCAAGAAGGGTGAAGGACTCCTGCGCAGGCTCGACGTAAGTCCGGACCCGGTGGTCATGCTCGACGCGGCCTTGCAGGAAGCCGCCAAGGCCGCGGGCATCGAGCTCACCGTCGAGAACGGCGCCATCTTCCTCAGCCTCTGATCTCAGCAGGGGATCGGCACCGGCCGGCCATCTTTCGGATCGGCCCAGCGGTCGTTGGGGACGATCGGGGTCCAGCCGGGCCGCCCCGGATCCTGGTCGTATGGATAGCTCCCCAGCCGCTGGTAGAGTTCGCTGTACTGCCCAAGCTTGTCACGATCAAGCCTGACGCCTAACCCGGGCTTCACCGGCACGCGGATGGCGCCTTGTTCGTATCGCATGCGCCCGCCTTCAATGATGTCATCCGTCAAATGATGGTAGTGGGCATCGGCCGCGAACGAAAGATTGGGAAGAACCGCGCCGAGATGCAGCATGGTGGCCAGTTGGATTCCCAACTCGCCCGACGAGTGAACGGCGACACCCAGTTGGAATGTCTCACACACCGCGGCGGCCTTCACACAGGCCCGGATTCCGCCCCAAAAGGTGGTATCGAGGAGAATCACGTCCACCGCGGTATCGAGCGCATTGGCGGCGAGTTGCTCGAAGTTGACCACCACGGTATTGGTGGCGAGCGGAACCCGCACCATCTGGCGCGTGCGCCGCATGCCGTTTAGGCCGAAGACCGGATCCTCCAGATAGTCGTTGCGCAAGCCCTCGATGGCCTGTCCGAAGCGAATGGCCTGCTCGGTGGACCAGACGCCGTTGGGGTCGAACCGCAACGCGTCCTGGGGGAACGCGGCGGCCAGCGCGCGATACGCGTCGAGATCATAATCCGGGGGAAAAACGCCGCCCTTCAGCTTATGGGTGGTGAAGCCGAAGCGCCGCTTCAACGAGCGCGCATGTTCCACCAGTTGGTCGATGGTGCGCACTTCACCGCCGCCGGTGCGCGGATCGGGATAACGAAAAAAGCAGTAGGCGGCAAACGGCACGCGGTCGCGCAGACGCCCGCCCAGGATTTCGCACACAGGGACGCCCCAAGCTTGCCCCAGAATGTCGAGGCACGCGAATTCCAGGGCGGCCAGGATCTGGGTCCGGTTGTTGTACAGCGAGGCGGTTGGATTGGCGATGAGGAAGCGCATCTCCTCCAGGCGCGCCGGATCGTGCCCCACCACGTAAGATTTCATGGCGCGAAATACGGCCTCGGCCGTTTCCCCGCCTCCGCCCATCTCACCTAGCCCAACCAAGCCGTTGTCGGTCTCCACCTCCACGATGGTTCGTACAAAACGGCCCCAGTGGCAGCCGTTGGCATGGCGCAACGGCGCCTCCAGCGGAACGGTGACAGTGGTGGCCCGGATATCCACTATCTTCATGGTTGGTTTCATGATACGACAGTTTCCCGGTGGGCCAGCCGTGGAGCTACCGATATTGACCCATAACGCTCGGTGGAGCAGACGTCGCTCGATCGCTCAGGCGCAAGCGCAACTCATATACTGCCGATCGGACAGTCCCCGAATACGCGGTACGCCCACAGAACATCGACGACTACACTCCTGCCACTCGCAGCCTCGGGTGTTTGTTCACTGCGGCAGAAACTGGAAATCGGAAATCGCGATCTCGTCGTTTCCCTGGATCAAAAACCCGAACTTGCCCTGGGTGAAATCGCGGCCCGGCTCGACAAAAGTATCGAGCACTTTCCACTGGTCGCCCACGCGCACCTTCTGCACCAGGCGATCCGGTGTCACCTCGATCTGAATGGTGTACGCCTTCTGATTTCCCGGATTGTGCGGCGCCTTGACTCGCTCCAGCCGCTGGCCCTTTTTGATCACCCCCGCCCAGAAGTTCTTCCGATCCATCTCGTAGAGCAGGTAGTTCTTCGCGTCGAGATACTGGAGGCACCAGCGGATCTGGCCTGCCCGGAATACGCCGCCGCCTTTGAGCAGTTGCACCGTGAAGGTGAAGACGCCTTTGGGCGGCAGCTTATAGGGCACAAATCCGCCACCCTTGTGGACCCAACTGTCGCCCTCCTTCTTCCAGCTCTGCGCGTCCTCGAACTCCGCCATTCCGCTGGCCACCACCGGTGGAGGCGCGGCCGCCCGCTCGCGAGCCAGGGTGAAGTCCACTTCCCGGTTCTCGCCGGCGGCCAGTTGCACCCGTGTTGTAGATTCGGCGAATCCCGGCGCGGTCGCCGAAAATGCGTAGCTCCCCGCGGGCAATTCAATCTGGTTTCCGCGTGCTTCGTGCGGCTCCGTTTCGTCGCCGCGGCGGTAAGTGATGGTTGCCGATGCCGGGTTGCGTGTGAGCCGGATGGTGCCGCTGGTGGCTGCTAACGCCACCTCCGTGCCTGCCAGCACCACCGTCTGGCCCGCATGGAAGGATCGCTGCACGCGCTTCGGAACGAATTGTTCGCGCCGCAGTTCGATGGTGTGGTCGCCCGGTTGGATGGCGCCGAGGCTGAACGATCCGTCCGGCCCCACCGTGCCGGCATTTTTCTGATCCACCAAAACCTCGGTGCCGGCCATCGCGCCGTGGATTTCGAGCGAGCCGAATTGCGGCTGTGGTTTCAGGTCGAACTGCAGGCGCACTTCCGCGCCTTTCTTCACTTCGGCGGTTTGCGCGGGCTCGTCCTGAAAGCCGCTCTTGGCCACCCGCACCGTGACCTTTCCGAGGGTCTGGACGCGCACCTGGCCACGCTGGGTGCGCCGGCGGTACTCCTTGTCGTTCAGAAACACGCGCACGTCGTCCTGGCCGGTCGAGACAATCAGCGTGCCCGTATTGACGTCCGTTTTCAGGAACGCGGTCAGCATGGGCGCGGCACCGAAGCTTTCGCTCATGTTACGCTGATCCCGGCCCTCGCCCACTACGATCTCATTCACACCCGGCTGAAAACTCGTGAGGTCCGTCCCGGCCGGACCGGCATCGCTTTGCGCCTGGCCGTTGACCGCGAGCTTCCACGGTCCCCCGTTGGTCTCGACGCGCGCCCGCTTTCCGAAGCTGGCCACCAGTACCACCATCATGTTCCGCGCGCTGACGGGGCCAGCCACGGCCGGCAGTCGCGCATTCGCGATCTCAAACGAGAACGAGGCGTCCCCGTTCTGCCCCATGACTTTCACGGTGTGTGTGCCCGAAGCCACCTTGTCGAGCACCAACTGACCTTCTTGCAGATCGACCGGCAGCCGATCGTCCACCACGACCTTGCCCTGGTCCAGATCGGTCAGCAGGCGAACCGATTGTGCTTGCGGCTGGAGTGTCAGGCTGACCGCCGCCGGCTGCCGAGCTGTCACGGTAATGGCGCCCGCCGCGGGTTCGTACCCGTCCAGAAACACGGAGACCTGGTAAGTGCCCGGCGTCAGCGCTAGCTGGCAGTTGGATGTGCAGGTACTCTCGTTGCTGCCGGGCCCAGGGGGCACCCCCGCGGACCGTTCCGCAACCACCCTCACGGACGCACCCGGAGGAGTGGTCGCAATGTTGACCTGCACGGCCGCCGCGTTGTTCGCGTGGCGCTTGCGAGCTTGATGCACCTCCAAAAAACCGAGTACCAGGGCAACCACCAGACCAGCCATCGATCCGATCGCCAGCGCCCGTTTCCAATTGAGCGTGGGGGTGCCCTCTGGGCCCGGCGGTGCCGGCGGGGGAACCGGAGGCCGCGTGGGCGGCTGAGGCGGATTCTCTTGGGTCGCCACGAGTGCAGGCAGAGCCTGTTCCGGCGGAGCGGAGTCGAATGCAGGGAACGGCAACGGCAACGACGTCGCTGTAGGCATCGCAAGCGGTTCGAGTGGGGCGGCCGGAGCAGGCGCCACGGTATCCAGAAAAGAAGCTGGCAGCGGAGGCGGTTGTGCTGTCGGCATCGCAGGCGAAGCGGGAGGCGGAGGCGGAGGTGGGGAGGTCTCCTGTTGCTTGAGCAGCGTGCCACGCGCGATCAGGTGCTGCTTGATTTCCTCGCCTGTGAACTGCACGTCGAAATCGCCAGGGTAAGCTTTGATGATTTCGTTCAACCGGAAATAGATCGGCTTCAGTGCGGCCAGCCCGGTGGCTGACTTGATCTGCTCATCGAGCCTTCTGAGTTCCTCGTGAGGACTGATGTTTTCCACGCCCACGGTGCCTATCGTACACCTTTCGGGAGATCTGCTCCTATACTGGCGAAGGGTCCTGAAGGGCGCGCTCGACCGCGGCGTGAGAATCGCCGCCCTGCCGCGCGCGGTCTTCCTCAACCCCGTTCGGTTGATCCTGGTCGGGGAGGAACTTCAAAGCGGTGGGATCGCTACCGGTATTAACGAATAACGCCATCTTCAAAGGTGCATAGATGGCCGTGCCATCACCACTTTCCGACTGCCGGCGATACGGCCAAGTGGATCTTTTCCCCGCGGGCTGCGAAGCGCGCAGACGGCAGTCCGACTCACAGGCCGCCATCTACGCTGGAGCCGGTTTCAGATACTGGCGGTCACCGCCCCATGATGCTTCAGGAAAAGAATCCCGGCCACGAGCGGCGGCCCGCTGAGAACGGCGATCGTGATCACGCGACTGGCGAGAGGCAGCCCCGGCGGCGCCCAGATCGCATATGCCACTCCAATCAAGAACCCGACGATTACAAGCAGAACGCCTCCGGTCGCTTCCCAGCGCAATGGCGCCAGTGCCAGGATCACAAGCAGCAGGCCCACGCCCACCCATGGCGCCGCCACAAGCGCAGGCGTGTGCCACGCCAAGAGAGAATCGCAATCTCGATCTGCGCCGAGACTTCCACAAGCGCCTCGATCGGACTTCGATTTCAGCGACCACGATCTTCAACGGTGCGTTTGCCGGCATGCTGACCGGTCAGATGCCGCTCATTCTTTTCAAACTGAAGCGAGTCCTCTATTGGGGCGACGCGGACCAGCGCATGGACTTCACGACGATGGACGACACGCCCGCATTCACGGCGAGCGCGGCGGGCGAGGGTTCTTGCAGCGGCAAGGGCGGCTCGTGGCGCGGCCTGCGGCGATTTCCACAACCATGGCGATGTAGACCTGTCCATCGCCACCAATCGGGGGCCGGCTAGCCTGTATCCCAACGATGTGACGAACGGCAACCGGTCGCTGCGAGTGCGGCTGCGCGGCAGGAAATCGAATCGCGATGGCACCGGAGCGGTGGTGCGGCTCACCGCGGCGGAGCCACACGAGCACGGGCCCCTGGCCGCCGGCGTTTACGAGTGCGCGGAGGGATCGAAACCCACCGCCAAGTGACAACTCTAAGCTTCCGCTCGTGCCTGGCGTGACTCGCTTCGTCTCTTGGTCGCGCTCCCGGCACGGTGCCGAAGGCGAGCGCCGCCAAGAGTGCGGAGTGGGTGCTGGTTCGAAAGGAAAACGCGAACATTCTCCCGCCTCTTTTCGTACATAATAGACAAAGAGAGCTGGATAGATGACCCTTGGCTGCCCCGGCACGATGTCATCTCCGACGCTATGAGCGCTGAACTGACCCCTATGCGGTGGCCGGACCGCTGGAAGAACGCTTCCGCCCTGACTTTGTTGAACGATTCCCCTATCAACTGCTTGGTAGCGGATCCCGCCATACCTGAGTCTGTCGTAGCGGAAGCCAAACAAAAAGGGCTGACCATCGTCGATCCGGCCGCAAACCCTCCGGGGGTCTTCATTACAAAAGGGCAGTGGCCGGGTGTGCAGGCCCTCCAGGACAAGGTCGGTGCCGGTCCAACAGGGAACCCCTGGGTGGACTCCAACGGTTGGAGCGTTCGGCTCGAATCGGTTCGCCATCCCGGTGACCGGGTGTGGGTGGATGCCAGGCCCAAAGGACTAGTCTCCGCGGATTCTTACGCCCTCGCGCTCGCCGACGCGGCGGCCTACGGAGGCCGCTGGATCATCTCGCTCGACGATCGATTCGCGGCGAACGTAATGGTGGGCAAGAGAGACGCCGTGGCTTCCTGGAAGAAGATAACCACTGCCGCCAAGTTCTTCGAGGATCGAAAAGCCTGGGCCGCCTATGCGCCGGAAGCCGTGGTAGGCATCATTTCGGACTTCGCCGGCGACAACGAATATATGGGCGGGGAATTACTGAACCTGGTTGCCAGAACCAACCAGCAGTACCGCATCCTCCTGAAGAACAAGCTCTCACCGTCCTCGTTCGCCCGGCTCAAGGGCGTGATCTATGCCGACGCCACGGCTCCGGCGCCGGCCGTGAAGAACAGCATCATGGCGTTTGTACGGGAGGGCGGGCTGCTGATTACGCACCCCAAGTGGGGCCTCGCGCCCGGCCTGCGTGCAGGCACTCAGGATAACGAGCGGTACTGGTGGCGCACCTCCGGCAAAGGCCGAATCGCATTCGCGAAATCCGAGTTCGACGATCCTTGGGTGATCGCGCAGGAATCCGCGCTGCTCATCAGCCACCGGTATGATTTGCTGCGGTTCTGGAACGGCGGGTCGGTGGGCTCCTATTTCACCATGGCGCCTGATCGCAAACGGGCTCTCGTGCACATTCTTTTCTATGCCGGCTTCGGCCCCGAGGAATCGGGCGTGCGAGTTGCCGGGAACTACCGATCCGCAAAGTTGTGGACGCTGGACGGGAAGAGCTCCAGCATCGACATGATCCCCCAAAAGGACGCAGTGGAACTGCATTTACCAGCGGTAGCGCAATACGCTGCCGCGGAGTTGGAGCTTCAATAGCATGCCTTCGAATTGTACTCGCAGGGAATGGCTGCAATCCGCTTCGGTGCTGGGCGGCGCGTGTCTGGCCGGAGCGGCATTCACTCCGGCGTTCGCCGCGCTTGCGCCTGCGTCCCCGGTATCCGTAGCCAAGTGCCTGACCTATGACCCCAAGGAACTTCTTCCCGTCATGGCCAGGATGTTCGACCAACTTGGCGGGGTTGGCAAACTGGTCAAGGGGAAGACGGTAGCCATCAAATTCAACTTGACCGGCTCACCGCAGGCGCGCCTGGGCAATCTCCCGCTGAGCGAAACGCATTTCACGCATCCGGCTGTGATCGCCGCCGCGGTGAATCTGATGGCCAAAGCTGGGGCGGCGCGCATCCGCCTGCTGGAGAGTCCCTGGGCCACCACCGAGCCAATAGAAGAATTCCTCCTCCAGGCGAATCTGGAACCACGCGATATTCTGGGCGCCGCCCCCAACGTCGAGTTCGAAAACACCAACTATCTCGGCAAAGCGAAGAGGTACTCGCGCTTGACGATCCCCACCGGTGGGTACATCTACCCGGGCTTCGATTTGAACCACTCCTATGCGGAGTGCGATGTCTTCATCAGCATCGCCAAAATGAAGGAACACGTGACCGCCGGCTACACCGGCGCCATGAAGAACTGCTTTGGAATGGCGCCGGTCACCATCTACGGCAGCGATGCCGGCGTCGATGAGCCTGCGCTTACCCCGCGCGGCGGCCGGGACCCTTTCCACTATGGTCGGAGGCAACCTTCCAAGAGCGCGCCCCAAGAGAAGAATCGCAATTCGCCTCGGGCGGAAACCTATCGGGTACCGCGTATTGTGGTGGACCTGGTATCCGCCCGGCCTATCCATCTGTCCATCGTCGAAGGCATCAAGTCCATGACCGGCGGCGAAGGACCGTGGGTTTCGGGAGGCGCCCCCTGTAAGCCGGGCGTGATCGTCGCCGGCTGGAACCCTGTCTGCACCGACGCTGTCGCGATGGCGTTGATGAACTTCGATCCGATGGGAGGCCGGGGCTCGCCGCCCTTCGAGGACTGCGACAGCACCTTGAAGCTGGCCGAAGACGTGGGAATCGGGACGCGCGACCTGAAGAGGATCGAGCTGGCCGGCACTCCAATCCATGACGCCGTTTTCGATTACGCGAAGATTCGCGCCGCGAGGCGAGCCAGTCTGTGGCAGCGGATATTCGGGGGAAAGGATTAAGCACCGCGCGGCAAATCCGCTTACTTCGGTGGCTCCAAGACCTTGACGATGCGATCGGCGGCGACGTTCCTAAGCTCCTGTGTGATTCCGGAAGGCCAGCGGATTTCCACCAGGTCCACGGTCTTGCTGGCGCCCAAACCGAAGTGGGTGGGACCCGCGCTCGAAGAAGCGTATCCGGCAGCGAAAGAAACCTGATTGTACTGCGCCATTCCGCCTGCCACTACCTTAATCCTTGCCCCGATCCCATCGCGGTTGCTCTTCGAGCCTTGTAGCGCGAATTCGATCCAGTGATTGCCGCCGGGGCTGTCGTTGAGCCACACTTCAGCGGGTGCGCTGAGAGCCGTGACAACCACGTCCAGGCGCCCGTCCCCATTCAGGTCTCCCACTGCCGATCCCCGATGGCGGCTGGGGGCCTGTGCCGTCAGGCCGGCTTCGGCGGTCAGCGCCTCAAACTTTGCGGCGCCCAGGTTGCGGAACACGGTGTTGGGCTGGTCCACCGGAACATTGGATACATAACTAGGGGATTGAACGTGGCCGCGCGAAACAAAGATGTCCTTCCACCCGTCGTTGTCGAAATCGGCGATGGTCGGTGAGTAGCCGTCCATCGGCACGCTGATGCGAGCCATGCCGCTTTTGGCCGTGATATCGGCGAAGACGCATTTTCCGAGGTTCCGGAACACCGGAAAGGTCTCAGTGTCAAGCGCCACATAAACGATATCGGGCAGGCCGTCATTCTCGAGGTCGCGGGCGTCCACTCCCATACCCGAGATAAACTGGCCGTCCTCCGTCAGTGCCACGCCGGCCTCGAACGAGATTTCCTCGAACTTACCGTCGCCTTTGTTGTGAAAGAACGAATTGTAGACTCTATCGTTGGTGACGAAGAAATCCATCCAGCCATCCAAGTCGAAATCCGCGAGCCCTATTCCCATGCCCTTACCGGCATGGGCGCGGATTCCACTCTCCGCCGAGATGTCTTTGAAGGTTCCGTCGCCCTGATTGAGGAATAACTGATTCGGCGTCCCCTTATAGAATTTCGGATGACAGTAGTCGCGCTTCCCGGAACCGGCTTCGCAAGCGGGTTCGGTCTTGAAATCCCAAGCGACATAATTGATCACAATAAGGTCCAGCAGGCCGTCGTTATTCACGTCCACCCACGCCCCGCCGACCGACCATAAAGGCCCGTACTGCTTGTCGGGCTGATTCAGTCCGGCTTTCGCCGTGACATCGGTGAACGTCCCGTTGCCGTTATTGTGGTAGAGGTGGTTCCCGTGAACTCCGCCGACAAAGATGTCCTCGTAACCGTCGTTGTCGTAGTCTCCGATGGCGACGCCATCGTCGAAACCCACGCCCGCCAGCCCGGCCTTCTCGGTGACATCTTTGAAGTTACCGTGGCCGTCGTTCTCGAAGAGCCGATTGGAGTACTTAGGCGAGCTCTTATTCAGAGTCGCGATGTCAGCCCCGTTCGTGAAATAGATATCGAGGTAGCCGTCGTTGTTGTAGTCGAACACGGCTACCCCGCCGGCCATCGTTTCGGGCGCATGGCGCTGCGGCGTCTCCGAACTGTCCAGCTTGAAGTCGATCGGCTGGTAAATAAAGTGAATGGGCGACTGGGGATTCTGGCCGGTTAGAACGGTCCAGAAAACCAATGGCAGCGCCGCGGACAGCCAGAGGTATCGCCTGACGAATCGCATGGTCGTGTCCATTATAGCCCCCGGCGCTGTCTCTCGCGCGACGACAAGCCTGCGCGACTACTGCCGCGGAGCATCCCGATAGGGCTTCCCGGCTTCGTACAGACGCAGTCTCGCTGCCAGGCCTTCCCGAAGTTGGGGCTGGTCCTTCCGCGTGGCAATCTCCAGACCCCGGCGCGCCGTCTCAACCGCATCGGCGAACCGTCCAGCCTCTGCGTAGGCAGCCGCCAGCGTGTCGAGATACAGGGCCTCCTGCCCACCGGACAATTGCACCGCCCGTTCGGCGAGTGTAACCGCCTCGGAACCGTTGCGCGCCGACGCCTCGGGCGACGCTGCCAGAACGTGCGCAACCTCGTTCAGAGCGGGCAGAAAATCCGGTTGCACGCGCAAAGCCGCACGCCAATGTGCCAGCGCCTCCTGCATTTGTCCCCGCGCGTAGTAGAGCGCCGCCCCGAGAAACTGCTGCGCCTCCACGTAATCCGGATCGATCTCGACCGCCTTCTGAAAATATGGAATCGCGTCCTCCAACCGGCCTTTCGACGCGAGTACGCGGCCGATGTTGTTGCGCGCCTCGGCCGACTGCGGATCGATCTCCGCCGCCTTCTGAAACTCCGCCATCGCGTCGTCAAGCCGCTCCTTCATCGCCAGCGCTCGCCCGAGATTGTTGTGCAGATCCGCCGCCTCGGGATAAACCTCCAGCGCTTTTTGAAAGTGCGCGACCGCTTCGTCCGGCTGCCCGGTTGCGATCAGTGCGGCACCTAGACTGTTATGGATGGCATAGTATTGCGGGTTCAGCTCCAGCGCCCTTTCATACTGCGGGATCGCCTCGGCGAACCTGCCTGTCCGGGCCAACGACGTTCCAAGATTATTGTGGATCCTGGCATCGTCGGGGTTCAAGGCGGCTAGCTCGCTCCATTCGGCGATGGCCGCCTGGTACTGTCCCTTCTCCCCCAACTCGAAGGCATGGTCGAACTTCTTGTACATCTCGACCGCTGGCGTGGCGATCTCTGTGAGCCCGTCAGGCGGTATGTTTACGAATTCGGGCAGGTTCACGGCGCGATTCGCCGCGGTCGTATTGTCGATCAGGATCGCCGGGCTGTCGTTGCCGTCGGGGCCGATGTGCGTGAGATACATCTGCGTGTACGGCGAGCGGCTCTTGGAAGAGAACACCAGCCATCGTCCGTTCGGAGAGAAGCTGTGCCATGAGTTCATGAGCGGCGTGTTGCACCGCATGCGCCGCGCTTCCCCACCCTGCGCCGGAACGATATACAACTGGCTGTCGGGCCGCATCAACTGCCCGTTCTTGCATTTCACGAAGACGATCCAGCGGCCGTCGGGCGACACCTTCGGGAAAGTATTGCTCATCCCGTTCGCCGACGCCCCGCCGACCGGCTCGGGCACTCCCCCCTTGCCGCCGTTGAACGCCACCCGATAAAGGTCGTACTGAATCCGGAGTTCCGCCGGATCGTTGGCGTAGCCGGCTCGTTGGCCGTCCGCCGGATACGGCTCCTTCGCCCCGGCACGCGCGAACACAATGTACTTTCCATCGGGACTCCAGACGCCGTCCGTCTGTACGTAGCGCGGGTCGTCCGCGCCCGGCAGTGGTTCGCGGCGGCCGGTCGCGCGACTATACCACGCGAGAATCCCGCGGGTAGGATAGAACACCTGCAGGAAGCGATAATCCCGGAAATTGACGACATAGAAGTTATTCAAGGGCGCACTGGCGGCGCTCGAGACCGTCGTAAGAACATACTGTCCGTCCGGCGAAACCTGCGACATGAACCCGACGCGGTTCAGCGCGAACTGCTTATCCTGCGACGGATTCCACGAGATCGTGTCTTCGTTTCGAATCGACATCCGCGGCTTCACCTCAGCCAGCGCGTAGAGTCCCTTGTCGTTCTGCGGTCCGTCGAGGTCCATGCCCATGGTCTTGCCGTCGAGCGAAAACGAATGGCAGTTGGCGCAGGTCGGCATGCCCGTAAGAACCACCCGGCTGCGCGTTTCGCCAATGTTCCGGACGCTCCACTGGATCAGTGGGATGGCATCCTGCGCCAGCGGTTTGATGACCCCTTTCTCCGTCGCCGAAGGCATCAGCGGCACGTCGCGATAGAAGATGGGCGCTCCCACCGGATCGCTGGACGTCCGGATCCTGACCCGGCCGCTGGACACCGCACCACTCCCGTTGAGGCCGGTGATGGTCACGGCCGCCGGAGCCGCGACCGATTGTTTCTTGATGACGGCCCAAATCGCGGCATCCGGCATCCAGGTATGCGCGGAGGCCTGCTCCGGCGTCAGTTTCGGCAACTCGTTGTTCGGTGAGACGCATCGTGGATCGATCTCTCCAACGCGCAGGCGCTCTCCCTTCGATTCCACTTGGATGGCCGGAGCGCGCCCGCCGAAATCGATGTCGACGCGCCAACGCGATGCACGCCCGGACGAATCGCGAAACAGGAACGTCGGAGGGGTGATTTCAGGCGGGAAAATCGATCCCTCCCCCGGATAGTCAATCGTGATCGTCGCGGTTTGGGCTTGCGCCATCGCGGCAATGACCGAAAAGGCGAGCAGAACACCTAGGTTTTTCGTCACTGCGGTCATGCCTCGACTTTCCGGCCAGACGGCGGAGCGATACGTCCCCCAATCGACGCGCATCGGGCACCCAGGGGAGTCCTCAGAAATGAGATTTTATCATGGCTTCTGCAACCCCCGTTCTTTAGGGACCCAGCACCCCATACTGGCTATCAGGGCCTCATTCAGCTAAAATTGCGCCATGAGGTCCGTTGCGTGCCTGTGCCTCTGCGCCTTCCTGCTCGGTGGCGCCGAATCGGCCAAGGAAGTCTTCGATGGGGCCGTCCTGGCCCTGGCGGCCGGGGACTACGAGACCGCGGAGCGCGGGTTCCAATCCGTACTCCGCGCGGAGCCGCGCAACGTCGCTGCGCTCGGCAATCTCGGCGTGATCTACTTCCACACCAACCGCGCCGATCAGGCAATCACCGTATATCGGCGGGCGCTGCAGTTGAGCCCGAACGACAAGGCCATTCTCCTGAACCTTGGGCTGGTCTACCTCAAACAGGAGGACCACGCGCGAGCGCTCTCCCTCTTTGCACGGGTCGTCGAGATCGATCCTCAGCACCTCCAGGCCCGCCAGTTGCTCGCGCTTTGCCGCGCCTACGTCGGCCAATTGGCGCCGGCGATCCAGGATCTCGAGGCCTTGCGTGCCGCCGCTCCACGCGACGAAAATATTCTTTTTCTGCTGGGATTTGTCTATTTGAAGAACCACGACTCCGAAAAGGCGAAGGCGATCTTCCAACTGATGTTCGAGGCGGTCGGTCCGGTGCGGACGCAGTTCCTGATCGGTAAGGCCAACTTTGAGGCCATTCTGCTTCCGCAAGCCGAGGAAAGCTTTCGCGAAGTGCTCCGCCTCGATCCGGGGTTTCCCGGTGCGCACCTTGAGTTGGGAAAGGTCTACATCAGCCTCCGGCAAAACGACGACGCGATCCGGGAACTGGAACTGGCGCTCGAAGCCAACCCCGGCGACGGGGATGCGAGCTATTTCCTTGGCAGTCTGCTGGTCCAGGAAGGCCGCGAAGAGCAAGGGGTTCCCTACCTGGAGCGGGCCACGAAGTTGAAGCCCGACTTCTGGGCGCCCTACTACTATTTGGGCAAGGCCAAAGTTCGCCTGGGACAACCTGCGGAGGCCATGGTACCGCTTCAGAGAGCCGCGGCACTGAAACCCGATGAAGCGTCTGTTTACTACGATCTTTGGCGGGCGCTGAAAGGTTGCGGGCGAGAAGCGGAAGCCCGCCGTGCGCTCCTCCGGGTCCAAGAGTTGAGGGCTGCCGCGCTCGAAGCCGCCACGCCCGACGGCCAAACAGCGGGCGCCCGCTGAGGAATGATCGCCAGCGAAGTCCGAAGCGGCCGGGCGTTTCCTTTTGGTAATCCTATACCCGGAAAGACGGTCTTTTGGCGCTCCCTAATTTCACTTGGAACGAGTTTAGGAGCTGGCAGGTTGCGGAAGAAGGGTTCCGGAGGGGTCAAGAAACAGCCCAAGTCTGCTCCCGGCAGAACGTAGAATCAACAACTTGCAAGTATTAATAGGCGCTAATCTCAGCCTTCCGAAAAAGTTTTTACGCCACCACCTGCTAGAGGTGCTTCAAGTCCACCACCAATCATACTCCCCCCTATCGAATAGGCTTGTTTTCCTAATAGATTTGAATTAGACTATTCTCGAAACACAAGTGCTTTCGGGGAAGCTGCGGTTGCTAGGCCGCGGCAAGACCAGCGAGAGCGTCCGCTCATCGCCACAAAACAATATCGTCCTGATGCAAGCGAAAAGGGGGCTATGTGGACTCCGGAACCAGTTTGAACAGGGTGAAGATCACTATTCTCTCGGCGTTTCTGCTAGTGCTGATTGCGCAGCCGATGATGGCGCAATCCCAGTACATCAGCGGTACCATTGTAGACCCGACTAGCGCGGTCGTTCCGCAGGCTTCCGTCAAGATCCTGGACGTGGCCAAGGGCGGCACCGCGCGGGAAACCACCACCGATCAATCAGGCCGGTTTCAAGCCATCGACATTGAGCCGGGCAGGTATCTGATCCGTGTCGAGAAGGCCGGGTTCAAGAAGGCCGAACTCACGGTGACGCTGGACGTCAACACCAAGTTGGACGTGGGCCAAGTCATGCTGGCCGTCGGCAGTCAGACGGAGGTCGTGTCCGTGGAAGCAGACGCCACACCGGTGGTTACGACCAACACCATGGACAAGTCTTACGTGGTTGACAAGATGGAGATGTCCGAATTGCCCATGAACGGCCGGAACTTCACCTCGTTGATGAGCACCGTGCCAGGCATGGGCAGCGCCGCGCAGAGCGATTTTAATGTGAACTTCAATGATGTATCGCAGTTCCATTCGCTCGGCGGACGGGGCTCCGAGAACAACATGTACCTGGACGGATCTCCCAACATCGACGTCGGCGACAATCAGTCGCAGTACACCCAAGCCAGCGTCGATACGATTGCGGAGTTCCGGGTGCTGCAGAGCGGCTTCAACGCCGAGTACGGACGCAACTCCGGCATGGTGATCGCGGTGCAAACCAAGTCGGGCGCCAACCAGTTCCACGGCACGTTGTACGAGTATCTCCGCAACAACTATTTCGACGCCAAGTGCGTGCAGTGCAACGGCCCGGCGCCGCAACTGCGCTACAACCAGTTCGGCGGCAACTTCAGCGGCTGGGTTCCGATACCGAAGCTTTCGACCAAGGCGAACAAGAAGTTGTTCTTCTTCTATAACCGCGAGATGACGCGCCGCAACCTCCCGGGCAGCGCTTACGCGGATATTCTCAACTCGACGGTCCTGGGCGGGAATTTCAGCCCGTTGCTCCTCACCACCAACATGACGTACGCTCCCCAGTTCAAAAACGGCACCGTCTTTGAACCAGGGACCGTCAAGTGGGATGGCTCGGGCAACATCATCAATGGGACGCCGTACCCGAACAACACCGTTCCGCAATCGCAATGGCAGCCGCTCAGCGCCAACATTCTGAAAATCTTTACGGGAGTCCCCGGTTATGCGAGCCTCGGTGCCACGCCCGGACAGCCGGGCTATGTGCGGTACTACTACGCCAATCCCGACACTCTGATCAAGAACCAGGACATGCTGCGCTTCGACTACAACATCAGCAACAAAATGACCAGCTTCTTCCGCTGGGTGAACGATTATCAGAAAGAAACCGAGGCGAATGGAATCTGGGGCTGGGAGCCTTTCCCGATCCAGACGCAGGCGCGGCCGAAGCCGGGCAGTTCGTGGGCGTGGAACCTCGTCACCACGTTCACCCCCACCCTGGCATCCGAAACGATCCTGTCTTACAACCACCAGTCGCAGTCGCTTTCGGTGGTTGGCACCAATCCCATCAATCGCAATACGCTGGGCGCCAACTTCGCGCAAATCTTCCCGGCGACCAACATCACCAACTCGATTCCGGATATCAACGGAGCTGGACCCATCAGCTTCGGCTTGGGCGACCCGGGATGGCACAACTGGGGCAAAGACTACGCCTTCACGGAAAACGTCTCGTGGGTAAAGGGCGGCCACACCGTCAAGTTGGGCGTCTTTTACAATCGCGACGACAAGGCACAGACCGGAACGTGGGGCATGGAGGGCAGCATCAATTTCAACAATTACAACGCCTCCTCGATGCCCTTGGACACCGGCAACGGCCTGGCCAACCTGATGTTGGGCAACTTCAACAGCTATACAAACCTTAGCGGGGCCGTTTTCCCGTATTTCCGCTTCTGGGAATTCGACCTCTACGCCCAGGATAGCTGGAAAGTCAGCAAGCGTCTGACCATCGACTACGGTGTGCGATTCGTCCACATGGCTCCCACCTACACCATCGTGCGCGGCGGCACACCGGGCGGCGAAGGCAACTGGACGCTCTACAGCGTGGATCTCAGCAAGTATAACCGCTCGGCTGCCCCCGTCATCAACACCACCAACAACACGATAAACGGATACCAACCCGGTTTCATCGAAGCCAATCCTGTGACGGCGCTCCAAGCGATCGGAATGAACTGCGATCCCTGCTCCGGCGTGGACCCCGGATTCTCCCCGGCCAAGTCGTTCCCCGAGCCCCGTCTCGGCTTTGCCTACGACCTGCTCGGCGATGGCAAGACGGCTCTGCGCGCCGGCATTGGCATGTTCAACGAACGCCTCCGCCAGAACAACTTCAACTTCGGCGCGGGCTCGAACTTTCCCAATCTCTACTCCGGAACGGTGTACTTCCAGAACGTGGCTAATTTCAGCACCGCCGGCGTGGGGACGGCTACGTCGCCCATCACACCGCCCAGCATGACGGTTTGGCCCACCAACAACACGATGCCCAGTATTTACTCCTGGTACGCGGGTATTCAGCACCAATTGCCAGCCCATTTCGCTCTGGACCTCTCGTACTCCGGCAGCCACTCCGTCCACCTGATGGATCAGCGGCAGGTTAATTATCTACCCGCCGGGTACCTCATGAACAACAACCTGTCGCAGTCGGTCAACTACTTCACCAACGCACTTCTGCCGTACTACGGTTGGGGTAGCCTGACTGCGATCGAAACCAACTCTTACGCGCATTACAACGCCATGATGTTCCGGCTCAACCGGCGCTTCGCCAACAATCTGGCCGTCAACTTCAACTACACCTGGTCTCACGTGCTGGACACCGGCGACAACGATTCCGACTCGATCAACAACCCCGGCTGCATTAAGTGCAGCTACGCAAATGCCGGTTACGACCAGCCGAACGTAGTCTCGCTGGACTTCGTCTACACGCTCCCGAAGGTGAAGGGCGCGCTCGATCAGCCGGGGATCCGGCAGATCTTCAACGGATGGGAGCTCAGCGGCGTGATCCGGTACCAATCGGGCATGCCGGTCAACGTCACCTCCAACGGAAACCTGTTTGGCCTGAACATCGGTAGCCAATACCCCAATCTTGTCGGGAATCCCTATTCCGGAGCCAGCGGCTCCATGCTGATCAATCAGGCGGCCTTTGTTCGTCCGGCCGATGGCCAGTGGGGCGATCTCGGCCGCGACGCTATCCGCTTGCCGGGCATCGGCAATGTGGACACGGCCCTCATGAAGGGCTTCAACTTCACGGAACGAGCGAAGTTGACGTTCCGTTTCGAAGTCTTCAACCTGTTCAACCATCCGGAAGTCTGGGCTATGAACGCCTCGTTCAATGGTGATAACCCTGGTAGCGCACTGTCCGCAAGTTCCGGCCAGTTCGGGCAGGCGAATGGTTATCGCGACGCCCGCACCATACAGTTGGCTCTCCGGTTCGCTTTCTGAGCTTGAGGGTCCTCCGAAGCAGGCAAAAGCCCCGCTGCCCATGGCAGCGGGGCTTTTGTGTTCCTCGCACGTGACTTGTCCTCACAGCGCCGTTGAGAAGAGGGGATTGCCGGCTGTCTCCGGATGCGACCCGCCGCGGAGGCCTTGATGGCAGGCAGCTTCAGCAGCCAAGAGCGCCAGCCGCAGGAGAGTGCGGCGGTCAAAGGCGTGGGCAATAGCCTCCCGCATGGCTCCTCCCTACGGCCCTATTGAACCTCGCATAATACAGTGACAATGTCGCGAAATATAGTGACAGAGAGGGCAGCATGCACTATGCTAGAGCTATGCCTGCGCGCGTT
>Ga0181539_1001890_pt1 | contig 22228 bp, 20 predicted proteins | sample PEATcosm2014_Bin_46_FD_119767 | JGI IMG/M metagenome (GOLD analysis project Ga0181539, IMG submission 119767) | Peatland microbial communities from MTU Mesocosm Facility, Houghton, MI, USA - PEATcosm2014_Bin23_60_metaG | ecosystem: Environmental > Terrestrial > Soil > Wetlands > Peat | place... | reverse complement strand
TTCTGGCGGATGCGGCGCACCCGGCGCATGCGTGACGGGCTGGCGCTCAAAAGCATTCAAAGGAAAGTGCAGGGCGAGGACATGGTGGCGACGATGCAGGCCTCTAAGGTCTTCGACGCGGTGGAGCCGTTTGAGCGCCTTCAGGAAGCGCTGTCGCGGCGGGGCCAGGGTCCCACGGCGGCGGAAATCGAGGAGTTTGTGACGGCCCGCAAGGGCGATTCTTCGGAAGCGATGCAGGAATTCATCACCCTGCTGAAGTCGCTCAACCAGCCCATGGAAGAGAACGAGCGCAAGGCCGCCCACCGGGAAGCCCGGAAGCAACTCCAATCACTGATGGATCCTTACATGAGTCTTGGCTTTCAGTATGCGCACCGGGCCGAACGGGTCCAATCGGCGGAAAATCTCGCCGCGTTGATGGCGCCGGAAGATGAGAAGTCTGTGCATCTACAGAGGTTGGAGGACTCCAACCTACGCCGGCTTTGGCGCCTGATCAACGCTTTTGGGAAGGTCAGGCAGGGGGCACTCGAGAAAAAAGATGTTAAAAAAATACGTTCGAAGCCGGAATGTATATGAAAACAAACAAATCTCGGACATAATACCCGGAAAAAAGTCGGACATTTATGTCTTAGGTTCGGACATTTTTGTTTAACCGACACCCATTTTGCAGAAAACTGCGGCATTTGGACGACAGTTTGTCAGATCAATTCGGTTTTTCACGGGGTTCTTCGTGCATCACATAACCCATTTGCGAAGGATGAGCCGTCCTGGTTTCGGACGTAGCGCTGGCTTCCAGCCGGCATCGAGCCGCCACGATGGCGGCACTGGCATTCCTGAGCCCGAGTTGCACGGACACGAGTTGCACGGAACTGGACGATTATGGCGTGAAGTAGTACACTGCGCCCGGCGCTTGGGAATTTGGAATTTCGGACTTTAACACAGGGCAGGGAAGGGTGCCCGCTGACTACAAACCGCCTTCTTGAGAAATCCACACTCGCTGCTGGGGCCTCGAATACTGCCCCCAGTGATATCGCTAAGATGGGTGAGTAGCTAATTAGGTTATATTGCTGATGAACATAGATGACTCGATCTTGCCGGAGCAGAAGAAGCCGTTAGCCGGCGCTTGCCACCACCAGTGGCAGAATCAGGACGGCCCTTATGTGGTGGCGCAGGTTTGCGACCTTTGCAAACTCTACCGTTACAAAAGCAACCCCACCGCGGATTGGGAATATCGCGCCCCCATCCCCTTCGGCCGCGCCGCCGAGGAATGAGAAGCAGCTTGTCGCCCCTCAGAACGCTCGCGGACTTTTGGAGACCAGTGGACTCCCGCGGGGTTGGGGTCACCTTGGGGCTTGCCCGCCAGCCGCTCTCGAAGTAAACTTCAAAGTGCAAGAAGGTCGTGAGCGCGGTTGGCGACCGTCAAGAGAAAGTGTGTTTCCGTCATAGAGTTGAAGCCTGCGGCGTGGAGTGCAGGCAATTCTTACACCACAGCCGAATCAAAGCATAGCAAGCCGACATTCCTAATGCCTGCTCGTGATATACTTTTGGCATAGAAATGTCGACGGGAGCGACATGAAGACCTGCCCAACATGCCAAGTAAGCTATCCGAATAACTACGTCGTTTGCCCGGCAGATGGCACTCAGCTCGAGGAGGTCGGGACCTGGACGGTGGGAAGTATTATCCGCGGAAAATACCGCTTGGTAGCCAAGGTGGGGCAAGGCGGTATGGGTTCCGTATACAAGGCGACGCACTTGGCGTTTGATGAAATGCGGGCGCTGAAAGTGATTGCCCCCGAGCTCCTGAGCGACGACCTCTTCGTGAAGCGGTTCAAACACGAAGCGGTCATCACCCGCCGGCTCCAACACCCCAACGCCGTACGCGTGGACGACATCGACGAGGCCGAAGATGGCCGCCCGTTCATCGTCATGGAGTTCATCGAGGGGAAGAGCCTGAAGAAGCTCATCCGCGAGGAAGGTCCGCTGCCTGCTCAACGTGTGCTCTTGATCATCAAGCAAGCGGCGTTGGCGCTGGACGCCGCGCACAAGTTGGGGATGGTTCATCGCGACATCAAACCCGACAACATTGCACTGGTGGACGCTCCCGATGGCGAGATGGTGAAGGTTCTTGACTTCGGCATTGCCAAAATGAAAGAGGCGCGCATGGGCGAGTCCGCCGGCTTGACGCTGACCGGCGCTGGCGTGGTGATTGGTACGCCGCAATACATGTCTCCCGAACAGGCGATGGGTAAGCGCGGAGACGATCTTGATGGCCGCGCTGACCTGTATTCTCTCGGTGTCGTAATGTACCAGATGCTCACCGCGGACCTGCCCTTCAAGGCTGACACCACCATGGAAATGCTGCTGGCCCACATGCAGAAACAGCCCATGCCCATCCCCACCGCACATCCGGAACTGCAAGTGCCGGAAAATGTGGCCGCGCTCGCCTTGCGCCTTCTCGAAAAGAACCGCGACATGCGTCCAGCCACAGCTCACGTTCTGATCCAGGAGATCGAAAAGCTCGAAAAAGAGTTGGCGGAACCGGGGGCGACGCGGTTCGTGCCGCCGGATGAACTCATTCGTACCATGCAACAGCGGGGTCCAACCGGTGGCCCTCGCCCCCCGGTCGTCCCCGAAGTTCCTCCGCAGCGGCCGAAGCCCCCGCAGGTTCGTCCGCCCGATCCCCCCAAAGTCGTGGCCCCACCCGTCGCCCCGCCCTTGGTCTCGCAGATACCACAGGTAGTGGTGCCGCCGGTGCACGAGCGCACCAAGCCTCCCGAATCCCGCTGGGGAATTTGGGTAGGGCTCATCATTTTGCTGGTGGGTATCGGCGCGGGGGGACTGTGGTTTGCCACGCGTACTTCAACCGGGACTATGACCGCATCGATTTCCGCAGACCCCACCACGGTGCAGAAAGGCGATTCCGTCACCCTGCACTGGACTTCGCAGAACGCCACCTCCTTGAACTTGGAGCCGGGAGTGGGTCCGGTCGAGGCGCAGGGCTCCAAATCCCTCACCCCGGATGCCTCCACCACGTATAAGCTGACGGCTACCGGTCCGAGCGGAACACAGACGTTCGAAGCCCCTGTCAGCGTGATACCGCCCCCGAGTCCACAACCTACTTCCGAGCACACTACTGAGCGCACAGACGAACCGACCCGTCCACATCATACGACCCAGATTGTCCATACCACTTACAAGCCTCCTGTCCATGTGGTCGACCCGCATGAGGTCAAGGGGAAGATCAGCCTGGGGGATTTTTACTATAAACGCGGGGAGTACGGAAAGGCTATCACCGCTTACCAGGAAGGCTTGAACCTAGATCCTTCCAACGCCGAACTTCATCAAAAACTCGACGAAACCATTAAAGCCTGCAAGAAGGAAAATGCCATTCTGGGCGAAAGCCTGAATTGTGGATAGAAGTAATGGGCGCGGTTTGCCGGGATTAATCCGCTCAGTGACCTTGACGTGTCTTGCCGATAGCGATATAAAATGGGCGAAACCAGTCCCAGAGGCCAAACGTATGGGTTCGCATTCAGGGGGTAAACGCATTTCAAATCTTCTCGTGCTGCTTGTGTTAACGGCGGCCATCGCCCTCCTTCCCTCGCTCGGAAACGCCCAAAAAGCGCACCAGAAGCTCACCTCCCAGGACGTCATTGATCTTTTGACCAACGACACGAGCAGCGACGATGTGGTGAAGGCAGCACAAGCTGAGGGCATCTCCTTTCAAGTCACTCCCTCCGTGGAAAAGAAAATCCGCGATGTCGGTGGAACGGACGATTTAATTCGCGTACTGCGGTCGCTGGCGCCCCATGGTTCCACCCCGCCCCCGGTCCCCCCCCACCCTGCGCCTCCCACCTCTCCCCCGGTCCTGATGGTTGAATCTCGCCCCGGCCAATGCCAGGTCTACGTGGATGATGAACCTGTGGGATCAACCAGCCAGGAGGGCCGGTTGAAGATGACCCGCCTTGCCCCGGGAGACCACCGCGTGCGCGTCACGCAGACCGGCTACCAGGATTACGAAGAAAACGTCACCCTCACGGCAGGAGAAGTTACGACCGTTGCCGCCACGCTCCAGCAGCCCACGCCGACTCCCATCCCGCCGGGTCCGGGTCCCGGGCCGGAGCCAGTGCCACCAAACCATGGCCAAGCCGGATATCTTGGCGTCCAGGCCAAGCAGCAAGCCGCCGGGGCTCGCGGGGTCGTTGTCGCCAGCACCGCGCCGGGCGGCCCGGCGGCCCAGGCGGGATTGCAAACCAACGACGTCATTCTGGCTGTCAACGGACAGATGGTGAACACACCGCAGGCGCTCAGGACAGCCTTGTCCAGTCATCAGGCCGGCGAAACGGTGCAAATCACCTGGTATAACGGATCGACCACGGTCACGCGGTCAATCCAGTTGACCGGCCAGCAGGTGCCTGTTCCTGTGCCGCATCCCGGCGTAGTGTCTTTTGCCATGGCCCACGACCATGGGCAGAGTGCACAAAATTATTGCACGGGGGTTATGACCATTGGCAATGGGGTGATCTCTTACAAAGGGACCAAGGGAAGTACTGGAAACAATATCCATAGCTATGACATTCCCTTGGATACGATCAGAGAGGCCCGCCGCAACACGGTGTATCTCGTCAACCTTGGGGCGTTTCATATTCGCACGAAGAAGAATAGCAACTTTAACTTCGTGGCCCTCGATCAACAGGGCAAGCCTGGACCTCCAGACGCGGTTCTGACCGCTATTGATACCGCCATGGGAAGGTAGAGCTACCGAGAAACCCCCTTACTTCAAGTGGCCGAAGTTGATGATGGAGTTGAAAACCAGCGCGTAGGACCCGATCGTTTCCCCCCGGTACATCGGGTTGTTGGCGAAGAGCAGCACATTGCCTTTGCCGAAGTGGGCCGCGACCACCGCCGGATGCTCGGCCAGCGCATCGCCATTCTCCAGCAGACCTGACAAAAGCAGGCCTTTCATCGCCGCGTAGCGCAGAATGACTTGGGGCCGGTATTCGGCGGGAATCAGATATGGGTTGTTACGCTCCTGTTCTTCATTGAGGGGAGTGGCTTGCCAGGGTTTCGGAGCCGGCAGGGGTGGAGCTTTTTCCACCGGCCGCCCTTCGGGAATGTCCTCATCCTCGGGACCGCCGCGGCCGGTCGGGCGCTTGTAGTCCTTCGCGGTCAGGATATTGCGATTCACGGTGAGATTACTGACGGTGAATGCCAGGCCCTCGGCGCTATACAAAGGCACTGCGGCGGCATAGCCATACGCGACCGGGTGCTTGTTATCCACCACCGCTGAATTCAAAACGCTGCCGACAACCTTCAGGGATTTTCGTGGCGCCACAAAGACTCCCGGCGCCATGCCTTCGTCGATGGCGAACTCGGCCGTGTCTTCCGCTGTAATCAGCAGGCCACCTTGTTGCACGAAATCTTTCAGATGGGTCACGCCCGCTTCGCCTAATCCAGGGCGTATGTCTTCCGTCGAGTCCAGCTTTCCCAGATTCGGTGTGAGCTCGCTGGTTTGCCAGGGCAGGGGATTTCCCCACATCGGCAGGCCGTCCACAATTTGCTGCGGGGATGCACCGGCCCCCGGCGCAAAAATAATCACGTCGTATTGCGAGCGCAAATCCGGATTTTTGGAAGCCGTCTGCGTGCTGACGTACGCGAACGGCACATGGAGTTTATCGAACACCATGCGCCACCAGCCTTCCGTTTGCGTGTAGAGCCAGGTGTGCATGAAAGCAATGCGGGGAGCCGCGGCAGCGTGAACCTTAACGGATGGAGGGCTGGCGATGCTGACAGCAGACAGATCGAATTGCTGCAACCAAGGCTTGAGCTTTGACGCTTCCACGCGGCCGATAATGAGCGATCCGGCGGCGAACTTCTGCCCGGCGCTTTCGAAGCCTTCTTCCGAGATCGACAAATCCGCGGAACCCTGCAACGCATAAACCAGCGAAGCCAGACTGACCTGTGCTGAGTTATTCACAGCGTAGAACGGTCCAGTCCCAGGCTCGGCCGCCGGGATTTGGCTGACGTCGGGGACGGGAGATATCGGCGCGGAAAGGATGCTACGGTCGGTGACGCGCGACACCTTGGCGTTGAAAAGATCGCCGAAAGACCAGCCCGTGTCATCGTAAGGTGATTTTTGCGGATCTTCGGGCGACCAGAACTGGCGATCGAGCAGAGCATCTGCTACCCGCGAGAAGGGCTGGTCCATGCGAATGATAAAGCTCCCTGCAGGGAACGTTTGGGAGGTAGGTGGTGGCGGGGTGCCGGGCTTGGGTTCTTCTTCCTCCTTGTGGGAAGGCGGAGGCAGCGCGACCGTAGCCGCTTGCGTCAGGCGCTGAATCTCGACGTGCTGTAACGCCAGCACTTTCAACAATTGCATTTGTCGGTTCCAGGACTGGTCATCCTGTGACAGGACGTAAGCGGCGGGCCCCTCGTTGCCGGGCTTCTCGATTGAGCGTTTGCTCTTCAGGTAGAAGTTGTTCAGGAAGAACTTGGCGTTTTGCGCGAAGTAGGAAAGGGTGGAAAGTAGGGCGGTTTGCTCATAGTTATTGTTGTCGCGCTGGGACCACAGGACGGTGGGGTTGGGCGGATTGGGCCGGTACCACGTGCGCACATACTCGCCCGGTGATAACACGCGCTTCTCGGTGTCCGCGCCGCCGTTGCCGAAGGTCTCGTACAGGCGGCTGATGCCGTTATGTAAGCCCGCCAGGAACATCAGGTAGCCGGGGCTCCAGGTATCGAAATTTCCATGGGTAAACGCACCCGGCATGCCAAGACTTTGCATGCGCGCCATGTTGTCAGACGCGAGCATTGACCACTCGTCCGTCAGGATGGGATCGATCCAGGAATTGTAAGGTCCATCACCCACCGTGTTGTCGTAGAGAAACGGCACGGACTCGTGCAGGTCGTGCAAGACTTGCGCATGCCAATCAAGGTAGGTGTTCAAAACGTTTTTTGTAAGCTCGAGCGTCATGCCCATGGCATCGCGATTGTTGTCGTGGGCGACATAGTGGCCCCAGTAGACCAGGCGCGGCCAGTTCTGGCCAGGATGCGCTTTATGCCATTTATAGATGTCCACCATACGGTCGCGCCCATCCACCTCCACCACCGGGGTGATCAACGTGATGATGTGAGAGCGAATGAATTGCACGTAGGGGGCGTTGTCTACAGCCAGCCGGTAAGCGAGTTCCATCAATGCGGTGGGCGCGCCGGTTTCCGGCGAATGGATGGCGCCGGTGATGTAGTAAACCGGATACGACTGGCGAATCAGGGCCTGGGCCTTGGCGTCATCCAGCTTCAGGCTCCGTGGATCGGCAAGTTGCGCCAGCCGTGCGCCGTTCTGCTGGGCTTGATCGAGCAGCGACTCATCGGCAACTGCGACGGCGATCATCTCACGTCCTTCCTCGCTATGGCCGATTGTGAACACCTTGACACGCGGACTGGCCGCAGCAAGCAACCGAAAATACCCGTGCACGTCTTCCGCATAAGGCAGAACGTCGGGCGCGCCGGCCACATCACCTAAAATCTTCGCGGGAGTTGGCACGGAACTGGACGCCGGAAGGTAATCGGTTAGAGGCGAATTCAGGGACGGCGCGGTCGTGTATTTCCGGATAAGCTGCGTATAGGATTCGTCGATTGGCTGCTTGGGATCGCGCTGGAATGTTTCGGCCGCGAGAGTTTGCGCGCCGAGGGGAAAAGGAACGAGAATTAAGGTTACGGCCAAGCAACAAAAACTAAATGCGAGTTGCGGAACCTTCCGTGTCATGCCAGGTCTCCTCCGTGCCCAGAGTGTGTTGTCCCCACCGAGTCGCTGCGGGCAGGCGCATGTTGTTGCCTTTTATCGTCTGCGGTTTTCTGAACGGCCGCTCTTTCGGCAAGACTTGGGCACGAGCAATCTACCCGGCAGCGCGCCATTCGACAAGCCAAATGTGGTAGTCCGTACAATCCGCCTGGGATAGGGGCGAGATCAGCCGAATGTTGGTGGAGCTGCAAGACATCAAGGATGTAATGTTGTAATATTGTAATCGGCGGGAATAGGTAAGGGGGCGGGGAGCTGATGGCACAGCCCACGGAGAAACGGCCATGACCATCGAACTGAAACCTGAACATCAGCAAACGATTGATCTGGCAATCCAGTCTGGAGTTTATCATGACTCCGGCGAGGTGCTGGATCAAGCGTTCGAAATCATCCGCGCACAACTCCACAGCGAAGACTGGCTGGTGGAGCAACGCGAAGCGGTGGCGGCCCAAATTGCCAACGGCTTTGCGCAAGCGGAACGCGGTGAACTCACGGACGGCGAGGCGGCCATCGAAACGCTGCATCGGCGCCGCGCCGCGCGTTTGAAGTCGCGGGGATGAGCGCGCCCTTCCATCTTACCCCTCAGGCAACCGAAGACCTTGATGCCATCTGGTGGTTCATTCAGAAAGACAGCGCGGAAGCCGCCGACCAGGTGGAATCGGAGATTATCTCGACATGCCGCCGGCTCGCCGGATACCCTTCCATAGGCCATAGAAGGCGAGATATCACACCTCTCCCTGTGCTTTTCTGGACTATCCCCAAATACCCGAATTACATCATCGTATACCGTCCGCAAACCAAGCCGCTGCAAGTAATCGCCATTCTGCACGGGAGCCGGAACCTGAAAGAGATTCTGAAAGATCGACAGCCTCAGAAACCGTAATCCACGTGGCCATCGGCTGGGTGGAAGAACGCCTTTACAGCGTTATCCTCGAGGTGAAGGAAGACCGGGAAGGTGAATATTACTATCCCTGGTTCGGCAAAAAGCAGGCCCCCTAACGAAGGCGGCTTCAAAAACGCGGCGGCCGACAGCAAGTGCCGTCGGCCGCGAGAGCATCGAGTTCATGATGGAATCTACCTGCGCCCACCACCGTGGGAACCACCTCCACCGAAGCTATGCCCGCCTCCACTGAAGCCACGACCTCCTCCACCGTAGGCACGTCCGCCACCGCCGTAAGCGCGACCGCCTCCTTCAAAGCTACGTCCACCACCATAGACCCGTCCGCCTCCACCGGAGTAACCGTTACCGAACCCACCGCGAAATCCACCGCGCGCGGAATATGCCGGCCCGTGCCCGTAGCCGCCCCAGCCACGATAGCCACGTCCCCCGTAGAAGCCACGATAGCCGTGGCCCCACGGCCCGACGCCAATGAAAACTCCGCCCAAGAACCAACTGGGTCCATAGTAACCGTAGGGTGCGCATGCGTAAGGGTAATAGTCGTAATAGCCGTACGGGCACACCGGAGGCGGCCCTATGTAGCCCGGGTCCACGTAGCCGGGACCCACCACGACTCCATACTGGGCATGTGCAGAAGGCGCAAACAACAAGCCAATTCCTAATAGCGTTATGAGTTTTAGGCTTCGCATTTGAATCCTCCTCGAACCCTCAATGCTTCTTGCCAAACTGCAACCTTAATTAGGGCAAGTACCTTGCCAAAGCATGTGTTCCGAAAGGTCGTGAATTCAAGCGATTGGGGATATAGCGGTGAAGTGAAAGGCTGGCTCAGGGCCTGCTCGGTGGTGGTTTGCGGGTAGGGTGGTGGTTTTCGGCCAACTTCCATCAACGTTGGCACAGCGCGGCAGAGCCGCAACCAAAATTGTGCCATGGCCGTCCCGGCCATGCCCGAGCACGGGCGGGACGCCCGTGGCACAAAATCTCCGCGGCGCGAATAGAAGTCCGGGAATAGTAGTACGGGGGCGACACCTTGAGGTTGGGTATGTAGAGGCGGCTTCAGGCCGCCATGGCGAGGTAAACTCGCCGCTACGTTGAGGCGAGCCACGCTCGCCCCGGCCGAACGCCGTTCGGCCCTACAACGGCACTCGAGTTATGTCCAGCGGAACCAGCGCAAGGCCAGCAGGTAGGAGAGAACCCCCCATAGACCCAGCACGAGGAGGCGGGTGGTTTGGTGGGAGAGGGGCGCGCCTTCCAGAATCGCAGCGCGCAGGGCGTCGTTCAGTGCGGTGAGCGGCAGTGCTTTGATCACGGGATGCAAGAGGGCAGGGAATCGCTCGTAAGAGAAGAAGACGCCCGACAGAATCCACATGGGCATCATAACGAGATTGATCAGTCCGCTAACCGTTTCGATTTTTTGCGCGCGGCTGGCGGTGAGCAACCCGACGCCACCGAAGCAAAGCGCCCCCAGCGCGCTGATGATCAGGATGGAGGTCCACGCGCCCTCGACGCGCATGTGGAACACCAGCACGCCGAATCCCAGCAGCAGTGCCAGCTCAATCAGCATCAACACCAATCGGCTGCTGGCCAGAGCCAGGAGAAAGTCACTGCGGCGCATGGGGCTGGCGACAAAACGCTTGAGCAACTTGCGCTGGCGCAAGTCCACCAGCGCAAAACCAATTCCCCACATCCCGGAGTTCATCAGGTTCATGCCCAGCAAGCCCGGAATCAGGAAGTCGATATAGCGCGCGCCGGGTTCGCTCGAGACGCGTCCGGACGTGGGGACGCTGTCCTTTCTTCCCACAGCCGCTTGGAGAGCATCGTTGGTGACGCTGCGGGCCAGCACACTTTCCGGGCGAGCGGGGTCAAACAGGTACTCAAACCCTGCCGCAATCCCCTCAAACCCGCGGCCGCGCGGTGTCACCACCAAGTCGTATTTGCCCAGCCGAAACTGGTTGAGCGCTTCGGGGCCCGGCAGAACATCCACGTGCACCGTGCCCGCCGACGACTTGCGGAGCAGATCCATCACCGTGGCGGCCTCCGGTCCTTCCACCAGCGCCACGCGGCTGACATCGGCTGGCTTGTTGCGAAAGGCAATCCCCAGGCCCAGCGCCAGGAGAATGGGAAACCCGAAGACCCAGAAGACGACCTCCGGCTCGCGATACATTTCCTTCAGACGCGCCATGAGCAGGAGTTCGTAGCTTTTCCAACGGCCGGTTTCCGGCATGGCGGCGGTCGCACTCATGAGTGGTCCATCCAAGATTCAAAATTCAAGATTCAAGATCGAACGCACGCCCAAAATCGAAATTGCCGACCAGGAGATCGAAAGTCTAAAATCGCCAATCACCAATTGCAAACTGCAAACCACATGTCACAAACGGTAAATCGCAAATCACCAATCACCAATCGGCAATCGAAAATTCCCTCATTCCTCGCGTAAATGCCGCCCCGTGAGGTGCACGAAGACGTCCTCCAGGCTGGCCTGGCGTGTGGTGAGGTGCAGCAGGTGCCCGTTGCGGCCCTGTATGGCCGCGAGCAGGGCAGGAATGGTTTCATGAGGTTCGCGCACGCTCAGGACCACTCGCCCGTCCTCCTCGTGTACGGCTTCGACGCCGGGCAGCGGACGCCACGTGTCCAGCTCGCCGTCGACAATCCCTGTGGCGTCGAATTCGACCATGTGGTGCCCGCCCAAGCGCTCGATCAGCTCGGTGGGCGTCCCGGAAGCAATGGTGAGGCCGTGATCGATAATGGCGATGCGATCGCACAGGCGCTCGGCTTCGTCCATGTAGTGCGTGGTCAGCAGGACGGTACCGCCGCGCCGCTGGAACTCCCGGATCACTTCCCAAAGCTGGCGGCGGCTTTGCGGATCGAGCCCCGTGGTGGGTTCATCGAGGAAAAGGATTTTGGGATTGGCTACCAACGCAGTGGCCACCGCCAGGCGCTGCTTCTGCCCGCCCGAAAGCTTGCCGACCCAAGCGTCGGATTTTTCCGTGAGTTCCATCTCCGCCATCACTTCGCCGATTGAGCGCGGGCGGCGATAAAAACTGGCAAATAACTCCAAGGTCTCGCGCACCGTGAGCTTCTCCGCCTGGCGCGTTTCCTGGAGCGAGATTCCCATTAATTCGCGGAGTTCGCGATTGTGCGTCCGCCAGTTATTCCCCAGAATCTCGATTTCGCCGGAAGTGGGCTCCAGCAGTCCTTCCAGGATTTCAATGGTGGTGGTCTTGCCCGCCCCGTTGGGGCCTAGCAGACCAAAGCACTCGCCGGCGAGGATTTCCAGATCGAGCCCGCGAACGGCTTCGACCTTGCCATCGTAGGTTTTGCGCAGCCCCCGGCAACGAACGGCGACGTCCATGGTTTGCATCATAGCGGAATACGGGGCGCGTGTGAACTTGAAGTGGGTGGCACACGCACTCCTGCCTGTGCCTGAGGCTGGCGCCTCCCGGCAGAGGGCCAGGGACTCCGCCCGATGCATTCCATGCACGGCACACAGGCAGGAGTGCCTGTGTCACTGCTGCGGTTCGCCGACCACCGTGATCACCACCCTGCGCTCGCGTCCACGCACATCGCATTCGAGGTGGAAAATCTGCTGCCACGTGCCGAGCAGAGGTTCGCCTCCGGCAATGGGCACGGTTAGCGAGGGCCCCAGAAGGGTCGCCTGCAAATGCGAATGGCCGTTCCCATCGTGCCACGCTTGCTCGTGGCCGTAGTTGCGGCTGGGGGGAATGAGCTTGTTCAGGATTGCCGGAAGGTCCTTCTCGAGGCCGGGCTCAAACTCGATGGTGCCGATTGCCGCCGTGCTGCCCACATTGAAAACGTTGACCGTCCCGGTCTTGATTTCCGACTCGGCGACAGCGGCGGCAACTTGAGGAGTGATGTCGTGCATGTCGCCCTGACCAGAGGTGCGAAGCGAAAACTGTTGTTGGTGAATCATGTCTGTATATTCCCATGATGCCCGAAATCGCGGAATACATTTTCGTTGGTGGCACAGGCACTCTTGCCTGTGCCGGGGGCCTATCCACTGCGTGGATAGCGCACAGGGCTGATATATTCCATGCACGGCGCACAGGTAGGAGTGCCTGTGCCACTCGCGCTGTCAAGGCAAAGTGGAAAGCTCCTAATGTGCCACATGCTCTTGCCGCAAGGCTTTTATGTGACTACAATGTAAGCACGAGGTCATTGACAGTCCTGAAGGTTGAACTTGTTCGGGTTGGAAATTCGCGAGGTATCCGAATCCCCAAACCCATCATCGAACAGTGCGGCTTCGAGGACATCGTTGAACTTCGGATCGAAAACGACCATTTGGTGATCGCACCGGCCCGTCTCCCGCGCGAGGGCTGGGAGAAAGCATTCCTCGCCGCCGGCTCTTCCCTCCACGATGAACTGTTGCTCGACACTCCTTCGAGTCAGTTCGATCGGGAGGAGTGGCGGTGGTAAGCGACTTGCCGCGGTTAGATGAGGTCTGGCTGGCATTTCTGGATCCGACGCAGGGGGCAGCGACCCAGAAAACCCGCCCTTGCCTGATTGTTTCACCCGAGGAGAGCAACCGCCACCTGCGGACCGTCGTTATTGCCCCCATGACCACCGTAGTAAGACCTTATCCGACCCGCGTGGCGCTCACCTTCCATGGCAAGCAAGGGCAGGTAGCGCTTGACCAGCTTCGGGCCATAGACCGGCAACGCCTGGTTCGCAAGTTGGGCCGGATTTCCCCAAAAACCGCAGACTCAGTTTCCAGTGTGCTGGTAGAGATGTTTACTCGCCAAAAGACACAGACCCCGTAGCGCGGACCCCCGACTTTGGGGTCCGCGGTTCTTCCGAAAGGAAAACCACCAATCGCAGAAACGCCAGTCTGCCCTCCGATTCGGCAACGTGAACGTAACGATGAACCTCGTGAACGAGTCGTGAGATGGTGGCACAGGCACTCCTGCCAGTGCGCAAAGTATGGAATGCATCAGCCTTGGACGCAGGCAGGAGTGCCTGTGCCACCCTGAGGAGGGCTGCGGATTCATTGATTCGCCTTACGGAGTTGACAGCCTCCGATGAAATATGTAAATCTGATTTTATGAAATTAAGAATTTCCGCAACGGAAACCGCCCGCAGATTCTCCGAACTGATGAACCGGGTCCGCTACCGGGGGGAGAGTTTTGTGGTGGAACGCGGAGGAAAGCCTATCTGCGAAATTCTGCCGGCCAAACCATCGAAGTTCAGCGGTAGAGAGCTGGCGGACCTGCTACGTTCACTCCCCAAGCCGGATGAAGAATATCTCGCCTTGGTGGAGAAACTGACGGCGAAGCAATCCAAGGTGGCAGGGTCGCGATGGCCACGCTGATCGATTCCAGTGTCCTGATTGCCGCAGAGCGGGGGGAGCTCGCCCTGGACGCTTTCTCGGCTCGTTGTGGGCAGGAAGATGTGGCGATCTCGGCGGTGACGGCCTCGGAACTCTTGCACGGCGTTCATCGGGCAAGAACACCCGCCCAGCGCCACCGCCGTCAAGCTTTCGTCGAGGGGTTGCTCGCGCAGCTTCCGGTGATTGCTTTTGATCTCACCGTGGCCAGGGTGCATGCCTCGCTGTGGGCCGACCTCGCCAAGCGCGGCGTGGTGGTCGGCGAGCGTGACCTGATGATCAGCGCTACCGCCATCGCCAGAAATTACGCAGTGGCCACCCGCGACGTGCGGACCTTCTCAAAAATACCAGGGCTCAACGTGCAATTGCTATAAGGTGGCACAGGCTCTCTCGCCTGTGGCCAAGGCTAATGCCTCCCGCGTAAACGACACAGGCATGAGTGCCTGTGCCACCTTATGTAGCCAGAACGGGCCCCCATAGGACGTACCAACAGAGACGCTGCCCTCGTTCGTGGGGCGAGTACAGAGAGGACAATTTATTCACAACCAACTGTGTGCTACGCTCCGGATCCTGGAGCCCTGAAGCGCGAACCCTTCAGGAGCGTTGCATATCGTGGCGATCAGATGTTATGGTATTCTGCGCTTGGAATACGAGTTGGGTATCCTGGCGAAGCGAACCAGTGGTGCAGGCTCTGCTCGGGGTTTCAGGCAACCAAGTGACGATCTGAGGTAGCAATATGATCCGTGTCTTAGTCCTGGGAGTGAACCCGTTCGAAGACCTGCCGGGATACCAGCTATTGAGTCTATTAAAGTCCAGCGGCAGATACGAGATAATCGCTGCGGATGACTCGATTCCTGCGCTCAAAATTCTATCGGTGACGGGGACGCGAATCCAATTGTTGCCTCATCCAAGTGCCGATCCCTGTCTTTTCACGGCATGCGTTGCCAGGCTCTGCCAAGAACATGATGTGAGCGTTCTTCTACCTGGGACCGACACTCACTTATACGCCCTCGCCACATGCCTTGCGACCGAACCGCAGCTTGCACTCTTGTGCCCGACGCTGAATTGGCTCGGGTCAAACCGTCTTCTAAACAAGTGGGATCTTCAAGCATGGGCGTCGCGGTTCGCAAGGACGCCACCGCGCTGGACGTTCGACGCAGAAGAAGATGCGTCGCTATTCGCTGCGAAGGCGATGTACCCGCTAATGGTGAAGGGTCTACGGAAAGGCGCCCTCAAATGTGAGGATGAGCTTGAGGCCGTCGTCGCCAGGCGCACTATCCTTCGCAATCCAGCAAATCAAGGACCAGGCGGTGGCGCTTACGCGGAGTCCTTTGTGGAAGGGGAGGAGCACTCGCTGTTTCTGCTGACCGACGGTAGTGGCGAAAGTCTAGCAACATTGGGCTTCCGAAAGCTAGCTTCCACCCAACTTGGCACTACGCTTGCTGCCCAAATTGATGGCGAAGTCCCTTCCGAGATGCAGGTTCCGCTGCTGTTGTCTGAGATTTCTGGACCAACCGTTCTAGAGCTGGAGTGGAGGAGGGATCTGGCTGCCGGTCAGTGGCTGTTTGAGGTCAACGTTCGCTTCCCAAGCTGGATTGGCGCGCTAGGCGCTTACGGTCTCAACGTTCTGGAAAGGTACATGGGCTGCATCCGCCGCGATCTGACAGACGATATCGACCCGGTGGCAGCTCCGCCAGATGGATCGATCTTTTACCGACTGCCACAATCCGGGTTCCTAACTATGGAGGCAGCGTTTGCAGTCAACGTAAGTGATTCACATCACTTGGGCGCGCGCTCCAGCTATGGTTCGCCAATACCGATGCTGTGGAAATCTACATCCCCACACCAGTTCCGGCTAAAGTGAATAGGCATGTCCATCATATCCTCAACGACCGACATTGCAGAACGGTGCGCGGGGCCCGAGACATCGTTCTGGTCTTTTGCAGCCGAGGTCGCGGAAAAAGAGGGTACGCCGTTTTATGTGTACCTGCCTCACCGGGCTGCGATCGCATACCGCCACGTTGCTTCTGCTATGCAGTGTTGGGGGTTAGGTCGCGTCGCATTCTCGGTCAAGACGAATCCTCTTTTCGCGCTCCTCCAAGATTTAAAGCAGTGGGGCGCGTTTGCCGAAGTAGTCTCAGCATGGGAATTCGCTCACGCGATTGCAGCCGGTTTTCCCTCTGACCAGATTGTTTTCAATGGACCGCTGAAGACTGAGAAAGATCTGCAAAGGGTGTTTCAGACCCCACCGCTGACGGTTAATATTGATAGTCCGGACGAGCTTGAGACTGTTGAGCGAGCAATTGGACATTGGGGTGGCAGAGCAGATGTGGGACTGCGGCTATGCCCTCCGAGGCAAAACGGCGGAACTTGGTCGCGTTTCGGAATCGGTTCTGCCCTGCGGCTTTTCCAACGCCGCAGGCCGTTTCCGCGCCGCAGATTGGGAAAAGCATTCTTCTTGCACTCGCGTTCAACAAACTCACAGGATGCCAAGCCGCGCCCTCCCAAACCACGGCACGGTTGAAAAGCCGGCGGGCCGGAGAGCAGGACCTGCCCTATTCCTTTTTGCGGCGCGCCGGTGCCTGGAGGGAAATCCGGGCCGTCAGGGGCGGAGCTAAAACTCACGAGCAAGGGCTAAAGGGAGTCAGCGGATTGACGGTCCAGTTGTTCGAAAAAACGATCTAAGAAGTGGGCCAGGATCTTCAGTGCGCGGCGGCTTTGCTTGGCGAGATGGATGAAGTCGGGAAGGAGCTGGGGACGGCGGGCCAACTGGGCCAGGATTTTGGCGATTTGCACCTGCCCGTGGGCGTCCATTGTCCCCTCAAAATCGATGGTCATGGGCATTTCAACGGGGTCAAGAATCACCCGCAGGGCGAGCGAGGGGATACCGAGGGCAGACCATTGCTTCATCAGAGGAAGGCACTCCATGTCGGCTGCATCGGCCAAGGCTGCCAGACGCACCTTCTGCTCGATCGTGCGAGCGATGCGCGGCAGGGTAATTACGGTGGCGGGCTTCGCACCGCTGCGAACGGCCAAGTCGATGAGACGCGCGGTGGCGGGAATTGCGGCCGCGCCTTCCGGCCCGGTCACGGATTGTGCAACCAGCAGGTCTCCGGGCCGCCACTCGGGCTTGAGCCCTGCGGCAACTCCGGTAACGATTCCCAGAGAGGGGGCAAATTGCGTCGTCAATACGTTGAAATGGTGGGCGTCCGGCGCGCCCGCTCCGACGAGGGCCACGTACACATCGGTCGAGCCGAAGGAGGCGAGAGAGACAGGATGCGAGGAATTTGCCACCGACTGAAAGCGATGCCGTCGACGCCAGGGAGCAAATTCCTCCTTCAGGGCAAAGGCCACTAAAACTTTGTTCATCATGATTCAGCAGGATCAGGAGGCGTTATATATCTTACCTTCAGGGCAGCAGGTGCTGACCTGAAGGTCGGCGCTACATCAGCTCAGGCGGCGCACACTCGTGCCCGGCGAACCTGAATGGGCGCCTTGAGATAGCCATTCTCGCTGTACCAGCGGATCGCGCGCTCCAGGGCGGCCTCGATTGGGCCGGGCAGAAACCCCAATTCGCGGCAGGCCTTTGAGCTATCTACGAACATTTTGTGGCGGGCCAGACGCACTCCCTCCAGGGGAATGTGTGGGGGGCGATTGAGCAGACGCGAGACTACCGTGTCCGCAAGCGCGGCCAAATAGGGAATAGCATGCGGCAGACGCACCCTGGGCATGGGCCGTCCACTTAAGGTGGAAAGGATTTGGAGCAATTCCTTCAGCGTCAGATTGCGGTCGCCCAGAATGTATCGCGCCCCGACCTGACCGCGCTCGGCAGCCAGCCAGTGTCCTTTGGCAACGTCTTCGACGGCGACGAAGTTCAAGCCGGTGTCGACGTACGCAGGCATTTTTCCGTTGAGAAAGTCGAGAATGATGCGGCCCGTGGGCGTTGGCTTCCAATCGCCCGGGCCTACGGGGGTGGTGGGGTTGACGATCACCACAGGCTGGCCCGTACGGGCAGCTTCCAAAGCCACTTCCTCGGCGAGGAATTTCGACCGCTTGTAGTGCCCGATCATATCTTTCAAATGCAAATGGGATGTTTCGTCAGGTAATACCCGGGGGCGAGGTGGGACGAGGGTCGCCACGCTGCTCGTGTACAGGACACGCTCAACTCCGGCTTGGCGTGCGGCGGCCAGTAAGTTACGAGTTCCGGTGACGTTGCTCTCGTAGATTTCCTGGGGACTTTTTGCCCATAACCGGTAGTCGGCGGCGACATGGTAGAGGCGCTTCACGCCGGGCAATGCGGGGGGGAGGGAAGCGGCGTCACGCAAATCTCCGTAGGCGAACTCTACCGGAAGCCCACTGAGCGAGCGCACATCGCTTTGCGGGCGGACCAGCACCCGAACCTGTTCCCCTTGCTTGATTAGAAAATGGGTTAGGTGGCTTCCGATGAATCCGTTTGCGCCGGTAATAAGGGAGAGCATTTCCCCGCCTCATCGCCATTCGCCCGATGGCGGCCATTATGTCCCCCGGAAAGTTGCCACTTCAGCAATCTCCAGGTATCGCGGAGTCTCCGATTCGCCCCCAACACGGCGGAGGGCTCATATCCCACGTGCACCATGCAGTGTTCGCAGCGAGGATCGCGCCCGCGGCCATACTTTTCCCAGTTGGTTTTCTCGATAAAGTCCTTGAAGGTGGCGTGGTGGCCGTCGGTAATCAGGTAACAGGGCGACTTCCAACCCCGTGGGTTATATGTGGGATTTCCCCAAGCGGTGCATTGCAGGTCCTCGCGCTCACCTCGCAGGTAGTCCAGATAAATGGGAGAGGTCATCAGGGCATACTGCTCAAGGATTTGCGTTGCCTGGCGGAATTTTGCGTGAATTTCCTGCCGCGACATGAAGATCTCTTTGTTTTGCACCGCGGCGTAAGAGTAACTGGGGGCGATGGTGTGCCCGTCCACTCCAAATACCTGCAAATACTCGAACAACTCGGCGATTTCCTTCAAATCGGTTTGCTTGTAAATCGTGGTATTCGTGCAAACCATGAATCCGGCGTCCTTGGCAGCCCGAATCCCGTCGATTGCCTGCCGGAACACCCCTTTGCGCTCGACGCAGAGGTCGTGGGTCGCCTCCATGCCGTCCAGGTGAACATTAAAGAAGAACTGCGAGGTGGGCTTGAACTCCTTTAAGCGCTTTTGAATGAACATGCCGTGGGTGCAAAGGTAGATATGCTTGCCGCGATCCAGAATTTCCTTCACCAGTTGCCCGAGCGGGCGGTAGATCATGGGCTCGCCGCCGCAGATGGAAACAATGGGCGATCCGCATTCATCCACGGCCTTCAAGCATTGCTCGACGGTAATCTGCTCGGTAATTGTTTCCTTGTACTCGCGGATGCGGCCGCAACCCGTACACGTCAGATTGCAGGCGTGCAGGGGTTCGAGCATCATCACCAGGGGAAACTTGTCCACTCCCCGCATCCGCTTCACGGCGATGTACTTACTCAACTTCGTGGTCATGCCCAGCGGAAACTTCATCGACTCCTCCTGTTTCCATTCTGCGGGGGAAACTCTGCCGGTGAGAACCGCAGGACCTCAAATTCGGACGCGCCGCTCAGCAAATTCCGGTACCGTGCCAACGCGTAAAGGGGGAAAACATTCCGATAGAGGTGGTATTTCAGATAGAAAACACGGGGAAACCCGGTCCCGGTGCAGGCTGCTTCCGCCCAAGTCCCGTTCTCGCGCTGATGATCTAAAAGGTAGCCCACGGCCTGTTTCACGGCGGGTTCGGAGATTTCCCCGGCCGCGAGCAAACCCACGAGAGCCCAAGCGGTTTGCGAAGCTGTGCTCGGGGCGCGCGCCTTCAACTTCGGATCATCGTAGGACGCGCAGGATTCACCAAAGCCCCCATCGGCATTTTGCACGGCCCGCAGCCAGGCGACCGCGCGTTGGCTTTCCGCTTCCTTTTGTAGGCCCACTGTTTCCAGCGCGCGCAATGCCCCGCTGGTTCCGTAGAGGTAATTGACTCCCCAGCGTCCATACCAGGGGCCTTCGGCAGTCTGGTCCCGCTGGAGAAAACGCACCGCGCGTTGAATTCTGGGATCGGAAGCGGGCCATTTGCTCCGGCCCAGGTATTCCAGGACCCGGCCCGTCAGATCCCCGGTGGAGGGATCGATCATGGCATTGTGGTCGGCAAAGGGGACGCGTGTCAGGAAGGTAGAACCGTTGTTGCGGTCAAACGCGCCCCAGCCGCCATCGCGGTTCTGCATTCCCAGCACCCATGCCGTGCCGCGGCGCAAGGCTTGTTCCAGTCGGCCACGATCGGGATAGTCCACGCGCTGAAGCGCCATCAGAACAAAGCCAGTGTCGTCCACGTCCGGGTAAAAGTCATTGCGAAATTCAAATGCCCACCCGCCAGGGTCGACATTGGGATTGTTGACTTGCCAATCCCCACCCCCCAATACCTGTTGATCGAGCAGCCAACTGGCGGCTTTGACCAGAGCGGGGTGGTCGGCGGGCAATCCCGCCTCCTGAAGGGAAAACATCGTGACGGCCGTATCCCAAACCGGAGAAACACAGGGTTGTATGCGGAGGGTGTCGCCCTCTTCAATTTCAAATCGGGCAAGATGTCCGATCTCCCTCGCTGTTACGGGATTATCCGGGGAATAGCCCAATGTCCACAATGCAAAGACCGAGTTCACCATGGCCGGATAAATTGCACCCAATCCTTCGGTGCGCTCAAGGTGTTCGAGAAGCCATTGTTTGGCTTTGCGTAAGGCCCGGCGGCGCAAGGGCTTCCACGGAAACTTCTCATGCAATTCGAACAGCCGGTCAAGTACCAGGAAGAAATTGCGCCAGCTCAGGAGACGGCGATCCCATTCGAAAGCGGGAATACGCCCGGAGGCGTCCTTGAAGAGTTCATCGACACGGGCAGTCGCGGGCAGGTCCCAATGGGGTTTGGACGCGTAAACCAGCATCAAGGGTACAACGATGGCGCGCGTCCAGGACGACATCGAGTAGATATTCAGAAAGAACCAGGAGGGAAGCAGAATCAGCTCGGGAGGTATGGCCGGAACGTAGGACCAGGGCAGAGCCCCGCCCAAGGCCAAATAAAGGCGTGTATAGGAATTGGTCGCTTCAACTCCGCCCAAATCATGAATCTGGCAGCGCGCGCGCGCCATGTGGGGGGCGGTCGGTGAGTCCCCCGCCAGTTTAAGGGCCACGTACGCCTTCACGGTGGCATTGAGCTCTGACGGGCCACCGGCGTAAATATTCCATCCGCCATCGGCGAGCTGCCGACGGCGGACGTAATTCGCCAGCTTCGTGCGCCGGCGGTTATCCAGTTTTCCCAAAACGTGCAGGAAGAAGATGTAATCCGATTCCAGGGTCGTGTCGGCTTCGAGTTCCCCCACCCAATACCCTTCCGGAGCCTGCAAGGAGAGCAAGTGGTCTACGGCTCGCTGGATGACCTCCTGGAGGTTATCGTCGAAACGGACATCCGCGTAAATTAACCTCTGCTCTCCGCGCCGCGGATCCGATTCGGCATATTTTCGTCGCGTCATGTCGTGCTCAAGTTCTCCCTTTTAGTGGATTTGCAGCTTGTCGATGCTGCCGGCAATCCAGATTGAACATTACCCCGGGTCCATGCCCCATCTTCTCGGATGCAAGTGCCCATCTTATCGGTTGGTTGACCCGTCACCCGAAGATATAAGATGGGGTACAAGCTCCGGCCATGATTCCCCCGATCCCGCCGCCCATCGAGCCAGCGAGGCTTGTTGTCCGCAGCGAGCAAGTTCTTTCCATGAGCAGTCATACCCTCTTTCTAATTCCTGCTTGCGGGAGATTCTCTTCGACCCTCGCCCCAAGTAAACCCCGGCCGGAAAAACCTTGCGGGAAAAAAGGACCCTAGGGTAGTGCGTCGAAATCATGGTGTACTTGATTTGCGTAGTCTCCGTTGTGGCGCCAAGCTTTAGCCCGGCACGTGCCGCCCTAACGGGCGGTGCCACAAGCACCATTACCTCCGGCGCACTGCACAGAGAAGTTTACAATCTGCATACAAATATTTCAAGCTTCTTGCTGGGGGTCAACTGCGATTCAGACAGTGGGGGAGGGCGCGAGGCTGGCGGGAGGCAGGAGCGGCGAGACGAGGGGAATTGGGCGCAGGAATGGGGGCGTGTTGAGACGGGTGGCGGCTGTGTCGTAGGGTGA
>Ga0181539_1001884_pt1 | contig 22281 bp, 18 predicted proteins | sample PEATcosm2014_Bin_46_FD_119767 | JGI IMG/M metagenome (GOLD analysis project Ga0181539, IMG submission 119767) | Peatland microbial communities from MTU Mesocosm Facility, Houghton, MI, USA - PEATcosm2014_Bin23_60_metaG | ecosystem: Environmental > Terrestrial > Soil > Wetlands > Peat | place... | reverse complement strand
GCGAGCTCACTGCGACTGACCCCGAAGTGGTCCATGGACGGACCGCAGACATAGATCTTGGCGCCCAGTTCGCGCAACTGGGCCAGCTTGTCCTGCGGTGGCAAGTGGCCGGCTTCAGCTAGTTCGTCACGCGCAAACCCGCTGAACGGCCAGCTCCAACCGGACAGCTTGGCTGAGAATCCTTGCTTGAGAACCCGCACCGCAGGCCCCTGAAAAACCAAGTGAACATCGCTGCCCGACAGCGCCGCTGTGAGCGCCAGGCCGAGTGGGGTCAGCAGTTCTTCAAGGCCCGGGTTCGAGATCACCATCGCCAACTTGTTTCCGCTCGGCCTGAAGGGCACCTTCTCTATGTAGTAGCGGACCAGGCCCGGTCCCGGCTCCGCTTGCCGCAGCGTCTGATGGGTCGCGTGACACCAGGCGCGAATCTCGCTGTCCACGGCATCATAGGCGTCGGTCACCAGTTCCAGCACCTGGCCGTCCTGCATGCCGGTGAGCATCTTGCGGGCGTGATAGATGATGAACACCGCAATCGTCTTGCCGCGCATGTCGAGCGAGCGATCAGCGGCAACTCGGGCAGCCGGCAAGACTGGAAACTGCATATGCGAGCACCCCACAAGTGTCGTGGCGACAGGCAGAATTGCCAGAAGTGGCGCGGTAGTTCCGAACAACCATCTTCATTTCGTGATCTCCTTGCGTGCTTGTGAAGCTTTCGCGCGGGTATGGGTGGGGGTGATAGACAAAGTCTCAAGCCATGCCTCGATGCTATCTTGAATTGCATCCCGAACCTCGACGACGCGCGCGAGCCGTTCGTTGTGGCTGCCGGTAAACGTGCTTGGATCTGGAAAGCTCCAAGAGAGCCGCTCAGTGACTCCGGGGAATAGCGGACACCTTTGTCCGTGCTCGTAATCGCAAACCGAGATGACGTAGCCGAAGAGCCGGCCCGCCTTGAATAGATCGAAGACCGAAGGCTGCGGTCCAGGGTGAGCGACTTTCAGCCCGACGAGATCCAGCGCTTCGACGACGATAGGATTGACCTCTTGAGGCTCGTAGCCGGAGCTTGTCACCTCGAACCTAGGCCCTCCAAGGTCTCGCAGCAATGCTTCCGCCATCCGACTCCGCGCGGCGTTGTGAATACAAACAAACAACACACTAATTACGTCATCCATGGTTTCCTTTCTAAAGCAGCCCCAAAAAAAATCGCCGATGAACGAGTGGTATCGGACTTCCACAAGTGCCTTGAGGTGCCTGAGGTGAGACAGTTGGCGAAGGAAATGTGCCTGCACGCGGTCATGGCTTTTTGGCCCGGATGAACGCGCTCATGATCGCGCCATCGAGCGCGGCAAGCGTCTCTGTCATGTCTCCGCCACAGCACGAGGACGAAGCCATTTCGGCAACTTCCTCCTTGTCGTAGATCCTGGTCGCTTCGACCGTGATGTCGCGAAACCCGGTCTCGCGAAGTTTGCCGACGTACTCGGCCTCCACCAGCGCCCCCGCGACACAGCCGGTCCACAGGGTCATGGACTTGCGCGCCGACTCGGGCAACTCGCGGCGAAGGACAATGTCGGACACGGCGAAACGGCCACCCGGCTTGAGCACGCGAAACGCCTCTCGCAGAACCTTGTCCTTGTCTCCCGACAGGTTGATCACGCAGTTCGAGATGACCACATCCACCGTGCCGTCTGGCAGCGGGATCGCTTCGATGGTGCCTCTTAGAAAGGCGACGTTGGTCGCGCCGGCCTTGGCTCTATTTTTCTCGGCAAGGGCGAGCATCTCGTCCGTCATGTCGAGGCCGTATGCCTTGCCCGTCGGCCCAACCCGTCTTGCCGATAGCAGCACGTCGATGCCGCCCCCGGAGCCGAGATCAAGGACTGTCTCACCCGGTTGCAACTCGGCGAGGGTCGTCGGATTGCCACAGCCGAACGAGGCGAGCAGGGCTTCCTCAGGCAGCCCGGACGTCTGGTCAGTGGCATAGAGGTCGCGCGTAATCGGATCCGTTCCGCCCATGCCGGTCGCCGCGTCCTTCACCGAGGAGCCACAACACGATGGCTTCGCACCCTGGGCGAGAGCCCGTACCGCTTGGCCGTAGCGCTGTTTGACCACTTCGCGGATGTCTTGCATGGGCGTGGCGTCGCCACCGGGGCAGCAGGAGCAGGAGCAACAGGCGGATTCATCTTCAGGTTCGATAGTAACGAGAGGATTGGACATCACGTTCTCCTTCATTGACAGGTGTCGATATATTTTGGCAAAAAAACTATTCGTCGAAGAGAGCAACAAATTCGGCCAGTCGGACGCGGATTGACTTGTCGACGGCGTAGTAGATCCATGTGCCACGACGCTCGGTCGTGACCAAGCCCGCCTCGCGAAGCTGACGCAGGTGGTGCGAGATGGTGGGCTGCGACAGCAGCTCGACGTGGTCCTCGATCTCGCACACGCAGATGGCGTCGCCAGCGGCAGCGAGGAATACCAAGATATCCAGTCGAGTCTCGTCGGCGAGCGCCTTGAACAGGGCGGCAAACGGGGTAATGTTCTTGGTGCGGAACTTCGTTCGCGGCGAAAGATAAGGGGCTTCCTTGCTTGGCCGTCCCGCGATGGCTAGACGCTTCGTCACGCAACTCAGCCTGGACCGAGCATCGACCAATGTCAATATAGAAACACATCAATACATATTTACGTGGCCAAGACGAAAGACCCGGAGGCAAGGCCCTACGTGCACGGCCCCTCGGTTTGGCCTTTGGTCTTGTACGTAGCTGGATGTCAGAAGGGTCTGCAGAGTGGGTCAGATTCTTCCGTATCGCAAGGTGGCGGGCAGGGCTTTCGCCCTTGCCCATACTTTGCGTGAGACCACCGTAGCTTCTCAAAAAGTGGTGGCCGGCGGCGGGGCGACATGCGACCGGGAAGAGGCGTCGGGCAGTCCCTGGAGCCTGGGGGATCGGGTACCCCCTTCGCTTGAACGCTTTGCACGTTGCTGACACACGACGAAAGGATCATCCGATCGGGGTTGGTCGCCACGCTGGGGTGAGACACGGGCAGGGGGCGTGGTGTTGTGCGACTCACTCGTCCCTGGCAAACAATCCCAGGTACATGGCGAGCAGCGAATCGCGCGGGGTCTCGCCGACCGGGATGCGGGGCACGGTGAACACGGGACGAGGGGCGGCGAATTCGCGGACCGCCTCCACCACTTCGGCGTGAAGCGCGGCAGCCGACTCCTGCTGCCGGCGCAAGGTCTCTAGGCGATCCATGAAGGCCCGCGTCTGCTCGCGCTCTTCCAGCCCACCCAGCAGGGCCGCCGCGCGCTCCACCGCGCGTTCGATCTCGCCGGGACCGGGCAAGAAGGCTTCTTCCACCCGGTTGACGATGAAGGCGCGGGGCACACAGCCTTCGTCGGCCAGGTGCTCGCTGATGACCTGGGCTTCGACGATGCGAGCCGGATCCGGTGCGCACACCACCAGGAACACGGTGCGCGGGTCGCGCAGCAGGCGGCCGACCTGTTCGCCGCGCGAGCGGAAATGGCCGAGCAGGTCGGAGAAGGCCGCGAAGAACCCGACGGTCTCGTCCACGAACGACGGGCCAGCCACCCGCGCGATGAGCGACGTCGCCGCGGCCCCGGCCCGGCTCCACAGGCGCGAGGTCCAGGATGACGTCGCCGCCGCGGGCATGAACCAGCGGGTGATCTTGTCGCTGAAGAAGGTGGCCACCCGATCGGGCGCCTCGAGAAAATCCACGGCGTTGCCGGTGGGCGGGGTATCCAGCACGATGCGCTCGAAGCGGCCGGTGCGAAACAGTTCGTGCACCCGCTCGACCGCCATGTATTCCAGGGTCCCCGACAGGCTGCGCGAGATGTGCTGGTAGACCCGGTTCGACAGCAGCGCTTCTCGCCGCGCCGGATCGGGCACCAGCAGCGCGATCATGTGATCGAAGGTCGCGGTGGGGTCGAGCATGAGCGCGCTCAGCGTGCCCGTCGGGTGCATCTTGCGGAAACCGGTCAGCTCCATCGGATCGTTGGTCAACTCGACCAGCCCAAGCGCGTCGGCTAGCCGGCGCGCGGGATCGATGGTGAGCACCAGGGCGCGCCGTCCGGCCGCAGCCTGGCGCAAGGCCAGAAGCGCCGACAAGGTGGTCTTGCCCACGCCGCCCGGTCCCACGCAGACCACCAGCGGCGCATCGGCGATGAGCGTGGCCAGTTGAGCTGCACTGCCAGCGGAAGGTTCCACAGTGTGCGCCAATCGCCCGTTGCCAGGTGCGGGCGCCGGAGGCCGGGCCGGGAACTCCACCACGTTTGCGTTTTCCAGACCGCGCAGACGCTCGATCTGCTTTCGCGCGTGGTCCATCCCATCAAGCTGGCTCTGCGCCGCCAGCGCCAGGTGCGCCAGCGCTTCCTCGCTCTCACGTTGCAGGACTTCGAGCAGCGGCCGGTCGCTGGCGTGCAGAAGCATGGCCGGGACCTGGTTGACTACGACGATTCGGGCGGCAATGCCCATCTGACGGGCCTTGCGCAGAAGTTCGAGTGTCTCGTTGACCGGCAATTCCTCGGGCAAGGTGATGGTCACCATCTCGCAGCGCTTGCCGTCGAGCAACAGGCGCTGGACCCGCTCGGCCGCGTGCGCGATGGGCCCGATGCGGAACATGCGGTGCACGGCACGGGGCGTGTCCAGGAACGACAGGGCATGGCCGGTGGCTGGCAGATCCACGATCACCGGCAGGCGCCGGGCCGTGCTCTCGTCGACCAGGGCGCGCAACTCGTCGAGCACGATCATCTCGCGCATGGCCGGTGAGGTACGGATGAACTGGCGCACCACCCGGTTGCGCAGGACCGCCTGGGCCAGCATGGGGATGTTGACCAGCCGCCGCAAGGCTGGCTCCAGCGCGGTGTCCAGATCGATCTTGACCACCCTGACGCCGCCTTCCGGCGCGATCAGGTCAGGCAGGCGCCGGTGCGCGGAGAACTCGACCGCAACCGCGCCCCCGCGGCGCTGGGCGGCCAGGGCGGCCAGGGCGGCCACCAGGGTGCTCTTGCCCGTGCCACCCTTGCCGGTGACCAGGATCACATCGCGCTGGTCGAGCAGCGGCCCAAGTGAGGCGACATCAAGCATGCGGGTTCCCGTCCATCGTGGCGGCTCTCAGCCCCGCTGACAACTGCGAATTTCATCTCTGGGATTCGGGGTAGGGGACCGGGACTTTCGGCAAGGCCAGCAGGGACTCTCCTCCCGCGCGAAATGGTGGCTTGGGCTTGCCGGTCTCCCATGGCGGGCTGCCGGAAGCATAGATTTCGGCAAACCCCGCCTGGCCTGAAACTGGCTCGTGCGCGAGCAAGGCTTCTGGTTGCTTCTGCATGATCGATTCTCCTTGTGATGGGTTTCCTTGGGTGATGAAAGATCCCAGCGCCAGTCGCCCTACAGTTGCAGCGCCGCCAGTCCCTGCCCGAAGGAGACGGTCGGGCGAAAGCCCAGCTCGCGCTCGGCCTTGCGGTTGTCGTAGCGACAGTCGCTGGCCATCAGGCGCACGCCGTAGCGTGTGAAGGGTGGCGGCGAGCGTCGGCGCAGCAGGCGCGCCACTCCTTCCATCGCGGCCGCAGTCAGGTACACGACGAAGTACGGGACAGACAGGCGCGGTCGCGCCGTGCCCAGGAGCGCGGCCAGACCGTCGATAACCTCGCGCGCGGTCACGGTTTCGCCGTCGGTCAGGTGATACACTTGGCCAGCCGCCGCCGGCGTTTCGGCGGCGAGCCGCAGCCCCAGCGTGAGGTTGTCGACATGGGAGAGCGCCAGGCCGTTGTTGGCGCGGCCGATGTAGACCGCGCGTCCCCGGCGCAGCAAGGCCGCGATGCGCGGGGTGATGCTGGGGTCGCCCACACCCCAGATTGCCCCAGGCCGGACCGCCACGGTCTGCAGGCCGCGCTGGCCGTGGGCCTCGCGCACGATTCTTTCCGCCTCGATCTTGCTGGCCGTGTACGCATCGTGCGGCGAAGGATCGTAGGGGCTCTGCTCGTCAACAACCGCACCCCGGCGGGGCAGACCCAACACGGTCAGCGAGCTGACGTGTACCAGGCGCTCGACGCCGGCATCCTGACAGGCCGCCACCATGTTGCGGGTGCCATCCACGTTGGCTTGGAAGAACTCGCGCCGCGAGCCCCAATCAGGCACCTTGGCTGCAGCGTGAAACACGATCTGCTGGCCGCAGGCAGCCTCTCGCAACGACGAGGCGTCGCACACATCACCGCGCACGATCTCCGCGCCCAGCCCGGACAAGCGACGCAAGTCGCTAGTGGGCCGGGCCAAAGCACGCACTTTGATCCCGCGTCTGCAAAGGCTCGCCACCAGGCTGCTGCCGAGGAAGCCCGAGGCCCCGGTGACCAGCGCGGTCTTCGCGTCGCAAACGAGAGGTTGATGGTCGTCGTCGGACCTTTCCATGTGGGCGTTTTTCCAGTATCTCACGCCGCCTGGACGTGAAACTTGACGAATCGCACTTTGTGGGTTCTCATCCTACATAAACCCACTTTGACTGCCATCTCGAAAGGAGAGGTCGCCATGAACTTGGACCGTCGATTCGATGATCGTCTGCCTCTGGAGACACTTCTTTGCGCGTACGTCCTGGATCGGCCCCAGCGCGGCCTTGCCGTCGACATCAGCGAGCGCGGAGTCTTCCTCAACACCTTGTTGCAGGATCCGAATCCGCCGCGCACGCCGGTGGGCCTGGAGTTCAAGTTGCCCGGTATGCCCGAAACCATCTGGGCTGCGGGCGAAACCTGCCGGGACACCATGGACGACTACTTCTACGGCATGGGTGTGCGATTCACTGCCATGGCGTCGTTGCACCAGCGCATGCTTCACGCCTACTGCCGGCGCGTGCGCCGTCAGCGCAGCGGCCTGTGGGCCTGATCGGCGCCACGCCGACGGTTGAGAGGGATCCCAGACAGATCTGGGACGGACATGGCTGCAGCGGGAAAGGATGAAGTGGTTGACCGGCGCAAGACGGTTCTGTGGTTGACCTATGGCCTGCCCTGGCCCACTGACCGCGGCGGAGCCATTCGCTATTTCAATCTCATTCGTCAGGTGGCTGAGCGCTACCGTGTCCTGCTCTTTGCCATGCTCGAATCGGCTGACGAGGCTCGCCACGTGCCGGCACTGGCGCCTTTGTGCGAGCGGGTCGAGTGGGCGGTGATGCGTGCCGGCTCGGACATCGAACGCGCGCGCGATCTGGTGGGACATCTGGTGCGTGGCCGGCCGCTGGTCACCTGGCCATATTGCTCGCGCTCCCTGGAAAACAAGCTGCGCAACCTGATCGGCAGCGGCACCGTCGACATCCTTCAGATCGAGCATTCTTTCCTGGCAAACTTCCGCGATGCCGTGCCCGAGGGCTCGCCCTGCCGGACCATCCTCTCGTTCCACAATTTTTGCGAGAGCCAGTATCGCACCATGCTTTGCATGCACGCGGGCGCGGTGGAGAAACTGGGATGGCTGGTCAAGGCGTATCTCATGCGCGGATGGGAGGCTCGCCATGCTGCGCATTTCGACCGCGCTCTGGTGGTCTCTGACCCCGAGGCCGAGCGCCTGCGCGCCGTGGCCGCTGGCACCGCGGTTTCGCTGGTGCCCAACGGCGTGGACACGGCGGCCCTGCGCCCGCTTGCCGAGGCCGCAGTCGGCAAGCGTTTGATCTTCGTGGGCCATCTGCGCTACCCGCCCAACATCGACGCGGTTCGTTTCCTCGCGCGCAACATCTTGCCGGCCCTGCGCGCGCACATCCCCGAGGCCCGTCTGACTGTCGTGGGCGAAGGTGCGCCGCGCGTGCTCGGCGAGTTCTCGGGACGCGACGACATGGACCTGGTCGGTCGCGTCCCCTCTCCCCTTCCTTTCTACCAGGACGCACGCGTCGCCGTCGTGCCTCTGCGCGCGGGTGGTGGAACACGCCTGAAGATTCTCGAGGCCATGGCCCTGGGACGGCCGGTGGTTTCCACGCCGCTTGGCTGTGAGGGACTTGCCGTCGAGAACGGAAAGCACCTGCTGGTGGCCAACGACGCCGAGAATTTCGCGGCAGCGGTGGCGCGTCTGCTGACCGATCGCGCGCTCGCCGCCTGCCTGACGCGGGAGGCGCGGGCACTGGTGGAAAGGGACTACGATTGGACCGCCATCGCCCAGCGGCTCCTCCGCGTTTACGAAGAGCTATTGGCACGCTGACTCTAGGGTTGGCTCCGGCGTGATCCGCGGGTAAAGATGCAAGCATGACGTTTGACGGGCCGCGCTTGCGGCGCGATCTGGTTTCGACCATCTTGCAAAGCGAAGATGGCGTCAGGTGCGTCGACGTCTGCGATCCCAAGCTGGGATCGACTTTCCGTCTCTTTGGCTACGAGTATTCGGTTGCTCTCGCGTTCGACGGCCGGCCTCTGAGCAAGGTCATCGCCTGGGTGCGGCTCTCGACCGGGCTGGAACTGACGGTCGAGCAACTCATGGCATTCGCCGATCGTCTTGACCAGCTCGGCTTCCTGGTGTCGGGCAAGGCAGGAACTCCGGGTGTTGCGCCTGAGGATAGGCCGGCACACATCACGCGCATGACCGCGGCGGCCGCACAGACACCGGCTCCGTCGCAACCCGAGGACGTGAAGACGCCGGTACCGGTCATCTCGGAACCCGCGGCTGAAAAGACGCCGGTGCCTGTCATTTCGGAACCCGCGGCTGAAAAGACACCGGTGCCGGTCATTTCGGAACCCGAGCCCGTTGACAACGGTGCGCCCACGCCAGGCCCGGCGTCATTCGAGCCACCTCCTGCGCCGGAATCGCCACCGGCTGCGGCGGAGCCTGAGCCGCCGGCGGCAGAGACGGCATCGGCCGCCACGCCGTCCTCGGATGCTCTGCCCACGGCCGAGACGCCCACAGTGGCGACACCGCAGCCCGACGTTCTGTCGCAGGCCCAGCCGTCGCTGCCGGCCGCGGCTGCCGCGCCGGTCGAGGTGCCTCCTGAGTCGCCGGTCAGCCCGTCGGTGCAGGAGCCATCGCCGGTCGCGATGGAAACGCTACCCTCTGCCCTGCTGGCCGAGACCCCACCTCCGATTCCGCTCGAAGCGCGGACGCCGCCTCCCCTGCGGGAGAGGCCGCCCCGTGGTCGCACGTCTGCTGCTGAAACTGCTGACGGCGCCGGGCGGCCGCGCGGTGTCTGGGGCGAAGCCCGCACATTGACGCCAGGCCCCCGTGGAATGTTGACCCCGCCGCCGCTGGTGACACCTCCTCCCTATGTCACGCCGGTATCCGCGCGGCCCACGACAGGGCGGGGTGTCCCATGGATTCTCCACGCCGTGCTCGGCACCCTGGCGGCCCTGGGCGTGGGCACGTTGGTGGTGCCATGGGCGGTGAACACGCAACCACCTCCGGCCGTGCGCACACGCGTCCTTGTCGCCAAACCAACCGCTGTTGTGCGCTGGTTCGACGGCACCGCGCCCGTGGAGAAGCTGCCTGGCGAGGTGCTGGGCTTCCCTGCGGGCGGCAAGGTGATCCAGATCGCGTCCGTGGGGATCTCGCTGCGGGCTGGCGATGTGGTGGCCGCGACCGACGCGGCCCGCTCGCTGCTGGCCGATCTGGCCCGCCTGCAGGAACGGCTCGCCCACTTCGAGCAACTGGCCGCGACCGACGCGGGCGACGACAAGCGGGCCAGCGCGGCGCGGGCCAAGGTCGAGTTCAACGCAGGTTTGGTCGGGCAGACGCAGGCTGCCCTGTCGCGCGTGGCGGTCGTGGCCCAGGGCTCGGGCCAGATCGAGGCGGCGCTGGCCACCCTGGGGCAGACGGTGCGGCCTGGCGCGCCGGCGGTGCGCCTGCGATCAGCGGGTTGGCGCGCCAACTTCGAGCTGCCGCGCACGCAGGCCGCGCGCGTTCGCAAGCAAGGCTTCTGCGTGGCCGAAATCGAGGGACGGGCTGTAGCTTGCAGCCTGGCCTCCGACGGCGGTGACGAAACCCACGTGGTCATCGAGATGGCGCCGGAAGCGGCGACGGCAGCCGGACAACGGGCGCGTCTGGCACGCGCGCGTCTGGCCGACGCGTATCTGGTGCCGGCCTCGGCGTTGTCGCGCGTGAGCGACAGCGATCGCGTGCTGCTGGTGGCGCCGACCGGGCGGGCCGAGGCGCGCAGCGTGGCGGTGGCTGACCGAACCGCCGCCGACGTCGTCATCACCCAGGGCCTGGATGCCGGCGACGCGGTCATCGTCGAGAGCTCCGAACCCGTGGCGGCCGGGGCGCGGGTGCGGATTTCCGGTGTGATGCGCGAGTAGCCAGGCTCCAGCGCGGCTGACCCGAATGGCCAAGACGTGCTAGGTTCGGGCACATGTTCAAGGGAGTCATCACGGCACTGGTCACACCATTTCGCGGCGACGCCGTCGACGAGGAGGCCCTGCGCCGGCTGGTCGACGAGCAGATCCGCGCGGGCATCGACGGATTCGTGCCGGTGGGAACCACCGGCGAGTCGCCCACGGTCACGGTCGAGGAGCACATCTGCATCATCAAGATCGTGGTGGAAGAGACGCGCAGGCGTGTGCCGGTGATTGCCGGAACAGGCGCCAACTCCACCCGCGAGGCCATCGAGCTGACGAGCGAGGCGCGCGCGGTGGGCGCTGACGGCACCCTGCAGGTCACGCCCTACTACAACCGGCCCACGCAGGACGGACTCTTCCGTCACTTCAAGGCTATCGCCGACGCCGTGCCATTGCCCATGTTGGTGTACAACGTGCCGGGGCGCACGGGCTGTGACCTTCTGCCCGAAACCATGGCGCGCCTATGCGAGGTGCCGCTGGTGGTGGGCATCAAGGAGGCCACGGGTTCGGCGCAGCGGGCGGCGCAGATCATCTCGCGCGTGGGTGACCGCATGGTGGTCCTGTCAGGCGATGATGCCACAGCTTTCCCACTGTACGCCCTGGGCGCGCACGGCTGCATCTCGGTGGTGTCCAATGTGGCACCTGCCGACATGTCGGCCATGTGGGACGCGGCGGCCGCGGGCAACTGGAACAAGGCGCGCGAGCTGCACTATCGCTTGTTCCCGCTTTCCGAAGGACTGTTCATCGAGGCCAATCCCATTCCGGTGAAAGCCGCGCTGGCCATGATGGGCAAGATCAGCGATGAGATCCGGTCTCCGCTCTACCCGATGGCCGGGGCCAATCGCGAGAAGGTGCGTAGGATTCTCGCTGACCTCAAACTCATCTGACGGGGACGCCATGGCCGAGGCTGTACGCATCGCCGTGTTCGGGGCCGCAGGCAAGATGGGCGGCCTCATCGTGCGCGCCATTGCCGAGACGCCGGCCGCGCGTTTGGTGGCCGCGGTCGAGCGCCCTGATTTTCCCGCGATGGGCGCGGATGCGAGCCGTCTGGCGGGATTGCCCGAAAGCGGAGTGCGCGTGCAGGCGGACCGGCCCGGCCAAGGCGCGGCCGACGTGTGGATCGACTTTTCCTCACCCGGCGTGGCCGTGGCCAATGCCAGCGCCGCGGCCCAGGCCGGTGCGGCCCTGGTGCTCGGCACCACCGGGCTTTCCGGCCAAGATAAGGATGCGATTGCCTCGGCGGCGAAGAAAGTCGCCATCGTGCTGGCGCCCAACATGTCAGTGGGCGTGAACGTGATGCTGCGCTTGGTGGCGGACGCGGCCCGCACGCTTGGTTCGGCCTACGACATTGAAATCGTGGAAGCGCACCACCGGGCCAAGCGCGACGCGCCTTCGGGCACGGCCCTGCGCCTGGCCGAGGCAGTGGCCGAGGCCACGGGCCGCGATCTCGGCAAGAGCGCGCGTTACGAGCGGCACGGCGACATCGGGCCGCGCACCACCGACGAGATCGGCATTCAGACTGTGCGCGGCGGCGACGTGGTCGGCGATCACACCGTGTTTTTCCTTGGCCAAGGCGACCGCATCGAGATCACCCACCGGGCTTCCTCGCGCGAAACCTTTGCCCGCGGCGCAGTCCGCGCGGCCCTCTGGCTACACGGCCGGCCGCCTGGCCTCTTCGACATGCGCGCCGTGCTGGGATTGAAGTAGGCGGCGCGCGCGAGAGTAGGCGGGCTATGGGGCTGTCCGATCCGCACCCCAGCAGACGGTGATGCCGTTCTGGTCAAGCGCGCACGCGTAGCCGAGTCCCGCGCTGACGGCGGTGAAAGTGCCAGTCGGCGGCGATGATTCGCCCCAGGAACGCTCGGCGCCGGTCGCGATGACTTGCGGGTGCTTTCAGCCCGTCGGCGTTGAAAATCAGCCAGTCACAAGGCGAATCTGTCAAGTCCTGAACACGCCGGGCGCGTAGAGGCCAGTCTGGCCGGCTGTGGGGCACTGGTCCCGGGTTTGCAGAATCCACTATCACCATGCGTTCAATGGAGACGGGCTCCAGCAAACCGTTTCGCGGCACAGGCTGGCTCAGCGTGGCTTTGTTGGCAGCGGGCGCAGCGGCTTTGGTTGTGCTGTTGCGGCGGGTGGGCGCGGAGCCGGTCTTGCGGAGCATTGAACGGGTTGGCCCGAATTTCGTCTTGGTTCTTGTGGCACCCGTTGTTGGAATGGTCCTGCACTGTTGCGGCTGGCTCGTGCTTCTGCCCAAATCGCTGCGTCCCCGACCGGCGATCGCGGTTGCAACCTATGTGGCGTCCCAGGCGGCCAACGAACTGGGCGCTGGTGTGGCGGGCGAGCCGCTCAAGGCGCTGGTGTTTCACCCGAATGTGAGGAGCCGCGCCATCGTTCCATTGGCGCTCGACAACGGCACCTTCATAGCGTCAACGGCACTGTGCCTCGTCGGCGCGGCGTTTCTCCCGTGGGCTGCCAAGTCGCCAATGGGCGCGCACACCTGCGCCTGGGCGGGCGCGACCAGCCTGGCCGCCGTGCTCGGGGTCGCGCTCCTCATCCTCGTCGCGCCTCTGCGCCGGTGGAGCGCCCGATCCGGTCGCCTGGCGCGATTCGCCCGAATCCTGGAAGCCGCTCGCACGGCTTTGCTTGCGCAGCCGCGGCTCGTGCTGGGAAGCGTGCTGCTTCATCTGACAGGCAGACTGTGGATCGTTGCCGAGATGGCGTTGCTCCTGGCATTGCTGGGCGTGAGCCCTATGCTTGCGCCCTGGCTGGGGGCCGCATCCCTGGTCGCGTCGGTGCTGGGCACTGCCATCCCCGGCCAGATGGGCGTCGTCGAAGCTACGGTCTTTGCCGCCTGCGTTGCATTGGGCGTGGACGCTCCCACGGCCATGGCGCTGGTGTTGTTGCGCCGGTTGCGAAGCGGCGCATGGATCGCCTTCGGCCTGATCTTGGCCAGAATGGTCCTCGGCCACGGAAAGAGCTGCCCGGACTTTGCTTCCCGCCCAGTGCGCGAGCGCGCGACTTCCGGCTCGCGATCGGCCAGCCTGGCCGGACTGCCGGCACGATCCGCGACATCCACTCTGCGAATCCGGCCGGTCTTGAATACTCCATGGGCGTGAAGGGAAAAACCCAGGTCAACCGAATTTCTTTCCACCCTCGCGCTCCCGGGCGACAATCGTGGCCCATGGCGCGCTCCCGTTCGCAATCCGAAGACGATCCATTGCAAGAGGTGGAGAATCCGCGCGCCGGTATGCTGGACTCGCTTCCACCCGAGGAGGTGGTCAAGCTGCTGGTCGACGAGGAAGTCAACGCGGTGAAGGCGGTGCGGGCGCGGGCTGCGGCGCTGGCCTCCGCGGCGCAGCTCATGGCTGACAAGCTCGCGGCCGGGGGACGCCTGGTCTACCTGGGCACGGGCACGGCGGGCCGGCTGGGTGCGCTGGAGGCGGCCGAGTGCGTGCCGGCTTTCGGCCTGCCACCGTCGCTGGTGGTGTCGATTATCGCGGGTGGGCCGCACGCCCTGGCTCGCGTGGCCGAGGCGGCGCAGGACGACCCGCGTGAGGCCGACCAGCGCATGCGCCGGGCGGCGGTGGGGCCGCAGGACGTGGTCTGCGCGGTCGCCGATGTCGCGATCTCGCCATTTCTGCAGGCCGCGCTGGAATACGCGCGTTTCCGTCGCGCGGCCATCATCTTGCTCACCTGCGCCGGGCCGATGCCCTCAGCCGAACCGCTGGCTGACGTCGTGATCGATCTCGTCCCCGGTCCCGAGATGATCGCTGGCTGCACGCGACTCAAGGCCGGCACGGCCATCAAGGTGGCGATCGAGTCCGTCTCCAGCGCGGCGTTCGTTCGCCTGGGCAAGACTTACGGCGGACTCATGGTGGATGTGCGGCCCACCACGCCGCGTGGCTGGCAGCGCGCCATCAGCGTGGTGACCCGACTGACCAATCTGCCGGCCGAGGAGGCGGTGAAGCTGATCAAGAAGGCGGGCGGACGAGCCAAGGTCGCTTTGGTCATGCATCATGCGCGCGTGAACGCCGCGCGCGCCAAGGAGCTGCTCATCCAGCACAAGGGCCTGCTGCGGGCGATAGTTGGTGATCTGGATCTGACGGGCTGAGGTCAGGTGCCGGTCGCCGCCGGCCCGGCCTGAGAGGCCGCGCACCACAGGCAGTAGTCGCTGAAGCCCACGGCCCAGAAGCGGCACTGGTCACCGAACACGGTGACGCCCTGGCAGCGCTTCTTGTGGATCTCCTTGATGCTTGCGGCGCGGGCGGCCTCGCCGGTGGGCACAGGCAAGGGGTACCGGGGGCGTCCCGCTTGCTCGCACCAGTAACAGAACTCGCTGTCGGCCAGCGCCCAGAACCGGCACGGATCGCCGTAGCGGGTGGCGCCCTTGCAACGGATCTTGGTGCATGGCTCCCTTGCCACAGTGCCCGCTGCAGTCGTCTCCGTGAGAGAGCCTTCGGTCACAGAGTTGGGCGCGCCGGCGTGCGTCTGGCGCGCGTCGGAAGACCGCTTCCGCTTCGCATCCGAACTCTGACGCCCCGATTCCACCTTTTTGTGCATGACCGGCACTCTAGCCCGAAGGCGGCAGCGAATCCATTCGTGTCACGCGTGGGGAGCCCGCCGGCTTAGCCGGGGGCGTACCATCGCGGGAGGGTATGGGAACCCTCTCAGGGTTCCCATGTCAGTCGCGTGGGGAGCCCGCCGGCTTAGCCGGGGGCGCACCATCGCGGGAGGGTATGGGAACCCTCTCAGGGTTCCCATGTCAGTCGCGTGGGGAGCCCGCCGGCTTAGCCGGGGGCGCACCATCGCGGGAGGGGTTGGGAACCCTGTCAGGGTTCCCATGTGGGTGCCGGCGCCGGCCGATCCACAGCAGCGTGGCAGGCAAAGCCAGGATCGCCGCGCTGATGCAAGCCAGCTCGCCCAGAATGGCCATGGCGCCGAACCCCTGCAAGGCCCGGTTGCGCGCGGCCAGCAGCGAGCCGTAGCCCACGATGGTGGTCCACGAGCAAACCGCCACAGCCGCGCCGGTGGAGATCACCGCGCGGATCATGTCGCGATCCTGCCGGTAGCGCACGGCCACGTTGAGACCATATTCGGCGCCGATGCCGAAGGTGATGGGCAAAGCGATGAAGTTCAGGAAGGTGATCCTGACGGCAAACAGGCCCGCCACGCCCAGCATCCAGATCACGCCCAGAAGCAGGGTGGCGATGGCTGCGCCCGCGGACGACAGGGGCCGCATGATGAGCAGAACCAGGAGCAGCACCGCGAGCAGGGCGGCGGCCGTCGCGCGTGGGCCGTCGTGCAGGACCGAGCGAATCATGGCGGCGAAGACCACTGCGCTGCCCGAGGTGTCGATGGTCTTGTGTTCGTCGTCGAGGTGGAGCACCTGCAGGACGCGGGCAATGCGCAGAAGATCCCTGCCATTCCACACCGACAAGTTCTCCTCGACCGGGTAGACCAGCACCACGCGGCCCACCGTCCCGTCGGCTTCCGTGAACGGCCGCCGCGCCAGCGCCGGCAGCTCCTCTGGGGTGAGCAGGTGCAGACGGGTGGGCGGATCGACGGCATCGATCTGTTTTCGTTCGTCGGCGGTGAGCACGTCGAGGGCAGGGTCGTGGGCCAGCTTGCGGATCTTGGCCAGCAGATCGAGCTTGCGGGTTTGCACCTCGGGCGTGCCCGGCAGAAGATCATAGACGGTGACGATCTGACCGATCACCTGCTTGTCGCCGGTGGCGCGATCCTGCTTCTTGATGGCCTGGCGGATAGATTCGGTTTCCGCTCGTGAATCGGCCAGTACGATGGTGGGGGAAGGCCACCGGCCGAAGAGAGATTCCATGCTGCGGTTGAACGCCTTGTCATCCTCGGTGGAATCCAGCTTCGCGTTGAGCTTGCGGAAATCGTACTCGAAGGGCGCGTCCACGAAGTGCAGGACGCCGTAGCCGCACACCACGGTGAGCACGGCGGCGACCAGAGTGACACCGCCGGGGTTCTGGGCCAGCAGCGGTCGCAAGAAGGCGAAATTGATGGGCGGCCGATCGGACGCGCGTTCTGCGGAGGCCCGGCGGTCGATGACCAGGAACAGGGCGGGCAACACGGTGAAGGTGAGCAGCCAGCAAAAGAGTTGACCGAAGGCCGCCATCACGCCGAACTGGTAGAAGCCGCGGAAGCTGGTCAGCATCAGCGTGGCGTAGGCGGCCGACGCGCACACCGCCGCCACCCCGGTGCCGCGCATCACGCCGGCGAGAGCCTGCTCCAGTGCCTGCGGCGCGGGCAGACCCTCGGCGCGCAGTTCCTGGTAGCGCGAGATGAGGATGATGCCGTAGTTGATGCCGTTGCCCAGGATGATCGAGCCGAGGAACGCAGTCGACGAGTTGACGTAGCCGAAGAGCAACTCGGCCATGGCGAAAGCCATGACCGAGCCAATCACCGCCGAGACGCCGACCAGGGGCACGGCGCGGAAACGACGGAAGAAGACCCACAGCGAGGCGGCCACGATGAGCAGACAGGTGACCGTGACCCACAGGATGTCGCGCTCCACCGCCGCGCGCGTGGCGATGAGGGTGGCCACCGGGCCTCCCACGTGCGCCAGCATTTCGGGGTGGAAGCTGCGCGGGTCGTTGTCCCGGATGATCTGGTTGGCCGCCTGGAAGATGGCCTCGCCGGCCCGCTCGCCGAACACGCCCCCGGGCGGCAGGGCCGCCACCCAGACGTAGCTGCCGTCCTTGTTGCTGAACACACCGTCGGGGAAGCGGTCGTTCAACCAGTCGCGCTTGGTCAGGCGGTCCTTCATCTGCTCGACGGTTTCGTCGTCGTCGAGATCGACCAGCAAGGGATTCTTGCGCTTGGTGATCTCGCGGCGCAAACGGTCGCGGATCTCGATCAGATCGTCCTCGCTGGCGTACAGCCACTTGTTCTCTTTGAAAAACGAGCGCAGATCGCGCACGTTGCAGGCGGCGAACTCAACCACGTTCTTGGGCAGGGCCTGCAGCTTGCGTGTCACGAGCTCGGCGTAGCGGAGGTTGGCGTCGCGGTCGGGCGAGCGTACGCCGATGAGCAGCAGGGACATGTCGCCCATGCGCTCCTGTGTCTTGGTCAGAGCCACCACGCCGGGATCGTCGCTGGGCAACAACTCGGAGAACGATGTGCGCAGCTCCAGGCGAGAGGCCAGCAGCGCGGCGACGACGAACAACACGGATGCCACGGCCAAGATTGTGCCGGCGTGGCGGGAGACGAAACGGCAATAGCGGGCCGGGAAAGAATCTGGGGGAACCATCGGCGACAGTAACGTACCCGGCAAGTGCGACGGGCACAACTCCGACGCGACACGAAGGCGCGGATAGCCCCTCGGCGAGGGTCCTGGGCACCGCCCATGACGCCAGGGATCAGGTGGTCGAGATCAGCCGATGGCCCGGGCAACAGCCTGCCGTGCCGGTTGCGGGTGGAAATTTCAACAATCGCCACACATCAGATGACCCCTGCGCACCGCCCCGCCGGCCCCGGCCCGACCGCGCGTTTCACTTTATCTCGTGTATGATTGAGGCGTGCGCGAGGCCGGGCTTGGTGCCAGGTGGGGCAGTTTCAGCGTCAACGTTGTCCAGAAGTACAGAAGGAAAACCCATGACCATCGCCTGCCTTCAAGTCCACGGGCACCGGGCGTTGTTTCTATCCGTTGCCGTCATGCTCGCGGCATGCGCAAAGTCGTCTCCCACGAATCCTGGTGGGCAGGGCGGCGACACGCCGTCGAGCAACTCGGGTGGAAGCAGCGGTGGCATCGTCGCCAGTCGCACCAGTACTGGGGGCTTTTCGGCTAGCGCCGGCGGCTCGACAGACACCGGCAGTTCGTCGAGCACGGGAGGTTCCTCGCAGGGTGGCAGCTTCTCCGCCAGCGGCGGCTCCATGGGTTCGGGCGGAACCCCTGCCACGGGCGGGGCTGCGGGCGAAACTGGCGGGTCATCGACTGGCGGCTCCTCGACGGCCGGCCGCGGCGGTTCGGGCGGCCCATCCTCCTCGGGCGGCTCGTCGGGCACAAGTGGCTCCTCGCGTGCCGATGCCGGCGTTGACGCTCCTCTCGATTCCGGCCCACCCCCCATTGCCTATGCGCTCGACCCACCCAACCAGCTGATCAACCAGTTCTTCATTCCGGGTTGCCAGTCGGGGGTCGCAACCAGTCCTGGAGGCGGCGTGTGTACGCCAGGGCAGAATGCCTGCGAGGGCACCAAGCAAGGCGCGCGAATCAATTTTCTTTGCCCGCGCTTCATGCTCTTTTCCGACGAAATGGTTCAGGCGGCGGCCGATGACGGCACCCCGGGCTTGAACTACGCGGTGGTGGGCCACGACGTGGATACTGGGGGTATCGATGGCACTGTGACCATCAGTTGCTGCCAGTGCTACCAACTGGTGTTCAGCCTGCCGGAAAACGTGGCCCAGGTCGGCGGCAACGGCGCCTCGGCCATTCCCATCCCACCGCCTCTGGTGGTTCAAGCCTTCAACACGTCGGCGGGCGGTGGCAAGAACTTCGACGTGTTCATGGGCGCGGGTGGCTTCGGCGCCTTCAACGCATGCGATCCGAACGCGTCCCCGGCGAGCCCTTCTGGGAAGTATTTCTATACCGAGTTTCCGCCGGACGGCGAACCCGGCTCGGGCGGCGAAAACGCGGCGACGCAGATCGCCGGTTGCAAGGCCGATGGCCTGGTCACCACCGCGAGCCTATCATCCACGACCTGCCAGAGCGCCGTGGCCACCCAATGCGGGAAGTTCAACTCGGCCTCGCCCACTGTGACCAGCGAATCTATCCATTCTTGCACCCAGTCGAACGCCGCGAATTCGTACTACCACATGAACTGGCAGATCTACGCCAAGCGTGTCGAATGTCCGACCCACCTCATGCAGGTCACCGGCTGCGAGTTGGCGTCGCAAGGCTTGCCTGCGGTCAACCCTGCTGTCACCACGCCAGCGCAGGCCGCCGCGGATTCATCTTTCAAGTCCGGCTACACGACCACGACCATGCAGGACTGCTGCATGCCGACCTGCGCCTGGCAGAACAATGTGGGGGGCCAGAACGTGCCGGTGGTTGGACTGTACGACTCGTTCTACTCCTGCGATCAGAACGGCGTCCCGGCCACGCAGAGCTCGACCGCCGACGCCGGCAACTAGTACCGACGGGGAACAGAGACAAGAAGGCCACGGGTTTCTGCTGCGTCGACAGCAAGGAACAGCTCGGACAGTGCTAAGATGGCGGGCGTATGCGCTTCCTGGTTTGTCTTGCCGCGCTCGCGGTCAGCTTGTCCGCCGCGCCGGCTTGGGCGCTGGACGAGGTGATCACGGACGTCCGGGTTCTCAACGCGGTTCGCACCGACGAGGAGACCATCCGCTCCATCGCCGGCGTTTCCATCGGCCAGCTCTTGCGGCCGGATACCCTGGACATCATGCGCGAGCGCCTGCACTCCTCCGGCTTGTTTGCGGACGTGAATGTCTACTGGGAGCCGTACCAGGACGGGGTGCGCATCAACATCGTGGTCAAGGAAAAATTTCCATGGGTTCCGCTGCCCACCTTTTCCTATTCGCCAGGCAACATCTCGGGCGGCGCGATCATTGCCCACGGCAACCTCTTCGGTCGAGGCAAGCGCGGGGTGATCGGCGGACGCATCTCTAATGTCGATTCGGGCGCGCTGGTGGCCTACGACGATCCGGCGGTGTGGCAGACATGGGCCTTCTTCACCATCAAGGGGAAGTTCGAGCAACAGATCATTCCTGAGTACAGCAACGACTATGCCGACCTGCCCGACCTGCCCCTGTCCCCCCTGCGCAACACCAAGCTGCGCTCCTACGGCGGCGAGGTCAACGCGGGCGTGGCGTGGTTCCGCAAGGTGCGCACCTCGGTGGGATGGATCCTGGATCAGAACGACGTGCTCTGGTCGGCCCCCAATTTGAGCAACAGCTACGCGCTGGCCATCAATGGCAGTCCAGGCAGTCCACCGCCGGCAGCCGCGGTCAGTGGACGGCGGGGCGCTGGGACTGCCAATGTGACCTTCGACTTTCGCGCCCGCCAGCACGCCGTCATGTACGGCAACGCCCTTGGATTTTCTTTGGAGATCGGGGGTACCCGGTGGGGAGGCGACGACAAGCTGAACTACTGGAAGGCCAGCTCGTCGTACGAGCATGGGATTCGCTTCTTTCGCCGTCACAACCTGATCGTGCGCGCGGGCGGGACGGCGGGCGACAATCTGCCACTGTGGGCGGAGAATTCGGCCGGCGGGACCAACCTGCGCGGGTATCTGTACCGGCAGTTTCAAGGCGACACGCACCTGCGCACCCAGGTCGAGTACCACTTCCCGCTCTTCTCGCTGTGGGACCTTGACGTTCGTGGCTTGGTCTTCAACGACGCCGCGGCCATCTGGTATCGCAAGCTGCCGCCGGAAACTCTCGACGGTAACGCCTACGAGATCCGATCCGACGGTCGCCAGTTCTTGCCGCCCAGCCTGCTTCATCAGGGGTTTCAGTTCAACGAGGATCTGCACAGTTCGGCCGGCGCGGGCCTGCGCTTCTATTTGCGGACCGTGGCCATGCCTCTGGTGGGCCTGGACGTGGGCAATGGCCTGGGTACCAAGGATGTGCGCGTGATTCTGGTTCTGGGTGTGTAGCTTGCCGGAGCGAAACCCATCCAGACAGCCGCCGGGACTTTTCCTGCTGTTCGGCGTGGAGATGTGGGAGCGGTTCTCCTACTACGGGATGCGGGCGTTTCTGGTGTTGTTCCTGGTCAGCACCGCCGGCGGCTTCGGCTGGTCCAAGCAGGAGGCGGCCAACCTCTACGGCTGGTACACGGGCCTAGTGTACCTGACCCCGCTTTTCGGTGGCTATCTGGCTGATCGATTTTTTGGCACCCACCGCGCTCTCATCATCGGCGGCATCGTGATCGCCGCGGGCCACTTCTGCCTGGCGGTGCCCAGCCGGCCAACGTTCTTCGTCGGGCTCGCGCTGATCATTCTGGGAACGGGATTTTTCAAGTCCAACATCTCGACCATGGTGGGGCAGCTCTACCAGCCCGACGACCGCCGCCGCGACGCCGCGTTCACCATCTTCTACATGGGCATCAACACGGGAGCGGCGCTGGGGCCCGTGATCTGCGGCTACCTGGCCAAGAGCGAGCGCTTCGGCTGGCACTGGGGCTTCGGCGCGGCGGGCGTGGGCATGGTGGCCGGCCTTGTCACCTACTTGGCCTTCAAGAAACGCTATCTGCCCGGCATCGGCGACGTGCCCGTAGGCCGGGTCGCCGAGCGGGCAGGTGACGTCCACCAGCCGCTCTCTTCCGACGATCGGCGCGGCATTGCCGCCATCGCCATCCTGGCCTTCTTCAACATCTTCTTCTGGGTCGCCTTCGAGCAGGCGGGTTCGTCCATGAACTTCTTCGCCGAGGAACGCACCGGGCGACAGTTTCTCGGCATCGACTTCCTCGCGCCCTATTTCCAGTCGGTGAATCCGGTTGCCATCATCGTGATGGCGCCGCTGTTTGCCTGGATGTGGAGCCGGCTGGCGGCGCGCGGTCGCGAGCCGAGCACACCGGTAAAATTCGCAACGGGCCTGTTCCTGGTCAGCGCCAGCTTCGCCATCATGGTGGTGGCCGCGCGCCTGTCCGACGCTGGTGCCCGCGTGAGCCCGCTCTGGTTGATCGCGACCTACGTGTTGCAGACCTGCGGCGAGTTGTGCCTGTCGCCCGTGGGCTTGTCCATGGTGACCAAGCTGGCGCCGGCGCGCTTCGCCTCGCTGATGATGGGCATCTGGTTTCTGGCCTTCTTCGTGTCCGATCGCTGCGCGGGCGTGCTGGCTGGCTTGGTGGAAAAGGTCGAACGGGGCGAGGTGTTCCACATCCTGGGCGGCCAGGCGGATTTCTTCCTCATGTTCGTGGTAGTCACGTTGATTGCCGGCGCGGCGCTGTTCGCGCTTTCGGGCACGGTCAAACGGCTGATGCGCGGCCGGGCGTAAGCAGCTTCGCGGCG
>Ga0181539_1001882_pt1 | contig 22284 bp, 23 predicted proteins | sample PEATcosm2014_Bin_46_FD_119767 | JGI IMG/M metagenome (GOLD analysis project Ga0181539, IMG submission 119767) | Peatland microbial communities from MTU Mesocosm Facility, Houghton, MI, USA - PEATcosm2014_Bin23_60_metaG | ecosystem: Environmental > Terrestrial > Soil > Wetlands > Peat | place... | reverse complement strand
GATCGCAAAAAGCAAGTCGGCGCGCAACTTGTCGAGACCGCTACCGCGATTCAGGACGCTCTTTTGAGTGCAGGGGAAGTTCTGTTTTCCCTTGACAAGTCCTTATCATGGATGTCCCACTTAGTTTCCGGCGGCTTCGAACTCCACATAGCCCCAGCGCTCCGGCACGTGCATGTCGATCAGCCCTTGCGGCGACCAGACCCAATTGTCTTCGGGCATGCGCGGCGCCTTCACGTACTTGCCGCCTTCGATGTCGATGCGCCATTCCACGCGCGAAAAATTGACGCGCCAGTGGTCACCGGCGGCCGGCCTCTTAACCGGCGCCCGCGAGGCGAAGGCCGTCCAAGGGAATGCCATTTCGACGCTCCAGCCGCGGTCGCGGCGGCGCGGATCATTGAGTGTTCCGTTCACATGCACCGCCGTGCGCAGGCCGGGAATCTCCCAACTGTTGTCGGCGCTGCCGCCTTCGCGGTAGGGCTTCGGCAGGAAGAGGTCCCACCCGGTGTTGAGGGCATTGATCTCGAATTCGAAATAGTTGCGGCCGTCGCCGGAAGGGTTGAGGAAGACTTCGAAATCGTTGTCGTGAAAGATCACCGAATCGTGCTCCGTGAGGGTAGCCCAGACGTGCGGCTCAGCCAGTTCCGCGCCTACATAGAAGTACTCGTCGTCCCAAAGCATTTTGACGCGCGTGCGGAAACGCGGCCGCGGATGGCCGGCGCCCTGGATATCGACAAAATCGTCCGTCCAGGGAGCGTTGCGCCACGCCGCGTCGTCCAGCAGCCCGTCGATGCGAACCGGCGACGCGGCGCGCGGGCATCGGTAATGCTTGGGCTGCGTTGGTGCAGGCCATGCCAGAAGGCACAACAGCGCGGTGAGGCGGAGCGTCGAAGGCACCATGCTAGCGCGCGAACCGGGTCGCCTTCTTCTGTGTATGACGCTGGAGCGCCAGGATGATGAGCTGGTCGATCAACGCGGAAAAGCTCACGCCGCTGTGTTCCCACATCTTCGGAAACATGCTGATCGACGTGAATCCGGGGATGGTATTGATCTCGTTGATATACAGCTTTCCGGTGGCCGCTTCGAGGAGAAAATCGACGCGCCCCATGCCTTCGCACTCCACCGCGCGGTAGCATTCCACGGCCAGACGCCGGAGTTCATCGGTCTGATCCGGCGGCAGATCGGCGGGCACCTGGGTCTTGGCCAGGTCGAGCAGGTATTTGTCGTCGTAGTCGTAGAAATCGCGCGACGGCAGAATCTCGCAGGGCAGGGAAGCCACCGGCTCTTCGTTCCCCAGCACGGAGCATTCCAGCTCGCGGCCCGCGATGGCGCGCTCAATGATCACCTTGCGGTCGTATTGCGCGGCCAGCGCCACGGCGGTTTCCAGTTCCGCGCGGTTGTGCGCTTTCGAAATGCCGACGGAAGAGCCCAGGTTGGCGGGTTTGACGAACATGGGAAAGGGCAGGCGGCGGCAGGCTTCGGCCACGTCCGGCTTTTGCCGCGTCACCGTGACGTAGTCTACCACCGGCAACATACGTTCCGCGCAGACACGCTTCATCATCTCTTTATCCATCGCGACGGCCGAACCCAGCACGCCGGCACCGACGTACGGCAGATCGGCCAACTCGAAGAGACCCTGCATCGTGCCATCTTCGCCGAAGGTGCCGTGGAGCACCGGAAAGACCACGTCGATTCCCGGGTGCGCGCCCGGCTCCGGGCGGATGGCTTCGGGCTGCCACTTGCCGCTTTTATCGATAAAGTATTCGAGCTTCTCGTACCTGGCCGGGTCGAGCGCGTCCAGGATGGCGCGCGCCGAGCGCACCGACACCTCATGTTCACCGCTGCGGCCGCCGTAAACGACGGCTACTCGTAGTTTCATAGAATTCGTTTTCCCAATACGGACATGACCAACTCCACGGCGAGATCGGCCGTACGGTTGGTTTCGTCGATCACGGGATTCACTTCCACCACTTCGATCGACGTCACTTTGCGGGAATCACACAGCATTTCCATCGCCAAATGCGCCTCACGATAAGTAGCGCCCCCGCGCACCGCGGTTCCCACGCCCGGCGCGTCCCGGGGATCCACGAAATCCATATCGAGCGAAACGTGGAAACCGGCCGTGCCTTCGGAAGCCGCTCGAATCGCATCTTCCATCACGGCCCGCAATCCGCGCTCATCGATGTCCCTCATTGTGAAAGCGCGCACGCCCGATGCATGCACGTATTCCCTTTCCGCTTGATCCACCGCGCGCAGCCCCACGATCACCGTGTTGGCCGGCGCCACCTTGGGACGGTAGCCGCCGATATCGGTCAGTTCCACCGGCCCCATGCCCAGCAGGCAGGCCAGCGGCATCCCGTGAATATTGCCGCTCGGGCTGGAGCCGGGCGTGTTCATATCGGCGTGAGCGTCCAGCCAGATCAGGCCGACGCGCTGGTTGCGCTGCCGAAAGTGCCGCGAGACGCCGCTCACCGTGCCGATGGCCACCGAATGGTCGCCGCCGAGCACCAGTGGGACGTTACCGCGCGAGAGCGCCTGCTCCACCTGCGTGGCCAGCGCTTGGCAGGCGGCGGCGATCTGCGGCAGATATTTCGCGCGCGCGTCGCCTTCAGGCCATCGCTCGGCCTGCTCGGTGGGGATGTTGCCGAGGTCCTCCACTTCGTAGCCCAGCGACTTCACGCGCGCGTTCAGGTTGGCCACGCGCACGGCCGATGGACCCATGTCCACGCCGCGGCGACCCTGTCCGAGATCGAGCGGCGCCCCGATAATGGCGATGTGTGAATGGGGCATGCTAGTAGTAGGGTGACACATGTTCGGTCCGTCGCGCACCAGGCGGTGAGCGGCAAAGAGCGGCTTTTTGATACAGGTTGCAAGCTGTGTCGGGTTGAGCGTACACTAGAATCGTGGCAGTCCCCAAGAATGTAACAAAGCAGGCGACTACGAGACGACAGAGGGACCAAGCAAGATTTGAACGGCGACTCGCGGAACTCATGCATGAGTCGTTGTCTGGGTTGCCTCCAGCCGAGCAGATGAGGCGGCTTCTGGCTGCCGAGCGTCGCCTCACTCAGTCGGTCGAAGCTCGTCCCACGCCTTCAGATACTTCAGAAACATCGGCGAACCGTCCTGATGCCCGAACTCTTCGCGAAGTACGGCCATAAACTTCCGCCTGTCGCAATTTCTGTCGGCTAGTAATCGTTTCACTATTAGGAACTGGCGTTTGATTTCCAGGTCCGTTGCGCGAACTGGACGACGTCGGCCTCGGTTGCTTTCCTCAGCCATGACCTGCTTCATGTCCGCGTCGCGCTCCTTCACAGGCCTACCTTTCTCTTCCCCGTCCATCCCCCACGCTAACCCGGAATATCTAAAGGCGTCAAGGTAAACCTTTTGCTATCGTCTGAACTTACTTAGTGGTCCAGTGCCTGAAGAAACTCAACCCAACCAACTCTCAATCCTTGGTTGCACAGAAACTACGGCCGCAGCCGGTAGAGCATCCGCGGGAACGCAATCGTTTCCCGGATGTGTTCCAGCCCGCACATCCAGGCCACGCAGCGCTCGATTCCCATGCCGAATCCGGCGTGCGGCACGCTGCCGTACTTCCGCAGATCGAGGTACCAGTCGAACGCCTCCTTGGGCAACTTGTGTTCCTCGATGCGTTTCAACAGCAGATCCGCATCATGGATGCGCTGGCCGCCGCCGATGATCTCGCCGTAACCTTCCGGCGCCAGCACATCGACGCCCAGCACCACTTCCGGCCGTTCCGCGTCGGGTTCGAAATAGAAAGCCTTGATGGACGTCGGAAAGCGGTCCACCATCACCGGCCGTTGTTCATCCGCGGTGATGATGGTTTCGTCAGTGCCGCCGAAATCTCCGCCCCATTGGATTTCGCTGCCCTTCGCCTGCAGCAGTTTGACCGCGTCGTCGTAGCTCATGCGCCCGAAGGGCGCCTGGATGGCCTCGAGCTTGCCGGTGTCCCGCTCCAGCCGCTTTAATTCTTCCTGGCGGTTTTCCAGCACGCGGCCCACAATGAAGACGATCAATTCCTCCGCCACGCGCTTCACGTCTTCCAGCGTGGCGTAGGCCATTTCCGGCTCCACCATCCAGAACTCCGTGAGATGGCGGCGGGTCTTGGATTTTTCCGCGCGGAACGTCGGCCCGAAGCAGTACACCTTGCCGAAGGCCATGGCGGTGGCCTCGTTGTAAAGCTGGCCGGATTGCGCCAGATAGGCCTTTTCATCGTCGAAATAGTTCACTTCGAACAGCGTGGTGGTTCCCTCGCAGGCCGCCGGCGTGAAAATCGGCGTATCCACCAGCGTGAAGCCGTGCGAATCGAAATAATCGCGCACCGCCTTGATCACCTCGTGGCGCACGCGGATAATGGCGTGCTGGCGCTGGCTGCGCAGCCACAGGTGGCGATGGTCCATCAGGAAGTCGGTGCCGTGCTCCTTGGGCGTGATCGGGTACGGGTCGGATTCCGGCACGCGCTGCAACACTTGCAGGCTCTCCAGGTCCATTTCGAATCCGCCCTGCGCCCTTTGTTCGGCGCGGATTTTTCCGGTCACGATGATGGACGATTCCTGGGTCAGGTTCTTGACGGATTCGAACAGCTCTTCCGGCAACGCGCTCTTGACGGCCACGCATTGCATCAGGCCGTAGCCGTCGCGGAGGATCGGGAACGCGATCTTTCCGGAGCGTCGAATGTTGTAGAGCCAGCCGGCGATCTCGACCGTCTCGCCGATGTGCCGGCCCGCTTGGGCAATGGTAATTCGCGGAATCATAGGATATGGAACGGCCCTTCGGCCGGCCTTACTGTTCTTCCAGCCGCTCGAAAACCGGCAGGACGAGATCGAGCGGGTGGGCGTGATCGTTGTGGTTCTTCAGCTCCAGCAGCAGCGGATACTGGTCTTCCCGGCTGCGCAAGAGCTGCATGGTGGTTTTCCAATCGACCGTGCCGCCCTCGCTCGCGAGCGGCGCCAGATGGTTGTCGTCCTTGCCGTTGTTGTCGTGGACGTGCGTGGAGCGGATGCGCTGCTTCATCCGCCCGTAAGTGGATTCGACGCCGGCGCCCATGTTGGCGTGCCCGGTATCGAAACAGAAATTCAGATGCAGGTGCGTCAGCTCTTCGAATTGCAGGAGCCGCTCGGCGGTGGAAAGATCGTTGGGGATGTTTTCCAGCAGAATTTCCACGCCCCGCTGCCGCGCGAACAGGCTCAGTTCTTCCAGCGCCGCGCAAGCCGCATCCACCTTGGCCAGATCGAACTCCTCTCCGCTCACTCCCACGTGCTGGATCAGGTAGCGGAAGGGAATCACTTCGGCAGTCTCCAGCGCGCGCTTGATCTCGTCCACCATCTCCAGCCGTTTGGACTTCACCAGCTCGGTGATGGTGATGACCGCGTGCGGCCCCGAGCGGCCCCAGATTTCGTCGTTGTACATCGGTGAATGCAGCGAGTGCAGTTTCAGCTCGGAATCGCGAAACCAGTGGCCGAGCTCGGCCACCTGCGCCTTGTTGCGGTAGTCCAGATGCTGCCGCGCGCAGAAAATCTCCACCAGCGGAATCCGCAGTTGTTCGATCTTCGCCAACAGCGCCACGGTGAGCCGGTGGTTGACGAACAGATGCGTCGACAGTGCGTGGGTCATCAAGTGTTCAGTATCCTACGGCCGTGCCGGCGCTGCGCGGATCGGCCGCGCCTTCCAGCCACCCGTTGTTGAAGCGGATGGCGGCGCACTCGCCCTGCGCGCCCACGCGCCGGACCGTGTAGCCGCGTTTGGTCAGCAGATCGATGGTATCGGGCGAATACCCATTCTCGATGCGCAATTCATCGGGCAGCCACTGATGGTGGAAGCGCGGCCAGTTGACCGCGTCCTGCACGTTCATGTTCCAGTCGATCATGTTGATGGCCACTTCCAGCACCGTATTGATGATGGTGGGGCCGCCCGGCGATCCCAGCACGGCGAACGGTTTGCCGTCGCGCATCAGAATGGTCGGGACCATTGAAGAGAGCGGTGTCTTGCCCGGCTGGATGGCGTTGAACTCGCCTTGGATCAGCCCGAACATGTTGGCTTCGCCGGGCTTCGGGGCGAAATCGTCCATTTCGTTGTTCAGCAGAAAGCCCAGTCCCGCGGCCGTCACCTTGCTGCCGTAGCCGCCGTTCAAGGTGTAGGTCACAGCCACCACGTTGCCCTGCGCGTCGGCCACGCTGTAATGCGTGGTCTCGTTGGATTCGTGCCCGCTGAACACCGCCGCATGCACCTGGCTGCTGGGCGTGGCCCTCTCAGGGTCGATGGAGCCGCGAATCTTGAGGATGTACTTCGGGTCGAGCAGCGCGGTGAGCGGCACCTTCACGAAATCCGGATCGCCCAGATGCTCCGAGCGGTCCGCGAAAAAGTGCCGCATGGCTTCCGTGATGTAGTGAACCGCCGCGGCCGAGCCGGCTCCGGCTTTCGCGAAATCCGTCCCTTCCAGAACTCCCAGCATTTGCAGGATGCCGACACCGCCCGAACTCGGCGGCGGCGCGGTGATGATGTCGTAGCCCCGGTATTTGCCCGTCAGCGGCTGGCGCTCGATGGCTTTGTAATTCTCCAGATCGGCCAGCGTGATCAGCCCGCCATGCTCTTGCATGTCCGCGGCCAGCAGCCTCGCCGTCTCGCCTTCGTAAAAATCCTTCGCGCCCAGGCGCGCAATCCGGTCGAGCGTGCGTCCCAGGTCGGCCTGGATAAAAGTCTCGCCCGGCTCGTAATATGTGCCGTCGCGCAGGAAGACGCGCTTGGATTCCGGGAAACGCTCCATGCCCCGGCCGCCGCCGCGCATGGAGTTGGCTTCGCCATAGGAAAGCGCGTAGCCTTTGGACGCCAGGTCCGCGGCCGGCCGCACCAGTTGCTCCCAGGGCAGCTTTCCGAATTTCCGCGAGGCCAGCTCCAGTCCGCGCACCGTGCCCGGAACGCCGCTGGCGCGGTATCCCACGGTGCTGTCCTGGGTGGCCTTGCCGTTCGCATCCAGATACATGTTGCGCGACGCCGCCGCCGGAGCGCGCTCGCGGAAGTCCAGGAAGGCGGTGCGTCCATCGGCCAGCCGCACCAGCATGAAACCGCCGCCGCCCAGGTTGCCCGCGCTCGGGTGCGTCACGGCCAGCGCCAGTCCCACCGCCACCGCGGCGTCCACCGCGTTGCCGCCAGCTTGCAGGATCTTCACGCCCACTTCGGTGGCGTGCGGTTCCACGCTGACTACCATCCCGTTCTTGGCCCGAACCGGCTGCGCGGACCACGCCGGCAGCGTGGCCGCGATTGCGAGGAGAAGCACAAGACGTCGCATAGAACTCGATTTTACTGTACTAACGGGCCGGGAAGGAATTCGTGGGGCAGGCAATGGTGGCTGCAAGCCGCACAAGACACCGGCGGCGAGACCGCCGGCGCTACCAGGTGGTTTTAGCGTGGCTTGAAAATATAGAAATTAAGGGCCGTGCGGCGACGCCGCCATTCGAACAGCACGATGCCGGCGGCCACCGAGACGTTCAACGAGGAGATTTTGCCGGCCATCGGAATGCGCACCAGCGCGTCGCAATGTTTGCGAACCTGTTCGTGCAGCCCCTTGCCTTCGCCGCCCAGCACGATCGCCGTCGGCGCCGCGTACTCCACCTGGTCGTAGGTCTCGGTACCGCGCTCGTCCAGACCGTAGATCCAATACCCGCGCTCCTTCAGGTCTTCGAGCGCGCGGTTGATATTCGTTACCCGCGTGAGCGACATGTGTTCCAGCGCGCCCGCTGCGGCTTTGGCCACCACGTCGGTGACTCCCGCCGCACGCCGCTCCGGAATCACCACGCCGCCGGCGCCGGCCGCGTGCGCCGTGCGGATGATGGCGCCCAGGTTGTGCGGGTCCTCCACGCCGTCCAGCACCACCACAAGCTGCGAGGCCGCTACATCCTCCAAAGCGGCGAACTTCTTGCTCGCGCCCAGGGCCACCACCCCCTGGTGCGCGGCCGTTCCCGCCATCCGGTCGAGCGCCGGCCGCGGCTCGAACCTCACCGGCACCGACGCGCGCCGCGCCAGATCGATGATCTCCTGGATGCGCGCGCCGCCTGCCCCTTGCGCCACCAGCACCCGGTCCAGCGGGTGATTCGACCGAAGCGCCTCGGCCACCGGGTGTATGCCGCTGAGAATCGCCATCAGTTCGATTGCCCGGTTTCCGGCAGAATTTGCAGCCCGTTGTTGAACCGGTTGGTGAAGTTCGAGAGCCCGATCACCAGCGTGATTTCGACAATCTGCTCATCGGTGAAGTGCGCGGCCAGCGCGGCCCGCGTCTCCGTAGCGTTGGCCGTTCTGGTCAGATCGCGCGCGTATCGCAGCGCCGCCTGCTCTTCGGCGGGAAAAATTTCGTTCCTCTCGGCCTCCACCGCTATGAGCTCCTCCCCGGTGATTCCGGCCTTGCGCGCTCCCGGAAGATTGCTCGAGATGCAGTAAGGGCACCGGTTGGCGTAGGAACAGGCCAGGTACACCAGCACCTTGAGGCGCCGCGGCACCGATCCCGGCCCCACCACCGCCGTGTAGAAGGGCGGAAAGTTTTTCAATACCTCCGGACGATGCGCCATGGCGCGAAAAAAGAAATTGGCCTGTTTGCCGCGCGCTTCCAGGCTCGCTAAAAGTTCGTTGTCCTTGGGGTCCATTAATTTGACTGCGGTTGCCATAGAAACCAGTATAGAGTTTCCCGGTATATGCTACACCAGAGAGGGAGGCCGCAAGACGCACAACGATCTGTGCGCCTCAACGCCAAATTGCCGATTCTGGCCGAGCCGCCCGATTACAACGTGAGGTGTTCTCATGATTCAAGCCGTCGACCCCAGATCCCTTACTTGCGATGGAAGCGGTATCCGGTGGGAGCGGACCGGCCCTGCTCCGGCCTTGCAGGATGCCCCCCACAACACGCGCTCTTCGGCCATTTTCTTCAACCGTGGCCAGAAGACGTGGCCTCTGATCGCGCGAAACAAACCACTGGCGGCAGGAACGTACTGGGCCTCGGCAAGCCCGGTGGATGGCTCACCATCGCCAGGTTCGACGCCATTAAAGCAGGAGTTCTGCGTGAGGGCCAAGAATCAGTATGGTATTTCCGTCGTCACCATCGGCTACCAGTTCCTGGTGCAAACCGGCGGCCGCTCGGGGGCCTCGGACCGGTACATAACCAGGCTCGAGATCGCGCCGAATCAGGTGGAGCTCGCTTGGGGGTGGAACGTGGACATGACGGTCGTCATGCAGAACCCGGGGGAGTATGGTGAGCCCGACGCACCGTTTGCGGTGTTGCCGGCGCAGCTTGAACTCACCGTCAGCACGGAGATCAAGAGTCTCCGGGTAACCAAAATGCACATGGTTTTTCCGCAGGGCGTGCTGATCGTGTGAACCGGCCGGCAGGCATGACAAGAGAGGTTGCTCAGTAGAGTCCCGAATTCAGTCCGCGCAGGAATTCGATGTCGCCTTCCACGAAATCGAAACTGCTCAGGGATGGCGGCGGTTCCCATCGCATCTCGTCGAAGATCAGGTTGGCCGGCTCCCCCTGGAATTCGGTGACGCGGAAAAAGAACAGCCGGATGGGATCGCGGCCCGCATAAGTGTACTCGTAGCGCGCGATCTCCGGGCCGGCCGCGCCGCGGATTCCCAATTCCTCTTCCAGCTCGCGGCCGAGCGCCTGCGCCGGCGTTTCGCCCGGTTCCACTTTGCCGCCGGGAAACTCCCATTGGAGCGGGTGCGACTGTTCCGCCTTGCGCCGCCCGATCAGGATCTTGCCTTCGCGCTCAATGATCGCCGCCACCACTTGGACCATGGCATTATTGGAACATACCCGAGTGTATTCCGAACGCCTGCTCGATCATTTTCAGAATCCGCGCAACGTCGGTGAGCTGACGCCGCCGGCCGTCACGGTGGAAGCCTCCAACCCGGCATGCGGCGATATCCTGCGCCTCTCGGCGCGCTTCGAATCGGGCGTCGCGGTGGAGGTTCGCTACAAAGTGCGGGGGTGTACGGCATCGATCGCCGCCGGGTCGGCGCTGACGGAATGGATCGCGGGCCGGACGCCGGCGGAGATCGCCGGCTTCAACCCATCGGTGGTAGACGAGGCTGTCGGCGGCCTGCCCGCCGAATCCAAGCACGCCGCCGCGCTGTGCTTCGACGCCATCAAGCTGCTGCTCAAGCGGATTTAGTGTAGTGCGGCATCGGGCAAGCTAAAGCATGCCCCACCCACGCAGGCGCTCCACTTCGCTGGCGAGCCGCGCAAGCTGAACGCTGCATTCGGCCACCGAGCCCGAGGCCGCCTGGCGCTCCATCACCTCCAGGACCGCCGCCGCCGCGTTGGCCCCCACGTTGGCGCATGCGCCTTTGGAGTAGTGCGCCAGTCGCGCGCACTTGGGGGCATCCCGCTCGCGGATCGCCACCTCGAGCAACGGAATCTGCCGCGCCGTGTCGGCGATCAGCGCCGTCAGAATCTGGCCCATGAGCTCGTCGTCGTCGAGCGTCACCTCGCGAAGTTGTTCCCGGTCCAGGACTATAGTCGGATCGATCACTCTCACGTCCCGATTGTGATGTCCCGCGTGCGGCTTTCCTATCCAAAGGTGACCTTAGAAATCTGGGTTATTTGCCTTGCGTGCGCGAGGCAGTCCCCCACTGAAACCACGCGCGCACGGGTTCGAGGCGCGCGTCCAGGATGGCAGTGGCCATGAATGCCGGGGCGCCGGGCGGGCCGAAGCGGAGATCGCTCAATTGCACCATGCGTCCGTCGGGAAGGTCCGGCGCCGGCGAGACCCGCCACAGCGGGAACTGCGAAAACCGCTCGACTTCCTGGAACGCCGGCGTGCGCCGCGCCGCCTCGATCGCGGCATCCGGCGGCGGCTTGTAGAGAATCAGCGCGCGGGTGGGGTCGAAGGGCGCCAACAGGTCCACGTTTTCCACCGCGTAAAAGTCCCCGGTATCGGCCACGCCCTTCCAGAGCATCGGGTTGGCGGGACCCGGCAGCGCCGCCACCCGGGTGGGAACGGCTCCCGCATAGAGACGCGATCCTAAAGTCGCCGCCGCCCGCGCGTGCAGCGCGCCGCGTCCGCAATCATAGAACAGCACAAACAGCAGCGCCAGCCAGGCGAATCCGCGCCCGTAGTGCCGGTCGCGTGCGGCACCCGATGCAATCTCCGAACCGACCAGCCGGCCGACAAACGGCCCCGCCAGGCACAGCAGAAACATGCCCCAGATCCACAGGTCGTAGATGTTGTTCAGATCCAGCCGCAGCCAGTCGGCGGAGAATGGCAGCAGCAGGCGGATTCCGTAAGCGTTCGTCAGGTCGAGCAGCAGGTGCGAGGCCACCGCAATCAGCGCCGCGAAAAACGCCCCGGCCCAATGCACCGGTTTTCGCGCCACCAACCGCACCAGCACCACCGGCAGCAAGGCCATCACCGGCATCGCCACCAGCGAGTGCGTCAGGTGCCGGTGATAGTGCAGATAGCTGAGCGAGCCGCCCGAGGCCGTCACGATGTCGATATCCGGGGCGTTCGCCGCCAGCAGCAGAATCGGTGTCGCCAACGGGGTCCAGCGCTTGAGCCCGATCCGGCTCAGGAACAGCCCGGTCGCGGTATGAGTGAGGGGATCCATGAGGAGCTCCGAGAATCCCATTGTATGAGGAATAAGAGGTACTGGTTCATCCCCGAGCTCCCCTATTGGATCCGAGATCCTGCGTCACATTATGCGGAAAGCGGCAGCCGCTCCGGCACGTCGCGGCTGAAAAGATCGAGCTCGGTCGCCACTCCCTTGCGGCCTTCGCGACGCGTGATCCCCCCAAAGTACTCGTCGATCGGGTAGATCGGGTATGGCTTCAGCTCTGCGAAGATACGGCCCAAACGGTTTTCAATACGGTACAGGGAGTGGAAGTAGGTTCCGCGATCGATCTTAAAATGCTGGCAGCAAAGCTTCCAGTCTCCTCCCAGCAGGTAATGGTATCGCAGTAACTTGTACCCGAAATCATCGAGTGTTCGCTGACTGATCAGGCAAAAGTCGGCGATGAACTCTTCTCTCTTCCGCGAGTACATGCGGTAGCCATCCTGGCCGCCGCATATCTCCCAGGCAACCGAACCGGTTTGCGTTCCCATGACAACGCACTCCCGGAAGCGGCGATAGCAGGCTCTAAAAATGGCCCGATAGACGCAATTGCACGGGGTCGCCGTTCCTCTTAGGACAGGGCACATTCCGTTTCCGTGGCAAAAAGTACACGAAGGCTTGGCTAGCCCAATTACGTTTGACCGATCCCAGATCATTGTGGCTTTGTCCTTGCGGGTGCATACCTGTTCCACCGGGTTGCACCCTTTCCTTTCTACTGCTAACTCACAGTACCCCGTCGTTGAAAAACGTCAACAATTCAAATGATTAAGAGTAAAATACTAAACATACCAGTACTCATGGTTTATTTGATAACTGTCTTATTTTTATTGAGTTGTACGAAAAATCTGATAAACTATTTCAATTATATGGATTTCACGTTCTCACCGCCTACTGAGGCCATTCTCCTAGTACCCTATTTCTGCCAGAAATAGCCCTAGGGGAATTTTCGTGGATTTCAAAGATCTGGAGTACCGTTTCCTCTGCGACCTCCGGGAGCGCGTGCGGAGCGGCGCAGTCACCGAGCGGGGACTTGCGCGCCTGGCCGGGGTATCTCAACCGCATATCCATAACGTTCTGAAGGGCAAACGCTTTTTTTCCCTGGAGAAAGCCGACCTGGTGTTGCGGTCCCTCGGCTTGGATGTCTTGGACCTCATCGATCCCGACGAGTGGAATCAACGCCATCCGCATCGCTGACCCCGCATGAAACGTGCACTCCGGACGCCAATGTGCTGAAATTGGTTGCGGAGGCCTGCCTTTGCGGCAATCCCATAACCCTTCTCCGATTCGCGACGCCCGGTGGAAACGCCTCGCCTCCCGCATCGACGACCTCGCCGAAAAGGATGAGCGCTACCTGCGCCACGCCCGCGATATCGCCGCGACCCGCCTGGCGGCGGCCGCCGAACTGTACTCCGTTTGCCGGTCTTTCGTGGACTCCATCAACCGGTACACAACCCGCGGCGAAGTCCTGCTCGACCCGCCCGAATTCTCATCCGCCTCTTTCCGGGAGGATGGTGTGAACCTGGTGCAGATTAACGTGCGCGGCCGTCTCCTCCAAATCGAGTATTCCGCGGCGCCGGGGCTCGTTTCCACCGAAGATTTTCGTGTCCCTTATACCCTCGCCGGTTCCGTGCGCGCCTTCAATCAGGAACACCTGGACAAGGACCACATCGAGGAGCAACTGCTGTTTTACACCGTCGAACACCACCTCAAGATGTGGCGGTTCTTCGATCCCCGCACCTATCGCTCCGGCCCCTTCGACCACGAATACCTTGTCTCCGTGATGGAGCAACTCGTCTGAGGTGCGCCATCGCTCCCAGGCTTACAGGTGACGGGGTGAGCGGCGGCTGTTCACGCCTTCCATTTGCGTCCGCAGCCGTCGCATAGCCTCTTGGAAACTGCCGGCATGACCGGAAAGCCGAGCACTAACCATGTCAGAAAGCTGCCCCGCTTGTCGAGGAAGTAATGCGTGTTAGAGCTTCCACAGCCCGGGCAGATCGTGGCCGGCGGCATGTCCTGCCCGTCTGGTTCATCGCTCCGCTCCGTACCCATTACGCCGAGCGCCGCTTCCACTTCGGATTCGGGAACTTGAACTTTGACTCCGCCGAGCGCATTCGACCACAACCAGTTGACGCTTATCGCATTTTCATCTGCGAGGGTTGCATCAATGTCAAAGGCTTCCAGCTCCCCTCTCACCAGGCAGGCCTCATACGCGGTACTGTACGATCCTATGGTGACCAATTGGTCCGGCACTAGCGCCTCCGAAAGCAGTTTACCACTCGTGACTTTGGATCAGTGCCCAGCCTTGCCAAGTCCCAAAAGGTATTTCCTCGCTTCCAGCGCCTCCGGGAAATCCGGCCGGATGCGGATGGCCTCGGAGAGCTGCGCGATGGCTTCGCCGGTACGTTGCAGGTAGGCCAGGGCAGTCGCCAGATTAAAACGGTACTGGGCATCGCCGGGCTTCAGGCGGACGCACGCCTCAAACTCTTCCTCCGCTTTATTCAGCCTCCCTTGCGCGGCCAGCGCAACGCCGAAGCCGCGGTGGGCTTCCGCATCGTCCGGACTGAGCCTTACCGCCTCCGCATATTCGCCGAGGGCCTCCTCCATCCGCCCCGCCGCAACCAGCAAGCCGGCCAGGTTATAGTGACCATCGGCGTAGTCGGGCCTCAGCCGGATGGCTTCCCGCAACTCCCGAATCGCCTCCTCACCCCTGTCCTGGTCGGCCAGAACGGCGGCCAGCCCGGTGTGCGCTTCCGGGCTGTCAGGCTCCAGCCGAAGAGCCTCGCGATACTGCAATTCCGCGGCGGTCTTCTGGCCGGTCCCGCTTAGCGCATTCGCCAGATTCGTGCGCATTTCCGCGGCGGCGGGGCTCAGGCGAACGGCCTCCTCGAGCGCAACCACGGCTTCTTGAGGCCGGTTCTGAATCGTGTAGACCTCGCCGAGGTTCATCAGCGCGTCCGGAAACTGAGGCCGGGCTCGCAAAGCCATTTGGTAGTTGGCAATTGCCTCTGCAAGCTGGCCCTGCTTTCTGAGCGCCAAACCCAGGTTGTTGTAGGCGACATAGTTGCCATCCGTGACTTCTATCGCGTGGCGAAATAACGTCGCGGTGTCTCGCCAGAGCCTCGCCTGTTGCCATGTGAGCAGCGAAAGCACCAGGCAGGCGCCTATCGCCAGCGTGCACACAGCGCGTTTCAAACCAGGTCTGCGTGCCGCCACCTCTCCCAAGCCCCAGGCGATCGGAATGAGGATTCCGACCATGGGGAGGTATGTGTACCGATCCGCCCGTGCCTGCGCACCCACTTGCACCAAGCCGATGACCGGCACCAGAGTTCCCAGATACCAGAACCATCCCACGGCCAAATAGGGCCGGGCACGCACCCAACGAAGCACAATCGCGGAGACTGCCAACAGGGCAACGCCGGCCGCGACGCTCAGCCACGGAGATACTGCCGTCAGGGGATAGAATGCGGCAAGGCGAGTGGGCCAAAGCGTTTTGGCGACGTAGATGACGTAGGAAATGAGCGCATTTCCGAAACGCAAGGAGAGCGGGAGGGTTTCGATCCTTGAAACAGCCCCGCCGTGCAGTTGTACGAGATAAGTGACAGCCGATGCGCCCAGTGCCAGGACCAGGAGCGGAACTTTCTCCAGAAGGATTGCACGCCAGCTCGCCGCCGTGAAGGGGGCCTTCCGAAAACGGCCCAAGGGCCAAACGTCCAGAAGCAGAAGCACAAACGGCAGGGTGACCACCATGGGTTTGGCCATCAGCCCAAATACGAATGCCGTAAGCAACATCAGATACAGGCCGGCGGTGCGCCGCTCCACATAGAGGGAGTAGAGCCACAAAGCGAGGAACCAGAATACTCCGCTCAGGACGTCCTTACGCTCGGTGACCCATGCGACGGACTCGACGTGGAGGGGGTGGACGGCGAACAGCAATGCCACCAGCGCGCTACGCCAGTGCGCTCCAGTCATGCGTTTCAGAGCGGCGAACAACAGCATTGAGCCTAGAATGTGAAGAAGAACATTCATCAAGTGGTGGGCGCCGCCCCACAGCCCGAAAAGCTCGCAATCCAACATGTGGGAGAGCCAGGTCAGCGGAATCCAGTTCGCCGCGTAGCCGGTGGTAAACGCCCATTCCACGGCGGGCCAGCTCAATCCGCCGCGCACGTGAGGATTGTCCGTCACGTAGTCGGGGTCGTCGTAGCCGATAAAGCCATAGTGTCCAATCTGGCTGTACAGAACCACGACGACAACCAACAGCGCCAGATAGACGCACCAATTCCGCTGGAACCAACGTGTGGGCCGTAGGTCCTCTACGGCGGGGGACGCAGAACGACGTGCGATGGCGAGGCCTCTCAACCCGCAATCTACCACGTTGCATCTCCGCTCCACAAAAAGGGCACAAAAAGGGGACGTCCATTTTCCCGTGGGGCGCCGCTCCAGCGAGAAGTGGAGGCTGGAAAATGCGTCCCCTTTTTGTGCCGGCGCCATCGACGCTCTCGACGCCACGCTGCATCAGGGCATCCCCCGCATGAAGTGAGCCGCAAGCCTTGGGGCGTGCCGTACGTTATAGTCGAGGATCACGGAAAGGAGCGGCGGGCGTATGCGCGTGAATCTGACGCGGGAAAAATTGGCGAAGGGCGAAACGGTATTCGGGTGCGGGTTGCAGGTGTACCCCTCGGCGGAGATCGCCCGCACGTTTGCGGCGGCGGGATTCGATTACGTGTTCATCGACATGGAGCACGGCACGTTCAACCTCGAAACCGTGCACGACATGATTCGCGCGTCGCTCGATACCGGCATCACGCCTATCGTGCGCGTGGCTGAGCTGGCCTATTCGCTGGTGGCGCGGTTGCTGGATGGGGGCGCCCAGGGCATCATTCTGCCACGCGTGGAAGATCCGCGGGTGCTCGAAGAGGCGCTCGCGTGGATGCGGTTTCCGCCGGTAGGTAAGCGCGGATACGGCGTCAACCCCACCATGATCGGTTACGAAACGCGCACGTTTCCGGAGATCATCGAGCATCAGAACCGGAACACGCTGGCGGTGGTGCAGTTTGAAACCGTGACGGCGATGGAGCGGGCCGATGAATTGCTGTCGGTCGCCGGCATGAACGTCGCCATGGTGGGACCGGCCGATCTTTCGATTTCGCTGGGCATCCCGGGCCAGCTCGATCACCCGCTGCTGATTGCGGCCGTGGAACGGCTGATCGGGCAGTCGGTGGCCCACGGCGTGGCGCCGGGCATACAGACGCGAAGCCTGGCGATGTCGAAGTTTTGGGCCGGGCGCGGTATGCGCTTCGTCGGCACCTCGGGCGAACACGGGCTGCTGCTCGAGAAGGCGCGGGAAACCGTGGCGGCATTGCGGGCGTAGGGCAAGCTAAAGCATGCCCCACTACCGAGCGAATCAGCCCGTTGGTGGGGTATGCTTTAGCTCACCCAGCATGTTATCGGGGTCGAAGCCGGCAACAGTGTTGCGCATCGCGGGCGAGGCCGTCACACCCGTGAGGAATCGGCCCATTCCGCCCAGGGCGGCGGGCGTGTTCTAATAGAGTTTCGCGGTTTCATTTCATTATGATCCACTCGTATCGTCTGGGGTTGATGGTGTGCGCGGCCTCCGTCCTTGTGGCGGCGGGCCGTCCGGTGCGCCAGGACCCTGCCCTGGCGCAGGCCGCCGCGGCGCTTGCCAGGTCGCCGCTTCGGTTCGAAGCCAACCAGGGGCAGTTCGCGCCATCCGTGCGATATGCGGCGCGGACCACCGGTTTTGCGCTGGCGCTGACCGCGCGGGGAGCGTCGTTGCGCTTCGCGGATTCGCGGCCGCTCGACATCGCGATGTTCGATTCCAACCCGTGGCCGTTGATCCAGCCCCTCGACCGGCTGAGCGCCCAGACGGACTATTTCATCGGCGCGAAGCAGAACTGGCACCCCGGCGTTACCAACTATTCGCGCGTCAAGTACCAGGCCGTGTATCCGGGCATCGACGTGGTTTATTACGGCAAAGGGAGCCAACTGGAGTACGATTTCGTGCTGCAGCCGGGGGCCGATCCGAACGCCATCCGCATGCAGTTTTCAGATGCCGGCAAGGTGATGGTGACGCCGGCGGGCGACCTGGCAGTGGTGACGGCAAACGGCCTCGTGCTCCAAAAGAAACCAGTGATTTACCAGCAGAACCGGCCCGTTGACGGACGTTACAAGCTGCTCGCGGCGAACGTGGTGGGCATCCAGGTGGATGGGTACGACCGCAGCCAGCCGCTGGTGATCGACCCGGCAATCGTCTATTCGACGCTGATCGGCGGCACCGGAACCGACGAGGTGACGGCCATGAAAATAGGGGCCAACGGGTTGCTCTATATTGCCGGCTGGACGCAGACCGGAGAGATGCTGACCCTCGATTTGCCGTACGACAACCTGGTCGACATCTATGTGCAGGTGGTGGATCCTTCGCCGTCGGGCGGCTATGGCGTGCTCTACGCGACTTACCTGGGCGGCAGTAACAACGACGAGGCGCTGGCCCTGGATGTGGACGCTCCGGGCTTCATCTATCTGACTGGCACTACCACTTCCACGGACTTTCCGGTGGTTGGGAATGCGGTGCAGACCAGCGGCGCGGCGACCACCGTATACGGGTTCGTCTCCAAGATCGATCCCCACTTTGCAGGCACGGGGAATTCGCTGGTCTATTCGACTTTCCTGGGTGGCACCTTAGGCGGCACCACGCCCAGGGGAATCAAGGTGGGTTCCGATGGCATGATCTACGTGGTAGGCCAGACGCAGACCGCGGATTTTCCCACTACGGACAACGCCTACGCGGCGTCGCTCTACGGGCCGTCGGACGTGTTCATCAGCAAGATCGACGTCACCAACGCGAACCTGGTTTATTCCACCTTCATGGGGAGCGAACTGGATGACGATGCGTGTGGGCTGGTGCTCGACAAGAATAACGTGGTGTATTTTGCCGGCACCACCCTGGGCACGCAGTTCCCCACGGCGGGATACTCTTTCGACGGCTATACCTCGGGCAATTACGATGTGGTCGTGGGCGTGGTGGATACCACCCAATCGGGCGTGAATTCGCTGATCTGGGCCACCTACTTTGGCGGATCGGGCGAGGACGAAGCGCGCGGGATCTCGATGGATTCGCACGGGCGCGTGCTGGTGACGGGCTTCACGATTTCGACCGATTTGCCGGTGACCAAGGCAACCGCCATCCAGCCAAAGTATGGCGGCAATGGCGATGCATTCGTGGCGATATTCGACATCACCCAGCCAGGCACGCAGTCGCTGGCATACTCCACATACCTGGGAGGTTCGCAGGGGGAAGTGGCCTACGCGGTGCTTGCGGAGGAGACCGGCTATGTCGACGTGACGGGATACACCCTGTCGCCGGACTTCCCCGTGGTGAACGCGATCCAGCCGAACTGGGGCGGCGGAATCGACCTGTTCCTGACGCGGTTCAACCCGGCAGTAGCCGGACCGGGCGGGATCGACTACTCCACCTATATCGGGCTCGATGCCACCATCGTGGGGACTACCCTGACGGTGGATTCCAGCAACCATTTGTACGTCGGCGGGTATACCGAAGGCTACCTGCCGCTGTTCGGAAACTCGTGGCAATCGAATTACGGCGGCGGTTACAGCGACGGGTTCTTCTTTGTGGTGCCGGACCCCGACGGTCCGCTGGATAATGCCGCGCGCCAACGGCGAAGCCAGCCCAGGCTGCCCGGCGGCGCGCAGAGCATCATTAAGAGATAGCGGATACGAGGCCACGCGTCCGCAAGTGGTGGGGCAGGCGGCGCCGCCTGCCGCGGCTAAGCTCTTTTCCTCAACCTCCTAAAGCTTCGGCGGAATGCGTCGATAAGCCTATTAGCAATGACGCTATGCGGGCTGGAGCGGCGATTTCCGATCATGCTCGGCGGTATCGCCGGCGCGGCGGCGCTGGCTGCCGTGCCGGCTTACGGGTTGAGCGAGGCTCCATCGGCCTCCCGATTGCCGGGGAATGCCGCATGGGTGCTGGCGTGGGCGTTGGTGGCGGCGTTGGCGGTGTTGGTCCGGCAGATCTTCCGCGCGCGCGGGAAGCGGCGCGCCGCCATCCAAGCCAGTTCGGTGAGGAGCGAGCTTCTGGCCAACGTCAGCCACGAAATCCGCACTCCCCTGAATGGCGTTCTGGGGATGGCCGAGATCCTCGCCGCCACGCGCCTCGATCGGAATCAGCGCGAGATGCTCAGCGTGATCCGCAGCAGCTCGGAATGCCTGCTGGCGATCGTCAACGACATCCTGGACTATTCGCGCATCGAGGCGGCGGAGATGAGGGTTGAGGAGGTGGCCTTCGATCTCGGCGCCGCCATCGGAAACGTGCGGGCCTTCTTTGAACCGCGGGCCGTCGCGAAGGGCCTTAGACTACAAGTCAAAATGGCGCCCGAAGTGCCCCGCATGGTCCGCGGCGATCCCTTGCGCCTGGGCCAAATCCTTATCAACTTGATGGGTAACGGACTCAAGTTCACGGAAACCGGCTCGGTGCGTCTGGAAGTGAATCTGGCGGGAGAGCAGACCGATGGCGTCACCATCCTCTGCCGGGTGATCGATACCGGGATTGGAATCGACACCGCGACGGCGGCAAGACTCTTCGCGCCGTTCACGCAAGCCGATTCGTCGACCAGCCGCCGCTACGGAGGGACCGGTCTGGGGCTGGCGATTTCACACCGGCTGCTGGGCCTGCTGGGCGGATCGATCGGAGTGGACAGCCAGCCGGGAAAAGGCTCCACGTTCTGGTTCCTGCTGCCTTTGAAAGTGGTGGCGAGTGAAGCGCCGCTGGCCGTGCGGGAGGATGCCGAGGATGCTGCGGAGGCGGCCGAGGAGGGCGCCGCATCCCGACACCCGGTTGCCGGTCCGTTGCTGCCCGAGGTTCCGGCATGCGGGCGCCGCGTGTTGATCGTCGAAGACAACCCCATCAACCAGATCGTGGCGCTGCGTGCGGTCACCGGCCTGGGCTACCAGGCCGAGATGGCGCCGGGAGGAGAAGAAGCCCTGGCGGCGTTTACCCGCGACCGCTTCGACGCCATCCTGATGGATTGTCAGATGCCGGGTATGGACGGGTACCATGTGGCGGCTGAGATGCGCCGCCTGGAGGCGCTCGAGACCGCCGCGAAACCCACGCCGATCATCGCCATGACCGCCAACGTCATCGAGGGCGACCAGCAAAAGTGCGTGGCGGCGGGGATGAACGACTATCTCTCCAAACCCATGCGGCTGGCCCCGCTGGCGCGCGCGCTCGAACGTTGGACGGCCACCGCCCCCCATTCTCTTACCGCGCCCGGCGCCCGTGCGTGAGAACCGCCGCAGGGTAGTGTCCTAAAGTTGCAGGATCAGGACACTACCCGCCACAGGGCTCATAGCCTCGCTGGTATCCTGAAGTTTGGCTCAAATCTTTCCATTCCAACCCTTCCGATACTCCGAAAAAGCCGGCTTGCCGGAGAACCTGGTTACGCAGCCTTATGACAAGATCTCTCCGGCCATGCGCTCGCGTTACCTGGCGGCCAGTCCGTACAACCTGGTGCGGGTGATCCTGGGCGAGCGCGGCCCCGCGGATTCCGATCGTGATAACGTCTACACGCGCGCGGCGGCTCACTTGAACCAATGGATCGCCTCCGGCATCCTGGTGCGCGACGGCGAGCCCGGCCTGTTCCCGTACTTCCAGGAATTCACCGTGCCGGATACCGGCGAGCGGCTCGTGCGCAAGGGTTTCATCGCCCTGGGGAAGGTGGAGGATTATTCCCAAGGCGTGGTGCACCGCCATGAGCAGACGCTATCCGGTCCCAAGAAAGACCGGCTGGAATTGCTGCGCCACACGCACGCGCACTTTGGCCAGCTCTTCATGCTCTATCCGGATCCGGCGGAAGCCGTCGATCGCCTGCTGGAGGAAGCCGCCGGGCAGGCGCCGCTCCTGGAGGTGGCGGACGAGTACGGTGCGGTGCATCGCGTTTGGAAAATTGGCGACGCCCGGCGCATTCAGGAACTCATGGCCGATAAGAAGCTGCTGATCGCCGACGGGCATCATCGTTATGAAACGGCGCTGGCGTTCCGGAATGAAAACCCCTCGCTCGCCGGCGCGGACCGCGTGATGATGACCTTCGTCAATCTGCATTCGCCGGGGTTGAAAATCCTGGCGACGCACCGGCTGGTGAGCGGCCTCGAGGCGGCCCTGCCGGAGCTTCCCGATTTCAACGTCACGGAGATCGGTTCCGTCGAACGGCTGAAACGCGCGTGGGAGGAATCCGGTGACCGCACCATCATCGGCGCGGCCATCGGCAGCCGGCTCTTTCTGCTGGAGGATCGCGCGGCACGCGGCGCGCTCGACGTGAAGGTTTTGCACGAGGGTCTGCTGGGGAAAGCCCTGGGGATCGGCGAAGAGGCGGTCCGCGACGAAAAACACCTGCGCTACATCCGCGGCCTGGATCGGGCGGTGGAAGAGGCGCGCGCGGGCTCAGCGCAGATTGCATTTCTGCTCAAGCCCACGTCGATCGAACAGGTGGCCGCCATGTCGTTCGCGGGCGGCGTGATGCCGCAGAAGTCGACCGACTTTTACCCGAAACTTCTTTCCGGGCTCACCATCTACAAGCTGGATTAGGAGGGCGGACCCCCTGGTCCGCGGCCGACGCCCCCGTCGGCCTGTGCGTGCTT
>Ga0181539_1001875_pt1 | contig 22335 bp, 17 predicted proteins | sample PEATcosm2014_Bin_46_FD_119767 | JGI IMG/M metagenome (GOLD analysis project Ga0181539, IMG submission 119767) | Peatland microbial communities from MTU Mesocosm Facility, Houghton, MI, USA - PEATcosm2014_Bin23_60_metaG | ecosystem: Environmental > Terrestrial > Soil > Wetlands > Peat | place... | reverse complement strand
TGTTTTTGCCACGGATACTGAACCCGGTTCCCCGGTCCACGATCGCTCCGTGCGGGACCTGGCGCAGGGAGCCGATGTCCTCGCCTACGACGCTCAGTACACGCCGGAAGAACTGCAGCGCGAGAAGAAAGGCTGGGGCCACAGCTCCTGGCTGGAGGGCACGCGAATCGCGCGGGAATGTGGGGTGAGGCATCTGTTGCTGTACCACCACGACCCGGCCAGCGACGATGCCTATATCGACCACCTCGTCGAGCGCGCTCGCCAGCAGTTTCCCGCCGTCTCCGGGGCAGCGGAGGGCATGAGGATTGATCTCTGCGGCGGCGCCATCCGCTGGGCGAACGAGGGATTGGGCGAAGATCGACGCCGGGAGCGTCGGCTACGTCTTGAACTCCCGGTACACATTAGGTGGAGCGATATGGGCGGTCGCCCGTTCGAAACGCAGGGCCTGACGCGCGACCTCTCCAAGAGCGGAGTATATTTCACGGCTCCGGCTGAGTTGAATACGCAGCAAACGCTGGAGTTGGGTATCGAGTTGCCCGAAGAAATCATGCCCAGTACCGGTCTTAAGGTTCGCCACCTTGCCAAGTCTGTCAGGAGAGAAAAGCTCAACGGATTCCCGAGTTCCGCGGGCGCGGCAGTCGGCGTGGCTGCGCGCTTCTTGAACGTCCCGCGCGAGGCCAGAAAGAGCGGCCTTGCCGTCTAGCTCCAATACTGTTCACCTAGTTGTCTCCAAGGATTCGGGAATCTAATTGCGGGCGAAGCCCGCCTTGGATTGCGGTAGCAGCAGCTACCGCCTTCCGCCTTCGGTTCATACGGCCAAGGCGCAAGGGGTGGAGGAAGAAAGGCGGTAGCTGCTGCTACCGCAGTCCAAGGCGCTTCGCGCAAGTCCATATGAAAACGCGCGCTAAGTGAACAGTATTGAGGCTAGACAACCAGGGGTTCACTGGTAGTTGTGGCTTTCACCCGCCGGCCCGCCCTTCGGGCAAACCCGTCTTGAATTTTGAAAATTTGAGTAAACGAGGATGGATCCATGGTAAACGAAGTGCATTCACCGGACTACTTTAAGGGGTCGAATCTCAAGATCGGCGTCATCGGATGCGGATATGTAGGATTGCCCCTGATCCTGCGGTTTGCAGAGCGCGGCCACTTCGTCTGGGGTTTTGATAATGATCCCACCAAGGTAGAGAAACTCAATGCGGGCCAAAGCTACCTTCGGCACATCCCGGCAGAAGAAATCAAACGCCACGTTGACGGCCAACATTTCGTCGCCACGAGCGATTTTTCCAAGTTACGAGAGGTGGACGCAATTCTGATTTGCGTGCCCACGCCGCTGGATGAACGGCGGGAGCCCGACCTGACGTACGTTGAGCAGACTGCTCATGCGGTGGGGGAGAATCTTCAGCGCGGGCAGTTGGTGGTTTTGGAGAGCACCACTTATCCCGGCACCACCGAGGAGCTGGTTTTACCTATCTTGGAGCGAAGCGGGTTGCGCTGTCCGATTGCGAGCGGGGAGGAAAACAAAAACATCGCCGGGGACTTCTATCTGGCATTTTCGCCCGAGCGGGAGGATCCCGGCAACAAGAAATACAATGTGGGAAGCATTCCCAAGGTCATCGGGGGAGTGAACCCTCCCAGCCTTCGAGCCGCGGTGGAGATCTACTCCCAGATCGTGCCGAAGATTATTGCCGTCAGCTCGACCCGGGCCGCGGAGATGACCAAGCTGCTCGAGAACATCTTTCGCTGTGTCAATATTGCCTTGGTGAACGAACTGAAGATGCTCTGCCTGCGGATGGGCCTGGACATTTGGGAGGTCATCGATGCCGCCTCGACAAAGCCTTTCGGTTTCATGCCTTTTTACCCCGGTCCCGGCCTGGGAGGGCATTGTATTCCACTGGATCCGTACTACCTTTCATGGAAGGCTCGTGAGTTCGATTTCGCCACGCGATTCATCGAATTGGCGGGCGAAATCAATACCAACATGCCCTACTTGGTGGTGGAAGCGGTGGCGGGGGCTCTGAACCGTCTTGAAAAAAGCCTTAAGGGGTCCAATATCCTTGTTCTGGGGATTGCCTATAAGAAGGATATCGACGACACGCGGGAGTCCCCGTCTCTGAAGATCATGGATTTGCTCATGAAGAGAGGAGCGCGAGTGGATTACAATGACCCCTACACTCCTGCCCTCTATAAGATGCGTCATTACGACTTTTCCGACATGCGGTCACTTCCCCTGACCGCCGAGGTCCTTTCGCAGCAAGATTGTGTGATCATTGCGACCGACCATTCTGCGTACGATTATCAGATGATCGTTGAGCACGCGCCGCTCATCGTGGATACCCGAAACGCCACGCGCGGCGTTTCCAGGAACCGGGAAAAGATCGTCCTTTGTTGAAGAAGAACAATAACCCGTTAATTATCTAACGGGTTGAGGTAACCGAGTTGCCCCTGCTATCTTCACGGGGCCGCAGGGAAGGCGATCATTATCTAAGAACTCGATCACCGCTTCAATGAGTGTGCAAAACCTTGCACAGACATGGAAACATCTGGACTTAACCCGCCTGGTAAATTGGATGCGGTGTCCGTAAGTGCTTGATATCCCGAAGCATCTATTCGTTTTCAAGTTGGAGACAGAATTGCTAGTAACATCATGGATTTGATTGCGCAAGCGGCTCCGCCGATGTCGGAGAATGCGAATCAGACTGTCAACTTACAATGGGAGAAAGAAACAATATGGGTAATTTAGTTCGCAAATGCTGCTATTTGACTGCGGTAGCTCTGCTCTGTTTTGCGTCGAGCGCTCTCGCCGAAACTGTCCCCATGACACTTCAGGGAACCGTATATAACAATACCGCCCTGGGCGGGGTCTACATCAGCCCGTACCCTTTCCAAATTAACGGCACGGACAAGGTAGCGATATGCGACGATTTTACAGATGACATTGTCGTCGGGGAGACTTGGAGTGCCGACGTAATCACCCCAGGCGCCTCCGGATGGCTTAGCAGTACAATGTGGAAAAACGCGACCGACTACGAAGAAGCAGCTTACCTTGCCGCTCAGTTGCTCAATCAGACCACCAGTTGTACGTTAACGAGCCAAAGCTGCGCAGGTGACTATTCTTATGCAATCTGGGCGATTTTCGATCCGGGCGCGCTTGGTAATCTGAGCGGCAATGACTTGACCAATGCAAGTGCGTTGATTGCGGCGGCGAAGACGGCAGTCAATGATAGCACAAACCCAATTGGTTACTTATCGGGTTTTCAGATACTTACGCCAATTTCTTCAGGGACATGCGGTTTCCCCCCCGTCGCTTGCGGTTCAAATTCGCCGCAAGAATTCATGGTGGACCCCCCCGTCGTCCCCGAGCCCCCCACCTCAGTCCTTCTCGGTGGCGGTGTGTTGGGCTTGATAGCTCTATTTGTCGCGTTCCGTCGAGGCAAAGTTCGGACTGCCTAGGCCCGGCGGCTGGCGCCCGCTACGGCGGGGTGCTTTAAGTCTACGATTCCCTCCAGTTTGATGGGGACCGTGAATTTGCCCCGGTCCCCTCCCCCAATAGGGTATCCCCTCAGATTCGTTCTCGGGCGAAGTTGTGAGCCGCTCCCCTCGCCGGACCCGCAAGGATCTGGCGGCGAGGGTGTGCGCTCAAAGACTTCGTGCGTCCGGAAGTATCTCCAACCTGCTATTTCCTCCTTCAAGCGATCCATGATTCGCGCCTCGGGTAGCCGTAGTATTATAGATACCGGCCCCTGGAGGCAGTTCGCTTAACCCACCAGGCCCAGCCGAACTCAAGAAAATGGACATCAGTCCGGGTGAATCCTCTCGTTCTATCCCGAGACCCAGGAGCCCATATGACCCAACTGAAAGCAGGTCACGAGACGCTTAAAGCACTGCTCGCGAAGGTAGCAGGGAAAAGAATCCGCCTGTTGACGGCGATCTGCCTGGCAGTCCTGCTGATGGCCAACGCGCCCTGGGTGACGAAAGGGATTCTCGCTCGGGAGGCGGTTCTCGTCTTTTCGGTGCTCGCCGGCGGTTTTCTGATGATGGCCGTTGGGGAATCGCCCCGGGTTGTGGAGGCGGAGAAACTCGTCCTCAAGGACGAAAGGGGAAAAACCGGCGCCGTTCTCGGCATGACCCCAAGTGGGCCGAATTTGAGCTTCTATGACGCGGAGGGAAAAAGACGATTGGCCATCGGTCTGAGCTCGAACGGACCGGCCGTCATCCTCTTCGATGCGAACGGAAGGTCACAATCCTGGCTGTACGCGACGAAAGATTTGAGCGGACTTGTTGTGCAGGGAGGTCAGGCGCAACAATGCGTTGAAGTCTGCGCTTCAGCGGCGGGCACGAACCTCACCTTGTTCGACGAGAAAGGTGAAGGGCGAGTCCGACTTAGCCTGCACGGCGCAGAACCGACCCTTCGCATCCGTGACGCGAAAGGTAAAGCACGGCTGGCCTTGGGAGTCGACGAAATGGGACCTGCCCTGGGTCTCTACGATGCGAATGAGAAGAGGCGAGCGGGCCTCGCCGTGACAACGGATGGGCCAGCCCTGGGTTTCTACGATGCCGAAGGGAAGATTCAAGCCGGCCTGATGGCAAACCCGTCCGGCCCCGTCTTGGCCTTTTTGGACAAAAACGAGAAGGTCATTTTCTCCGCGCCGTAAAAGCCGGCAACTGTCCATACTGAAAACCTCGTGGTATAGGCCGTAGCTTGGCAGTTAGGCTTGGCAGTTAGGACTACTTGCGGGGAAACGTTTGTGGTATGCTCTCGGGGGTGAAAGAAGTACATTTACGTTCAAGGTACGACGAGGAGCGGGAGTAATTCAGCGGTAGAATGCCAGCTTCCCAAGCTGGACGTCGTGGGTTCGAGTCCCATCTCCCGCTCCATCTTTTCAATGAGTTACGAAAATCCCTTCAGGGTTGGAGTCCATTAGGAGTCCATTAAGCCCCAATCGCCTTTTCCAGCGTGTTTACCGCATCCCTGCGGCGACTGAGTGATGTGACCGTGTACACGTTCTCGTTCACATCAATGGTGTGCCCCATCTGCTCAGCCCGCACCTGCGGGTCAACGTCCAACTCTTTTAACAGCGAGCTATGGGTGCGGCGCATAACTTGGAAGTTTGCCCAAGCCAATCCGAGGGGTTTGAGCTTGGGTAGGAAACTCCGCCTCCAGCAATTATCTTTTGCCAAAGGCGTCGTAAATTTTTCGGACGGGAAGACCCACGCATCGGCACTACTGTCGAGCGAAATTGCCCGCCATTGGTCAATGGACATGAGCAACCCGTCTGACAGGGCCGCAAATCGCACCGACCGTACCGATTTTGGTGAGTCCACGTCCCCCCGATAAACACGCTGCCGGATGTCCGCGTAATCGCCTTCCAGCTTCGACCACTTCAGCCCGAAAATCTCACCAGGTCTCATCCCGGCGAGCAACGCGAGTTTCGCAACTAGCCGCTCCCGAATGCCCAACACCCGAAACATCCGCCGCACGTCCTCTACCGTCATGACCCGTGCCACAGCCCGTTTGCACTCTCTGGGCGTAAACAACAACAAGGCCGGGTTCCTTTGCAAATATCCCTCCGCCACTGCCATGTCGAATATCTGCTTCAGGTCCCATCGTAGGTGATCCACGACGCTGAATGAAAGTGTCTGTCCCTTGCGATCAAGCACGGCTTGCAGTTCGTCCCTGGTGAAGCTACCCAGGGATTGAGCGCCGAACTCTGATGTCAGATGATGTGCAAGCCTATCCTCATTGGTCATTACAGTCGAGCGCTTCCACTTTCGCCGGTAAAACGGCAAATAGACGTGCTGAACGAAATCGCCGAAGCGCTTCTCCTCCGACGGTTGGTCACGCTTATTGTTGATCGGATCGACTATGGCAGCCAGCCGGGATTGAGCTTGCGCCTTTGTCAGGTGTGAAACTCGCCCTAACGTTTGCGCCTTGCGCTTCCCATTCTGCCGCCATCGAGCGACCCATGCACCACGATGTTTACGCAAACTACCTTTCTGATACCGTCTACGCATGAACCGTCTCCTTCATGCGTCCAACGGCGTCGAATGCTGACGATGACGCTATATTACCATCGGGGCCAGCGTTCTCGTTAGTCCTCTTCCACTCTTCGAGCGCCGATCGCCTAACGAGTTTTCTTCGACCCATGCAAATTGCTGGGAGCGGTGACACGCCCTCTACCTTCCCCGCAATCGTGTTATAGACGTGGGCCTTGGAGCATCGTAGTTCCGCAGCCACTTCTGCAGCCGTTAGGATCTCATCGGTGGTCATATGTCACACGGTACTCCAACAAAAGCGTCCCCTTCAGATCTCGACCTCTCTTTTTAAGCAGGCGGAATTGTTTCGCCGCGCCCAGGTTCAGACACGACGGCCCGGAGCACGCTTAATGGTCTGGCGGATGGCTATTTCTGTCAAATTTCCGAGTAGCGAACGTGGTGAGGGGCGCCGAGGTAATCGCTGGCCTTTCCTCCTCAACTTTCAATAGGTTGCGGGCTTAGCCGATTCGACGTCCACCAATTCAATCCACGGCCTGAGCTGCGAAAACGACAGGTGGGTTGTGTAACGATAGGGGTAGTATTGGGATTTTCATCCGGGGGCCAAGCAAACCAACTGAGGTCCGTACGAGGCTAATTTGGCTTTCCGCCCTTGTCGTCGTCTGATTTCAATATTCGATTAGCCATTCCTTCCACGTAATAGTCGGCAACCGGTCCCGTCGTTCTGAGTTGCTTTTGCAGAGTCTTTCCGACTTCGGTTTCCGCTTGGGGATGTGTTGGCTGGTTCGTCCACAACCGCTCGCGTTCGTGCTGAACTGCTTTGCGGATCGACTGCCTGGCTTTCGCGCTGTGCTCACCACCGTCCATCGACATGACGCCCAACAGACATGCATGAAGCTTCGGGTAACTTATTTCCCAAATCAAGTCTTCGGTGTCCTCTCCAAATTGCTTCAATTCGATTTCACCCCCGTCATTCAGTCTGAAGTCCACCATACACGATTCAAGTGGGAACAATTGGCACGGATGGGCTGCGTCCCACTCGTCCAACTCGACCAGTGCTTCGCGTCGGGTGTTTGCAGCGACTAATGAAAAGTCGCCGTTCGGCCATCGACAGAGATAGACACCGGTTTCAAATGCGTCCAAATCCGCTTCGGCGCACTCTCGTGCGTGGCTGCTGGCTTCCTGTAGCTCCGTCTCGCGTGTCTCTTGCTGGCGTAATCCTTCTCGCCGGGACTCACGACCAGATACGGCCGTCACCTTAACGGCCGCCTTCTCAAGCAGATCATTCGCGCCAATGAGTTCCATTACTGCTGATACGGCGTCTGGTATGAACTCCTCAGCTGAAACCTCCCGCCAGCGCTCACCTTTATCATCCAGAGGTACTGTCGCCTGGCCCACCTCGCTGTAGTGGGTACGAGCGACTTGGATCGCATGCTGCTCAGCGCTCTCATCCAGGGTGACTTCGACTTCAAGCTTGATTGTTTTCGCCATCATTTATTCTCCCTGCCGTAATATGAAAATCGTCACCTCGATGGCTTTATAACGCAAGGGTCGCCGGTACAAATGCTACGGAAGGATCGGATATACATGCACCGACAGACTGCCAGGACCTCAGCGGGTCAATTGGCCGGCAGTCAGCAGGTGCTGGCTTATAACCAACCGCGGCGTGCCGGGCGCGGCCCACTTCTGGGGCTGATGCGTGAGGGCCCGTTTCCAGTAAGGCATGACTCCGTTTAGCTACCAGATGCACCCTACTCAGGGGTTATTGGTAACGGGTGCCGCACGATCAATCCTCTATCCGAATGGGAATCCCGTCAAATTTCCGTGGTCCGTCGTTAGTTGGTCTTCGACCGGGTGGAGTTTGCCTAGATATTCCAAGAGGTTTCAACAGGCGAAGGCGAAATCAACACTGCCCGAATCGTAGAGCTGAAAAGGCTGGCGTCGGCGGTTCAAGGAATGCTGCGCCCGGGGTGATCCGGATACTCGATCCCTTGCTTCGTAGGCAAGAGGTCCAAGTTCAAATCCGGCCGCCTCGATTTAACTGCTTTGTTGGTGGCAGGTTGCAGTCCCAAAGATTTGCAAACGATCTCTTGCCTTGGGCGCAAGAGGTCCCCGGCTTGAATCCGGGCGCCCCGACAAGCTCCTTATTTTACAACGACATACACACTATAAAATCCTACGTGTGACTACCGATCGATCGGATGGGAGCAAATCATAAGAAACGTGCGGTCCCAAGCCAACCCTCGGCCAGCAGAGTTTGTGTCTTGCCAAAACCCTTGTCGGGTCCCTAAATATTATAAGCATTGAATTGTCATCTCCCGAGAGAACCCTCTTGGCTGGGATCCAATTTCGCCGCGTGCAACCGTTACTTCTCCCGCCATGCGCAATTATTGCGGAGAACAGCTCGTCGGTACAAGGTCTCGACCAGTCGGATGACTTCTCGGACCAGAGAGCGGGGCACAGAGCGACGTGCCGAGACTGCGGCCATTGGGCGGCTGTTTTTGTAGCGAATGCGTCATTATCGCGTATTGGCGACGGATAAGCGGGCGAAACGAGAAGACGAAGCAGCGAACCAAGCAGTGCGAACATGGAGTCGAGGGTGAGGGTCGACACAGGAAAACGTCAATTGTTTTCAGCTTGATGTGGTTTTGGCGAAGCACAGGCGCTGGGCGCGTCTCGACGTCTTGCTGATCGACGAGGTCGGGTATCTCAATCTGCGTCCCGAGCAGACCAATATCTTCTTCAAACTGATGGAAGAGCGCTACCGCCGCAAGGCCACACTCATTACCACCAACCTCGAGTATGACCAGTGGGCACGCTTGCTCGGAAATAAGGACCTGACCGAGGCCCTGCTCAGCCGCTTGCGACACCAGTGCCAGACGATTCGCATCAACGGACCTTCGTTGCGCGAGCCCCAAGGCTGACCGCCAACCCTTACCCGCAACACACCTATGACCCTGCCACTACCGCCGATGCGGCATCTTGCCCAACCCCCTCAGCCACAAATTGGGTTTTTAGTCGCGTTCCCGAAGTGGGTCACTTTATTCGAGCACGGGTGGGTCATTCTTGGCGAGCGCCGAAGACTTTGGTAGGGACAGGTGGATTACCGTCATAACTGGGGGGAGCATCGGGTCTTTTTCTATGATGCGAAGGGCCAGATGGCTCGGGATAGCCGTGAACGAAATGGAACCCTCACTTCGCCGGACACGCTAGAGCGCTGTCCACCCACCATCCACTGCAATATTTTGTCCAGTAACGTAGCGCGAGGCGTCGGAAGCGAGGAAGAGCGCTGGGCCTTTGATGTCATCCTCCTCGGCCATGCGCCCGAGTAGCGTGCGCCGGCTGTAATTGGAAATGAACTCAGGCGGGGTTTCCGCGGTTCGGAATCCACCCGGTGAGATGGAGTTCACACGAATATTGTACGGGGCGAGAAAGCTGGCTAGATAGCGTGTCAGGCTGATGATTCCACCCTTCGCAAAAGCGTAGTTCACGGGGTTGGTGAGCGAAGTGCCCACATAGATAGAAAAGTCCGGCCCGACCACACCGTAAATCGACGCTATGTTCACAATCGAACCTGAGTGCTGTGCTTGCATGGGCTCGGAAAGGATCTGAGAGGCAAGGAAGACTCCGGTGGAATTCACTTTCATGGATGTCTCCCATTCTTCCGCCGTGGTATGCATTAGGTCTCCGCCCGCCCTAGCAACAGCGTTGTTGAAGAGCACATCCAACCGCCCGTAGCGCTTCAAAATACGATCGCGTAGCTCTCGGATGTCAACCTCGGAGGTCAGGTCGAGCTGTTCGCCCTCCACTTGCAGACCCTCGGCCCTCATCTGGTCTGCCAAGGCACAACACATGGTTTTGTCGCGAGAGGCCACGATCACCTCGGCCCCGGCCTCCGCAAGCACGCGCGCGATGGGGCGGCCTAAGATGCCCGCGCCCCCGGTCACCAGAGCTACTTTGCCATTAAGTTGAAAGAACGCCAGCAATTTGCTCATGCCAAGATGGTTTGCCTGCTCACCTTACTCATGGCCGTGGCGCAGATGCTAAGATCGATCATTCCCTTTGCACCCCGGAGCGATTGAGCCTTCTGGTTACACAGATCAGGGTTGCTGCCATGAGATGCTGTTTTAAGGTTTCACAACGAAGATACCGTTTTATTAATTTGAGAGACATGCCTTCATCCAGCAGTAAATTGAGTCTCCTATCTGGCGGTACCCTCCAGGAGATGGATGCGTCCCGTTAAACACTCGACTTACTTCATCCGTGGTTTCGGCATTCCACGGCGACGCGCGCATTGGATAACTGTGAGCGCAGTCAAGATTTAAATACAACGGAATCAGATAAATATTTTCGGCTTGGCGACCACCGTAATGCTCAATCAAGCGTTCAATAAAGCGGTGTTGGTCGCGCCGAAATTGCCATCGCGTCTGTCTTTCGACAGTACTGTACCCTTGAAATCCGTCCTGCGAAGTCGATGGCGGAATTATCAAAAAGATTCCAATTTTTGTGGTCCGTCGGAAGTCCCTCACCATGTTAACCAAAGCATCGTAGAACGTGAATATCTTGTCCGTGAGCTCGTTAATATCTGCGTCAGTCGCATAAAAAATATCATTGCCTCCCAGACCAAACGTGACGAAGTCCGGTGCATTTCCTGCGTTGAATTGCTGGCAATATCGTGGGAAGTCGAGTTTCGGTTGGCCGCTGGTATCGACGTAGACGAACGGGCTGCCAGTTTCCGGGCGTTTGAAAAACCCGGTCCGAGAAGCAGGACCGACCAAAGTCACAAACGCCTCGGCGGTCCACCCACTATAGCCCTCATGCCTATTCGAACCCCTCGCGGGACTATTCCCAGAACCTCGCGAGCCAATCAATGTCAATACAGGCCCGTTTGGGCCATCACATAATTCGAGGAGCCGCTGAGTATAAATGGACGCCTCCGTCAGGCTGTCCCCGACGGCAAGTAACGTGACGCGCCTTTCGGCGCCTGCTGCGGCCGAAGAAACGCGCAAGATCGAACTGGCCCGGGCCACCACAGCATTTGTGTCATCGTGGACTTCGGCCGTAAGAGGATAGTCCCCCGCCTCATTCTGCTTCGGCAAATAAGTCCATTTTTCCGCAAGATGCACGCCTTTGTCGCATCTGACGTCAAAGGCGTAATTGGCAGAATTGGCAGTGAGAATGATGTTGTCAAAATAGATGTTTGTCTCGACATCGGAAGTCGCGTAAATCGTCTTGGGCAAGACCAAACGGACTTTCCCCGGAAAATCGGAGGCGAGATTTTCGGTGGATTGCCCGGACAACAAAGCGGCGAAAATGACCAAATATGGTACAACAAGGAATAGCCCGATGATCTTTAGCTTCGCTATTACCATGTAGTCCATCCTCCGTCGACATTCAAAATATGCCCTGTCACGTATGCCGCCTCGTCCGAAGCAAGGTATATAAGGGCACCAGCAACTTCATCTTGGCGGCCCACCCTGCCAAGCGGAACTCGTGATGCAAGTATGTGCACCCAGTCAGGATCTTCTTTCTGCTGTATTGGATGGGGGAATGCGCCCGGGGCCACGCCATTTACACGTATATTGCGAGGTGCCCAATAAACTGCCAGATATCGCACCATTTGCTCAAGTCCGGCTTTTGCAACTCCGTACTCAATTGGATTAGGCTTTATCGGGGGAGGGTAATTGCGAGGGTCCGGCGCGATTTGACCGTACATGGATGAGTAGAAAATTATACTGCCGCCGTCCTTCATGTGCTGACTTGCCTGCCGTGCCAGAAGGAATGAGCTGGTGACGTTGAGGTGAAGGCTGGCATCAAATTCTGTACCACTCAACTCCTCGACCAGTTTTCCAATGCTAAGGTATGTGGCGTTAATGAGAATGTCGAGTCTTCCGAAAGTCTCAAGAGTTTTGCAAACTGCATTATTAATCGATTGTTCGTCACCGATATCAAGACTGACGCCTGCGATTCTCGCGGTCGGATTTCTTTCCTTCAGATCTTCAACTAAATGGTCAACGCCTTGGTTATTGATATCGGCCACCATGATACTGGCGCCGTGCTCAGCCAATCCGTGACAAGTCGGTGTACTCAGATAACCAACTCCGCCGGCCACTAGGGCCACTTTTCCCCGAAGATCGAACATGTCATCCCTCTCTATTTTGGGTTGGAAGTTCCAACGTCTGAAAGCATTATTGTTCGACCTCCCGCACCTCGGCTGCAGATACCTGCAATGATGATCCTCATTATTTCCACAGTCTCGGCGAAGGAATATGAAGGCTCTCCGACACGCAGAAAAGTAATAAACGCCGCCAATTGTGACTTGAATGCGGAAAATGAATCCCTGAAGTGGGTGGAAATCGTGCCCTTCGTTCCGTACAATGAGAGATGACCGAATGCCCCGTACATGTCATCCACGGAAGCAACAACGACATCCACTCCGGAACCGTGCCGAATGTGAACGATGTCGGCACCTTGCGTGCCGCTATTGGTCACGCTGACCCACCCCAAAGGTCGTAGAAAGAGGTAGGCGGCCTCTATCGCGTGAATGCCGTACCGTTCCCAACTCTTGCACGTTGTAGATGTCAGAAATCTTAAGTCTCCCAGTTCATCCTTCCGTTGATGAATGTCCAAGAACTCCCTCGCGTAACGCATGCAACTCGAAGACATAAGATGCTTACCTTCCTGTTGCCACCGGATAAATTCTAGCAAGTGGTCTTCGCGGTCGGTCAGCGGCTTATCGATGAAGACCGGAAGCCCCACCTCCACAAAGGGCCGGGCCCGTTCCAGATGTTCGTGGCCCTTGTCTGTAGGGATCAGAACCGCGTCCACTTGTCCAATGACATCTTCGGGCCGATTCACGATTTGGGGAATCAAACTCACGGCTGCCACACGTTCGGCGTCCTCGGGATTGTCACACCAAATGTGGGTAATGCCAACACCAGGGATACCGAAGTCATGTTTTGGCTGAGCGGTAAGGTAGTCTCGAATAATTGGGTTCGGACAGTCTGCGAGTTTCTCCGAATCATACCCGTTTAGGATCGCGCTCCAGCTATACGGGTGGTCGTTTTCGTCGACCTTGCCCACAAGCGCCAGGCTGATATTTCCTACATCCTTCACGAGCGGCGCGGGTCTCCCCAGAACCATTGCTCAAAACACCTCGAAAGATCGCAATCAAGACTCGTACTTCGCAGGGTCCAATCCTTGCCCGTCAAAAAACTTCTTCACATCTTTCATTTGCTCGTCCGTGAAAGGCCGTTGTGGGGGACGCATGAAGCGCTTCGCAACTCCGAAGTATTCGAGCGTCGCGTGCCAAAACGGATGCGTGAATTGCTTGATGAACGGATAATCGTATTGCGTTGTAATTTGCGCAGCCTTCCTGATATCTCCCTGTTTGATCGCACTCCAAAAGTGCATGGAAATATCCGGGGCAAAGCCCGTGTAGGTGCTGAAGAACGCTCGCGCGCCGTAGGGATAACCCACTAGGTATCGGTTCTCTGCACCACCCGAAAAGATCTCAAGGCGATTCCCAAATCCAATCATCCGGTCGATGTAGTACTCGAGCTCGGAATCCTCCTTCATCGCTACAATGGTTTCGATGTCCAGCAGTCTGCGGAGCAGCGATTCAGAATAGACGCCGTGGAGCACGATGGGAAGACGCGTGGCCCTCGCAATGCTTTCGAAGTGTTCGACGAGCGCATCGTCGCCGCCGGAGCGTTGGGGAAGCAGGACCTGAACAGCATCCGCCCCCACGGACTCCGCGTAAAGCGCATAGTCCACCGCCCGCTCCGTCCACCAATCGCTCGTCGCTGCGATCGTCAAACCTTCGCCCCCGACCGCCTCCGCCAAAGTCCGGGTCAGGGTCTTGATTTCATCATACGAAAGCGAAGAATACTGGCTATTGCCTGAGGTTAGCTCGTATATTTTCACGCCGTAGCGCAATCCGCGCCGAACAATTTGCCGGATCGCCGGGACGTCTAATTCGTATTTTGCATTGAACGGGGTTGGCTGGGACTGAATCGGTCCGACCAACGCTTGCCTAAACTCCGCGGCGCTTTTTGGCTTGCTCCATGTTGACGTCCGACTCTCTCCCGCGGGGAAAGCCAAAAGAGACGGACCCATGCGAAAAGCACCGGAAATGCCGAGCCCGGCGGCACCCGCAGCAGTTCCCAAGAATGAACGGCGATCATGCATGCTCTTGCTCATCGGTCTCCTGTGCCAAGAAACGTTTGGCTCTGGGAAACAGTCATTTTCTCTTCTCGACGGTCACAATCTTTCCCTCGGCATATCCGTGTTCCAAGAATGAGCGATCAATGAAACATGATCCTTGCGTTCCAGGAATGAACAGGTCCTCATCGCCGTCGCCATATAGGTCCGCCACGATAACTCGGGGTTCGATGATGGGCGGGATTTTGATTTCCTGAGCAGGGCCGAACTCGGCATGGCCTTTCCCGCCGGTGTTGAGGAAAACCAGCACTCTCCCGTCGGAAGTTCCGACGATGAGATCCATTCGCCCGTCCTTATCCCAGTCGATGGCATCGACCATGCCGCGATCCTTGGTGTTGGCAATTTCGACGGGTAAGGCGAAGACCGGGTTCTGCTTGGTCCCAACGTTTTGATAGTACCGGAGGATGCCGTAAGTATCCGAAACCACCAAGTCGTATAGCCCATCGTTGTCAAAATCCGCCACCGTAAAGACCGTGCGCGCGCCTTGCAGCGCGGCAAAATTCTTGTTCGGGTCGATTCCAATAGGACCTACTTTGATCGCGTTTCCATCAACAGTTCTTAGGGGGTATCCTTTGGTGTCAAAGTGGGTTTTCCCGGGCTCGCTTAAGTTGCGGTGAAACCAGACGTGCCCTCCCCAATCACCAAAAAGTATATCGAGTTTGCCGTCCTGGTCAAGATCGTATAGCCGCGGCCAAAACCAGTCGTCGCCGATTCCGGACGGGTGGGAAATATATTCTCCTGGCGGCAAAACAGAAAGTGTCTTGTCGTAAATTCCAGGATTTCCCTTACCGGAATTCAACTGGACCGTGTAATTGGTCACCACATCCAGGCGCCCGTCATGGTTCCAGTCCAAGAATTGAGTGGAACTGTACGCGCCGGTGCCGGGCAGGTCGGCTCTGCTCCACCGCGAGGGAAGAGGTTTGTCCGTCATCTGGAAACGCGGGCTGCTCCTGGTTCCCACGTTGTAAAAAATATAAATGTTCCCCCCCGAGCTGACGACCAAGTCCAGAAGTCCGTTACCGTTCAGGTCCGCCGCGCGCGGGACGGACAAATTCAGATTCGGCATTGGTCCCTCCATTGGGAAGGGCCGTTCCTTGAGGATGGGATGCGTTCGTGAGCCCACATTCTCATAGAAACGAAGAGAGTGTTCGGGATCCGGAGGTTTCTTCCATGTGTACCGCCCCGTGATCAGATCAAGGTCGCCATCGCCGTCGAAATCGGCAGCGATTGGAGATGCACACCACTCCCCGACATTGATTGGCTTTCCGTCGGCTTCTAGGGGACCTCGAAATTTAAGGATGGGCATTCCGTCCCCGTCGCGACCGACGTTTTCGTAGAAATAAATCCTGCCCGTGACGTATCCCCCAGCAAGAAGATCGAGGTCTCCGTCACCGTCCCAGTCGACCGCGTCCAGAACCGGGTAGTAGTCTTCAGTGAAGATGTTCTCACTTCCTGCCGTTAGGGGCTTCACAGGAAGTTCCATCGGCTTTCCATCAGCCATCAGGAATCCCTTGTAAACAAGCTTGCGATCGCGGTTGGTCCCCTCGTTTTTAAAGAAAAGGACACGGTTCCAGTGTGTGCCAACGATTAGATCTTTCTTCCCATCTCCGGTCCAGTCCACGATCAAAGGAGATTGTCCCATACCGGCGTCGACGGGAAGCCCGTCCGCCTGAAAGATCATTTTATAAAAGGTAAAGTTCGGTTGCGTTGGCGTCCCGATATTCGGGAACCAGAAAAGGTGCCCGTAGTCTTCGCCGAACACGATGTCCACCTGGCCGTCGTCATTCCAATCGTCCAAGGCGATCGAGACCTGTGTCGCTCCGGTTGTGCTTTCTCCCGTCTCATCGAGACGTTGCATTCCGTCGCCGAGCCAGCCCGCAGGCGGATTTTCCTGCGGTGCCTGGTTTACCGCCAACAGGTCGAAGTAAATGGCATAATACGAGGGTTCTCTTCCTTGCTGGCTGTGAATCCATGCTAAATGGCCCTTCCGCCAGTCGCCCATTGCGGTGTAAAAGTAGCCGCCGCGTATGCGGTTGGTCCGTTGAATCTCACCGTTTGTTCGATCGGGAGTATTGAAGAATTCCGGGAAATCATAAGGTATGGAGGCGTCGTACCAGCGGAAAGGTCGATCAAAGGGGCTGCGAGCGTAGGCGTATTGTTCGTAACGCTCGGGCTTTCCAGTCCTGGGGTCGTATTTCATGACCTGCATCGAGGCGACGTTGATCGCTCCCTTAACTCCAAGTTCTTTCAGGTCGGAGTCCACGTCAATGACGATTTCGGCAGGCATTTGGTCGGCTAACCGCGAACCGAGATCGAAGGGGTCGACTTGGATGAGCATCCGATAGGCTCCCGTTCCCGCCCACTCCGCAGCGCCGCTCGCATTTCGTCCGAGTACTGCTGCATCCGCTGAAATAGACAAGTCCAACCGAAGTGCCTTGGCAAATCCGGCGCCAGATGCAACCGTTGCCGCTTTCAAGAATTTACGCCGGCTCTGCATGTCAACGCCCCCTTCTTTGCTCCTACTCTGCGCGGGCTTTTCGCCCGAGGATCATGTTGTGAAAACCCACATGTTTGGCGCCGAAACGGTCAATGAACCTGCACTCTAGCCGATTCGATGTCTCCATATTGCTCGGTATCCGAGATGATCAGTCTCGCCCAAACCACGATCACCGTGCCGTCTTTTAACTCCGCCACTGACGGGTAGGTCACTTCGCGATCCCAATCGCTATCGCCGTCATGAGGGATGGCCACTTCCGTGAGCTTCAAGGGTTCACCCCAGGTTTTCCCATCATCGGTTGAGACTCTCATATTCAACGGGGTTCGAACCTTGCGGGAAGTTTCGTTCAGCGTCAGGAGAAGCCGTCCATCGCTTAAGCGGAACACGTTGTGGGAGGTCTCTGCTGCGGCGATGTTGGTCCGCAGCGGCGCGGACCAGGTTTTGCCTTTATCCCTCGAAATGGTTTCCCACAGGAACCCATCGCCGGTTCGCAAGACCATCAGGATGTCGCCGGACTTCAATTGCGTGAGCGACGGCTCGCCAGCTCCATTCGGCGTGGTAATTACTCCGTAGCGCTTCCAAGTCACTCCGTTGTCCGTCGATTTCAAGACTCCGGCTACCAAAGGGACCTCGTAGATCGGCAACAAGAGCTCGTCCGAAAGGAGGCGAATCCCATTACTGCGGCAATACACCTTGTCACCAATCGCCCGCGCGTCTGACCAGGTCTTACCCGAATCCTCGCTGATGCGGCAGTATGTCTTAAACGACGCGACGCCGACTTGGTGTTTTTCATCGTGGATGGGCGGATATCGATTTTCCCGGCCTGCCGAGAAAAAGAAAAGGGTCCTTACACCGTCGGCGATGAAGGCGGGATCGAAATCGGATTTGCGTGGAAAGTCCTGCAAGACCGAGGCCGGGCCCCACGTAGCGCCTTGATCGGAAGAGTAGGATCCGAGAATCACCTGGTTCACCGAGGCTTCGAAGGGACCGGAAAACCAGGCCACCAGTAGCCGTCCGTCCGGCAGGAGCACGATACTCGGCGCATGATTGAAGCCGTAGTGGTCATTGCAGTCGTACGGGTCCGACGAGGGGTGCAAATACACAACGTTCTTCGATAAAATCCGAGGTACGGTTGTGTCCTGAGCTTCAACAGGCTTGCCAGCCACGAAGCATGCGATGAAAACCAACGCGACCAGCCCAACACCGGTCCTGGTTTTCTTTCCCGCCGCCAAAAGCTCACTCATCGTGATGCCCCCTTTTTTCCCTTCCGGTCAACTGCAGCTCGAGCGTCCATGGGCCACGCACCCCCGACGCCGCTTCACCTCCAACTCCGATAATCGAGCTGTCGATCTGAAAGAACTTCGCGTCACAAAGGCCATGGGGCATTTGCCCGAAATGGGTGAGAGCAGCGGTGGCAGGTGTGTACGCGAAAACGTCGCTTTCGTAGGTTTGCGTGTTCCCGCCGAATAGAAGCACCTTATCATCGATGGGCACACCCCACCAGCACCTTCGTTCAATAGGAAGGTCCGGAAGTTTTGTCCATTTCTGCACGTGAGGATCGAACTCATAGGCAGTATCAACGTTGATGACGTCGGCGCCTCCGGTCTTGGCGCCACCCAGTACATAGACCTTGCCATTAAGCTCGGCCATGGCGTGTGTAATCAATCCCGGCCCGGGAAGCGGATCGAGCACTTTCCACCCGGCCTTGGGCTGGTGAGGGTTCCACATCCACATCGCATTACTTAACGTCGTGTAATCGCCGGCATTCGAAAGCCCTCCCAAGAGATAGATGGTACCCATGCAGGCGATTGCGACTGAGTAGAGCCGCGGCTCCGGAAGCTCGGCCTCAGGCAGCGCGCTCCACTTCCCCTTCCGAAACACGAGCGCGTCACGGCGAACACTACCATTCGCTCCGCCTCCGAAAACGTAAAGGGCGTTTTCGAACCCGACGTTGGCAGCATCACTCCGCGGCTCAGGCAGCGCCGCCGCCTTTGTCCAGACATTCCGGACGGGGTTGAAAATGTCGACTTCATCCGTCCAATACTTCTTTCCGTCCTTCCAATAACTGCCGCCTGCAATCACATATTTATGGTCGATCACTCCCGACATATATCCCGCCCGCGCCAGGAAGATCTGAGCCCCCTCTTTCCAAACGAGATCTTGGGCAAAAAGGAATGCCCCGGCAAAAAAAAATGGTGCAGAGAAGAGCAGGGTTATAATTTTAAACGACGTTCCAGCGTCCCGCCGTCTGACCAGGAGGTATTTCATAGACACGTCCTGTCTCGGGGCGTCGATCGTGCGATCTTTGGACCAAGGCAGGTCGATGTTTGGTTCATTCGCTTCCGCTGGCGCCGATTGGCCCGCGGCTTCGGTCGAGGGAGGAGGTCGCTCAAGCGAACAAGGCCCTCTATCATTCCGTAGAGGTTGAGAAGGGGCGCCCACGAAGAGTCCCGAACGCCTCGCCGCTCAACATTGCCAAGTATCAATCTTCCTAGAAGGAGAGCCGCAATGCCACCTGGATATCTCGGTTGGTCGCGGCTCGAGTAATCGCGGCCCCGGAGCTGCTGTTAAAAAAGTAGTCTCCAGACGGAGCCTGCAGATTCGGATGGTTGAACGCGTTGAAGAATTCCCCGCGCAATTGAAGATTGAATCTTTCTCCGATCTTAAAGTTCTTCTGCGTTCCAATATCCCAATTGTTAGTACCCGGCCCGTAAATTCCATTGACAGGAGAGTTTCCTTGGGTGTTGATCGTTTCCGAAAGGCCGGTGACCGGGTTGATCATGGTGGTCGGCGTGTGGTTCACGAAGCAGCTATAGTTGAACCAGTCAGTCGCGGTCCGCCCGCCACGCGGCAGATTGCCGTTGCAGACACGATCAGGGAAGAGTAAGGAGGTGGTGTAAACCGTGAATGGATAGCCGCTCTGAAAGGTAATGATACTGCTGGCTTGCCAACCTCCAAGGAACTTGTCGATCACCGGGTTCCACGTGCTTCCGAAAGCTTTTCCTCGCCCGAAAGGCAGCGCCCAAGTGCCGCTGAACGTGAAACGTTGCCGTGCATCGAAGTCTGCGTTGGCCGTTCGGCGCGTGTTGATGTTCCCAAGCTGAGTTTGATCGATGAAAAGAGTCTGATTGGTTGATTGATTCGACATGTCAGCCAATGCATGGCTCCAAGTGTACCCGGCGAGGAACCACACCCCGTGCGAAGTCTCCTTTCTGACGCTTGCCTGCAACGAGTTGTACCAAGAATTGAACCCTTTGGTGTATAGGCCGAAGTTTGAAAGCGTGGGATTGTTCTTCTGTACCATCGTGAGTAGCGCCGGGTCGTAATTTACAAGTGTGCTGTCACCGTTAAGGTTGATTCCCCGGGATCCCACCCATCCCAATTCTGCCATGCTCTTCCAGCCAATGTCTCTAGCCAAGGTAAGGTTAGCCTGTTGGACGTAGCTGTCTGGAAAGTGGGGCGCCGTGGGGAAAAACACCCCGATGCTCTGGCCTTGAACGTAATTCAAACCGTACGGTTCCTTATCAAGGGTGGTGAAGTGCTCGTTCCCGTCGAGGAGTGGGTTCGTGCCACCGCTCGGCTGTCGCCAGTATATGCCCCCCGCATTCCATTGGAACTCGCCTGCGAAAGGCTGCACCCAGCTTCCATAGGTTTGGGAGTAAGCATTTTCGCTGACGTAGAAAATGCCGTAGCCGCCCCGGATAACCGTCTTGTAATTGTGGAAGGGCCTGAAAGCAAATCCAATTCTGGGAGCAAGGTCGCGATGATTAGGAGTATGATTCTGGCAAGTCCCTCCGGTCTCGTATTTGAATTCCACGATCGCAAGCGCGGCGGCCGGCGCGCCTGCGCAATACTGCGGCAAGCCTGTGTTGAAGTCCAGGCTTAGGAACTCGCCGTTGTCCTCAGTGAACGGAGACTCGTAATCGTAACGGAGGCCGAGGTTCAAGGTCAGGCGAGAGGTAACCTTCCAATCGTCCTGGAGGTATGCGCCCAACGCGTTGCGGCTGAACGGCATAAAAGCCCCGGTTCCAATACCTACTTCCATATATCCGGGCGCGCCTGTGAGCAGATCCGTAAAGGTCGAGTCGGTTTCTCCAAAATAATTCTGGAGAGCAGCATTTCCATCGAGTATCCCAAAATAGTCTTGAGTTACACTTGAGGAATTCTCCCAATTGTAGTTTTGCCGCCTGAAATCGCCGCCAAAGTAAAGGGTGTGCTTGCCCACCACCTTTACGAGATTGTCCCGCAGGTACAACGTCCGGTCATTATGCCCCGAGGCACCCTCGTTTCCAATTTGGAATGTATTGTAGCCGGCCGTATACATAAAGATGGCCGGGGAGCCCGTCGCTTGGTTAATCGGAGCATACATACCCCATTTGACCCCATAGCTCTGGTCATTCAAAGTGAAACCTGCGTAGTCCAAGTACCGTGTATAGCTGAACTTGAAGTCGTTGACCAGGGTTGGTGAGAAGGTGTGCGTATAGGTATAGGCCACCGTCTTGTCGTATTGCCGCAATGTTTTGTTACCGTAAATCGTTTCGGCCGCGCTTCCGTTATTATAGTCATCCCAATCGAAGCTTCCGGACATCCTATTCCTCTCATTGATGTTGTAGTCAATTCGCGGGAGATATTTATCTTGTCCGTCTTTGCTGCCCAGGAACAAGCGGAGATTCAGATAAGGATCATTGTAGTTAGGCGTGTACTGCGACCATATGCTCATGAGGGTCTGACCGACGGGGTTGATCAGACTCGACGGCAGAACGTTACTGGGGATAACCTGACCCGTGTAAGGGTTTGTTAGAACGACCTGTGTGCCACTCAACGGATTGATTGTGTTATTGACATTTCCCTGAGCCTGGGCGGCCGACGGCGCAAAAGAGACAAGCACGGAGCCCGGAGTTGTCTCCCGGAGCTTCTCCATGCTGAAGAAGAAGAAAGCCTTGTTCTTCTTAATGGCGCCGCCCACACTCCCACCGAATTGGTTTATGATGTAATTGGGCAGAGTGCTCTTGGGCTGCGTTGCGAATGGGGGACGAGCATCCAATGCCTTGTCACGGTGATACTCATATAGGGAGCCATGAAGAGTGTTAGTTCCTGACTTGGTGATGGCTTCGATCACCGCGCCGCCCGACCGCCCATATTGCGCCGAATACATGTTTGTCTCAACGCGGAACTCCTCGATGGCGTCCAAGGAGGGCGAAGATATGAGGTTGTTCGTATAGGAATCGGTACTGTCCGCCCCGTCTACGTAATAGGCATTGTGGGTGTCTCGTGCCCCATTGAATCCGAAATCCTGTACATTTTTGTTTGTAAAGGTCCCAGCCTTGACATTTCCGGATTGCACCCCTGGAACGATGGTAGCAAGCTGTATCCATTCGCGACCGTTGAGGGGAAGGTTCGAAATGGCCACGCTCGTGATAGCGTCACCGCGTGCCGGGGTATCGAGGTTGATTGCGGCGGATGAAGCTGTGACCATGACTTGCTCCGAGGACGCTCCCAATGTCAGATGCAAGTCGAAACGCAGCAATTGCCCCACAGTCAGCGTCACGCCTTCAAGTTGTGTCGTCCGAAACCCTTTGGCCTTGGCAGTAATCGTATATTGTCCCGGCGCCAAGAAGCTGATG